>OLFV01000158.1_pt1 | contig 80829 bp, 77 predicted proteins | sample 1605551 | NCBI WGS metagenome assembly OLFV01 (sample SAMEA3888922, study PRJEB22519) | human gut metagenome | biome: human gut; feature: human-associated habitat; material: faeces | place: Denmark | collected 2011
AGTAAATGCCCATCATGCCCAGCTTCGCCATCTTCTCGACGGTCTCCATGGGGAAGCGCTCTTCCTCATCGATCTCCTCAGCCAGAGGCTTGACCTCGTTCTCGGCGAATTCCCGGTACATCTTGCGGAGCATCTGCTGCTCGTTTGTCAGATGAAAATCCATGATTCGATCCTCCTACAATTTCTTGTTCGGTTATTACAATCTCCCGTCAGCATTTGAAGAATTTCATGACCTCCGGGACAAGCAATACGAGATAGTTTCGGTAAAAAGGCGATTACTTTGTTACATTTTTAACACCAAAAGCTCAAAGAAATCGCAACAGCGGCAACGCCCCTGTTGCAACCCATTGCCCACTTTTCATCTTTACTATGTGAAAATTATAACGCAGCCGTGATAGAAAGGCAAGGAAAAGCGCTTCGTGAAAATTGCCAAACTTTTAACGCTAAAACTGTCTCATATGTCGGAAGGTCCAGTATCCTTGTAAAATTTACGTTTTATTGTCTGAAAATGTAAAAAACCGGGCCGCTTTTCAGCGGCCCGGTCATGGGATGATTTACTTGCTGTAATCGTAGAAGCCCTTGCCGGACTTGCGGCCCAGCAGGCCGCCGCGGACCATCTTCTTCAGCAGCAGAGCGGGACGATACTTGCCGTCGCCGGTCTCGTTAAAGAGGGTCTCCATGATAGCCAGGCACACGTCCAGACCGATGAAGTCGCCCAGAGCGAGGGGGCCCATGGGATGGTTTGCGCCCAGCTGCATAGCCTTGTCGATATCCTCCACAGAGGCAACGCCGGTCTCAACCAGGCCGATGGCCTCGTTGATCATGGGGATCAGGATCTTGTTGACCACAAAGCCGGGAGCCTCAGCAACCTCAACGGGATCCTTGCCGATCTCCTGAGACAGCTTGTAGATGACGTCGAAGGTCTCCTGAGTGGTGTTGGCACCGCGGATGATCTCCACCAGCTTCATGCTGGGAACGGGATTGAAGAAGTGCATACCGATGACGGGGTGCTTGAGGCCGTTGCCCATCTCGGTGATAGACAGAGAGGAGGTGTTGGAAGCGAAGATGGCCTCGGGCTTGCACAGCTCGTCCAGCTCGCAGAGCAGCTCCTTTTTGGTAGCCATGTCTTCCTTGACGCACTCGATGATCAGATCGGCGTCAGCGCAGGCGGACTTCTCCTCCACCAGGATGTTGGCCAGCAGAGCATCCACAGCCTCCTGGGTCATCTTGCCCTTGGCCACGCGCTTGGCCAGAGAAGCAGCCAGCTTATCCTTGTGCTTCTGAGCGGAAGCCACAGAGCTTGCATACATCAGGGCAGTGTGGCCCTTAGCCGCGAAAACCTGAGCAATGCCGCTGCCCATGGTGCCGGCGCCGAAAATCGCTACTTTCATGTGATTGTCCTCCTGTAATTTATGTGATTATGGGGGGCCGCTGACCGGAAAGCATTCCGTCAGGGCCAGTTTCACCTGCTTAGTATTATACGGTCTCCCCCACTATTAAGCAAGGATATTTTCCCCTTCCGGCGGATTTTCTGCACTTCCCACAAAGGGATCGTTAAATTTTTTACATATCCGTTAAATAATTAACGTTAAAATAATCACGCAGCCCATAAGTCCTCATAAGCTCCCATAAGTTCTTAAAATTCAGTCACCTGCAGAGTTTTCAGAACCTCACTTCTTATAAGTGATTATAAGTTTTTATACCCGAAAGGTTACGAGAAAGTTATTACCAATACCACCAGGGAATGACACACAAGCGAAGCAGAAGCAACATAAGCACCATTGGAGACGAAAAAAGGCCATCGACCTGCTCCCCGTGAGGGAGAGATCGGTGGCCTGTCGGTTTGTTCTTTTTTGAAGCCCTGGCGTTCGAGTCACACCAGTTCATAAAAATGATCGGCTGCATCTCTAAAATGTCGCCTGTTGCGGAGAAAAACTGACTTTTTGATAAAACCTGTTTTTCTAACTTTTTTCAGTGAAAAAGCTAATAAGTATGTGAAAATTCCACACTTTCGTGTGGAGTTTTCTGTGCTGCATCTTTCATCAACACATTCTGGTACGCCCGACTGGATTCGAACCAGCAGCCTTTAGAGTCGGAGTTATCAGGCCGTCAAGCCGGAAAACCCTGCGGCGCAAGGCTTAATAGTGATAAGGTACTATTTAGCTTTGCGAGGGGCAGAGAACGGTGTGACCGCAATGGTCACGCCGTTTTTCTGCGTCCAGGGGTAGATTTCGCAACAACAGGCTCGGAAATCACAGGAATCTCTACATCATCCACGAAGTTGAAATAGATTTTTACCTTCTGTACCCGCTTGCCGCTGGATTTGTCCGGTGGAAACACCTCAATTTTCTTGATATACTCATTGACTATCGTAGGTGTCAATTCCGGCACATCCACATACTTCTGTGTCAGGGCTACAAAGGCATCCACATCTGCACTCATGGTTTCCTGCGTTTCCAGCCATTCTTCCGTCACTTCAATTTCGAGTTTTAACCGATCCTGCTCTGCCTCGTAATCGGCGGTCATTTTCTTATACCGCTCCTTACTCAGATCGCCCAGGACAAAATCCTCATAAAGTCGGGACAGAAGAACATCCAAGTCAGCCAGCCGTTTCTTGGCCTGCTCCACTCGCTTCCGATCCTCACGGATATTGCGTTCCTGATCGGAACGGCGGCATTGCAGCCATTCTTCCTGAAAGCCTTCCACATCCTGCCGGATATAGGCATTGACCGTACGGATGCGCTCCAGCAACAGTTCCCGCAGTACATCTTCACGGATATAGTGGGCAGAACAGGTGCCTCGACCACTTTTGTAGCTGGAGCATACATAATGGTCTTGCTTGCCGTCAAAGCTTTTGCAGGTAGCAAAGTGCAGCTTATTCCCGCAATCAGGACAGAACAGAAGCCCAGAGAACAATCCCTGCCGTTCCGCTTTTGTGGGACGGCGTTTGTTTTTTCGCAACTCCTGCACCCTGTCCCACTGAGCCTGAGAAACGATTGCTTCCTGCGTATCAGGGAAGATACACATATCTTCGATGGCATTGGGAATCCGCTTCTTCAGCTTATAGGACTTGGAATAGGTCTTGAAATTGCAGGTACAGCCGGTGTACTCCATCCGTTCCAGAATACCCGCAACCGATTGACCAATCCAATGGTAAGGGCGCTCCGGCATTTTCTTACGCTTTTTTGGGTCAGGATGGTCTTCCGACCGTTTGGCATACAGCGCCTTGGTAGTCAACACCTTATCCTTCTCCAGTATACGGGCAATCTGTTCCGGCCCCTTGCCGTCAATGGCCAAGTCAAAGATGCGCTTGACTACTGGGGCGGCATCCTCGTCAATGATCCAATGGTCTTTATCGGCAGGGTCAGTGCGATAACCATAGGGCGGTTTTCCCAGATGCTTTCCGCTGGTGCCTTTCTGTCGGAATACGACTCGGACTTTTTTGCTGGTGTCCCGTGGATACCATTCGTTGAACAAATTACGGATAGCGGCAAAGCCGTCGCTGTCGCCCCGTTCACTGTCCACACCATCATTGACGGCGATAAAACGCACATCGTAGCTGGGGAAAATGATGTCCGTGTACTGTCCAACGGTCAGGTAATCTCGGCCAAACCTACTAAGATCCTTGACCAGCCAGCAACCGACAAGCCCCTGCTTAACCAGTGCAAAGCCTTCCTGCACGCCGGGGCGGTCAAAATTGGTTCCCGTATATCCGTCATCCACCAGAATTTTCAGGTTGGTGTAGCCATGCTCGGCTGCGTACCGGGCTAAAAACTCTTTTTGATTCTGTATCGAATTTGATTCTCCATCCAGTGCATCCTCATTGCTGAGGCGGCAGTACAGGATGGTGATTTTCTGCTGATCCAACATAGCGTCCTCCTTTACGGTTGGGTCAGCTGACAGAATCGGTGTGCATGGTGATATTGTAGCATGAATTTGAGTCTGTGTCATGAACAAAGCGCCTCCTTATCCGAGAAAATGAGCCGTTTTACCTTGTGGGTAAGCGGCTCATTTCCGTCACATACAGTCTCCAGCAAATACCAGGTATTTCCAATTTTTCGTTCTACCGTACCTGTAAAAGGATTCATTAGGTTTTCCCAGCGTTTCCGGCATTCTTCCAGAAAATCAATCGGCGGTTCAAAAATCGGGTCAAAGCAGGATTCAATATCGATTTCAGCACAAGCGTTAATCAGCTTTTCCGAAGGAGAATCATCGAGCATCAGCTTATTGAGTTTTGTTGTCAGATTGGTCATAAGCAAAAATTCCTTTCTGTTAAAGTTCCATATCTTGCGATTTGCGGCGGGAAGATTGATCGTGTTGCTTTGTTTGCCGAGTTCGTGTCAAAATGGCGTCAAGAAAAGCCCGCACCTTTTCGGGTGCGAGCTTGACAGCTTCCAGATAAGGCCGTGCCTGTTCTTTCAGTAATTCATATCGCTGTTTCCAGACAGCGACGCTCTTTTGCGCTTGTTGCAGTTTTTCCTCCAAACGGCTGTTTTCCGCCTTGGCAAGAATCCCATTGACCGCATAATCCTTGAGGGTGTTACACTCGGATGGGGTCAGAGTGATGTTGCCGGTGATCGTCTTTTTCCCCATGGAGCGGATTTCCTGTACCGTCAGGGCGGCAGTGCGCTGTTCTTTGGCCTGCTTTTGCAGGGATTGCAGCTCCTTGTGCTTTTTCTCAACGGCAGCCTGTGCGGTGTCCAGCGCCTGTTCTGTCTGAGCGATTTGGGCGGTCACATCTTCCAGCCGCTGCTGCTCCTGTGCCACCTTGAACTGGGTCACAGTCAGATGTTCTTCAGTGCTGCCACGCTCTCCACGCTCCACATCGGTATATCCGGCAGCTTTCATATAGTTGAAGAAATCGTCTTGCAGGACACTGTACGATGTCCGCAGGACTTTCTTGCCCTTGGCGGTCAGAAGCGGATTGCCCTGCTCATCAAAAGCAACTTTTGACTCCCACTTTTTGCTGCGGCTGACCTGCATAATGGTTTCCTTGACTGTACCTACAAGGGACTTATCCTTGCACCGCTTCGACCAGAGAATCTGTTTTTCCACCACTGGGACATAGACCACATGAAGGTGGTAGTGATACACATCCTGCCCCAGAGCTTCCGACATGGCTCGATTGCGCTCATCGGCGTGCATGACGGCAGAGAGGATATACTGCTCACCGCCCACGATCTCTACGGCAGCTTTGTATGCGTCGGTGTAGAATTGCTTGGCATATTCATATCCGCCGTGATTGTGAAAGTAAGCGGAGTTCACATCGAAAATCAGTTCCCCGTATTTCACCGCATCGGCTTTCAGGCCACGGGTGGAGATAATCCCATCAGCAATCATCTGATCGAACATGGTAGCATAGCTGTCGGTGGGTGCTTTAAAGTGGATATTCCGGTAGGTCTGGGTGGTATCAATATCCTGGTTGGAGTAGCTGTCCTTTTCTCGTTCATTGTGTTCCTGCACCTTTGCCACATCATCAAGGGTGGGCAAGTCCTGGTTACGGGCAAAGGTGCGGTCGATTCCGTCGTTTCTGGCCATAAAAATCAGCTCCTTTCTGTTGTGCGGCAGACGGCTGGGGGACGGGGATGCACTTCCTGCGGGAAGTGTAATAACCCACTATGACACTTTCATCCCGAAGGGCTGCAAAGTGCCGTGGGCTCTCCGAGGGGGAATTGCGGTCATTGCGATGACCGCTGCTGAACTGCCCGGAAACCGTCTGCATCGCTTCCTGTTGTTCAGCCCGGACAGCCGATGTTTTGCGAAACATCAGCCGTCCGGCGGCAGCGAAAAATCGAATGTTTTCGCCACCTGTCCACAGCAATACTGCGGTATTGCCATGGGGACGGGAGATACGGATAACAGGAACGGCGGACATCATTTGTCCCTCCGCTTCTGCCATACGAGGTCATAGCCAAGGGCGTCGGCAAGCTGTACCGCCTCTACATACCGCAGAGACTCCCGCTGGAGCTTGTTGGACAGGTTTGAAACGCTGTCGCTCCAGCCGTAATCCTCAGAAAGCCGGTCAACGACTTCCTGCATCGTGTAGCCGGAACGCACGATGTAAGACTTGATTTCATTTCTCAAATTGGATTTCATAGAAAATACCTCATTCTTTCGTAAAGTCAGTTTACCGTGGAGTGTATTCACTGCACGGTACAGTTAATCTTAATTACTTCTCAAAAATCGCTCAGAACTACGTTTGTGAAGAACTGTCCACAACAGTACCCCGTCGACTTTGCCATTAGGTGGGCTTGCAAGCGAAACCGTGAAAATAGCCACCTTCCCGCATACCACCATCATCGTTCTGTAAATCACCGAATGATGATTTGTGTTCTACTTATGGTAGTGTTTTTCACCATTTGCACAACCATTGATTGGGCATAGCCAGTTTTAATGCCCAGCCGAGCTATCAAATATAAAAATGAACTTCGATTTTTTGTGTTCGTGCGTTCCTTCGTTCCACAGGCTGTACCTGATCAGGAACGCATGAACGCACGAACAGAAGGTTTTGAAGTTTCATTACAACTCCATAGGCGAGAGCAGAATATAAATGCCCATATATCCCCGGCACCGTTTTCCGCCGCCGATGTGCAGATTGCTGACCGGCTCCAAATGGTAGCGTTCTGCGTTCTGGCTGAGTTGGTTTGCGAAGCTCTTTGGGGACAGTGGGGTTTCTGCGTTGTCCTCACACCACCGCTTATAGGCTGCGTACAGATTTTTGGTGCTGGATTCATAATCGGCCTTGAATGCCACATAACCCTCAGAATCGAGAAAGTCCAGAATGTTATTGGCATCCCGAACAGCGGAAGAGATATTGTCCTTGGCTCTCTGGCTGATGGTAAAGTGATAGTGATTGGCGATCAGCCGCCGCAATCCCTCCAGCATCCAGAGGAAGATTCCCTCTTTTTCGGCAATCAATTTCTCAGCAAGAAACGGGTCATCGAACCGATCCGCAGGCTTGTCTTTGGTGGTCAGAATGATCTGGCGGCGAAAGAAACCATCGCTGCGGTCGTGAAGTGCAGTCAATGCTCCATTGCCGAAGCAGAGAAAACGCACATAAAGCTGCCCCTGATAACTCTGTTCTTTCTTCCGTTCCAAATCCATCCGCAGTTCTGCTGTCACGATGGATTTTACATAGTTGGTTTTGGTCAAGGCGTTCATGTCCAGATCATCGTCCACCATGAGCAGCTTGCCCTCCAGGTCGGCTCTGGCGAAACGGTTGTTTTCTACCTTCTGGATGGAAGTGGTGTTCATGTTGAACCCGAAAATGGCGTTCATCACCACACCGATGCGGCTTTTGCCCTCGCCGCCCTTGCCGATCAGCATGAGCATTTTCTGGCCCTTGGTGGACGGAATCAGGCAGTAGCCCAGATATTCTTGCAAGGCGGGAATATCCTCCGGCTCCAACAGCTCCGAGAGAAAACGCAGCCATTGTTCCGGTGCAGGAGCCTCTGTCTGATAGGACACCGGCAGGCGGTTGCTGCAATACTCTTTTTCCTCTGTAAACGTGCCATCCAGAAAATAAGTGCCGTTCGCCACATGGATGCGGTCACATTGCAGGGGCAAAGGGTCGGCGTATGCCGCCAACTTCAACGCCTTGATTATCTGTTCCACCGTCTGTGCAACCTTGGCATGAAGCCAGGGCGAGATTTCCTCATAAATCGTTCGCTTCAATTTGCTTTCATCCGGCAGCTGTCCATCCACAGTATAAAATCGGTCGTTGATGCATCGCATGGGATGCCGGGACAGAAAATCCCGGCAGTATTCCGGCTCTACGATTTTCCCCTTGTCATCGATCCAAACAGGGTTATTCATGGTATCGCTCCTCTCTCAGGCGGGCTTGTAATTTGCGGATGTATCCGTCTGCCGTTAGTTCGCTTACGACTTCGCTTCGTTCATAGGAATCGCCTTGCAGCAGGATGCCCAGCTGATACTCTGCCCATGGCAGACGGTGGCAGGCTTCCACGAACCGCTCATCCAGCGCATCTTCCGGCGCTTGCGGCGCATACCGCCTTTCCCAATCCAGGAGCAACCGCCGATACTGGTTCAAAACAGAAAAGCACAGCTGCTCGTTCTCACGAAGCTGCTGTGCTTTGGTTTTCTGCTTCAATTTTTGACGAATGGATTCCGGCAGGGGCTTGTCCGGTGCAAGATGAAAGTCCGACACCAGTTTTCGTGCCGCATCATACAGCCGAAGGTCAAACAGTTTGGCAGTCAGGTCGATCACGTCCCCGTGTTCCCCGCAGGCAAAACAGTGGTAGTGGTCATCCGATACATACAGGCTCGGATGACGGTCATTATGGAACGGACACAGTGCCATGCCATGGTGGTTAACATCGATTCCATACGCCTGTGCTGCTTCCCGCGTGTTGACACTGGCTTTCACCACTTCAAACAGATTCATACAGATTCCCTCCATTTCCTTTTTGATGGGGCAGTTTTCTCACCCCTCTGTATAGGTTATGGGGAAAATCGAAAAAAACAGGCTGATGGCATGACAAGCCGTTTTCAAAAAACATGACAAGAATTTAATTGTGTGCTATTATGAAAATAAAAAACATGACAGGAGGGAGAAGATGGATCAGATCATCAACCATGCAGTTTTGTCGCTGGATTTCTGGCAGGACACCGTGACCTATGAGGGAAGTACCATGCCCACGGGAACCATTGGCTGCGAGGTGCTGAACATCCCGGACAGCACCATTGAAAAGCTGGATACTCCCTGCAATGTGCTGAACCAGCTACTTCAGGGGATGAACACCGGTTCCGTGGATATGGAGCTGCTGCCGCAGGTGCAGCAGGCCGCTGGCGAGATCATCTCCTTTTTGCAGGTTACACCTCCCTTCTCCCGACTGAATCGAAGCTATTTTGAGCAAAAACTTGCAGTCATCTTTTCCGAGAAATATATGGAGGACGCCAAAGCCTATTTGCAGCTTACCCAGCAGGAGCAGCTGATTTGTGCTTTGACTGGTCAGCACAGCAAGGCAACAATGCTCGTCCGAATAGCGCAGGTGCTGGGGCATTTGAGTTATTCTCTGGGGCAATACAAGGAGGCCCTGACGAAATTTGCAGAGCGGTTGAATGAACCCGGCTATGACCGTACCTCGGACGGTTATGCGGCAATGTTCGGGCAGTTCTTCCAAGGTGAGCCAACTCTGTCGCTGGATAACCCGGCTTGGATGACCCTGACCAATGCTTCGGTGCAGTATGTAGCCGCCACTCGACCCGGAAAGACGGAGCCTCAGCTGGTCAAGCGGATGCACTATGTCTCCTTTGTGGGGATGTTCCGTTCCGATCTGTTTGAGGGGCTTTGTGTGGGCCATGCACCCAAGAAATGCCCCATCTGCGGCAGATGGTTTCTCACTATTGACGCACGGCACACCAAATACTGCGGCGGTCTGGCCCCCGGCGACCAACGGGGAAGGACGTGCCGACAAATCGGTAATCTGAGAGGCCGGGAACAGCGGGAGCTTGCAGACGATCACCCCATTAAGGCCGTTTATACCCGCCGGATGAACACCATCCTGCAAAGCACCCGCCGTGGAAAGCTGGATGAAGGAACGGCAGCAGCTATGAAAAAGCTGGCAAAAGATAAGATGCTTCGTGCGCTTTCAGATCAGCGTTATGCCAGCACTGTCTATGAGCAGGAAATGACCCAAGATGCACTTTTGAAGGCCGTACAAAAGAAATAAGCAGAGAAACATCCGAAAGGTGGTGAGGGAAAATGGATACAGCGTGGACATGGGAGTTGTCCGGCCACTGTGTAAAATACAGTTTTCTGACGGAGCCAAAGGGCTTGACCATGCGGGAAGTAGAACGCATCTTTCAGCTTGACCCGGAACCGCCTACCCATGAAAATCTGAATGATTATATCATTAAGGCTGTGCGGAGCCGTGAATTGCGCTGGTTTTCCTTTTTCCTGCACCACTATGAGAACCGGCTCAATGGCCGTGTTCGTCGTTTCCTGCTACGGGAGGGGCTGGATCGCTATGACCCGGAACGCTTTTTGTGCTACAAAATGGGCTGTGTGCTTGCCATGCTGGATTGTCTCCGGGAATACGCTCCCGCACAAGGGGCGGATTTTCTGACCTATGCCCATCATTTTATCGGGAACGCTCTTTTGACCTGTCGGATGCAGGAGGAGGCCGGTTCCTTTGAAAATGTGGATGAGTACAAAGCTGTGCGTGGAATTGCATGGCTCTATAATCAATCCGGCCAGTCTGAACAGGCGGCAATCCAGAAATATGCCCAGAAAAACGGTTGCACCGAGGAGACCGCAGCGAAGTTTTTGGCGTTGGCCAAGCAAAATCGCAGCCGTGTTCCGTTTTATCAGACCATTCAGGATGAGGACAGCGAAGAAACCGGAGAGGATGTCATCCGGGATGACCATTGGGACTATGCGGAGATTCTATGGAACGGTATCCGGGCTGAAGCTGTCCGAGAAGCGTTTGAAAAGCTGAATTACCGGGAACAGACCCTTTTGGAAAAGAGAAACGCCATCTGTATGACCTGTGGACGGGTCAGTCCCATCAGCACCCGGTTGACCTTTGAAGAACTGGCAGTCCTCTTTGAGGGCAGCACGGCCAGTGGTGCAGAACGGGCCTACCGTAAAGCCGTGGATCATTTGGCCTGTCTGCTGACAGAAGCCGGAGTGCTTCATATGATCCGGCTGAAACGCAAATCCCAGACCAAACGCAAAAAGAAAATCGCCGCCGCTGTTTACCTATATCAGGTGGACAACGACGGCGAATGGGGTGAGATTTCGTTTGATTTTGAGGCTGGAACAGCGGAAATCATCCGGTTGGCAGAGTGGGATACGACAGTAAGTAAGAAATTTGCAAAACAGGCAATCTATCATTTGCAAACTTCTCCAAATCATAATCTGCCCAAAGATGGGATAATGATATTTGAAATATGATTCCCATATTTAAGGCTGAATATCTTCCGCCTTATTTATCGTCGTGCAGTTCTTTATACAGACGATCCGCCAAAGCTCTCATCACAGCCTGATACTTATCTGCATCCAAGAAGAGTTGCTCATATGCTGCGGTGTTCTCCATATAAGCTTCCTGTGCGGTTGTATCAAAAATACCCGGGAAAAGACTTCTCTCATATACTTGGCGATCCTCGGTCTTTGCGGCTTTTTTTGCTTTAGAATCCTTGCGCATTTTTTGATACAGCGTATCAACCATTACACGGTCTGCATCTGTGAATTCACCATAGAATTCTTCATTGATGCGCTGAATGATCTCGTCCAATGGACTGGTACGATCTTTCTGACCGCCAGCTCGTTTTGGCTGAGTCGGTTTCCAAGAGCCAGGCTTGCTTTCAAGTTCGATTGCACCTTCATATGTCTTTTCCAGACGATAATATTCCAGCTTGACTCTATTATCAAGGTCAAATGGCTGTACGGGATCGGAGGGAAGCAACTTGGCCAAGTAAGAGCAGAAAACGTACTCTTTGTGCAGTTCTTTATCGAACATACGGGTAATCTGAGAAATGTAGTTATACCACTTAACGAGCGCACGGACTTCTCTACGAAACTGATAGCGTTGCTCCTGATTGAGTTCGTTGTACTTATCAGCCACAGGCTTTAGCGCATTGGATATCTTTCCCTGAGTCAGATTTGCCTTGCGCACATCCGGGTCAAAATAAATACTGGAAACTTCTTCAATATCCTCATCTGTATAGATGCCAAAACCACGAAGCGTTTTCTGTGTTGTGTAAATCAAATCGAAGTTGATTTCTTCATCCAGACTGGTTTCCTGATAGAACTGCTGGAAAGCTTCACGGATGCGTTCAATCGGATTTACAAAATCGAGAATATAGGTGTCCTCTTTGCCAGGGTAGATACGGTTGACACGGCTTAAAGTCTGAACAGCCTTCACATCACGAAGTTCTTTATCAACAATCATCGTGTGGAGAAGCGGCTCATCAAAGCCTGTCTGATATTTTTCTGCAACAATGAGAATATTGCCTTCTTCGTGGAATACGGCCTTTGTCTGACTTTCCTTCACCCGATTGCCGTTACGATCTACATTCATACCGCTTTCGGTGTATTCAGTACCTGTCGGGTCATCTGGGTCTTTCAGGCTCCCGCTAAAAGCAATCATGATTTCTACATCATCGTAATTGTTGCTTTCAAGATAACGCTTAATTTCATGATAGTAACGGACTGCCGCCAGCCTGGACGCAGTAACTACCATCATCTTTCCACGGCCACCGATTTTCTTTTTTGTGACCTCACGGAAAGTCTCTACAATAATAGCTGCTTTCTGCTGAAGGTTGTGCGGATGTAATTCCTCATAGCGTCGAATCGTTCTAACAGCCTTAGAGGTAGGGACTTCCGGATTGTCCTGGACATTCTTTGCGATTTGATAACACATTTTGTATGTGGTATAGTTCGCTAAAACATCCAGGATAAATCCTTCTTCGATAGCCTGTCGCATCGAATAGATGTGGAAGGGATGGAAAGAACCATCCGGTTGAGGTTCGCCGAAAATTTCCAGGGTTTTGCCTTTGGGCGTTGCAGTAAAGGCAAAGAAACTCATGTTGCTGTGTTTACCTTGGCTGAGCATTTCTTGCACAAGAATATCGTTTGCCTCGACTTCTTCGATAGCCTTTTCTTCCAGTTCAGCATATTCTGCAAGAGCATCGCTCACATCAGCAAGAGCCGCCTTGAGTTTTAATGCGCTCTGTCCGGTCTGGCTGCTGTGTGCTTCATCTACAATAACCGCATAATGCTTACCAACAGCGGACTCGACTTCGTTGTAAATCACTGGGAACTTCTGCAAAGTGGTGACAATGATGCGCTTTCCATTGTTAATGGCATCACGCAGAGCGCCAGAATTTTTCTTTTCATCAATGGTAACCACACTTCCCAAAGTATGGTCAAAGCTGGAAACGGTGGCCTGCAACTGTTGATCGAGAATACGGCGGTCTGTAATAATGATTACGCTGTTAAAAATTGCATCGTTGTTTTCGTTGTGGAGGCTGGCCATACGGTAAGCCGTCCAAGCGATAGAATTGGACTTGCCGGAACCGGCACTGTGTTGGATGAGATAGTTATGTCCAGCGCCATTAGTTCTAACATGATTGACCAGTTGACGCACGACATCCAACTGGTGATACCGTGGGAAAATGACTTTGCTGCTGACGGTTTTCTTTGTGGAACCGTCCGGCAAAGTCTCTTTTTTTTCTGTTCTTTCGTAGTTAATGAACTTTTGCAGAATATCCAACAAGCTATCCTTCTGGAGGACTTTCTCCCAGAAGTAAGAAGTTACATAGCTGCCATCGGTGCTCTTTGGATTACCTGCACCGCCATCCTTGCCTGCACCGGCACTGCCTTGATTGAAAGGAAGGAACGTTGTCTCCGGGCCTTTCAGCTGGGTAGTCATATATACATTGTAGAGATCGCAGGCAAAGTATGCGAGAACACGCTTATTAAATCCGAATGCCGGTTCATTAGGGTTGCGGTCATATTGCCACTGACGCATAGCGTCATCCACCGACTGCCCGGTGAGCTGATTTTTCAGTTCAATCGCCACAACAGGGATGCCGTTGACAGCCAGCATCATATCGACTGTATTTGTGTTGCGTTTAGAATAGTGCCACTGGCGGATACACTGGCAGACATTCTTTTGGTAGTTGGTGATGGACACCTCGTTCAGCTCAGACTCTGGCTTAAAATAGCACACCCGAAAATTGATGCCACGATGCTTGAAGCCGTGACGCAGGACAGAAATCAGACCATCCTGCGTGACGGCATTTTCAAATGCCTTATAAAACTGCCGAATAGGGTTGATCGTACACATCCGCTCGAAGCGTTTCCATGCCATGGGCTGGGTGCTTTTTACGAAATCGGACAGAGTGACGATGTCCAGAAACATATCTTTGCTTTCATCGCTACAATAACCGGCATCCGTTGCCTTTGTCCATCCACCATCCTCAGAAACAAGGTAGGTCTCTATGAATTCTTCAAAGCGTTTTTCTGTTTCGTTCATGGTCACACCACCTTTCTTTTTCCTGTTACAGTTTCAAAAATTAATGATTTTTTATAACTTTCAAGTTCAAAAATCAAGGATTGTTTGTTTTCTATGATGGAATCGATCGAATGGCATATATCATTAAGATATGTGGAAATTTCAATTTGTTCTTCTATTGGGGGAAAAACTGTTTTTATATTTTGAATTGTATTAACAGATAAGCCCGGTTGAGCAGCACTATTCGAAGCATATCGGTTAAGGTTCATGCCATTCAGCAAATAATACAAAAATGAAAGTTCTACTCCTTCTACATTTTTTGTTACCACTGCGTGTTCTGTTGCCCAAAAACATCCCTTTATTTTATGAACGTTACCGCATAATGCACCTTGCCTACCTACAAGAAGATACTCTCCTTCGTAATTATACTTGGAATAATACCCTCGAATACCGTTTCCTCCGTATACTGGGTATTCTCCAGCTTCATCAATCTGATCAGACACAAGATTTTTCCCGGCTTGCATAGAACATAAATACTTAAGCGAGAGAATCCCCCAATGAGCAGGCATCTGGCCAATCCAATCAATATGGCTATCCTTCATTTCTGCTAAAGGATTTAGTCCCTTGGTGACTGCTTCAAAAACGATAGAAGCTCTCCACTTTTTGTATTCTGCAACACTGAGCTTTGCCTCCTCAATAAGAGTATCTATTTGAGCACATTGTTCATCGAGGAACTGCACAATGGTGTCTTTTTCATCTTGGCGTGGAAGAACTATGCGTAATTCCTTTACTTCTGCATAATTCAATCCCTGCCGTACACCGGAACCCATGCCATAAAATCCTTTTTTCAGGTCAAAGGCATGGAGCAGGTAGAACAAGTATTTTGAATTGCTTGTGTCGATTGGACGCAAGGTTGTATAGGCGGAGGTAATAATACCACGCTCTGTGGCCAAACCTACCCGAAGGCTTGTATGGTCATTCTGTAAATCTGTTAAACGAAGGACTATATCCCCATCTTCGATAATGTTATAGCCGTCAAAAGACGCAGGAAGAAGTCCATCCGGCGAATCAATATCTTTACGTTTGATTTTGCCGTAACTCAAAGACAACAGATTCTTTTCCTGAAGATTGCCGTTTTTTTCCTTGACCTGGGTCACAAGTTGATACAAGGTGTGGACACGCCAGTGAGAGGGAACACTGCCTATCCATTCAATACCACTATCTTTTGTTTTTTCATAGGTAGTAATTTCACTCATTTTGCTCACCACCATTTCCGAACAATGCCTGCAATTTCTCCATCAGTACCTTTTCACGGGCCGCAATACGTTTTGCAATATCAGCTGCCGGTTCCAGTTCCTCATATTCATAGAAGGTACGAGTGAATGGAATCTCATACCCAACCTTGGTCTTGCTTTTGTCAATCCAAGCCCCCGGACGATAAGGGAGAACTTCCCGTGCAAAATAAGCATCCACATCTTCATCAAGTGGAACACTTTCAGTGTCACGCTTGGAGGTATCGGCTACTGGCTTTCCTTTTTTCACAATCGGGTTGCCATCGTCATCCAAAGCAGGACTTTCCACTGTAATTTTATTGTAGCCAAGCGATATGGCATCAAGCACTTTGCTTTTGCAAGTCAGCACTGTTTTTTTATCTTCTAAGGTCTTTGTAAAAATTGCACTTCTATATTCGCTGTATGCCTGTGTGATCAAATTGCGGCAAGATTCCGTAATATCTACACGCTTATTACCGATAGGACGTCTGCGGGCCTCACAGCACTTGCTGGCATCAATCAACAAAATGCGTTCTCTATGTGTTTCGGGTTTATTTTTGGATACTATCCAGACATAGGTTGCAATTCCGGTGTTATAAAAGCTGTCATTGGGGAGCTGAACAATGGCATCCAACCAGTCATTCTCAATAATATAGCGACGGATTTCACTGGGGCCACTTCCTGCATCTCCTGTGAAGAGAGAGGAACCATTTTGAATAATAGCCATTCTGCCGCTGTCCTTCAATTTAGCAATGCCATTCAGCAAGAACAGCATCTGTCCATCGGATTTTTGAGGTAAGCCAACGCCAAACCGACCGGCATCGCCCAGTTTATGTTCTTTCTCCACATCAGCTGCTTCACGCTTCCAATCGATACCAAATGGAGGATTAGAGATGATGTAGTCGAAGGTATAGCCCTTGAATTTATCCGCATTCAAGGTGTCGCCGAACTGCATGTTTTCAGGATCGCCACCACGGATCAGCATGTCCGCTTTGGCGATACCAAAAGTAAAAGGGTTGATTTCTTGGCCATAACAGATGATTTCAGCCTCTTTGTCAAGGGCGTGAACACGCTCTTCCATACAGGTAAGCATCTGACTGGTGCCCATCGCCATATCGTATACAGTCTTGGCAGGGGCATCCTCGCCGGAAAAATCCGCATTCATGGTAAGCAAGTCACACATCAAATAAATAATGTCACGGCTGGTGAAGTGCGCACCTGCTTCTTCATCATAACTCTCAGAAAAACGCTGAACAAGGTTTTCAAAGACATAGCCCATATCAATTGCAGAAATTTTCTCCGGATTCATATCTGCATTGTCAGCAGTAAAGTCGCTGATAACCTGATACAGAACTCCCGCATCCGCCATACGCTCGATTTGCGTAAAGAAGCCCATGTTCGCCAGAATGTCGATAACATTATCGGAGAAGCCGTTGATGTACGCCTCGAAATTGGTCTTAATATTCTCTGGGTCAGCTTTCAGTCGCTCGAAGGTGTACTGGCTGGTATTGTAAAAACGATAGCCAGATGCAGTACGCAGAAAACCATCTTTGACGGCTAACTGTTTCACCTTTTCATAAGTGGCCAGCACTTTCTCTCTGGTCGGGAGTAAGCAGTCATGAAAACGCTTAATCACGACCATGGGCAAAATAACCAGACCATATTCATGAGGCTTATATGCCCCAAATAGACTGTTCGCTACATTCCATATCAGATTTGCTTTTTCTTGAATGTTTGTACCGACTATTTTGATCTTTTCATTGGTATCCATAATCTCGTTCCTCCCTAATATTGGCTGAGATCTCATTGATTTTCTCGGTTAAACGACTTGACTTAATGCCGTATCGCCACAGTTCTCCGTTTTCCTCCATGGTGTCGTGAGTTATAGAGAAGATGCAGCGACCACGCATTACATCGAAAATGCAGTGCGGCATATCCTTGATAGCGTCACAGATGCCTTGCACCGCAAACTGATAATTGTTGGGTGGCTTCTCGCCCAGTGTCAAAAATCCGCTTAATTGCTCGCCAAAGATATCAATAATATCACCAACTGCCAAAAACTCATCTACCTCTGCCGGAATCTGGTCTGCCCATGTTCGGAGATCTTCCATCGACCACTTGGTTTCCATAAGCTCCAACAATTTCTGATGGTGATTGTAAGCCTGTTGCAACCTCGGCCTACTCTTCATCCCTTCCTTAATTCTGGGAACGACAGTTCTATCATCCAGGTCTTTGTGGAGTACCGTCAATCGCCGGTCTTTATGAACCACTGGAAAACGCTTTCCGTCGGAATGGATAATATCAAGCATAGCGTTTCTGGCATATCGCTGAACCGCCTCATCAGTCACCACAATTGAAGCCATTGGAAAGTACTGATTCACAGCATTAAATAAGCTATCGACTGGGTCTACATATATAATTTCAACTTGTTTAGCATCCAATGTTTTCAGAAATGCACCACAGGTTTCCTCAGATGAATCTCGCAAAATGTCCAGGCAATAAACCTCACCATCCCAAATCCCTAAAACAGCGGGATAGAACTCCCCAAAAAACACCACCTCGACAATGCTAATGATATGCGGTGTTCTGACCGGCGGCAACAATGACTCCCTATATTGGATCCTGCGTCGCATTACTTCACCCACTGAAGCAGTAGAAGCTGGAACACCGTAATGCTGGCATACTTTTTTATATGAGAATTGAAAGGTTCCATCTGCCAAGGCATCTGATAGCCGATTTGTGAATTTGCATCCCTTTTCTCCAAATTCTGTAGGCTCAGGGAAAACGCTTTGCCCGCAATTATCACAGCGCATATAACGCTGATGAAAAAGTAGGCTGATTATTTGAAATGTCTTGTGGTCCTCGTCAAGCCACAATAAATCCTTGAGTTTTCGATCCACAATTTTAGAGCAGCGTGTTCTCGAGGAACGACAAGCAGGGCAGAGCAATTTTTCATCCTCAAAGTATCTACGATGTACAACTTCTAAACCAACATCATCCCTGTTTGTTTTTAATACCACAAGTTCGGGTATGCCCAGCCATTCGGTTTCGGCTTTGGAGATGTTTTCTTTTGTGTATAGCTTTTTTCCCAAGGCACACTCCTCCCATCTTATTTCATTATACAATATTTGCCACCAAAAATCAAACAGTTTTAACTATTATCTTATATTTTTTTAATTTTGCCACCAAACAACGAACATCTTAATTTTTCATATAGCAGAAATAGCTGTATAATGGAACCATCAGAAAAAGAGAAATTCACCGGCCCAACGGAAGCCGTGGGCAGGTGAATTTCCGAAGCTTTTAAGGAGGTGGTGTCTTATGTACAAATAAAAAGAGCGGCAATCTGCTGGCACAGATTAACCGCTCATTTGCAATATGTACGCTATCAAAATATCATGTATCGCTTGTTTGGTCAAGCAGAAAGGAAAATTATATGTATCATTATTACTATGTTAACAACAATCAGACGTTAAATCCTGGCCTTCATCATGAAGTCCATACAAAAGAGCATGCTGAACAGCTTGGCATCCGTAGCGCACAGTATGTGGGCTACTTTGAAAGCGAGGTTGAGGCAGTAGCTCATGCGAAGAAAATCTATCTCGATGCGGACGGTTGTGCAATCTGCTGTCCTAAGGCACACAGGGGGTAATCGTATGGCTCGTTCTACTCATCATGTCGTTCACAATCCCAATGGTGGCTGGGATGTAAAACGTGGCGGAGCTCAACGCTCCAGTGGCCACTATTCCACCAAGGAACAGGCAGTAAATGCTGGAAGACAAATCAGCCGAAACCAAGGCACTGAGTTTGTCATTCATGGGCTGGACGGTCGTATTCAGTCTGCGGATAGCCATGGAGGGGACCCTCATCCGCCGAAAGGCTGATTTCGATAAAACACTGGTCTCCAAAGGCTCCACGAAGTCTATAAGGAGAAAAGTGGGTAAAATGCTTGCCGACCACAAGGCTAAGTTAAGACAAAGGGCATCCATGCTTTCGTATGGATGCCCTTTGCACGTCAAGATTTATAGAGTTATCAATCAGAATCTAACTGCGGGATCTCCGTTACGGTTCGCAAGTATTTTTCTGGATCACCATTCAAAATCAATTCCGCATAAGACAGCGGATCGTTGTAGATGAGCCAGTCCAGTTCAGACCGCTGGAAACGGCTATTCGCAACTTCGTCCTCTACAGCGGTGCAATTAATGGAAATCATGCTGTCGTCAGAATATCTTAGTTCAACGCAGCCTGTGTCCATGTTAAATTCACAGGAAAGTAATGTTTTCATAATGCTATCCTCCAATATAGGCTCTGTTAACAAGAAAAACTCCCGACTAATTCCTGTTAGGAATCAGACGGGAGTTTCGCATGCACCCGAAAACCGTCAGCTAACAGTTGATAAGTGATTTAGTTCCTTATCACTGTTAAGCCAAGGGCTTGGTTGGTATCGCACAAATTTTTGGCATTTTAAAGAAAAACCTCAGAAGCCTTGCAGGGCAGGGCTTCTGAGGTTTTTTGCGGTAGTAGTCAAATAGTAGTCTGAGCAGGTCACACGTCACGCAGCTCGATTCAACTGAGCGACCCTATCGATAAACTCCTTCATGTCTTCAATGTAGGTATATGGGGCATACTCAGAGTAAATTTCAGGAGAATCCAGAATAACGATTTGAACTCCATCCGCTCGGAGTGCTTCCAAGGTCCCCGGCAGGCATCGTGCCTCATTAGGAGTCTTACAGAGGTAGGCAATACACCCCTGCTGATCAAATACCTTTGCGACGATATATATCTTTCTATCACCCATTGTCAGTCACCTCCAATTCTTGCAACCGCTTCTGGAACTCCCGCTCGGTCTTGACCTCACCCGCAGCATATTCCAGATAGAGTTGTCGACCAATCTCGGGACTTTTGTACTTATAGACATATTGATGGCTCCAGAGGTTGAAGTAATAATCTTTACCACACCACAACTGCACTTCTATCGGATAGGCCAAATTATCCCTCTGATAATAGAGATGAATCGCACGGTATCCATCATCTACCTGTTTTCCATTTCTCAAATCGACCACACGAAAATAGTCCGGGTAGCTTTCCGGATACTCATCAAAGCGAAGTCGAAAACCAAGCACATCATTAAAACACTGCTTAAAGCCGCCGTGGTTGGCGATTGTTTTCTTATACTTCCGCATAATGGAATCCTCACTCTTAAAGCGGGAACCTATTAAATTCTCCTGAACCAGTGTATCAATATACCCTGCTCTATACTTCGCTATATCATCGAGAATCATATCGATTGGTGTTTCGCTTAATGATATCTGCTTTAAACTTCGCCCAAGCGTTGAACGATAAGACAGCATATCAAGGATATCTTTTGGAATAAATAAATTCATCGCTCGTAAAGTACAACCCCTTCCCTGTTCAGCTTGTGGGCAAAGCTCTGGCTATCTGCCACGCTGCGTTCCCATTCCTCCGGCGTATACAAAAGGAAATCTATGGGTATATCAGATGCCGTATCACAATACAAATCTGTCAGCAGTGAACGCTTATCATTGGTCGATGCAATGATACAGAGGTCAATATCACTCTTTGCTGTCGCGGTTCCCTTCGCCTGCGAACCAAACAGCAGAATCTTCTGCGGATCACAGAGCTGGATAACCTGTCCTCGGATTGCATTCAGCTTTTCCACTGTATCGCCCACTTGTCACAGCAAATTCTCTATTTGCAGTATAGCATGAAATTCTCAAAAATAAAACGATTTTTATGGCAGTTTCTATCAGACTCCTCAATGACTCCTGAACACCGGTGCAACTCAATTCAACTGTGCTCAAGAATATTGCCGTGCTCTATGTTCCTTACGGCGAACTCCTATGAGCGACTGCACCGCTCCACAATGGTTTCCACTGCGGCATCCACGCCCCAGCGGGATACATTGATGCACAGGTCATAGTTTGCCGCCGCCCCCCAGGTCTGGTCGCACCGGAAGCGATAGTAGGCCGCCCGGGACCGGTCCATTCTTTGCAGCTTTTCCTCTGCTTCGGCAGTGGTCACGCTGTCCCGGCGGCAGATCCGCTGGATGCGGTCACCATGGTCCGCCGTGAGAAACACCCTCAGAAGTCCCTGTTCATTCCGCAGAACATGGTCGGCGCAGCGGCCAACGATGACGCAGCTGCCCTCTCCAGCCACCGCCAGAATAGCGTCCCGCTGGGCATTGGCAGCCAGCTGCTCCACCGTTGCTTCGGCGCTGTCAGGAAACAGTCCCCGCTGGCCCATGACCAGGGAATAGAGGAAGCTGCGGGTGGGCTTTTCATCATAGGTAATCATGAATTGTCTGCTGAGGCCGCTTGTTTTCGCCGCCACCATCAGCAGTTCCTTGTCGTAATAAGCGATATGCAGGGCCTGCGCAACTTTCTGCCCTACCTCGCGTCCGCCGCTTCCGAATTGGCGGCCAATGGTAATAATTTTTTTCATAGGTCAAACCTCCGTTTTCAGCTTGCCCATTACGCGGGTCAGAATGACCACGGTAATGGTGCAGGATATAACATCCGCCACGGGGGCGGAATACAGGGTGCCCGTAACGCCGAAAAACATGGGCAGAAGGATTGCCAAGGGAATGCTGAGCACGATCTCCCGTAGCAGGGACAGGCTCATGGCCTCCAGGGGCCGTCCCAGGGACTGGAGGAAGATACTTCCTGCCTTTTGCACACAACACAGAGGAATGGTACACAGGAAGATACGGAAAGCCATCACCGCAAATTCTTCATACAGGGCGTCGCCAGAACCAAACAACGCAGTGATCTGCCGGGGGAACATCTGGAAGCAAAGCAGGGAGACCAGCCCCACCGCAATCTCGGCAGCCATCATGGTCTTCAAAATCTGCCGGACCCGGTCAATGTGGCCCGCGCCGTAGTTATAACCCACCAAGGGCTGGCATCCAGCGGCAATTCCCACCACGATGGCTACAACGATTTGAAACACCTTCATCACGATACCGACTACAGTCATGGGGATGTCCGCACCATAGGGAGACTTGGCACCGTAAATGACCAGCACGTTATTCATGGCCGCCATAATAGCCACGATGGACACCTGGGTGATGAAGCTGCTAATGCCCAGTGGCAGGAAGCGCCTCAGCAGGTGGCCGCTAAGATGGAAGCTGGCTCTTTTCAGCCGGAACGCCTTGCTCTTCTTCGCCAGATACCAGATAGCCATCAGGGCTGTGACGATCTGACCGCTGATGGTGGCCAGCGCCGCGCCCTTCATGCCCATTTGCAATGCAAAAATGGCAATAGGGTCCAGAATCACATTCATCACGCAGCCTACCAGGGTTGACAGCATAGCAAAGGCAGGGGAACCGTCCGCCCGGATCACGGAGTTCATGGCTGTGCCAAACATATAAAAGGGAATACCAGGCAGCAGGTAGGTGAAATATTCCACCGCATAGGCCCGGTTGGCCTCGGTAGCGCCGAAGGCCGCCAGACAGCTATCCCGCCCCACCGCAAAGATCGCCGTCAGCAGCAGGCTTACCAGTACCGTCAGCGTGACAGCGTTGCCCACACTGTGGTGGGCATTTTCCGTGTCCTGCTGGCCCTGGCACAAGGAGAGGAAAGCGGCGCAGCTGTCACCGATGGCCAAGGCAAAGGCCAGGGTAATGACTGTCACAGGGAAGACCACATTGGTGGCGCCGTTGCCCAAATACCCCACACCCCGGCCCACAAAAATTTGGTCCACGATGTTGTACAGGGCCGAGACCAGCAAAGACATGATGCATGGGATGGCGAAACGGGCCATCAGTTTTCCTACAGGAGCCTGGCCAAGCTCCTGGTTTGCAGTTTCGTTCATGCAGAGAACCTCCTGAAAAAAATAAAAAGCATGACCGTTCTTCCCTGCCGAAGCGGTTCGGCTTCACAGGTAAGTTACGGCCATGCTGTTGTCGCAAGGCGTATTATAACACAGATCAGCGGTAGCGGTGTGTACGAAAATCAAAAACTTTTTAGCATCTCAGAAAGGGCAATCTGCATAAATTTTATATTGTAAAATTGTTGGAATGTAATAATAGCAAGAGTCAGATGAGTTGGAAAAAACGTTTCTTCCGGTATTTTTAATGAGTTACTTAACAGGACGTTCTCCAAGTATTTTTTATATGGTTCGCTTCTGTGTCCAATTTTCCTACACATACCGTGCTGCAGCAAACAAGAACTCCTCCATACCATCGTCACGCCTGTTTACAAGGAAACGGGAGAGCTGATGCGTGACATCCTTTTGAAGCTGATGCTGGCTGACTTGGAGCCGGTATAAAACTTCATGCGTCGGAGGCACACCTATTTTTGATTTGTGTTCGTGCATGAAGTTTTTGTGCATCATTTTCGGTTGCCCCAACGGGGCGAGAAAATGGCACATTACGGATTGCTATGCCAGCATAGCAATCCCCATCGACATCCTTAACATGGGCGGTCGGACGAGGTATAATATAGATAGAATAAAACCCCTTGCTTGACTGCCAGAGAGGAGGTTTATATGAAACAGTCAAGCAAAAAACACGAACTCGGCACAGCCGCTCTTTACTGCCGACTGAGCCGTGATGATAATATGGACAGCGAGTCCAACAGCATCCAAAATCAGCGGAAGATACTCCAAAAGGCCGCCAAGGACAAGGGCTATACCGACACAATCTTTTTCGTGGATGACGGTATCACGGGTACGACGATGAAGCGTCCCGGCTTTCAGAAAATGTTGACCGCTATCGAGGCCGGGTATATCTCGGCGGTGTTCGTCAAAGACCTTTCCCGGCTGGGGCGCAACTACATTGAGGTCGGCAAGCTGACCGAAGAATTTTTCCCGCTCCACGATATACGGCTGGTGGCCGTTTCCGACGGCGTGGACAGCGACGAGGGTGAGGACGATTTTACTCCGTTCAAAAACATTATGAACGAGTATTACGCCAAGGACATTTCCAAGAAGCGCCGGATCGTGAACAAGATGAAAGGCAACGCGGGCGTTCCGCTCTCTCCGCCGCCCTATGGCTACATCAAAAACCCGGACGATCCCCGCTTTTGGGTAGTAGAGCCGGAGGCCGCCGAGGTGGTGCGCCGGATCTACCGTATGGCGCTGGAGGGGTACGGACTGGCGGAAATTGCCGCCCGTCTTGCCGCCGATGGCGTGGTCAATCCCACCTACTACTGGCGCAGCCGTGGGACGAGTCGGGGTGGGTCGAAAAGCACCGTGGAGCCTACCAAGTGGGGGCATACCACTGTCAAGAAGATCCTCACCTTGCAGGAATATTGCGGCGATGTCATTAACTTCAAAAGCTACTCCAAGTCCTGCAAGATGAAAAAGCGGATCGAGAACCCGGAAGAAAACCGGGCGATCTTCCTCAATGTCCATGAGGCTATCATTGACCGCCAGACTTGGGAAAAGGTGCAGGCGCTTCAAAAAGGGACGCGCCGCAAAAAGCCTACGGTCACACAGGAGCCCAGCGTATTCTCCGGCTTGCTGAAATGCCCGGAGTGCGGCGGCAACCTCAATTTCCACTTCAATCAGAACAACCACGACATCAAATTTTTCAGTTGCCAAAATCACAACTCCGGCTATCGCAAGTGCAGCAAGACGCATTATATCCGGCTGGACTTCTTGGAGCAGGTCATTTTATATGAGGTCAAGCGGCTGGCCTGCTTCGCCAGCGAATACGAAAATGACTTTATCAAGGCCATGATCGGACGCTCGGCAAAGGTGGCGGAAAACACCGCGCTCCGCAAGCAGCAGGAGCTGGACGCTTTGACTGCCCGTGACCGGGAGTTGGATATGCTCTTTGAACGGCTCTATGAGGACAATGTGGCGGGCAAGATCGACGATGCCCGGTTTGCCAAAATGTCCAAACGCTATGAACAGGAGCAGGGCGAGAACGCCAAGAAGATCAAGGCGCTGCGGCTGGAACTAAAAAAGGACGAGAGCAAGCGCATGGACATTGACGATTTTCTTGAAACGGTACGGCGATACACGGACGCGACCACCATTACAAAGCGGATGGTTGCAGAGCTGATCGACCATATTGAGGTGTACCACGCCGAAAAGCAGGATGGCATTACCAATCAGAGTGTCGTGATCTACTACAACTGCATCGGCGCTTTCGATGTGCCGGATCGCCGGAAGATCCCGGAGACCGACATTATCATGGAAACGAGAAAAGGCGTAGCACTCAGCTACGCCCCGGAACAGGTTGCAGTATAAGGAGGTACGACACGATGAAAGCCTATTTTTATTGCCGGGTCGCTCACGACGATAGCTTTTCCTTGGAACAGCAGGCCGCCAAACTTCGCCGTTATGCGGAACAGGCCGGGTACACCATCGTTGGTGTTGCCGCCGAGCATGGCTCTGGATTGACCCTTGACCGTCCGGCTCTGCAAGAGCTGACGGAGGCCGTTCTTGCCGGAAAGGTGGATGTAGTGCTGGTAAACAGCCTTGACCGCTTGGGGCGGGATTGGGGCATGACAAAGCAATACATCGACCTGCTGACCGCGCACAAGGTCAAGCTGCTGTGCGTGCGGGAACGGATGATGATCGACAGCTCCAGCTTTTCACCATTCTTCACATAAAAAAAGCAGAGTGTCCATTACAGGATACTCAGATCCTATAAGGACACTCTGCATGGTCCGAGTGGCGAGACTTGAACTCCCCAAAACAGAAATTAGGGCGTGTTGCCCTTTATTTTTTTGTGTTGATATGTAAGGCTTTCAAGGAAAAGGCATGTTAATTAGTGTTGCTTTATGGTGACGTGAAATATCGTCTAAAGGGAAAATTAAAGGGAAAACTTTTGACTCAAATTTACTGTGCCATGTGCTCTAAAATCTCCGCACGCTCGGTCAGTATTTCCTGAAAGATCTCCTGACTGCGGGAGTGCTCACAGACATCCGGGTGATATTGCTTTGCGAGTCTGTGATACTCTTTTGTCAAGACTTTCATATCGCTGTGGGCCTGCGGAGAAAACCAGTTCTTTCCATAGGGCCGTTGGATTGGTTCATCAGATTTCTTTTTCCTTGTATGCTCAGTGCTGCGCTCTGATGATGCCTGCTGCGAGTGCTGCCGTCCCTTACTTGAAGAATACCTCTGTTCGCCGTGTTCTTTGTTTGCTTCTCTTTGATATGTTGAGCCGTGGGTCAAATCGGCAATTCTAAACGAGAGGTCAATGGACACATCTGCGGGGGACGCAAAAATGAACCCGTTATAGCTGTATAGCCGACAGCCCTCCTCAGAGTGTGAAAGTACATGGCAGAGCATATCCGCATCAGTAAATAGTCGATACAAGTATCTTACAAAGGCATCTCCGCTGTTCTTTATATCATCAGCGGTTTGATCTGCTTCTGTACGAACTGTACCAATCAAGTCCTCAATTTCAGCCGATACTTCATCTAAAGAACTTTCCAAGTCTGCAATCTTTTCTTTGGTGTATTCAATGGCTTCGTTTAGATTTTCCAGCTTAACTTTTGCGCTCTCTATCTTTTCCTCTTGCTCGTACTGGTTGGGAGCTGTTGCGTGCGAGGCATTATAGATGGCCCTTTGCAGCGTCAATCTCGTCGCGTTTTGGAAATCCAGCTTTTTCCGCTGAATTGTAAGCTGCTTTTCAATAGCGCGTAGGCTTCGGATTTGCGAGGCGACTGCTTTTGAAGCCTTTTTGATAAGATTTATCTGACCGGGAAATCCAACAATACTTGCCAGCACATTATAATCATATACTCTGCTGGCAGAGTCCTCCTTCCGAAATGGACAAGCATCATCCCATACTTGCGAGTCCAGCAGATTATCAACAAGACTGCTCTTTTTTAGAATAATCGCATAGTGAAGCGGTGTCAGACCCATACTGTCCGTCCAGTTCAGCCATTCAGGGCGAAGCGGCTGATTTGTTTCGATAGCCTCATAGACCGTAAGCATCCGAGTATTGTAATAGCAGGCGGAAAAGGCTTCAAGGACCTGCTTTGCATCATCAGATTTGACTTGGCGGCAGGAATTTGTATAGTCAACTTTTTTATCAAGCCGCACACAGATATATGCAAAGAGTAGCGTATCCGTATCGCTACGGTATGGAGAAGCTGAAAGGTTTGTGTATGCTTCTGTAAGATAGTCCGTTTCAAAATTTAGATGAATATTGGATAGGTCTACTTGCAGGGCCTTTTCAAAGGAATTTTGCTGCTGCATAATCGCTGCTCTGACCTCAGCAGAAGCATTTTCCATAAATCTATGGTATGCGTCCGCGTCACAGGAACGGTAGATATCCTCAGCCTGTACTAATTTTACTGCAAGATACTGTGGGGAGGAAGGCTCGATTGTATTCAGCAAAACGCTAAGTTCCTGTGATACGCGCCCTGTTTTCATGGAGGCTCGCACCGCAGTCAAGAGTTCTGCAACTGCTGTCTGCCGCTGTTCCTGTGCCCATGTATAGCGAGACAGCAAGATAGCTTGCAGGGCTTTTACAAACTGCATTAGTTCAATACCGCCAGTGTTTCGACCAAAGAGAGTACATCCCCTAATGATGCTTTTGCTGTGGATGTCTGACATATAGACGTTTGATTTTTCATCATCCATGTAGATGAAATATTTGCAGATTTCATCAAACGGAAAACGGTTCGATGCAGCCCAATCATCATGGCTGGGATGAATGTAGATGGCACGGTCTGTAATGACCGTACCATCTACTGTCAGTGTAAACAAAGGGACTGTGCTTTTGATGTAGCCTAAAATCCGTTCATCCGATGCTATGTGGAATGTAGAAGCTATTTTCTCGGGCTTTTTGAGTTTTTCTACATCAAAAAGAAGTTTAGAAAATCTATGTGGGATTTCATTGATCTCACTTTGAAATGAAGCTGCTGACATAGGCCACTCCCATCAAAAAATCCAGTTCCAAATCTGAACACTGCCCCATATCAAGAAAATTGATAAAGGAATTGCAATTATAATTGACAAGATTTTGTGCTCTGATATAAAGTATCCCACATTGTCATATTTCTCTCCTTACACGTATTTTTTATTGATTCTCCACGTATGCGGTTTCATTCGCCCCTCTTTGTCTGTAGGCTTTCGTGGACAGTATCCCGGATCAGGACGTCCTTCGCCGCGTGTCCGCTTTACCCGCTTCCCACACCAAGTACAAATATACTCGGTGATTGCCGCATCAGTTTTTAGAATTGCCATGTTATACCTCCAATTCTTCCTGAATGCGAATAATTGCACGTAAAAGCAACTGTTCCTCAGTGGGTGTCAAATGCAGTTGGCCTAACTCCCATTGCTTTGCACGGAAGAAAGAACGGGCTTTCATTGTAATCTTTGTAAGTCGGCACATATTTTCGTCTCTGCTATAAATGTTTCCTGTAGCTGCATAGTTTGACCCGAAACAAGTTGGACAAATCGAACGAATAACACATTCTTTGCACGTTTTATCAAGATATTCTTCAGCAATTACATCTTTGGGAAAGGTAATATTTTGAGCGTTAGCAGCTTTTTCCTTACCAACGGAAAGAGGCATAAAGAATTGACAGGGGTAAGCTATTCCATCAACATCATATGCTTTCATATAATCTGTAAGACTCTTGAGTGTTTCAAATGCCAGAAATGGTTCTCCACCAAAGAAATCAATTTCGATATTCTCAAAAGCGGAATAATCCTCCATTTCTCTATCAATAATGCGCTTCGCCGTTTCAAGTCTGATTGTTCGTGGTGATTTATACTGCTCGTAACAATATACACATGAAAGATTACAACTTTGTGTGAGAGTAATGGTTATAACTTTGGTTTTTGAAATATCCATTTGTCCTCCATATTAAACAAGGGACTCTATAGAGTCCCTTGTCTTTAACGAGTGTGTTTTCCGCCTCTACAGGTGGTCTTGCAAAGGCCTCTACATCCTCCAGTACAAGTCCCACATTTACCCATGTTATAAATTTGCGGCCCGTTCATAGCCAGTTCACACTGCGGAGTCAGAGCGTTTTTAATTGCAGCAAGCATTTCGGCCTTGATTTGGAACATAAAATGACCTCCTATTAAAAATTCAATGGCTTTGCTTACTTGTGAGTATATCGCAATTACGATACAAATTCAAGTAAAATATACCGTCATTTACAGACTAACGGAAATGCGAACTTCTGTATAAAATAATAGTACGAATTTGCGGAGGTGCAGCATGGCCGATTTTAATGTAGCGGACCGAGTATTGGAATTATGCAAGGCTCGCTCATGGAGCCTTTATCGGCTTGCACACGAAGCGGATATGCCGTATTCAAGCCTCAGTACCGTTCTATACAAGACTGCCTCACCCTCTCTTGTATCTATTGAGAAAATTTGTAGTGGGTTTGGTATTACACTCTCACAGTTTTTTTCGGAAGAAAATGAACTGGCAAAACTCACGGTGGATGAACGGGAGTGCTTGTCACACTGGGCGCAGATTGGGCCAGAGGACAAAAAGTTAACGCTTGCCTATATGCAAGCGTTAGCAGATCGGCAGGGGTGTATATCGTAAAAATAGCAGATTTTAAGTAGCCGCAGGGAGTCCCTGCGGCCTTTCTCATTTCAGTTTGGCACTTTCAATGATATAGTCTTTCAGTGCTGCTTTGGGAATCCGCCAGACGCGTCCATTGCGATACCCTCTGAGTTTCCCACTGTTGAGCAGTTCGTATATTGCGTTGTAACCCACCCGCAGAGCCTCACAGCACTCCTCTACCGTCAAGATGTCGGCATATTCTTCAAACATTCGCTACAGCCTCCTCACTATCCTGCTCCTTCATACAGCGGGGACAAAAGGACGAATCACACAGGCAGTTCTCACATAAGCATCCACGGGGCTTTGCAGCAGACCTCCGCCGCTGAGGATTTGCCTTGCGGTTGTATAAGTCCATACTTTCAATTTGCTGATAAACGGCAGGCTCCGTGCGGCATAAAACATAGGCAATCTTTGTGATGCCGAAGCCAGCTTCAAACATAGTTCTTAGTTGTTCCTTTTCTTCATCAGTCCAGTATTCACCTTCACGGTTCAGGCGAATTTCGCGGTTTCTCATAGCAATGACCGTTTCCTCTTTCGGATTTTCATTAAACATAGGGATTTCTCCTTCCTAATCATTGTTTACTGTTATGTTGCGTTCTTTAACCGTAAATGCAGTGATTTTCAATGATATATCATAGTAGTGAGCCGCCCGGTATCATCCGGGCGGCTATCTTATTTAATAGGAGAAGATGCTATGAATACCACTGACCGAAGGACACGCCCCTGTTCCCATTGCGGACAAGCTTTTGCCCCTGAGCAGTTGATCCCATTTCAGGATGAATTGCTCTGCCCTGCCTGCCTTGACGAGCAAACCACAGTCTGTTCCTGCTGCGGCGAACGGATCTATAAGGCCGATAACAGCGGAACGGACACAATCCCGCTCTGCGAGGACTGCTATGACAACCACTACGAACGCTGTACCCATTGCGGTACTCTGATCCACCGCCGGGATACCTATTACCGCGGGGATGACCCTTATTGCTATGACTGCTACCACACCCTGCCTGCACAGGGCATCAATGACTACTACTTCAAGCCGGAGCCGATTTTCTATGGTACGGGCAAGCGTTATTTCGGCGTGGAGTTAGAGGTTGACGAGGGCGGTGAGTCCGACAGCAACGCCGAACGGGTATTGAATATTGCCAACTCCGGTAGAGAGTTGATCTACTGCAAGCATGACGGCAGCTTGAATGATGGCTTTGAGATCGTCACCCATCCCATGACGTTAGACTTCCACGAAAACAATATGCCTTGGGCCGAAATCATGGAGGAAGCCAAGAAGATGGGGTATCTGTCCCATCAGGCAGAAACCTGCGGCCTGCACGTCCATGTCAACCGCACAACCTTTGGTAACACCGAAAGCGAACAGGAAGCCGCTATCGCCCGTGTCCTCTACTTCTTTGAGAAGTTCTGGGAGGAACTGTTGAAATTCTCTCGCCGTACCCAGCGCCAGCTTGACCATTGGGCAGCCCGGTATGGCTACAAGGAAAAACCCAAAGACATCCTTGACCATGCCAAGGGCCATAACTCTGCCGGACGTTATACGGCGGTAAACCTTACCAACCGGGATACGGTCGAGTTTCGGATGTTCCGCGGAACCTTGAAGTATAACACCCTGATTGCCACACTGGAACTGCTGGATAACATCTGCGAGATGGCAGTCTATCTGACGGACAAGGATGTGCAGGGATTGTCATGGACAAGCTTCGTTGTGGGATGTACCCAGCCGGAATTGGTGCAGTATCTCAAAGAGCGCCGCCTATACGTCAATGATGCGGTGGCAAGCGAGGAGGATGTTTGAATGTGCTGCTTGTTTGGATTGATCGACTACCGTGGGACGCTGACTGCCAAGCAGAAAACCCGCTTGATCCGGGAATTGTCTATCGCCGCAGAAGTACGCGGGACGGACGCCACCGGCATTGCCTACAACACAGAACATGGCCTACAGATTTACAAGCGGCCTCTTCCGGCACATCGGATGCGGCTGAACATACCGAGCAATGCAAAGGTCATCATGGGTCACACACGGATGGCAACGCAGGGCAGAGCCAAGAAGAATGAAAACAATCACCCTTTTCGCGGCAGCATTGAGGGCAAGCAGTTTGCGCTGGCCCATAACGGTGTTCTCTATAATGACTACCAACTGCGGCGGTTACTCCGCCTGCCAGCTTCAAAAATCGAGACTGACAGCTACATTGCCGTGCAGTTGCTTGAACAGAAAAACACCCTCGACCCTTCCAGCCTGAAATACATGGCGGAACAGGTCGAGGGTTCTTTCACATTTACCGTGCTGACAGACCGGGATGGGCTGTACTTCGTGAAGGGCGATAGTCCTCTCTGTCTGGTTCTGTTTCCCGATACCGGGGTCTATGTTTACGCCTCCACGGAGGAGATTTTGAACACGGCCTTGCTGGGCTTTGAGCGATTGTTGGGAAGGTCACAGCGGATACAAACCGACTGCGGTGAGATCATCAAGATTGATCGGAAAGGCCGCCTCAGCCGCAGTACCTTTGATGCGTCGGCGCTTTACTGCAACCATTGGGGCTGCTACAGCTTCTCGCTTGCAGACCATCACCCACAGACGGAGCGGGAGAGCGTTCGTGTGCTGAAATCCATCGCGGCAACTTTTGGATATACCGATGAAATGATCGACCGTTTGTTGGAGCGCGGTTTCACAACGGACGAGGTGGAAGAATGGCTCTACTGTGGAGCGTTTTAGAAGGGAGGAAAAATATGGCAAGATCAACCAGCAAAGCCGCTGTAAGGTATGCGGCCACAGACGTCTACTGCAACTTCGCGGTGACTGTGCGTAAATCGCGTAGTCGAAGCAAGGCCAGCAGCCGCGCAAGCATAAAGCAGAGCGGCACAGGGAGAAAGGAGAGATAAAAATGTATTTCGTGAAACCGCCTGATCCGCCGCCGATACTGGCGGTCTGGATGTTTCTAAAGGATTTATTCAGAGTCTACTAAAAGAAAGGAGGGCTTAAAAATGGAATGGACTTTTGCAGGGTTTGTCACAACCTTGACCGTATTACTGGTACTCGACCATGCTATTGCGACAGCGTAATTAAGGAGGAAGAAACTATGCCGATTTTATTTGCCATCACAGGTTCAGCCCTCGGCTGTTTTGCGGAGGGTGCTATTCTCGGAGCCTCGGTTTATCTCGTCAGCCGTGGTGTCCGCAATCCCCTGAAAAACAGGAAGTAAGCGGACGGGAGTAAACCAAGTCCAGCAAGGGTCTAAACCTCTGCTGGACTCTTGGCTCTATTAGTTTAGGAGAAGGGACGTTCCGACGCCTACAAAGCACGCGCTGCGCGCGGCTTCTTCGGCGCGTCCCTTCTCCTCGCCCTGCGGGCTTCACCTCATCCCTCTCGGCAATAAACTGTTGAGAGGGTGTTCCGCGTTCTTAGTTCCACTCGGATAACTCTTTTTTTCTTAAATTTCAAAGAGAAGAAGGTTTTGACGGAGGAACGGCGAACGGGGAACACTTTATATTGTAGAGGGATATTTGGCTTTTGCTGGAAGAAATTACTTTCACACAAAAATTTTAACTTTTTTCTGTCAGGGAGGTATCGTCAAAATTGCCAAAAACGTTGGAAGCAAAGCAGCCGATCATTATGTTTATCCGCTCCTTGTCATCAAAAGTTGAAGAAGCTATCTTTGTGAAAATGTCCAACAAGTCATTGCTGACACTACCGAGTTCCATCAAAATGTTGCGAAATACATTTTGGACATAAACTGCCTGCACATCAGAGGATAACTTCTCCTTTGGCTTACGCATACCACGCCTACGCAAAAGACGCTGATAGATCATCTGAATGTAGGGGGCTGCCGTTCTATCATCCACCGGAATCAATTCGTCACGGTCTGAACAAGATGGCAGGGACTTCTTTCCCACAAAGGATTCTGCAAACATCCGACAGGTGAACTCATACGAAACAATAGGCTTCTTCGCAAGCCGAACCAAGTTGAACAGCAGCAAAAAATGCGTACTCCACAGGCTATGTATGATGAATTTGACCTTAGCAGCAACCTCCGGGGCGTCAGAATAGATAGGATCAATGGCTCTAACCTGATTCTCTGGATTTTCCTTAGTTTTGAATGCGTTCCACGCTTCGAGCACAGCGGAACGCTCGGAACTCTCAGATACAATATGTTCAGTAGGGTTTTCAGTAAAGCCCAGTAAATACTCCGGGGTGACATTCAATGCATCACAAAAATAGCATAGCTGGTCTACCCTAATACCCTTTCGGATTTCGTTGCCAGACCTACCTTTTTCCAGTTTGCAGATATTTGCACCCGTCACACCAATTCCTTCGCCAAGGTTGCATTGAGTAATACGCGCAGCTTTGCGCGCTTTTTGCAACCGAGAGCCAAAAAGATTTGGATCGAATTCTTGAGAAAGAATATAGCTAAGGATGTCCCTGAACTTCGAGTCATTCCGTAACGCACGGTCCGCTTCATAAAGGCGTATTTTCTTTTCTGCCGCATCATTGTTCATTATCATTCTACCAGATTTCTTAACTTTTTTGAAACGGAATCTCTTCGTTTACTCTGTCAATTGGCAGTTCTACGGAAACGTGAGATGATGATGCCACCAAAAAAACACAGGAGGTACACATCATGAACGAAGGAACCCGTAAAATTATTGCCGTAACACCGGAAGAAAGTAGCCTCGTGCGCGCTGGCACAGTCATTATGGACGATGCCATGGCAAGAAAGAAAAAGAGCGAAGAGGAAGCCGGGGCAGGCATTGAGCCGCTGCTCCTTTTCAATAGCAAAGCTGAAGCAAGTGTTGTCTGCGAGGTAGACAAGCTAAGCCGCAAATATCAGAAAGAACTCGGCCTGCGTGAGCCGCCTATCCTTGTCGCAGAACTGCCAGCAGAACCGTCTGCAACAACATCAGATGCTCCCACACAGGCAACTGTTCCACAGACATCCGCGTCGCAGCACACTATGACGCTGCCCTCTGTGCCTGTCGGAAAGTTCCATTTCTTTGAGCGCAGCAATGAAAAAGGCCCAAGTCATATTCAGCTTGAAAACCTTTTGATTGGCCGTGTGCCCCTGCGGCGTATTGGTGATACCATTTATAAATGGCACGAAACCTACTTCAAGCGCAAGAGTGATGCTGACGTCTTAACGCTAATCCGGGAGCAGCTGGACGCGGAACTAAGTATTCTCGGAAGTGCGAACCAGCTTGCCAGTGTTCAGACGCTGCTCTACGCAGACCCGCGCATTGAAGCTATTCCGCTGGAGGACACGTCAACGAATCTCCTGTGCCTGCGTAACGGCCTGCTCGATTTGAACACACTCCAGTTGCTCCGTGCTACGCCGGACTTTTTCTTCACCAGCCGTATTGAAGTGGACTGGCTGGGTGCACAGGTATGTCCCAAGTTTGACCGCTTTTTGCAGCAGATTTTTGCTGGGAATCCTGTGTACATTAAGAGGGCTTGGCAGGCACTTGGTTACGCTCTTGTACCGGATAATCGCGCCAAGCGGTTCATTGTCATGCAGGGCGTTGGCAATTCGGGAAAATCTGTTCTCGGCAATCTCATTTCGGCCTTCTTCGACCCGTCTGCCGTTGCAAATGTGGATATTTTCAAGTTCCGGGAGCGTTTTGCGACCGCCGAACTGGTGGACAAGCGGGTCAATATCTCTATGGACTTGCCCGCTGGAAACCTCAGCGATCAGGCTGTGGGAATGCTCAAGAAGATTACCGGAGGCGATGCTGTCACTGTGGAGGAAAAATACCACTCTCCCCGCAGTGCGGTCATTAACGCCACCTTGATTTTCGGAACAAATCATGAACTGCGGCTCTGGGAGTTCGATGAGGCCTTTGCAAACCGGGTGCTTCTCATTCCGTTCCAGTACCCCGTTCCGAAGGAACAGCGGGACCCGAAGCTGCTTGAAAGCCTCAAAGCGGAACGCTCCGGGATCTTGTACCGTGCAATCCTTGAGTACCGTGAACTGGTGGAAAATGGATATGTCTTTGCAGGGGATGATGTGATTTCCTTCCAGGCGCAGTGCGTAGAGCGCGGAGTTGTTCCGCCTGATGGCGTAGCCGAGTTTGTTTCCGCTTGCTGTGTCATGGATGCGGAGCACTTCACGTCCACCGAGCAGTTGCATCTGGCTTATCTCGATTTTTGCCGCGAGCATCACTTGCCCTCGCTGAATGATCGGGGTGCCTTTTCCCGGCAGTTCTCTGCGGCTGTAGGCTTTGCAGCCAAGCGTGAAAAGCAGCGCGTGAACGGTGTGCCGATGAATGGCTATCGGGGTGTAATGCTGGCTGGGGGTAACGAATGATGCGCGGTATGGAATCACTCGAAAAACTCCCGCTTTTTATGACTGTCCACGAAGCAAGCGAGGTTCTGAGGATTGGACGGAGCAAAACTTATGAGTTGGTCCGCAGCGGGCGGCTGAAGAGCATTCGCCTCGGCAAACAAATCAGGATTCCCAAGCAGGCCATCGAGGACTTCCTGAAGTCCGGCTGATCTGGGAGGGGGGCTTGTCTCCCCTCCCCAATTTTATGACAAATCTTTTGTATATTCAAGGGAGGGGACTATCTTGGCCCGTAAAAATATTAGCCGGGGCGCACAAGGCTCTGGTACGATTCGCAAGAAAACTGTCACCCGTAATGAGCAGACCTATACTTATTGGGAGGCGCGGTTGACCACCGGTTATGATCCCGGCACGGGGAAACAGATCCAGCGCAGCTTCTCCGGTAAGACCCAGAAGGAAGTTCGTGAGAAAATGCAGGCCGCGGCGGTGGAGGTCAATGCTGGTACTTATAAGGAACCGTCTAAAATGACCTTGGGAGAATGGCTGGATACTTGGCTGAACGAATATTTAGGTGGGGTCAAGCCAATGACGGTTGTAAACTACACCCAACACGTTGAAAACCATATCAAGCCTGCTCTTGGCAAAACAAAACTATGTCAGCTGGATGCACCGAAAATTCAGCATTTCTATAATGATTTGCAAAAACCTCATGGTGACACTCCGGGCCTCGCTGCCAAAACAGTCAAGTGTGTAAACGGTGTTCTTCACAAGGCTTTGCAACAGGCCGTAGCGGTTGGTTATTTGCGTTTCAATCCCGCAGATGCCTGTAAACTTCCGAAGGTTGTTCGCAAAGAGATTAAACCGCTGGACAATGCTGATATTTCAGCTTTCCTAAAAGCTATCGAAGGGCACTGTTTTGAAGCAATCTATATTCTGACCCTTTTCACTGGCCTGCGGCGAGGTGAGGTCTGCGGACTGACGTGGGATTGCATCGACTTTGAAAAAGGGACGATGACAATCAACAAGCAGCTTCAAAACATTCCGGGACAACCCGGAGCATATAGGCTAATTTCGGCAAAGAACGGAAAGAGCCGCACGATTGCGTTACCTTCTACTGTCATTGCGATCTTAAAACAGCATAAAATACAGCAGACGCTTGCGCGTTTGCAGGCTGGTGAACTATGGGAAAACAGTGACTTTGTATTTACGAATGAGGTCGGACACCATGTTTCACCGAATAGTGTCTACAATCAATACAAACGAATTGTAGCATCCATTGGACTACCTCAAGCGCGCTTTCACGATTTACGTCACAGCTATGCTGTTGCTGCGATTCAATCAGGGGATGATATTAAGACCGTACAAGGCAATCTGGGTCATGCAACTGCTTCCTTCACCTTAGATGTTTACGGGCACGTCACAGACCAAATGAAGCAAAACAGCGCAGCGAGGATGGAAAAGTTTATAGAAAAAGTGTCTAGCGAATGACCTTCGCCAGACATCTTTTTTGCTGAAACTTTACCATCCGAACAAGCGTAAATTCGCTTCTCGGAAGCTGTAAAGGGAAAACTAAAGGGAAAACCCATCGAAAACAAGTATGAAGAAAGCCTGTAACCATTGCGGTTACAGGCTTTTTCGGTGGTCCGAGTGGCGAGACTTGAACTCACGACCCCTTGACCCCCAGTCAAGTGCGCTACCAACTGCGCTACACCCGGATACGAGGTTGACTTCTTGAAGTCAGCTTATGTATAATAACATAGCTTTCTGCAAAAAGCAACCCTTTTTTCAAAAATCTTGAAAAATATTTTTGCAGGCCGTCAATTTACCTCTTCCGAGACCCCACCGATCCACTGGAAACGGGGGCCATGATAGCCGTCCCGGTCTACCGGCTCGCTCCACATGGCGGCAGGACGCACCCACACGCCCCGCTCTCCATACAAAGCCCGGTAGACCACCATCGGCTCCAGAGTCTCTGAGTGGCGGGCCACATACAGCAGCTCATATTCGTTGCCCTTAAAATGCCGGTAGCGGCCCGGGCGAAGTGCAAAAAGCTCCTCCATGCTTCCTCCCGTTTCAGCGCAGCGCATCCAGACAGGACAGTTCCAGTCCTGCACCGCCACGGGTCCGGATCAGCTCTAGCACCTCCGGCAGTGTGGGCAGGGACGGCATTGCTCCCAACCGCGAGACCGTGATGGCCGCAGTGTGGCTGGCAAAGGTCAGCGCCGCATCCTCGGGCAGGCCCACAGCCAGCGCGGTGGACAGCGCGCCCACAAAGGAATCGCCGGCAGCCGTGGGATCTGCCACATGCTCCATATGGACACAGGGAACATACCGGGGGCCGCCGGTCTCCGCCACAGCGGAGCCGTAGCTGCCCAGCGTGATGATCACATGCTCCACGCCCTTACCTTGCAGCGTATCGGCAATGTTTCTCAGATCTTCATCCCAAGGGCCGGACTTATCAAAGCGCAGGGGCAGATGGGTCTCCTGAGATGCCTCCTGCTCGTTGGGGATCAGGTAGGAGACCAGGCTCAGCAGCTCATCGTCCAATTCCGTGGCGGGGGCCGGGTTCAGGATCACCGGTACACCGGCCTCTCTGGCCCAGCGGGCCACGGCCCGGTTCACCTCGATGGGGACCTCCAATTGCAGCAGGACCATATCAAACCCGGAAACTGCCTGTTGGATCCAGGCCACTTCTTCCACCGTCAATGTCCGGTTAGCGCCGGGGATCACTACGATGCGGTTCTGGGCGCTGTGTTCCGTGACTTCCAGTACCACGTGTCCCACGCCGGAGTGAATTCCCTTTCGGACCACCACATGACTGACATCCATTCCAGCTTCCCGCAGAGGCTCCAGAAGCTGCTGTCCAAACAGATCGTCACCCACGCAGCCTACCATGGTCACTTCCGCGCCCAGACGGGCGCATTGGAGGGCCTGATTGGCGCCTTTTCCGCCGGGTGCCATGTGGAAGGACTTGCCGTAAACCGTCTGTCCAGCACCGGGGATCTGCTCTGTTGTTGCGATCACATCCATAACAAAGCTGCCAACAACTAAAATACGAGGTTTTCTATGTAACATGCTATGCTCCTGATCCGCAGAAACGGCCATGCCGTTCCTGATGTATTTAATCGTTTATATTATACAACTTTGCAGGTCCAGATACAAGAGATTTAGGATAAGTTTCAGCAAATCGTTTACTCAATTTTTATAGGATGGGCCGTGCAAAAAAAGAGACAGCTTCAAAAGCTGTCTCTTTTATATGTCTTAGCCCCGCTGGTTGCCGTTGGTGGTGTCCTTCAGCAGAACGTCATGGGCGCCGCCCTCGACAATGGAGGTGGCGGAGACCAGCGTCAGCTTGGCCTTCTCACGCAGTTCCGGGATCGTCAGCGCACCGCAGTTGCACATGGTGGAACGGACCTTAGCCAGCGTGGTGGCCATGCCGTCTGCCAGAGCGCCAGCATAGGGCACATAGGAGTCCACGCCCTCCTCAAAGCTCAGCTTTGCGGCGCCGCCCAGATCGTAGCGCTGCCAGTTCCGGGCGCGGGCGCTACCCTCACCCCAATATTCCTTCATATAGCTGCCGCCCACAAGGATCTTGCTGGTGGGAGACTCGTCAAACCGGGAGAAATACCGGCCCAGCATGCAGAAGTCAGCGCCCATGGCCAGCGCCAGCGTGATGTGATAGTCCTGCACGATGCCGCCGTCGGCGCAGATGGGCACATAGATGCCGGTCTCCTCAAAATACTTATCCCGCTCGGCGGCCACGTCGATGACTGCGGTGGCCTGACCACGGCCGATGCCTTTGGTCTCACGGGTGATGCAGATGGAACCGCCGCCGATGCCGATCTTTACGAAGTCGGCTCCGGCATCGGCCAGAAAGCGGAAGCCCTCGCCGTCCACCACGTTGCCAGCGCCCACCTTCACGGTATCGCCGTACTTGGCGCGGATCCACTCCAGGCAGTGCTTCTGCCAATAGGAATAGCCCTCAGAGGAGTCCATTACCAGCACGTCCACACCGGCCTCCACCAGTGCGGGGACACGCTCCTCGTAGTCACGGGTGTTGATGCCCGCGCCCACCACATAGCGCTTCTGGCTGTCCAGCAGCTCCAAGGGGTTGCCCTTGTGGGAATCATAGTCCTTGCGGAACACAAAGCTCACCAGATGGCCGTCCTCGGAAATAATGGGCAGGGCATTGAGCTTGTGATCCCAGATGATGTCATTGGCCGTTTTCAGGCTGGTGCCCTCCGGTGCGTAGATGAGCTTCTCCACCGGCGTCATGAAATCCGCCACCTTGGCGTCGGGGTCCATGCGGCTGACCCGGTAATCCCGGCTGGTGACCAGGCCCAGCATCTTGCCGGTACCGGTGCCGTCATCCGTGACAGCCATGGTAGAGTGGCCGGTGCGCTGCTTCAGAGCCAGCACATCCGCCAGGGTATCCGTCACCCGGAGGTTGGAGTCGCTGATGACGAAGCCCGCCTTGTAGTTCTTCACCCGGCGGACCATGGCCGCCTGAGACTCAATGGACTGGGAGACATAGACAAAGGCGATGCCGCCCTCCTTGGCCAGCGCGATGCCCATCTGCTCGCCGGACACGGCCTGCATGACGGCGGAGACCATGGGGACGTTCATGGTCAGGGGGCATTCCTCCCCCTTCTTGAAGCGGACCACCGGCGTCTTCAAAGACACGTTGGCGGGGATGCAGTGCTCAGAGGAATAACCGGGCACCAGCAGATATTCGCTGAAGGTATGGGACGGCTCCTGGAAAAAATAGGCCATAGTAAGATACCCCTTTCTCATCGTTCGTTTATCATTTTACTTATTATAAATATTATTTTTAATAATATCGAAAATACGCGGTACGGTCAAGCGGCGATGACCTGAATTTCAAAAGAGACCGGCACGGTCACGTCGGGCTGACGGTCCGCAGGTCACAGCTTTTTCCGCAGGACCGTATGGTGGAAGATGCCATCGGCAAAATACTCGTTGGAGGCGAACACCGGCGCGCCCTCAATATCGTAGTCCACCTCGTCCATGTTCAGCAGCGGCGTTCCCTGTGGCACCTGAAAAACATCAGCCAGAGCAGCGTCCGCAGCCACAGGCCGCAGGTCCGTCAGGTCCAGATAGGACGAAATCCCGCAGACATTCTGGAGGAAATCGAAAATGGGCTGGCGCAACTCCTCCGTTGTATAGGGCCGCTGGAGTTTCGCCTTTTCCACCACATCCTCACAGTAGATGGCAGGACGGCCGTCGGCGGTGCAGAGCCGGGAGATCCGAAGGATCGGCGTTCCGGTGGGGATGCCCAACTGGGTGGCCACCTTACTATCCGCCTTGTCATCGGCAGCCCGGACAAAGGCCACGCCGGGAGTGTGTCCGCTCTGGCGGATCATATCCAGAAACTCCACTTCAATGTCCATTCTGGCCGGTGCGCCTAAGACATGGCGGTTGATAATGGTGCCAACTCCATGACGCCGGGTAATGAAGCCCTCCCGGTCCAGAGAAGCCAGAATGTCCCGCAGCTGTGTGCGGCTGATGCCCAGCATTTCCGACAATACGCTTTCCCGGGGAAGCCGGTCACAATGGGCATACTCCCCCACCTGCATAGCGGTGAGCAGCTGCGCCCGGATGCTTTTGGACTGTCTTGGATTCTGACTCATTTCGGTCCTCCCTTCCGTTTCACCGCTTGTTTCGATTATGAAGCGGCCCCAAATAGGTATTACCATTTTTAGACATTGTACCGAATGGCCCACCGTTTGACAATGCGCATATTCAACAGATTTCAACGGTGATTTTCGGGTGCGTCTTGTCCGCCCTGTCATGAAAGGTCGATCTTTCTTTGTCGAATTTTTTGTGTATTTTTACCATGTACATTTGTCCGTGTATCGCGTATAATAAAAACACTTTTACCACGGAGGCTCTGCCTATGAAAAATATTGTATTAATCGGTATGCCCGGCACAGGGAAAAGCACCGTCGGAAAGGCGCTGGCGGAGAGGTTTGGTTACGATTTTGTGGACGCGGACGATCTCATCGTCCAGACCACCGGCAAAACACTGCCGGAGATCCTGCGGCAGGACGGGCTGGAGGCCTTTTACGAAATTGAAAATAAAGTAGGTACGGATCTAAATCGGACCCACACCGTCATTGCCACCGGCGGCAGTATGGTGCTCTACCCGGAGGCTATGGCTCATTTGAAGGAAGGCAGCACGGTGATCTGGCTCCAGACGCCCTTTTCTCAGCTGGAAAAGCGGATGCCGGCGGATCTGTATGACCGGGGCATCGCCGTGCCGGCAGGAACGCCGCTGCGGGAGATCTATGAGGAGCGCTGCGTTCTCTACGCCCGGTATGCCGACCTCATCGTGGTCAGCCAAGACGGTGAGTCCGACACCGCCCGATTGGTAGAGGACGTCATGCGGACGGTGGGTCTGGAAGCCTGATCGAACCTGATCGGACATGAGGGCCGCGGGCAAGCCCGTGGCCTCAGCGTGTCGAAAAGTCTTTTTTCCCCGCTGAGCCAGTTTTCAGAACTTCATAAAAGTTCTGAAAACTAAGGATTTCAATGGTGAAGAAATACGTTGCCGGTCTAACCGTTTTCCGGGCGCAAGACGCCCGAAAAACGGGAGCCTTCCTCGAAACAGGCTCGCTTCATCCGCCACTGGCGGCGCTTCACCTGTTTCCCCGCACCATTGAAATCAAATATTTTCAGAACTTTGATAAAGTTCTGAAAATAAGAGCAGCGTGGCGAAAGTATTTTCGCCACGCTGAACGCCAGGGGAGCATAGCTCCCCCGGCGTGTACTTTAGTCTTGATCCTCAGCGTCCGCAGTCTGAACGTTCTCCGGCTGTTCATGGGTTTTCTCCCCGAGCACCGTCAGGAAGGCGTCCCGCTCCATGGTCTCGTGCTCCAGCAGGTACTGGGCCACCTGCTCCAGCTTATCCCGCTGCGCTTCCAGAATATCCTGGCAGCGGCGGTAAGCGCCGTCCACCAGATCCTTGACCTCCTGATCGATCTGGGCGGCCACAGCCTCGGAATAGCCCCGACTGTGCCCCATGGTACGGCCAATGAACACCTCGTCATTGCCGCTGTCAAAGGACACGGTTCCCAGCCGCTCGCTCATGCCATATACCGTCACCATCTTCCGGGCAATGGCGGTGGCACGCTGGATGTCGTTGCTGGCGCCGGTGGAAATATCGTTGAGACACAGCTTTTCAGCCACACGGCCGCCCAGCAGACCCACGATCTGATCCTCCATGTAGTGCTTGGAAAGGTAAGAGCGGTCCTCCTCCGGCAGGGAAATGGTCATACCGCCGGCCATACCTCTGGGGACAATAGTGATCTGGCTCACCGGGTCCTGTCCCGGCAGCATGTGCATGACCACCGCATGGCCCGCCTCGTGATAGGCTGTCAGTTCCCGCTCGTGCTGGGGGATCACCCGGCTCTTTTTCTCCGGACCGGCGATGACCTTGATCTCCGCATCCTTCAGATCCTGCATGGTGATGAAATGCTGATCCTTCCGGGCTGCCAACAGTGCGCCCTCGTTGATAAGGTTCTCCAGATCCGCGCCGGTGAAACCTGCGGTGCCCTGAGCCAGCTTACGGAGGCTCACGTCCTCTGCCAGAGGCTTCCCCTTGGCGTGGACCTTCAGGATCTCCTCCCGGCCCTTGATGTCCGGCAGGCCCACATACACCTGACGGTCAAACCGGCCGGGCCGCAGCAATGCGGGGTCCAGCACGTCCGCCCGGTTGGTGGCGGCCAGGACCACCACGCCCTCGTTGGCGGCAAAGCCGTCCATCTCTACCAAAAGCTGGTTCAACGTCTGCTCACGTTCGTCATGACCGCCGCCCAGACCGGTGCCGCGCTGACGGCCCACGGCGTCGATCTCGTCAATGAACACAATGGCGGGGGACTGCTTTTTCGCCTGCTCAAACAGGTCCCGGACACGGCTGGCGCCTACGCCCACATACAGTTCCACAAAGTCGGAACCGGAAATGGACAGGAAGCCCACGCCGGCCTCGCCGGCCACCGCCTTGGCAAGCAGCGTCTTGCCGGTGCCCGGAGGGCCCACCAGCAGCACGCCCTTGGGGATTCGGGCGCCCAGATCGATATACTTCTTTGGATTTTTTAGGAACTCCACGATCTCCCGGAGTTCCTCCTTTTCCTCGTCGGCTCCCGCCACGTCGGCAAAGGTGACCTGTTTATCCTTTTCGCTGAGACCACGGATCTGTGCGGAGCCAAACTTTGCCATCCGGTCCGGCCCCATGCCTCCCTGTGCCCGGACGCTCATGAGGTACCACATACCGCCGAACATCAGCGCCATCATCAGATAGGGGAGCATGATCCCCAGCCAGTCAGTCCCCTCCGGAGGGGGATAGCTGTAAGATTTGATGATTCCTGCTGCTTTCTGCTCCTTTACCAGATCGTTGAGATCGCTGTAAAAGAGGGTATAGTCATGGATCCGGCAGCGGACCGGCTGGTCGCTGCCCTTGACCTGCAGCATTAGCGTGCTGGAATCCGTAAAGCGGAAGGCTTCCACCTTCTGCTGCTCAAAAAGCTGCACCATCTCATCATAGGTCATCTCATCCCGCTGATTGAGCTGGGTCAGCCAGTTGACACATAAAATCACGATCAGCATCAGCGGCAGAATGCTGATGCCGGGTCTTCTTTTTACCATACGGGGGATCCCCCCTTTCTGTATTATCGCCGCATACAGGCGGCTGCGGCGGTTCCCGCACCTGCCGGGAAGCGCCGGTCATGCTCAGGTGTTTTCGTAAACGGCGGGCTTCAGCACACCGATGTAAGGCAGATTCCGGTAAAGCTGGGCATAATCCAGACCGTAGCCCACCACGAATTCGTCCGGCACCACAAAGCCGGACAGATCCGCTTCCACCGCCTTTTCCCGGCGGGAGGGCTTATCCAGCAGCGTCACGATAGAGATGCTCTTGGCACCCTTTGCCATCAGGTAGCTTTTCAGGAAGGCCAGGGTATTGCCGGAGTCCAGAATATCCTCCACAATGACGATCTCCCGGCCCGTGATGTCCTGCTGGAGATCATGGGTGATCTGCACCCGGCCGCTGGACACGGTGCCGTTCTGGTAAGAGCTGACAGCGATGAACTCCACGTCGCACATCAGCTGGGAAGCCCGCATCAGGTCCGCCATGAAAATGAAGGAGCCCTTCAGCACCCCCAGAAACAGGGGGCGGTGTCCCTCATACCGCTTGTACAGTTCCTCACCCAACTCCGCGATTCGGGTCTTCAACTCCTCTTCCGTTACCAGAACCTTGAGAATGTCTTTCTCCATCTCACTATTCATTGTTGTTCTCCTCTGTCACTTTTAAAAATATCACCCGCACCGCCCGCTCATATCGGTCCGGCGCGAAATTTTCCTGGATAGGCAGCCCCGGCACCGCCACTGCGATGCCGTTCACCCGCAGGACCGGAAGCCGGTCCCGCTCCTGTGGGGAAATTCCCCGTTCTCCGCACAGGCGCTTGACAGTGCGGCCGTTCAGTCGGTCCTTGGAGTCCCAGGCCGTCACAGTCAGGTCGGCGGTCTCCGAGATGGAAATGAGAACACCCTCACCGGCCGACTCTGCCAGACTAACCTGCCACTGACCGAATGTGACGGTCTCTCCCACGGTAACGGCCTGCACCGCCGGCGCAGACGCCGCCTTGAAAAAGCGCAGCGCCGCCGGCTCCCGGAGGACCGTGACGCCGTAGGGCATGGAAAGCTGGCCCCGGTCCAACGTCAAAACCGCCCGGATATGAGCGGCGGTCAAGTCCTTTTCATGGCCTGCCACCGCCGCCAGCACCGCCAGCACCAGCCGTCCCCGCAGGGCCTCCGGCGCGTCTTGCAGCATGGCAAGAGGAACTGTCCCGGAAACGTTTGGGGTCACGGCGCATTGGGCCAGCAGTTTTCGACACGCAGCGTCCAGAGCCGCTTCATCCGCCGTCAGCAGCGATGCCGTGCGGCTCATGTTCTCCACAACTCTGGGATTCAGCTTCTTCAAAACCGGGAGCACCTGATGGCGCAGCATGTTCCGGGCCGCATCGTCCGTCCCATTGGTGGAATCCTCCACAAAGGGGATGCGGTGTTCTGCGGCGTAGGCCGCCAGCTCCGCCCGGGTCGCACCCAGCAGCGGACGCAGGATACAGTCCCGCTTTTCTGGGATCCCGGTCAACCCTTTCAGGCCCGTGCCCCGCAGCAGATTTAAAAGCATAGTCTCCGCGCTGTCATCGGCGTGGTGAGCGGTCAGAATGCAGCCAAAGCCCTCCCGCCGCCGGGTCTCCTCCAGAAATTCATAGCGCAGCTGCCGGGCGGCTTCCTCAACGGTGCGCCCGGTTTCCTCCGCAAAGGCCCGGACATCGCCCCGGCCCGCGAAAAAAGGAATTTCACGGGCGGCGCACCAGTCCCGGACGAAGGCCTCGTCCCGGTCCGCCTCCGCCCCCCGGAGCTGGTGATTGAAATGGGCGGCGGCTACCCGCCGTCCCTGCTTCTGTCCCTGCCGGACCGTCATTTCCAACAGGCACATGGAGTCCAGTCCGCCGGACACGGCGCACAGTGCGCCGCCCTCCGGCAGCTCCACCGCCGTCAGAGGATCAGTCATCCTCATCATAGCGGTTTTCCAGCGTGGCAAAGGTGGTGTACTCCGGCATCCACCGCAGCTCCACCTTGCCGGTCTCGCCGTGACGGTTTTTCGCTACGATACACTCGGCAATATTCCGCTTTTCGGAATCCTCGTTATAGTAATCGTCACGGTACAGGAACATTACGATGTCGGCATCCTGCTCGATGGCGCCGGATTCACGGAGGTCCGACAGCATGGGCCGTTTATCGTCCCGCTTCTCGTTAGCACGGGACAACTGGCTCAGACAGATCACCGGCACATTCAGTTCCTTGGCCATGACCTTCAGCATACGGGACATTTCGCTGACCACCTGCTGACGGTTCTCGCCGCTGCGTCCACCGGATGCGGAGGTCATCAACTGTAAATAGTCGATGACTACCAGACCCAAGCTGTCGATCCGGCGGCATTTGGCGTTCATATCCGCCACGCTCAGCATGGGGTTATCGTCAATACGGATATCCACTCTATTCAATACGCCGGCAGCGGCGGCGATCTTCTCCCAGTCCGTCTCCCGCAGAGAGCCGGTAACAAGCCGGGTGTTCTCCACACAGGCCTCGGAGCTGAGAAGCCGGGTCGCCAGCTGCTCCCGGGACATTTCCAGCGAAAACATGGCCACGGTCTTTTTCTCAGACTTCGCCACATTCAGTGCTACGTTCAGTGCAAAGGAGGTTTTGCCCATACCGGGACGGGCCGCCAGCAGGATCAGGTCCGATTTATTCAGGCCGCTGATCTTCCGGTCCACAGCGGACAAGCCGGTGGACAGGCCCGGAAGTCGGCTTTCGCTCTCGCTCATCTCGTTGAGCCGGTCCAGCACATCTGGCAGCACCATCCGCAGAGGCACCATATCCTGCGCACTCTGGCCGCGGCGGACGGCGTAGATCTTCTGCTCGGCAGCTTCCAGAATGGCAGCAGCTTCTCCGATGCCCTCCTGCACCAGCACCGTGATCTCCCCCGCCGCCTGAGCAACGCCCCGCAGCAACGCCTTATCCCGAACGATGGCCACATACTCCATCACGTTGGCGCTGGTGGGGGTGATCTCCATGAGCTGCGCCAGATAGGAGCGGGTGGTATTTTCGTCATAAGTCCCGGCCTTTTGCATCTCCTCGCAGACGGTGATGCCGTCAATAGGCCGGGCGTAGGTGAACATGGTGTAGATGGTCTCAAAAATCTCCCGGTTCTGCCGCAGGTAGAAGTCCGAGGGCACCAGCTTATCCATCACGTCCTTGACGCAGCCCTCGTCGATGAGCATGGAGCCTAAAACGGCCTGCTCGCCCTCCAACGAATGGGGCATCTGCCGCAGCAGAAGATCTTCGTTAGCCATGGAACTCTCCTTCCCGCTTCTCCGGAAGCGCAAGTTAGACATTCAGACATGCAATCATTTTTGTCAGGGCGTCCCCCAGGGGAGCCTCTCTTGCCCCTGCGGGGCAATTCACCTTCTGTACCTGGCAAAAACACATTGACTCAGCTGCCTTGGGCAGCGTTCACCAGTGAGCGGATCTCACTGGTGCAGGGTTTACTCAAGGGGAAACCGCCGCAGCGCCGCCAGTGGCGGAATAAGCAAGGCTGTTTCGAGGATGCGGCACGATTTGCAGTCTTATCATAGAGACTGCAAATCGTATTGCCGCGACGGTGTATCCTGATCCCCCTTGAATTAGTCTTACTTCTCCTCGCAGACGGTGACGTACACGGTACCGCTGACCTCAAAGCCCAGCTTGGCCTTCACCTGATAGCTGCCGTAGGCCTTGATCGGCTCATCCAGCACGATCTTCTGCTTGGGAATATCCACGCCGTACTGGGCCTTCAGGCCCTCGGAGATCTCCTTGTTGGTCACGGCGCCGAACAGCTTGCCGCCGTTGCCGGCCTTGGCGCTGAGCTTCACGGGGCAGTTCTGGAGCTTCCCGGCGATCTCCTGCGCCTCAGCCTTCAGCCGGGCTTCCTCGGCCTTGCGGGCCTTCTCCTTCAGGTTCATGGTGTTGATGGCGTCCGCCGTGGCAGGCACCGCCAGCTTTCTGGGCAGAAGGAAGTTCCGGCCGTAGCCCTCGGAAACCTCGATCATCTCGCCCTTCTTGCCCTGACCCTTCACGTCCTGCTGTAAAATCACTTTCATGTTATATATCCTCACTTTCCGAATGTTCTGAATGAATCTGCTTTTTCAATTCCTGAAGCTCCGCTTCCAGCGCTTCGACCTTTTGCGCCGTGCTGCTCCACGCGCAGACAGCAATCGCCAGAATCAGTGCGATCACAGCGCCTGCCCGATAGATGCCGGTACCTCTGAGATCAAACAGCATCCACCCGCCGAAGAAGATAAATACCTCCATCAGGATCAGGCAGACCGCATACGCCTTCAAAAACGCCTTCATAGGCCACCTCACTTTTCAAAGTATGCGTCCAAGACCCCAATCAACTGCTGACGGACGCTCTCCGGGTCCGTGTCCTCGATCCGTGCGCCTGCGGTGGTAGAGTTGCCGCCGCCGCCCAAGGCCTCCAGGATCACCTGCACATTGATCTCGCCCAGAGACCGGGCTGACATCAGCACCGCTCCCTCGGCGGCGTAGACCACGAAGGAAGCCTGAACGCCCTTCAGGGTCAGCAGATCGTCCGCCGCCTGGGCCGCTGCAACGCGGTCCACGCCCGGCTCCTCCACCACGGAGACCGCGATGTTGCTCCGGTACATCTCCGCGCGGCGGATGATGTCGTATTTCGTGACCATATCCTTCAAATCGCCCTGGAACAGCCGCTGGACCTCAGCCGTATCCGCACCGGAACGCCGCAGGAAGGCCGCCGCCTCAAAGGTGCGGCCGCCGGTCCGCTGAGTGAAATGCTTGGTATCCAGCACGATACCCGCCAGCAGCGCCCCTGCTTCCTCCCGCAGAAGGTCGGTAGGCTCCACCAGATATTGCAGCAGCTCCGTCACCAGCTCGCTGGCGGACGAGGCGTAAGGCTCGTGGAAGTTGAAGGCAGCGTTTTCGATATAAGTCGCTGCCCGGCGGTGATGATCAATGACCGCCACCCGGTTGCAGGATTCCAAAAGCTGGGGATTTTCCACCATGTCCGGACGGTTGGTATCCACCACTACCAGAAGCGTGTCGGCCCGCATCTGCAAAAATGCCTCAGCGGGGGTAAGGAACACACCGCTGTACTCCGGCAGTGCGTCCAGCCGGGCGATCAGGGTCTCGGCCGCGGTGTGCTCCCGGTCAATGACGATCCGGGCCTGCTTTCCCCGCTTCCGGGCGGCGCAGCAAATACCCGCGGCAGCGCCCACAGCGTCCATATCCGCAAAGGAGTGGCCCATGATGTAGACCTCTCCCGCATCTGCGATCAGCTCCCGGAAGGCGTTGGCCATCACGCGGGATTTCACTTTGGTCCGCTTCTCCGTGGCCTTGGTACGGCCGCCGTAGAAGGCGAAGTCCACCTGATTCCGCACCACCGCCTGATCGCCGCCCCGGCTCAGTGCCATTTCCAGCGAGAGCTTGGCGTTTTTGTACAGCTCCGGGATACTGGGAGAATCCTTGCCGATGCCGATGGACAAGGTTGGGTGGATATTCTCCGCCACGCGGATCGCCCGAACAGTGTCCAGAATGGAGAACTTTTCGTCTACAAAATGCTGAAAATACTGTTCTTCAAACAGGAACAGGTAATGATTCCGGTCCGTTTTCAGCAGGATGCCCTGGCCCGCGTTGGCCCAGGTCTGCAATTTTTCGTCGATCTGCGCCAGAACCGCGCTGCGCTGGGTGTCCTCGCAGGCCTTCATCAGGTCCTCGTAGTTGTCCAGCATCAGGATCGCCGCCACCGGGCGGCTGGCCTCGTAGACCTCTCTTAGATGATCGGCCTCCGTAGTCTCCACCCAGTAGGTGGTGGCCACCAGGCTCTGCACGCCGGTGCGGTTCCGGGAGCGCACCAGGCTGCCGTAGACCCGGAAACGGTGATTGTTCAGCTCCACCCGCTCCGGGCTTTCCTGCTTTCCGCTCAGCAGCCACTGGACCTGAAAATCCGGTACAGCCTCGGAAAGCCGCATCTCAAAGAGATGCTCCCGGACGCCGGCCAGCTGCAAAAAGCTCTCGTTGCTCCAGATGATCTCCCCAGTATCCGGCCGGAACACCAGCGTGGGCAGAGGGGAGTTGATGAGGGTGGACTTACTGGCGGTGTCCACGCTGCCGGTGACAGAGTCGATGTACTGCAAAACGCCCTGCCGCCGCTTCTGATTGCTCTGCCGGAAATAGAAGTACAGCAGAACGGTCAGAGTTCCCTCAGCCAAGGCCAGCTGCCAGTTGACAGGGATGGCCGCCACGGCGAACAGCAACATAACGGCGAAATAAAATTTTAAATTCGGCTCCAACAGGCGGGAGAGTTTCTTATTGCTCATTCCTTACCTCATTCTCCGATGGGGCAGGCTGGCCTGTCCCTCAGAAATCATGAAATTCATCCGATAGGTTTTTTTATTATATCAGTTTACCGGCAAATACACAATGGTATTTCTACTGAAATCTTGCGAAAACAGGCGACAGGCGGGGTGGATACGCCCGATGGCGGAAACGCCCCGCTGCCCCGTGGGGCAGCAGGACGTTTTTTTAAGTGGATTCCTTTTCATGGAGTCTGATCCAAAGGGTATGGGCCACATTTTGCGGCAGCACCGCCGCCAGTGCGTCCTCGTCCGCCTCCCGGATGGCCTTCACCGTGCCGAAATGCTTCCGCAGCTCCGCCTGCCGCTTGGGGCCCAGACCGGGAACACCGTCCAGTGCGGAGCGCATGGCGCTCTTGGTATGGTGCTGGTGGTGATAGGTGATGGCGAAACGGTGGGTCTCCTCCTGGATCTGGCCGACGAGGGAGAACACCGCCTGATCGTTCACAATGCCGATCTCCCGGCCCTCCGGGGTGACCAGCGCCCGGGTGCGGTGGCGGTCATCCTTCACCATGCCGAAGATGGGCACCGTGCAGCCGAATTGCTCCGCCACCTCCCGGACGGCGTCGGCATGGGTCACGCCGCCGTCGATCAAAAACACATCCGGCAAGGGCAGGAACTTTTCGTCCCCATCCGCCGCCCTTTGCAGCCGCCGCCGCAGGACCTCCCGCATGGAGCCGTAGTCATCGGGATGGCCACCAGTCAGCTCCTTGATCTGAAACCGGCGATAGGCGGATTTCAAAGGCTTCGCCCCCTGATAGACCACCATGGACGCCACAATGTCGCTGGCGCCGGTGTTGGAAATATCGAAAGACTCCATCCGTCTGGGCGGCTGGGGCAGGTTCAGCATTTTTTGCAGGGCTTCCAGCGTATACGCCGTTTTTTCCTCGGCGGTGGTGGCCCGCCGGACCTCCTCCTGTGCGTTGCGGACCGCCATATCCGCCAGTGTGGACTTCTCTCCCCGCTGGGGCACATGGACCCAGACCTTATGCCCCGCCCGCTGGGTCAGGGCCTCGGACAGTTCCTCGCAGTCCCCCGTGTCCACGCAGAGCAAGATCTCATGGGGCAGAATGGCCCGCGGCAGATAGTACTGGGCCGTGACCGCCGCCAGCAGCTCCGCCGCCGATTCCTCCATAGGCGCGGTCAGCAGTTCCGTCTCCCGGCCCACCAGATCGCCGTTTTCCATGTGAAGAACGGCATAGCCGCTCTTGCCCGCCCCCCGGAACACGCCCCACACGTCCGTATCGGCGCACAGTCCCGCGATGACGGTCTGCTTTTTGCTCAGGGCGCTGATGGCTTGGATACGGTCTCTCAGCTGGGCCGCCTGCTCAAACCGCAGGGCCTCCGCCTCCGCTTCCATCTCGGCGGTCATGTCCCGGAGGAGCTGCTTGGAGCGTCCCTCCAACAACTGGGCCGCCTGCTCCATCCGGCGGTCATATTCCGCCTCCGGCATCTCCGGGCGGCAGAACCCGTCGCACCGGCCCATGTGGAAATTCAGGCAGGGCCGCTCCGCGCCGATGTCCCGCGGAAACTGTCGGCGACAGGTGGGCAGACGCAAAGCCTGACATACCGCATCCACTGCCTGACGGGTCTCGTACCGCCCGCCAAAGGGACCGAAGTACTTCGCGCCGTCATTGGCGGGTCGATTCACCAGAGTGAATTTAGGATACCGCCCCCGGCTGAGGCGCACCAGCGGATAGCCCTTGTCATCCTTCAGCAGGATGTTGTACCGGGGCATATGCCGCTTGATGAGGGAGTTTTCCAGCACCAGCGCCTCAAATTCACTGGTGACGAAGATCGTATCGAAATGATCTACCTGACTGACCATCTGCCGGGTCTTGACACTGTGGGCCGCGCTGTCCTGAAAATACTGGCTCACCCGGTTTTTCAGTTTTTTCGCCTTGCCCACATAGATGACCTTCCCGGTCTTGTCCATCATCAGATAGACGCCGGGCTGTAAGGGCAGATCGTTGGCCTTTTCCCGCAGCTCGTCCTTTGTCATGATTTCGCCTCCTATCCGGCCTGAGAACAAAAGAGCATCACTTTACAGTGATGCTCTTGTTTGGTGCGCGAGGCGGGACTTGAACCCGCACGTCCGTAACGGACACTAGAACCTGAATCTAGCGAGTCTGCCAATTCCACCACTCGCGCGCATAAGCAATCTTTCCGGAGAGAAAACTGGTGCGGCTGACGGGACTTGAACCCACACGTCGAATCGACACCAGCACCTCAAGCTGGCCTGTCTACCAGTTCCAGCACAGCCGCAAACAAATACCGCCTAAAAAAGACTGCTTGATTATTATAGCCATTCGTATCCATAATGTCAACCAGAATTTGCGGTTTTTCTAAAAAAATTTTCCGGGCGGCAAAACCGCCCGGAAAACAGGGCCTCAAAGCTGGGACAAAACCTCGCCGATGGGGTCCGTAATGACCAGCCCCGCCGCCAGATCCCGCGCCACCGGGGATTTGTTGATGAGGGCCAGCCGGTCCCCACGGAAATAGTTGATAAGTCCCGCCGCAGGCCACACATTCAGGGAGGTGCCGCCCACGATCAGCAGATCCGCCTGCGCGATAGCGTTCACCGCGCCGTCGATGATCCGGTCATTCAGGGCCTCCTCATAGAGCACCACGTCCGGCTTGATGACGCCGCCGCAATCGCACCGGGGAACCCCTGTGGTGTGGAGGATGTGATCCAGATCGTAGAATTTTCCACATTTTTCGCAGTAATTCCTGTGTACGCTGCCGTGCAGCTCATAGACCTGTTTGCTGCCAGCGGCCTGATGCAGTCCGTCGATGTTCTGGGTCACCACTGCCAGCAGCTTCCCCTCCCGCTCCCATTCTGCCAGCTTTTTGTGGGCGGCGTTGGGCTTTGCGTCAGGGCAAAGCATTTTCGCCCGGTAAAAGCGGAAAAATTCTTCGGGATTGCTTTTATAAAACGTATGGCTTAAAATAGTCTCCGGAGGGTATTTCCACTCCTGATGGTATAAGCCGCCGGTGCTGCGGAAATCCGGGATGCCGGACTCCGTGGACACTCCGGCTCCGCCGAAAAAGACGATTTTCCGGGCCGCGTCGGTCCATTCCTTTAATGTTCTGACCGCATCCGTCATAAAAATACCCCTCCAGTCTGTATAATAAGGAAGTTATCTATGAACATTCAGATCTTCGGCTCCTCCAAATCCTTCGATACGAAGAAGGCGGAGCGCTGGTTCAAGGAGCGCCGTATCAAGTATCAGTATATCGACGTTCCCTCAAAGGGATTATCCCCCCGGGAGTACCAATCCGTCAAGCAGAAAGTTGGCTTTGAGGCGCTGGTGAATACAAAATGCCGGGCGTACGAGGAGCTTTACATGGCCTATATCACCCCGGACGCCCAAGAGGAAAAGCTGCTGGAATATCCGGAGCTGTTCAACACCCCCATCGTCCGCAACGGCAAGGAGGCCACTGTGGGCTACTGCCCGGACGTCTGGGCCAAATGGGAGTAAAATCTTCCCGGAGGGAGACACTGCTATGTGGGACAACACCCTGCCGAAAAACCGTTTTCTCCGCTTCTGTGTACTGATGGCCCATCGCTGCGGGCGGCATAATGTGGCCATGCAGAGCGCGGCGCTGGCCTTTTACCTGCTGTTCATGATCTTTCCCTTCCTCATTTTCATCAGCGCCCTGCTGGGTCTGCTGGATCTGAACATCACCGGCATGATGACCGTCCTCTCGGATTTTCTGCCGGAGGAAGTGGTGGACCTGCTCCGGATGTACTTCACTTACGTCACCGACAATCCCAGCCCCCAACTCATGGTATTCGGTCTGGTCTTTTCCATCTACTTCCCCATGCGGGCCACCAACTCTCTGATGGCCGCCGTGCGGACAGCCTACCATTTAGGCCCGCCCAAGGGCTTTATCACCCAATGGATCAAGGTGCTGCTCTATACCGTGACCCTCATTGTCACCATCGCCCTGACCTTGTCTCTGATGACCTTCGGAGAGCGGGCGCTGTGGTACACCGTGGAGCATTTTCACCTGCCGGAATTTCTGGCGAAGCTGTGGGTAACGCTGCGGTTCCCCGTAGCCGGGGCCGTCAGCTTTCTGGCACTGTTCCTGCTCTATGCCCTGGCCCAGGATACCATCCAACCCCTGAAAAATATCTGTCCCGGCGTTCTGTTCTCTCTGGCGGCGTGGATGGCGTTCAGCTGGCTCTATTCCTACTATGCCAACCATTTCTCCCACTACTCTGTGCTCTATGGCTCCATCGGCGCCGTCATTGTGGTGCTGATCTGGCTGAACCTCTCGGCATTCACATTGATTCTGGGTGCGGAGATGAACGGTGTGCTCATCAGTATGCGGAAGGACCGTCTGGAGCAGGACACCAATGTACCCAAGGCATAAATCGTCTGTCAAATCTCAGCCGCGGCCTCGCTGCGGGAAAGGAAGCTGTTTTATGGATACAAAATTGCAGGAATATGCAAAATTACTGATTGAAGTAGGCCTGAATGTTCAAAAGGGCCAGACCCTCATCATTTCATCGCCGGTGGAGTGCGCCTCCTTTGCCCGTCTGTGTGCTGACGCAGCCTATGACGCAGGCTGCCGGGAGGTCATCATGAACTGGAGTGACGACTATCTCAGCCGGCAGAAGTTCCTCCGGGCGGACGCCTCCGTTTTCGATGACACGCCGGAGTGGCGCGAGAAGTTTTTCACCTGTTACGCGGAAATGGGGGCCGCCTATCTTGCCATTGCCGCCAGCGATCCGGAAACGCTGAAAGGCGTGGACCCCGACCGGCTGGTCCGGTCTCAGAAGTCCGGTTCCGTGCTCCGCAAGACCTTTGACCGGCTCCAGATGAGCAACGGCTTCCCTTGGTGCATCGCCTCGGTGCCCATTCCCTCCTGGGCCGCCACCGTATTCCCGGAGCTGCCGGAGGATCAGGCCATGGAAAAGCTGTGGGATGCCATTCTCCGCTCCGTCCGCATTCAGGGAGACAACACCGCCGTTTCCGCCTGGCGTCAGCATTTGGATATCCTGGGCCGCCGGAAGGACCTGCTGAACAAGTATCACTTCAAGTATCTCCACTACACCAACTCTCTGGGCACTGACCTCACCATCCAGCTGCCGGAGGACCATCTCTGGGCCGCCGGCAACTCCGTGATGAAAAACGGGGTGGAGTTCGTGGCCAACATGCCCACGGAGGAAATCTTCACCGCCCCTCTGAAAACCGGCATTAACGGCGTGGTCTATTCCGCCATGCCTCTGGTGGACAGCGGCAACATCATCGACAAGTTCTACTTCATCATCCGGGACGGCAAGATTGTTGAAGCCCACGCCGAAAAGGGTGAGGAATTCCTGAAAGCCGCCATCAGTGTAGACGAGGGCGCCAGCTACTTCGGAGAAGTGGCTCTGGTCCCCTATGACAGCCCCATTTCCAACCAGAAGATCCTGTTCTACAACACCCTGTTTGACGAAAACGCTTCCTGCCATCTGGCCTTCGGCGAGGCATATCCCGAGTGCATTGAAGGCGGCGAGTCCATGACCCGGGAGGAGGTACAGGCCCACGGCCTGAACTATTCGCTGACCCATGTGGACTTCATGATTGGCACCGCCGACCTCTCCATCATGGGCACCACCCATGACGGCCGGGAGATCCCCGTCTTTATCAACGGAAACTTTGCCATCTGATGCAGGCCTAACAAGAAAGAGAGAATTTTATGATCACAAAACCGAAATTTGACGAATCCGTTTTTGTCTGTCCCGGTGCCGCCATCGTGGGAGACGTGACCCTGGGAAAGAATGTCAACGTGTGGTACAATGCCGTCCTCCGCGGAGATGACGGCGCCATCAAAGTGGGCGACAACACCAACATTCAGGACTGCGCGGTGCTGCACGAGGAGACCACGGTCGGTTCCGGCTGCACCATCGGCCACGGGGCCATTGTCCACGGCTGCACCGTGGGCGACAACGTGCTCATCGGCATGGGCGCCACCGTTCTCAACGGTGCAAAGATCGGCGATAACTGCATCGTAGGCGCCGGGGCGCTGGTCACCGGCAAAATGGACGCCCCCGCCGGTTCCATGATCCTGGGCAGCCCCGCCAAGGTGGTCCGTCCCCTGACGGAGGCCGAGATCGAGAGCAACCGGGAATCCGCCCGGGAATACTGTCGTCAGGCAGACCGGTACCGCGAGGACTGATTCGCGCCAAAAATAGGGAAAACGCTGAAAGAAGCCCGGAATTTCACACTTCTTTCGGCGCTTTGCCGCTTGCAACCAAACCGCCGTGCGCATATACTTGCTCCGATATTAAACAATTACTTCCAAAACAAGGAGCAATTTATATGACATTGCAGGTTTCACCTCAGACCAAACGGGTCTTTCACCTCTCGCTGCCCATCTTCGCGGAGCTTCTCTTACAGCTTCTGGTGGGCAATATGGACCAATTCATGATCTCCCACTTCGGCCCCGCCGCCGTGGCCGCCATCGGCAACGGCAATCAGGTGATGAACGTGGTCATCATCGTGCTCACCACCATGAGCACCGCCGCCACCATTCTCCTGACCCAGCACATCGGCGCGGGCCGGGTCGGCGAGGAATGCAGCGAGATCGTCACCGTGGCCGTTACGGTCAGCGCCGTATTCAGCTTTCTGGTGGGCCTGTTTTTGCTTTTAGAGCCGGAACTGGTCTTTCAGCTCCTGCGGACGCCGGAGGACGCCTTTGACGGTGCCTGCCTTTACACCCGCATCGTAGGCGGTACGGTACTGCTTCAGGGGCTGTATATCCAGCTCTGCGCCGTTCTGCGGAGCTACACCCTGCTGAAAGAGGTGGTGGTGCTCTCCGTTTCCATGAACCTTCTGAATGTGGCAGGCAACGCCATTCTGATCAACGGCTTCTTCGGCTTCCCGCAAATGGGCGTGGCTGGCGCCGCCGTATCCACCGTGATCTCCAAGGCTGTGGGCCTGACGCTGGCCTGCATCACCCTGAAACGCAAATGCACCGTCCGTTTTTCCCTGCAATATCTGCACCCCTTCCCCGCAAAGACCTTCCGTGCCCTGCTGGGCATCGCCCTGCCCTCCGGTACGGAGGCCCTGTCCTACAACGTATCCCAGACCTTCATCCTCCGCTTCATCAATCTGATGGGTGCGGCGGTGGTCAGCGCCAAGGTCTATGGCAGTATGCTGGCCAACGTGGCCTATGTGTACTCCATCGCCGTGGGGCAGGCCACCCAGATCATTCTGGGCTACATGATCGGCGGCCGGAAGCTGGACGAGGTCAGCGGCCGTGTCTGGTCCACCATCCGCATCGCGCTGGCTGCCTCCGAGCTGCTGACACTGCTGATCCTCATTTTCTGCGATCCCATTTACAGCATCTTCACCGATGATCCTGTGATCCACGCGCTGGGCCGGCAGATCCTTTATGTAGAGTTCGGTCTGGAGATCGGGCGGTCCATCAATATCGTCATGACCCGCTGCCTCACCACCGCCGGCGACGTCTGGTACCCTGTGGGCGTGGGCATTTTCAGCATGTGGATCGTGGCCGTAGGCGGAAGCTGGCTGCTGGGACACGCGCTGAACTGGGGTCTTGTGGGCATCTGGATCGCCATGGCCTGTGACGAATGTCTCCGGGGTGCGCTGTTTACGATCCGTTTCCGGAGCGGCAAGTGGAAGGAGACCCGACTGGTGTCTGATTCAACGAAAGGAACCTGACATATGGAATTCAACAAGCAGACCGTGAAGGCCCTGTTGGGCGTTGTCTGCGGCGGCATCGCCTTCGCCGCGGCGCTGCTGCATCTGGATGTGGTGGCAGGCGCCGCCGGGTGGCTGCTGGGCATTCTGTCCCCGCTGCTGCTGGGCTGCGCCATCGCCTTTATTCTCAATGTCCCCATGCGGGCGCTGGAGCGCTGCCTGTTTCCCCACGTCAAAAAGGCCAATAAGCTCCGCCGCCCTCTGGCGCTGCTGCTCACCGTTGCGGCAGTATCCGCAGTGCTGGCGCTGGCGGGAATGGTGATCGTCCCCGGCGTAAGGGACGCTGTCACCTCCATCGCGGCACAGGTGCCGGAAGCCTTTGAGCGCTTGCAGGAAAGCGCCGCCCGCTTTCAGGAATACCTGCCCCTTCTGGCAAACCAGATCGAAGGGCTGTCTATCGACTGGGCCGGTCTTTCCCAGAAGGCCGTGGGGCTGGTCCAGAACTGGGGCAAGGGCCTTCTGATCTCCGGCGGTGGACTGGTCAGCGGCATCGTCAGCGGCGTCACAACCTTTTTCATCGGCCTGATCTTTTCTCTGTACATCCTGCTGCAAAAGGAAAAACTGGCCCGGCAGGGCCGTCAGCTTTGCTACGCCTTTCTACCGGAAGCCGCCGCGGATCAGCTTCTGAATATTCTGCGGCTCAGTGAACGGACCTTTTCCAGCTTTCTCTCCGGTCAATGTCTGGAGGCCGTGATCCTTGGCACCATGTTTTTTGTATCCATGACCCTGCTCCATTTCCCCTACGCGCTGCTGGTGGGCGTTTTGATTGCACTGACCGCTCTGATCCCCATTGTAGGGGCGTTCATCGGCTGCGCCGTGGGTGCGCTGCTGATGCTGGTGAACGATCCCTGGCAGGCGCTGTGGTTCATCGTCCTGTTTCTGGTGCTCCAGCAGATCGAGGGCAACCTCATCTATCCCCATGTGGTGGGCTCCTCCGTGGGACTGCCCTCCATCTGGGTGCTGGCAGCCGTGACGGTGGGTGGCAGTCTCATGGGCATTCTGGGAATGCTGGTGTTTATCCCCCTGTGCAGCGTACTGTACGCCCTGCTGCGGCAGCTCACGGTCCATCGGCTGAAGCAGCGGCGCGTCCCCGCCGAAAAATGGCGGGAACCGCCGAAGAAATAGGAAACAGTTTCATATAACCGGCAAAAAAGCCAAGCCGCGTTCCGCGGCTTGGCTTTTTGCGGTCTTTTGATTTTGTGGCAAGAGGCGGATACCACGCGGGAGGGGACGCCCTCGCTCCGTCAATTTCCCTCATCTATGATTGCTTTCCACTGGCGATACTCCGGGGTTTCATCCCACTCCAGCGCCCTGTCTATATAGAACTCCGCAAGCTCAAAAGACGCAGGCGGTGTCAATGCGATAAAAAGATAATACGCCATCAAAAACGCACAGTAGGCAGCGGTTTTCATGCGTTCTTTCCCTTGAAACCTATGCAGTGACGCCTCCAAAACGAAGAACAGGTTGAGCCGGTCTACTTCACTTGCGTCCGCGTAAAAGCAATTCAGGTCATCCGGTGTGAGCCCCAATAAGACGTTCTCCTCAAAATACGGATGTCCGAAATCGATCGTTATCTTCACAGAATTTGCCTCCACGGGGCCGTTCCGCCAGCTTTCCCGCTATTTCAACTGGTCCAGCGTGAGAGAAAAGCTGGGCATGAAGGTCTCCAGAAAATACGTCACCTCCGGCAGCTCGTATTCCTCCAGCGCCGCGCGGGTCTGGGCAGCGGCGTCCCGGAACTCGCTGTTCCCGGCCTTCAATTCCTCCACGCATTTGATGTAGGCGGACAGCTTGTCCGCCGCCTTCACCAGCCGCTCCGTCTCCGGGTCCGTCACCGTGAGGATGGGGGCGTACACCGGCTGAAATTCCTCCGGCAGCATATGCAGCAGCTTTTCCTCCGCCACCGCTTCCACCTCCTTGTAGGCTTTGCGGATGGCGGGGTTGTCATACTTGATGGGCGTAGGCATATCGCCGGTCAGAATCTCGCTGGCGTCATGATACAGCGCCGCCACCGCCACCGCTCCGGCGTCCGCATGGCCGCCGAACTTCTCATTGCGGATCACCGCTAAGGCGTGGGCCAGCACCGCGACTTGGTGGCTGTGCTCCTGCACGTTTTCCGGGGCCGTGTTCCGCATCAGCGCCCAGCGTTGGATGAAGCGCATCCGGGAGAGATAAGCGAAAAAGTGACTCCCGATTCTCATGCTTCCGCCTCCTGTTCCACGATTTCTCCCAACAGGGCCTCGTCGTCCACATCGGTGATCCGCACGGTCCGCAGTGCATTATGCAGCTCCGCACCGTCCGCCAAAACTTCCATATAGTTCGGGGCATGGCCGAAGAACTTCCCGTTTTTCGGCTGCTCAAACAGCACCGGATACGTCCGGCCCACGCAGCCCTCCAAATAGCTCCTGTGCATTTCCTCCGCCACCGCCGCCGCCCGGCGGGCCCACTCCTCCTTGACAGCCTTGGGTACCTGTTCCATCTTGGCCGCCGGGGTGCCGGGACGGATGGAGTAGGGGAAAATGTGCATCTGGGCAAAGCGGCATTTCCGGATGAAGTCTAAGGTCTGAGCGAACTCCTCCTCCGTTTCCTCCGGGAAGCCGGTGATGAGGTCCGTGGTAACGGCGGGGCGGTCAAACCAGCGGTTCAGCAGTTCCACGGATTCCAGATACCGGGCGGTATCGTACTTCCGGTTCATCCGCTTCAAGGTGGCATCGCACCCGCTCTGCATAGACAGGTGGAACTGGGGACACAGGTTCGGCAGAGCCGCTGCCCGGCGGCAGAAGTCCTCCGTCACAGTGCGGGGCTCCAGACTGCCCAGCCGCAGGCGCACCTCCGGCGCTGCGGCGGACAGGGCCTCCAGCAGGTCGATAAGGCTTTGGCCGTTTTTGAAGTCATGGCCCCAGGAGGAGATTTCGATGCCTGTCAGCACGATCTCCCGGTAGCCCTCTGCTGCCAGCTGCCGCGTCTGCTCCACCGCCTGTTCCAGCGAAAGGGAGCGCACCGGTCCCCGGGCGTAGGGGATGATACAGTAGGTGCAGAAGTTCACGCAGCCGTCCTCGATTTTCAGCATGGCGCGGGTGCGGCCCTCCATGCCGCCGGCAGGCAGCACCTCAAACACCCGCCGCTCAAAGGACTTGTCAATGGCCTCCAGATTTTTCTTTCCGGCGGCAGCCTCCTCAAGCAGGGAAATGAACCCCTCCCGGTCACCGGTACCGGCGATGAGATCCACCCCCAGCTTCCGCACATCCTCCGGATGGGTCTGGGGATAGCAGCCGCACACTGCCACCACCGCCGCCGGATGCTGCTTCTGTACCCGGTGGATCACCTGCCGGGACTTCTGGTCGCTGACGGCGGTGACGGAGCAGGTATTCACCACATAGGCGTCGGCCTCGTCGGAAAATTCCACCACCTGATGTCCTTTTGCCCGGAGGGTCTGCTCCATAGCCTGGGTCTCATATTGATTTACCTTGCAGCCAAGGGTGTAAATGGCAACTTTCATAGGTTCTCCTTGCGTTTTCAGAATCGTTCTTATATAATGAATAATTACGCTATTGAAAGAGATTTCCGGGGGGATTCCCGTGATTTCCCTCCCATTATACGTTTATTTTCGGAATAGGGCAAGAGGAGGATTTTTTATGATCTATCTGGACCACGCCGCCACCACGCCGGTCCCCAAGGCTGTGGCGGACGCCATGTACACCGTGCTGACAGAACAGTACGCCAACCCCAACGCACAATATCCCTTCGGACAGGAAATGCGCCGCAGCGTGGAGGATTGGCGGGCTGTGATTGCCAAAACCGTAGGCTGCGAAGCAAACCAGCTTTTCTTTACCTCCTGCGGCACTGAGGGTGACAACTGGGCCATCCGGGCCGCCTGCTGGCAGAACCGCCATGTGGGCCGCCACATCGTCACCACCGCCGTGGAGCACCACGCCGTCCTCAACTGCTGCCAGCAGCTGGAGCAGGAGGGCTGGGAGGTCACGACCATCCTGCCGGATCAAAACGGCGACATTTCCGCCGAATCCGTTCTGGCGGCGGTGCGGCCGGACACGGCGCTGGTGTCCGTGATGATGGTGAACAACGAGCTGGGCAGCATCTATCCCATTGCAGACATCGCCAAGGGTTTGAAGGCCGTCAATGAAAAAACCCTGCTCCACACCGACGCGGTCCAAGGCTTTTTGAAAGTCCCCTTCTCTGCCAAAGCTCTGGGAGCGGACTTCATCGCCATCTCCGGCCACAAGATCGGCGCACCCAAGGGCATCGGAGCTCTTTACATCGGCCCCCGGGTGCGGAATCCCCGGCCCTTGCTGCCCGGCGGCGGTCAGGAAATGGGCCTGCGCTCCGGTACGGAGGCCACCGCCCAGATCGCGGGTTTCGCCAAGGCGGTGGAGCTGCGTTGGGACCATTTGGAGGACAAACTGCATCACATGGCTGAGGTCAAGGCCTACGCCGTGGAAAAGCTGACGGCCATTCCGGACCTCCAGATTATCGGGGACGGCAAGGCCCCCCACGTCCTGTCTGTTTCCATGGCGGGCTGGCCCAGCCAGAATGTGGTAAACGATCTTGGCAGTCAGGGGATCTGCGTCTCCGCAGGCTCCGCCTGTCATCACGGCAAGTCCAGTCAGGTCGTGTCGGCTCTGGGCCTGCCTAAGCGGGTGGCTGCCGGTGTCATCCGGCTGAGCTTCGGCCCCGAGACCACCTTCGCGGACATCGACGCCTGCGCGGAGGCTCTCCGGAATCATCACGATCACCGGATGCCCATGCTATAAAGCTATAAAATATCAAGGGGGAGCAGACTCCCCCTTGAGAATTCCCCACACGGTTCACTGCTATGCAGAAGGTGAATTGCCGCAAAGCTGCAAGAGACGCCCCTCTGGAGAGCTCGCTACGCTCGCACACTTGTGAACCGCAAAGTATGTTTTGTCAGGTACACGCCCTGACAAAACATGGATTCCATTTATTATTCTGAATAAGGAATTTCATTTTATGAATTTCAGCTATCTTCGCCGGGAGCCCGGCTTCTACCGCCGGGTCTTTACACTGGCTCTGCCAGTGGTCCTTCAGAACCTCATCACCACCTCTCTTGGCTTCATGGACACCTTCATGGTGGGTCTGGTCGGTCAGGAGCAGATGTCCGCCGTCACCGTGGCCAATGTACCCATCTATATCATCCAGCTCATCGTTTTCGGTCTGCAAAGCGGCTCCCGCGTGCTCATCAGCCAGTTCTGGGGTCGGGGAGATCGGGAATCCATCAACCGGGTCATGGGCATCGGCTTCTTTGTGGCAGGAGGCATTTCCACCCTCTGCGCTCTGACCATGGGTCTGTTCCCCCGACAGGTGCTGATGCTCATCACCGACAATGCCCGTCTGGTGGAGTTGGGCACCTCCTACATCCGCATCGTGGGCTTCTCCTATATTCTCAACTCCCTCTCCTCCATCTACATCGGTATGCAGCAGAGCATTGAGAATCCCCGCTTCGGCATGACGGTATTCGCCATTTCCACCGTCTGCAACACCGTAGGCAACTACATTCTGATCTTCGGCAAGCTGGGTCTGCCCGCACTGGGGATCACCGGCGCCGCCATCGCCACCTTCTCCTCGCGTGTGGTGGAATTTGTCATTTCCCTTGTCTACGCCCTGCGCTGCAAGCAGATGCCCCTGATGCCCGCCTGTATTCTCCGGCCCGGCAAGGCCACCTTCCGCAGCTTTGTGAAGTTCTCCACGCCGGTGCTGCTGAACGAGACTCTCTGGGGTACCGGCACCTCACTCTACACCGTCATCATGGGCCACATGGCGGGCAACACAGACCTGATCTCCGCCTATACCGTGGCAGGCAACATCGACAAGATGGTGACGGTAGCCATCTTCGGCGTGGCAGCGGCGGCCGCCGTGATCGTCGGCAAGGAGGTTGGCATGGGCGGCAAAAACGCCTATCCCATTGGTCAGGCCCTGACCTTTGTGGCCTTTTGCACCGGCTTTGGTGTCGCAATAGCGGAGCAGCTGCTGTTCTGGCTCGTGCTGAAGCCCCACGTGCTGCCTCTGTTCTCCATGACCGCCGCCTCAGCGTCTCTCTGCGTGACCATGATGATCTGCTACTCCATCTCTGCCCCGCTCCACGCCTTTGCCACCACCGGCATTGTGGGCGTTCTCCGGGGAGGCGGCGATGTGCGGATTGCCATGCTGATTGACGTTCTCCCCCTGTGGTGCTTCACCCTGCCGCTGCTGGTGCTGCTGGGGCTGGTGCTCCACGCTCCCATCGCCATCTTCTGCTTCATCATGGCCACGGAATCCGCTTTGAAGGTTCCCTTCGGCCTGCACCGGATCCGCGGCGGCAAGTGGATCCATGACGTGACCCAAGATCTGAACGCATAGGAGGGATCGTATGAAATCTCTGTTCCGCTGTCCTGTCTGCGGCGGTCCGCTGGACCGGGAGGAACGGGTCTACCGCTGCGCTGACCGACACAGCTACGACATCGCCAAGGAGGGCTACACCTATCTGCTGCCCCCCAATCAGAAGCACTCCGCCGATCCCGGCGATGACAAGGCTATGTCGGCAGCCCGCCGGGATTTCCTATCCAAAGAGTATTATGCGCCGCTTTTAAATACACTTTGTAGCCAGATTTTGCCGCTTGTGGGCGAGCATCCGGTGATTTTGGATGCCGGCTGCGGAGAGGGGTACTACACTGCCGGCATCCGGGCAGCCCTGACTGCCGCCGGGAAAACGCCCGCTATAGCCGGTATCGACATCTCCAAATCTATCCTCCGGCTGGCCGCCAAACGGGAAAAGCAGGTGGAGTTCGCGGTGGCCTCCTGCTATCATCTTCCCTTTGCGAATGAAACAGCAGACCTGCTGCTGGACTGCTTCTCCCCCTTGGCCATTGACGAATTCCGCCGGGTCCTGAAGCCCGGAGGCCATTTTCTCTATGTGGTACCCGGCGCCGACCATCTGTGGGAGCTGAAGCGGGTCCTCTACGATGCGCCCTACCCCAACGAGGAAAAAGAGACTCCCTACGAGGGCTTCACCTATGAAGCCATCGTTCCGGTGGACTTCACCCTCCATCTGGCAAATCAGGCGGATATCCAATCCCTCTTCCGTATGACGCCCTACTGCTGGAAAACCCCCAAGGCGGGCGTAGAGCGGATGGAAGCGTTGGAAAATCTGGACTGTCAGGCGTCCTTCCGCATCCACATCTTCAAAAAGCTATAAAAAATACGGGCCGGTTTTGAAAACCGACCCGTATTTTTGTCCTTCTGTCAGACGGTCTGACCGGCCAGCCGCAGCCCCCGGCCAAAATCCTGAAATGCCTTTGTGATCAAGCCCTGACCAACGGTGTTGGGGTGGGTACCATCGGCGCAGAGGGTCTGCTCCAGATGGCCGTAGTCCAAAAAGGCTCCACGGACATCCACCAGCGGCACATTTTCCTCCCGGGCCAAACGCTCCACCGCACGGGAATACCGCTCCTGCCAGACGTAGATGTTGCCCACGTCTCCCAGCCAGCGCATCACAGCCTCTTTGTCCAGATCTCCGCACCACCAGTTGAAAAAGCGCTCGCTGTCCAGCGGCGGCAGGTTGGTAAGGATGGGCCGGATACCGTGGCTCCGTACCCGCCGGATCATCTCCCGGTACAGCTCCACAAACTCCGGCAGCGGCACGTTGGGCTGATGGTCCCCCGTGGGGTCCTCCGCGATCTCCTTCCAGCGGAAATCGCAGTCATTGCCGCCGAAGTCCATCACCATCATGTCGCAGGGCAGCTTCCGGGCCAGCATCCGGTCCAGCAAGCGGCTGCCCTTGCGGACCGTGGCTCCAAAGTGCGCGTCATTATGAATGGAAAGCTGAAATTCCGATTCCAGTGCCTCCACATTGATCTCATTATGAGTACGATAGCGCCGGTCACCCAGATCTACCTGAATTCCCTTCAAGATGGAATCCCCTAACAGGGTCACCTGTCTGTTCTGTACCATACGATCACCTCATTGCCGTGTAATATAGTTTTCAAAACTATATTACATAGTATTCATCGCTTTGTCAAGAGCTATTCTTCAAAACGAAGGAACCATGACCCCGGCAGTCTGCTCGGTCAGCTCAAACGCCGCCCCTTGCAGATGGTGGACCTCCTCCGCGGGCCACAGCTCCAGAAACGGCTCCACGCTGTCCACCTCCGTCAGGCCGTAGGGTGCGTGGTGGTAGTGCATGGGCACCACGCAGCGAGGATGCAGCGCATCGCACACCGCCTTTGCTCCGGCGGCATCCACTGTGTAAACGCCCCCTACCGGCACCAGCACGGCGTCCACCGGGCCGATGGCCGCTGCCTGCTCCACCGTCAGCTGGTGCCCCAGATCGCCCAGATGGGCCACAGACAGGCCGCCGGCCGTAAAGACCCGGACCGTGTTGGTCCCCCGCAGCGCGCCGCCTCGGTCATCATGAAAGGTCTCTACCTCCCGGACCGTAAACGGACTTTCCCGCTCCGGCAGCAGTTCCACGCAGTCTGTGGCGTGATGGTCAAAATGGCCGTGGCTGCAAAAAACGGCGTGGGCCTGTATGTGCAAAGGCGGGTACCCCGCCACGCCGGTATACGGGTCCAGTACAATGCGATAGCCGTCCTCCTCCAAAAGAAAACAGGCGTGTCCCAGCCAGGTCAGCTTCATAACGATCCCTCCTAAAATATCAGAAAAGGCAGCGGTCTCCCGCTGCCTCAGCGTGTCGAAAAAGTCTTTTCTCCCCGCATGGTGCAGGAATACACCGTCGGCCCAGCCGGTTTCCGTGTGCTTTGCCCCCGAAAACCGGGGGCCTTCCTCGAAACAGGCTCGCTTTATCCGCCGCTGGCGGCGCTTCGCCCGTTTCCCCTTCTTGGGTTCCCCGCGCACACCCTTTACCCGCAAGGGGTATGCGGCATCCGTAGAGCGGCATAGCCGCTAACGGCTGCCCTACCTTACCGTCGCGGAGAATTTACTACTTTATCGACAGTCTCAGGCAGCGGTCTCCCGCTGCCTTTAGTCTATCAGGTATCACCGGACTTGTCATCCGGTTTTACATCATTTTTCTTCTTGAACAGCGGTTTTTTCATTCCGCTCCGCCGCCGGATCTTCCGCAGGATGACCACCGCCGCCACGATGATGACCGCCCACAGGATCAGCCACATCCAGCTATACGCCAGCGCCACGGCGAAGTCCTCCATGCCGTTCACAAAGGAATGCCAGCCCCGGCTCATAGCGCTGCTCAGGCGATCTCCGAAATTCTCCGGCAGTTCCTCCGTGTCGGAATACTTATAGACCTCCGACACATGGACATTGACGGTGGCGAAGTCCACCAGCGCGTCATAGTGCCGCAGGGTGCCGGAAAGGTCCTCGATATTCCACTCTGTTTCGGAAATGGCGGACTCGATGGTGATGATGTCCTCCATGTTTTCCGCCTGGGACAGCAGCTTTTGCAGCCGCTCCAGCTTGATCTGCTGGGTCTTCAGGCGGCCCGCCGTGTCATAATAGGTCTCTGTGATGTTTTCCAAATTGGTGTTCCGCCACGTCACATGGGCAAGCTCCCCGGCCTGATCCAGAAAGCCCTGAAACTGAGCGGAGGGCACCCGGACGGTATAATCCGCCCACCGGTAGCCCCGGCTCCCGCCGCCTACGGTGCTGCTCTCCAGATAGCCGCCCTTGACCTCCGCCAGCGCTGCCAGCGCCTTAACGGTCTCGTCAAACGCCGTGGTCTCCAGATTGATGTCTCCGGTGTAGATGATCTTCTGGTTTTCCAGAACACTTCCTCCGCTGTCCCGGCCCTCGTCATCATAACCGTTGGTGTCAGCGTCGAAATACCCTTTCTCCTCTGTCGCGGAGACGGTATCCGCAGGGCGGCTGTTGGCGCTGGAAGCCGCAGTTTTGCTGGCGGCTCCGCAGGCAGTCAGGCTCAGGAGCATGGTCAGTGCAAGAAAACAGACAAATAACCTTCTTTTCATAGCGCTTCCTCCTTTTCAGCGGTCGTGCCGCTCTTCTACTTATATAGACGAAATTCCCGCCAAAAAGTTCCGCCGGTCTCAACAATTTTACCGACTTGTATTTTTCTGCCGCCTGCTGTAAAATGGGGCCAATCGGGAATATGTTTGATCTTTAACGGGATTTTGACAAAGCTATACGATTCAGGAGGAAACTGCAATGACTTATCAGGAAGTTCTGGAGCAGGCCCGGACCTGCATGGGCAAATGCCACGCCTGCCCGGTGTGCAACGGTCTCGCCTGCAAGAATGCGATCCCCGGTCCCGGTGCCAAGGGTCTGGGCACCGGCGCCATCCGCAACTACCAGAAATGGCAGGAGCTGTGCGTCAATATGGACACCATCTGCGAAAACGGTGATGTGGACACCTCTTATGATTTCTTCGGCCACAAGCTGGCGATCCCTGTGATGGCAGGCCCTGTGGGCGCCGTGACGCTGCACTACAGCGATAAGCACGATGACCTGAGCTACAATAATGTTCTGGTAGAGGGTTGCGCCAATGCTGGTATTATCGCCTTCACCGGTGACGGCACCAACCCCGCTGTTATGGAAGCCACAGCCGAGGCACTGAGGGCCAACGGCGGCTGCGGTGTTCCTACTGTGAAGCCCTGGAATCTGGAAACCGTCCGGCAGAAGATGGACCTGGTAAAGGCCGCTGATCCCTGCGCCATCGCCATGGATATCGACGCTGCCGGCCTGCCCTTCCTAAAGGGACTGAATCCCCCCGCCGGCAGTAAAACCGTGGACCAGCTGAAGGAGATCGCCGCCATGGCCGGCAAGCCCTTTATCCTCAAGGGCATCATGACGGTAAAGGGTGCGGAAAAGGCACTGGAAGCCGGAGCCGCCGGCATTGTCGTTTCCAACCACGGCGGCCGTGTGTTGGATCAATGCCCCGCCACCGCCGAGGTTTTGCCCGCCATCGTAGACGCCGTGGGCGGCAAGATGAAGGTCTTTGTGGACGGCGGCATCCGCTCCGGCATGGACGTGTTCAAGGCTCTGGCTCTGGGTGCCGACGCGGTGCTCATCGCCCGTCCTTTCGTCACCATGGTCTATGGCGGCGGTCAGGAGGGCGTGCAGGCCTATGTGGACAAGCTTCAGGCAGAGCTTGCGGACACCATGGCCATGTGCGGTGCTCACAGTCTGGCTGACATTGACCGCTCTATGCTCTTCGGCTTTTGAGTGACGTGAACGCAGATAAGATCCCTGTCCCGGCGCAGCCGGAGGTTCTGCTGCACTGTCTCATGGACATTGCGGAAGCGCTTCTGGCCGTAGGGGCAGAGGTAAACCGGGTAGAGGACACTCTGACCCGCATGGGCACAGCTTACGGGGCAGTGCGGATGAACGCCTTTGTCATCACCTCCAGCATCGTGGTAACCATGACGCTGCCCAGCGGGCGGGACATCACCCAGACCCGCCGGATCCTGACTCCCGGCGGCACGGATTTCACCGTTCTGGAAGCGCTGAACGATCTGAGCCGCCGGTGCTGCGCCGATCCCATTCCGCTGGATGAGCTGCGTCGGGAAGTCGCCCAGATCACGGCAGAAGCCCCCAAGCCACTGCTGGTCTATCTGGGCAGCGCGCTGGCCGCAGGAAGCTGCGCCCTGTTTTTCGGCGGTTCCATGACGGATAGTCTGGTGGCTGCCCTGTTTGGCTTGGTGATCTGTCGCCTCCAGCGGCACTTTGGCCCTCAGTGCCCCAACCGCTTGGTATTCAATCTGCTCTCCGCTCTGGCTGTTGGCATCAGCATTACCCTGTGCGCCTTTTTCCTGCCGGAGCTCCACGCCGACAAAATCCTGATCGGTGACATCATGCTGCTGATCCCCGGTCTGGCCATGACCAACGCCGTCCGGGACACCATGGTAGGCTCCCCGATCTCCGGCGCCATGCGGCTCATCGAAACGCTGCTGTGGGCCGGGGCGCTGGCTATGGGCTTCATGAGCGCCTTTTTACTGATGGGAGGGATCGGACTGTGATTGTGCAGCTTCTCACATCCTTTACCGGGGCGCTGGGTTTTTGTCTGGTGTTCCACCTGCGTCAGCGGTATATGTTCGCCGCTTCTCTGGGGGGTCTGCTGACCTGCGGCGTCTATCTGGCGGCCGCCTCGATCTGGTCCGGTATCCTGCTCCCCACCCTGACCGCCGCCGCCTTTGCCGCGTTGTATGCGGAGTTTCTGGCTTGGTTTATGGGTGCGCCCGCCACGCTGTTTCTGATCCCCGCGCTGCTGATCCCGCTGGTGCCGGGGCGGCCCCTCTATTACGCCATGTACTATGCCGTTCAGCAGGACATGGATCTGTCGGCGGACTTTGCCCGCCAGACCGCTCTTTATGCCCTTGGGATCGCACTGGGCGCCAGTCTGGTGTGGGCCCTTGCCGATATGCGCCGCCACCTTAAGCAAAACGGTTTTGGAAATTGAATCCAGCAAAAACCCGCCGCTGACAAAAGTCAGCGGCGGGTTTCTTACTTATAGATTTACAATATTCGCCCGCAGAAGGTTCAGCTCCGTCCGGTCATGGGTCACCAAAATCACCGGTTTGGTTTCCGCCGCCGCAGCGACGCACAGCACTGCTCTCCGGCGATTTTCCTCATCCAGCCCTGTGAACGGCTCGTCCAGCGCCACGGCGTCTGATACTGCCAGCAACGCCCGGGCCAAAGCCAAGCGGCGCTTCATGCCGCCGGACCATTCTCGCACCGGCTTGCCCGTCTCCCAGGTCAGGCCCAGCGCCGTGAGCATGGCCGCCGCTTTCGCTTCCTCGTAGTCCGTCCCCAGCACAAACCGGAGATTTCCCAAGGCGTCCAGTCCCTCTAACAGGCGGTCCTCCTGAAAAACGGCGCTCCAACGGACGGCCGTTCCCATCAGTTCGCCGCTGTCTGGCTTTTCCAGGCCCAACAGGATCCGCAGCAGGGTGGTCTTTCCCACGCCTGACGGACCCCACAGGGCCGTGACTCCCACACCGGCGGTAAAAGACACGTTTTCCAGCACCGGAAGGTCTCCGTAGGCTTTGCATAGGTTTTTGACTTCCATCACAGCCCCGCCTTTCCCATCAATCGGTCCACCAGCGCCAAAAACAGCCGCTCAAATACCACTGACACCGCCACGATGGTGACGGTCCACGCGAACAGATCTGCCGTCTGGAAGTAGACCTTGGCGGTGTACAGCCGCTCTCCCATGGACCCGGCGGGCAAGCCGATGATCTCCGCCGCTGCCCCGGCTTTCCAGCAAAGGCCCAGGCCCAAAGATACCGCCGTGCGGAAATAGGGCATCACCTGCGGCAGATAGATGCCCCGGAGCCGCCGCCCAAGGGGGACCCGGAACACCCGGGCCATTTCCAGAAGCCGACGGTCCGTGCGGCAGATGCCCTCCAGCACATTCAGGTACACCGGCGGGAACACCATCAGCGCCGAGATGAACAGGGACAGGCTCTGGCTGTTGAGCCACACCAGCGCCAGAATGATGAAGGACGCCACCGGCACCGTCTTGACCGCCGCCACCAGCGGGGCCATCAGCCCCCGGAACCAGGTTTTCCAGGCCGCCAGAGCCGCCAGCACCACCGCCAGGACCGTGGAGATCAAAAAGCCGCCGAAGATCCGGAGGGCGGACCAGGCCACCGTCCGCCAGAAGGCGGCGGTGACGGCCAGCTGCCCCAGCCGCAGCAGCACATTCACCGGGGACGCCAGCAGCAGCTCTCCATGGGGGTATGCCACCCTCAGGGCCATGGCCGCCAGCTGCCACACCACCAGCCAGAAAGCCACCGCCCACAGGCGGAGGGATGCTTTTTTCCTGCCCATCGCGGCGGCTCCTTTCTGTTTCAGAATGAACATCAGGCAGACAGATCCTGCCCTGCCGTGCCGGTTTTACTTATGCGCCGTAGTAGAAATCATCCCCAGGCAGGGCACCGCCCACGGAGGAAGGCTCCGCGTCGGCCAGGACCTGCAGATAACCGGAAAGCTTGTCCTTCATCTCGCTGCCGGTGATGCAGACGATGTTGCAGTAAGGCAGGGCCTTTTCCGCCACAGGGGCGGCCTCGATGATGCCGTACTCTGCGATCAGCTGGGCGGCGTCCGCGTTGTTGGCGTTGACCCACTCCACGCTGGCGGCGTAATTCTGGAGGAAGCTGTCCACCGCGCCGGGATTGGCCTCCACCACGTCCCGCCGAGCCACGATGACACCGGTGATGAGTGCAGAACCGTTGTCCAGCTTGTCCCACTCCGCCGTCAGGTCCAAGGCCATCCGCAGCCCCTCGATCTTGTTTTGCGCCACGGTGACAAAGGGCTGAGGCAGCAGGGCAATCGACGCCTGCCCGGAGGCCAGCGCCGCCACGCACTCGCTGTGCTCGCTCTTCCAGTCGATGGTCACATCCTTGTCCGGGTCAATGCCGTTTTCCGTCAGCAGATACCGCAGAGCGTATTCCGGGGTACTGCCCTTACCGGCGGCCACGATGGTCTGGCCCTTCAAGTCCGCCATAGACTGCACCGTTCCCCCGTTTTCCACGATATACAGCACACCAAGGGTGTTCACCGCCAACACCTCCACGGCACCGTTGGTCTTGCCGTACAGCACGGCGGCCAGATTGGCGGGGACGCAGGCCATGTCCAGGTCCCCCTTGATGAGGGCGGGGGTCACCTCGTCGGCGGAACCGGCCAGGGTGAATTCGTAGGTATTGCCGGTGGATACCACATTCTCCTTGCCCTCCATCATCTCATTGGCCGTGTCGCTCAGACTCATCAGCTCCACCAGTCCCATGGCGGTGGGGCCTTTCAGGGCGGCAATTCTGAAATGAGCAATGTCTGCCTCTGTACCATCCGGCGCTTCGGCCGCCGGTTCTTCCGTTTGGGCAGGTTCCTCCGACTGCTCCGGTTCGGCGGCCTTCTGGCCGCAGGCAGTCAGGGACAGGGTCAGGGCCAGAGACAGGCCCAGCGCCAACAGTTTTTTCTTCCAGTTCATGGTTTTTCTTCCTTTCATACGCTCCCCGCCGGGGCATAGACGGTCTTGGCGGTGACACCCTCCAAGCGGCCCAGCTTTCCAGACAGGGCGGAGATGACATCGCCGGGGGCATCCATGGCCACGCTGATGATGTTCACGCCCTTCTCCCGGTAGGGTACGCCCATGCGGCCCACGATATACGGTCCGTACTGGTGCAGCAGGTCATTCAGTGCCGCGACCTGCGTGCCCTCCCGGACAATAATGGCAATGACAGCCACCCGCGTTTCCACAGCTTCCACAGCGGTCTCTCCTTCACCTAAAGTAATACATCCCCCCTGCCGTTCAGCAGAGGGGATGACAAATGTACAGCGATCTTGTCCTTCCTCATCTTTCGGTTCGGAGCATCCTCACCGGCAGAACGGTATGCGGGCATGGTGTCGCCGGTCAGAAACACTTTCCGGAGACGTTCCAACCATAACATACCCGTATGGTCCTGTCAAGACAAAGCCCCGCCCCGGAATGATCCGGGACGGGGCATAAACATTTTTCTTATTACATGCTGCAGGGCTGATAGGTGGAGGTCAGCACCTGTTCAAAGGCCGGGGCATCCGGCGTTTCGATCCGCCGGAGGATCAGTTCGCCGGCAGTCTCGCCCAGCTTTTCCACCGGCTGGATGATGCAGTCCATCTGATTGGAATACAGATAGTTGATATCCGAATCGTAATCCACGAAGGTGACCAGATCGATGTCCTCTCCCAGCTTAAGGCCCTTCTTGTGGAGGTAGATCACCGTCTCCGAGGCCATCAGGCCCTGGGCCACCACCAGCGCGTCACACTTCTGCTCCAGCAACTCATCCAGACAGGACTGGGCGCTGTTTTCCATAGAGTTGCCGTAGCGGATCAGCAGGTCATCCTGAGGCAGGCCGCAGTCCGCCACCGCCTCCTGATAGGCAGCGATCCGCTCCTTGGTGGAGGACAGCCGGGGCAGGCCGCCGATCATGCCGATCCGCTTGTCGCCCTTGCCCGCCAGACGGCAGACGCTGCGGTAGATCGGTTGGAAATTGGACACGCTCACCGACGGGAACCGCTTTGTGTCAAAGGTCCGGTCCACCAGCACCACAGGAAATCCGGCGGGGATCAGGGACTCGAATCGACTGAAATCCTCCATGGTGCTGGCGATGAGCAGACCGTCCACCAGTCCCGCGGAAAGCAGGCGGATATTGGTCTCCTCCCGCTCTGGGTTCTCCTTTGTATTGGCAATGATCAGATGGTATCCGTGGGCAGAGAGATAATTCTCCACGGATTCGATCATTGTTGCGAAAAACTTATTGGAAATATCCGGAACGATAAATCCAATGGTTTTTTTCTTTCCGGTCCGGAAGCTTCTGGCCGAGGCGTCCGGCGTGTAGCCCAGCTCCGCGATAGCCCGGTAGACCTTCTCCTTGGTCTCGCCAGAGACGTAGCGGGTCGAGTTGATGGTGTGGGAAACCGTGGCGGTGGAAACACCTGCCAACCTCGCCACATCGCTGATGGTCACCTTCATGATCGTTCACCTCTTTACGCAATTTTTCTGCGTTTGCGTAATCATTTGCATTTTACAGTATACGCTCCTGCTTCATATAACGTCAAGTCTTTTTTGGCTCTTTTCTTCTACTTTTTCGCTTTTTCATCAAATTCCAACCAAATCCTCGCCATTTTGCCCAATATGCTCTCAGAATGTTATGCAAAATGCTGATTGCCATTTTTTATCGTCCATGATAAGATGGTGAAAGCAAAGAAATAATCGTTTGCGCAAACGATTCTTTAATCTTTTAAAGTTTTTTCAATATTGAAAGGAGTTTTCCCATGCTCACGAAGATTGGTATCAATGGCTTTGGCCGCATCGGCCGTCTCACTTTCCGCGCTGCCCTGACTCATGACGATGTTGAGGTCGTCGCTCTGAACGACCCCTTCATGAACCCCGAATACATGGCTTACATGCTCAAGTATGACTCTGTTCACGGCAAGTTCCCCGGCACTGTCGAGGCTTATGACGGCGGTCTGATCGTCAACGGCAAGAAGTACCCCGTCTTCACCTCTATGGAGGTCAAGGACATTCCCTGGGCTTCCGTGGGTGCTGAGTACATCTGCGAGTGCACCGGCAAACACCTGACCAAGGAGCTCTGCCAGGGCCACATCGACGCCGGTGCCAAGCACGTCATCATGGGTGCTCCCTCCAAGGATGACACCCCCATGTTCGTCTGCGGCGTCAACCTGGATAAGTATACCAGCGACATGACCTTCGTCTCCAACGCTTCCTGCACCACCAACTGCCTGGCTCCCATTGCCAAGGTCCTGAATGACAAGTTCGGCATCGTGGAAGGCCTGATGACCACCGTTCACTCTGTCACTCCCACTCAGAAGCTGCTGGACGGCGCTTCCCTGAAGGATTGGCGCGGCGGCCGTGCTGCTACCGGCAACATCATCCCCTCCTCCACCGGCGCTGCCAAGGCTGTCGGCAAGGTCATCCCCGAGCTGAACGGCAAGCTCACCGGTATGTCCATGCGTGTTCCCACTCTGGACGTTTCCGTTGTGGACCTGACCGTCAAGCTGGCTAAGCCCGCCACCTATGAGGATATCTGCAAGGCCATGAAGGACGCTTCCGAGGGCGAGCTGAAGGGCGTTTTGGGTTACACCGATGAGGATGTTGTTTCCTCCGACTTCCTGGGTGACTCCCGCACCTCCATCTTCGATAAGAAGGCCGGCATCGCTCTGACCGACACCTTCGTGAAGGTTGTTTCCTGGTACGACAACGAGTGCGGCTACTCCAACAAGATGGTGGAGCTGATCCGTCACATGTCCGCTGTTGACCACAAGTAAGTTTTCAAGCATCATGAAGCGGCATGGCGTTCTGCCATGCCGCTTCAGCGTGTAGAAAAAGTCTTTTCTCTCTGCTGAGTCTATTTTCAGAGCTTTACAACTGTTCTGAAGCTTTTTGATTTCAATAGCGCAGCACCCTTTTGGGGAGGGCCTGCGCACGCGCTTCCTCACCGCTGTGGAAAATCTGTCGCTTTCTTGGCAGGCGCAAAGCCGCTCGCCGCAAGAGTTCCGACAAAAAGCGCAAATTTCTCAAGAGAAATACAAAAAAGGGCTTGACTTTTTTAAAGTCTCTGTTATAATAATATCGCTGTCTATTCAAGGCAACAAGTGCATAGCGGAAAAGCGCTGGACACAGCTATGGAGAAGTCGCCTAGTTGGTCGAGGGCGCATGATTGGAAATCATGTAGGCTCCTAAAGGGTCTCGAGGGTTCGAATCCCTCCTTCTCCGCCACACAAAACCCTGTAATCTCAACGGTTACAGGGTTTTGTCATGCCCTTTCCACCTTTATTGAGCTTTACGCCAACCAGACTGTTTCGCCGGTCATGTTCCATAAGGTCGGCAGCCGTAGGCGGCGTGTTCCAACGTAGCGCTGCAAAGCCTTACCGGTTGGCTGTCCCCGATGATATAGCTGCCGTTTCAACGTCATCAGCAATAGTCTTTTCTCCCTGCCCTACTTGCGCTTTTCCCAATAGGATGATAGAATATGTTGTTAGAAAACGCCAAACAACAGCAAAAGGAGAATTTGCTTTATGAAATTAGGTATCGTGGGACTGCCGAATGTTGGCAAGTCCACCCTGTTCAACGCCATCACCAACGCCGGTGCCGAGAGCGCCAACTACCCCTTCTGCACCATTGACCCCAACGTGGGCATGGTAGCAGTGCCGGATGCACGGCTGGACAAGCTGGCAGAGATCTATGAGCCGGACAAAAAGACCCCGGCGGTCATCGAGTTCGTGGACATCGCCGGTCTGGTGAAGGGCGCCAGTCAGGGTGCGGGCCTTGGCAACAAGTTTCTGGCCAATATTCGCGAGACCGATGCCATTGTCCATGTGGTCCGTTGCTTTGACGATGAAAACATTATGCACGTGGTGGCGGACGCCGGCACCAACGTGCCCGTAGATCCCGTGGGGGATATTGAGGCCATCGATATGGAGCTGATCATGGCGGATCTGGACATGGTCCAGCGCCGTGTTGACAAAGCCCAGAAGGCCGCCAAGGGCGACAAGAAGTTCCTTCATGAGGTGGATGTATTCAAGGCCCTGGCGGAGCATCTGGACGGCGGCAAGTCTGCCCGGACCTTTGACTGCTCCGATGATGACAAGGCCCTGATCTCCACCTCCGACCTGCTGACCCTCAAGCCCATCATCTACGCCGCCAACATGGACGAGGACGGCTTTGCCAATCAGGAGGGCAACGAGTATCTGAAGAAGGTCCGGGCCCTGGCAGAAGCCGAGGGCAGCGAGGTTCTGCCCATCTGCGCCAAGCTGGAGCAGGACATCGCTGAGCTGGAGGGCGAGGACCGCCAGATGTTCCTGGACGAGCTGGGCATCGCAGAATCCGGTCTGGATCGGCTCATCAAGTGCAGCTACTCCCTGCTGGGCCTGATCTCTTTCCTGACCTACGGCAAGGATGAGTGCCGCGCCTGGACCATCAAAAAGGGCACCAAGGCCCCTCAGGCCGCCGGTAAAATCCACACTGACATCGAGCGGGGCTTCATCCGGGCGGAGGTCATTGCCTATGATGATATGATCAAGTACGGCGGTGTCAACGCCGCCAAGGAGAAGGGCCAGCTCCGCAGCGAAGGCAAGGAGTATGTGGTGCAGGACGGCGACATGATCTACTTCCGCTTCAACGTGTAAAATCAGCTTTAAACAACAGCGGTCCCGGATATGACACCCGGGACCGCTCTTTTGCGAGGATGGGGGATGTGCGAAAAAGCTCTACCGCCAAAAGAAATGGACATGACGAAAAGTCATGTCCATTTCTTTTGGTGGAGCGGATAGCTTCATAGATGAACACTCGGCAGAGGTATATGTATCCCCTCTGAACGCTGCTTCGATATCATCCAGAGGAATGTTATCAATGCGCAGCGGCTTCCTACTGGCATTGATAATCAAGGTGAAATAATCGTCATACAGATAAATCGAATGCACAAAGATATTGATAATGGCTCTACGCTTGTTTACATCGTCTATAGGCATATCACAGACATAATCAAGAAAAGCGTGAATTTGCGGCTCGGTCAAGCAAATCTTTTTGTTTTGCTCTATGGCAAGCTGTTCTTCCAACTCCGCCTTTTCGGCTTTTCTTTTGTTGATTCGTTCCGTCAGCATTTCAACCGATTGTCCCTGTTCAATACCCCGCCAAAGATTTTCGATAGCCGCATCCGATTCCTGAATTGCTTTCTTTAATGCCTTGACGGATATATTATCTGGACTTTTGTTGCATTCCTCTGCAACCATTTTCGCTATAAAAGCGATGTTTTCATCTGTCAGCAGTTTCAGGCATTCGGTAACTACTTTGTCTTCAATATACTGTTTGCTGACAATTTTCTTTCTGCATTTTTTCTTTTTCGCATTTTTACAGTTGTAATAGTGATATTGGCGTCCCGATTTTCCCGTACCACCGTATCCCACCATCATTTCTTTGCAGTAACCGCAAAAAAGTTTTGTTGTCAAAAGATATTCTCCCTCTCCGTGTGTGCGGGCGGGTGCGGATTTGTTCTTATTCATAAGTGCCTGCACCCGATAAAATAAATCGTCATCTAAAATTCGCGGCATTCCGCCCGGTGTTTCCTGACCTTTGTAAAGATAAACACCGATATACCGCTTATTACATAACAAGCGACTAAGACTGTTAGTGCTGAACTCTTTACCGAGCGATGTTTTTACCTTCCTCCGCTGCAGGTCCCGAATAATCTCCGCCTTTGTTTCACCAGCGGCGTATCGCTCATAAATCTCTCTGACGATTGCCGCTTCGTCGTTATCTACATAGAATCGGCGTTCGGAATCTACCTTGAAGCCGAGTCCGGGATTGCTTCCGTTTGAAAGGCATTTTTCTGCGTTGATCGCCATACCACGATGGATTTTCTGGGAAAGCTCTGCGGAATAATACTCCGCCATGCTCTCCAAAACGCCCTCGACCAAAATGCCGGACGGATCGTCTGAAATATTTTCTTTTGCTGAGATAACCCGCACGCCGTTTTTCTTCAGCTTTGATTTATTGATAGCACTGTCATAACGGTTTCTTGCAAAACGGTCAAGCTGGTACACCAGAACGCCTTCAAAAGTATGCTTATCGCTGTCGGATATCATGCGCTGAAATTCCAGCCGGTTATCCGTCATACCGCTCTGTGCACGGTCGATATATTCGCCGATGACGGTATATCCGTTATTTTTGGCGTATTCATAGCAGACTTTTAACTGTCCCTCGATAGATTGTTCTGTTTGGCTGTGGCTCGAAAACCGAGCGTATATGACTACATTCATTTTTATACCTCCATTTGCTCTTTCTAAATTATACTTTTTTCTTTTGTGAAAGTCATATGTATGGAAAGCAGCCGATAATTTATCGATTGCTTTCTTTGAAATTTAGGCGGCATATTCAGGATGCATTTTCAGCCACTTTTCATAGTACGCCTTGCCTTCCTCGCTCTGATAAAACTTACGAATTTCAGGGACAAGGAATTTTGCGAATGAGGTCAAAATTTCTTCTGATAATTCGACCTTATTCCGATTGACTTTCACGGTATCTGACATTGGCGCACCTCCTATCTGGAATCTCTGTCACGCAGCCGTTTTCGGTGGTACGCTTCGCAGAGTTTCACAATGGTTTCTTCTATTTGTGCTGTGGTATAGTCTTTCGGGAAATACTTGCGGATACGGTCGGCAGGAATTTTGAGACGCTCTTTCTGATTGGCTTTTTCTTCGCCCATAATAGCGGACAGCCTTTCTTCAGTAAACAAACCCTGAATACTCATTTCTTTTAATCGTTGTGCTTGGGATAAGTTCGGAGTGCAATCGTTGTATTCCATTTCAGACAGCAGTATTGTCTGTTCTTCGGGGAGCAAATAGGAAAGCTCGACAGCGGGAGTAAAAGCAATTCTTTTCTCATCAACCATATCCAAAATAGGCGGGATAAGGTTAGTAAGGCGGATATAGCGCTGAATTTGGCGGGCGCTGTCCTCTGCGGATTGTGCCATCAATTCATCACTTCGCAACTTCGTGCCAACTTGGCGCTGTTGACAAAGTCTCGCTCCGCTCCGCCCTACCAACAAAAAAAGACGCC
>OLFV01000165.1_pt1 | contig 79111 bp, 70 predicted proteins | sample 1605551 | NCBI WGS metagenome assembly OLFV01 (sample SAMEA3888922, study PRJEB22519) | human gut metagenome | biome: human gut; feature: human-associated habitat; material: faeces | place: Denmark | collected 2011
TCATATCGCATAGCCCCTTCTTTGGTGTTTTGGTTTAGCGACTTTATTATACATCGCAAAGGAGGCTATGCGATTTTATTATGCTTCAAAAGTTGTAAAGTGCTGTTATACATCGCAAAGGAGGCTATGCGATTTTATTATGCTTCAAAAGTTGTAAAGTGCTGCCTAATATAGATAAGGGGGATTTTCGTTGTTTACCGCTGGATCATACGATGTCATCGTCATCGGCGCTGGCCATGCCGGCGTGGAGGCGGCTCTGGCCGCCGCGCGCATCGGCTGCAAGACGCTCCTGGCGACACTCTCGATGGACAATATCGCTCTGATGCCCTGCAACCCGTCGGTCGGCGGCCCGGGCAAAGGGCATCTCGTGCGCGAGCTCGATGCGCTCGGCGGCGAGATGGGCGTCAATGCGGACAAGACCTGCATACAGTTCCGCATGCTCAACACGGGCAAGGGCCCCGCTGTCCATGCGCTGCGCGCGCAGGCGGACAAGAAGCTCTACCAGTTCACGATGAAGGAGACGTGCGAGAAGACGGAGAACCTTGATGTCAAGCAGATCCTCATCACGGACCTGCTGCTCACCGAGGACAAGAAGGCCGTGCGCGGCGTCCTTGTCGAGACGGGGGAGGTCTACCTCGCGCCGGCCATCATCATGGCGACGGGCACGTACCTCAAGGGCCGCATCATCGTCGGCGAGCATACCTACAGCGGCGGCCCGAACGGACAGCGCCCGGCGATGAAGTTCTCGGACTCCTTGAAGCAAGCGGGCATCCGCCTCATGCGCTTCAAGACGGGCACGCCCGCCCGTGTCGATGCGCGCACGCTCGATTACGAGAAGATGCAGATCCAGCCGGGCGATGAGGAGGCGCGCAACTTCTCGTTCATGAGCGATGAAGAGACGCGCGAGCAGGTGCCGTGCTGGCTGACGTACACGAATGAGGCGACCCACAAGATCCTGCGCGACAACATGGACCGCGCGCCGATGGCCAACGGCATCATCGAGGGCATCGGCCCGCGCTACTGCCCGTCCATCGAGACAAAGATCCTGCGCTTCCCCGACAAGGACCGCCATCAGCTCTTCCTTGAGCCGGAGGGTTTGCACACGAATGAGGTCTACGTGCAGGGCATGAGCACGAGCATGCCGATGGATGTTCAGCTCGCCTTCCTCAAGACGATACCGGGCCTCGAGCACGCGCACGTCATGCGCGCGGGCTATGCCATCGAGTACGACTGCATCGACCCGACGCAGCTCAAGCCGACGCTGGAGTTCAAGGATATCCGCGGCTTCTTCTCGGCGGGGCAGGCCAATGGCACGTCGGGCTACGAGGAGGCTGCGGCACAGGGCATCATCGCCGGCATCAATGCGGCGATGTTCATCAAGAAGCAAGAGCCTCTCATTCTCAAGCGCTCAGAGGCATACATCGGCGTGCTCATCGATGACCTCGTGACAAAGGGGACGAATGAGCCGTACCGCATCATGACGAGCCGTGCCGAATATCGTCTTCTTCTGCGCCAGGACAATGCCGACCTGCGCCTGACCCCGTACGGTCGCCGCGTCGGCCTCGTCAAGGATGACCGCTGGGCGCGCTTCACCGCAAAGAAAGCGGCCATCGACGCGGCGATGAAACTGCTCAAGGAGACCTCCATCAACCCGAGCCAGGAGACGAATGAGCGCCTGACGACTGCCGGCATCGATCCCATCAAGAGCGCGCAGCCGCTCGCCGACCTCCTGCGCCGCCAGCAGGTCGACTACGAGAAGCTGCGCCTCGCGTATCCGGAGCTGCCGGAGCTCGCAAAGGAAGTGCGCCAGCAGGTCGAGACGGCCATCCTATACGAGGGCTACATCAAGAAGCAGCTCGAGCAGGTCGCGCACATGGAGAAACTCGAGGCGAAGCTCCTGCCAGAGGATATTGATTATCAAGATGTGCCGAGCCTCCGCGATGAGGCGCGCGAGAAACTCGCCGCCATTCGTCCGCGCTCGGTCGGCCAGGCCGGCCGCATCAGCGGCGTCTCGCCAGCCGACGTCTCGGTGCTGCTCGTCTGGCTCGAGCAGCAGAAGCGGCTTCGCGATGTCCATGATGAAGAGAACGAGAAGGGTTGAGAGGGGGCACGATGATGTTTCGAGATGAGATGAAGAAAGCAGCCGAGGACTTTGGATTGACTTTGAGCGAAATGCAGCTCGCGCAGTTCACGCGCTACTATGAGCTGCTGGTGGAGTGGAACGAGAAAATGAATCTCACTGCCATCACGGAAGCGCATGAGGTGGCGGTCAAGCATATGGTAGATTCTCTCTCAGCCTACGACCCCGCGCTGTTCAACGGGACGGTATCGATAATCGATGTCGGTACAGGCGCGGGCTTTCCGGGCTTGCCGCTCAAGATTTTCTGCCCTGATGCCAAGCTGACGCTCATGGATTCCCTGAACAAGCGCGTCAATTTCCTGCAGACCGTCGTCGACGAGCTCGGCCTCGAAGGCGTCGACTGCGTCCACGCGAGGGCAGAGGAGGGGGCGCGCATGAAGCAGTACCGCGAGCAGTTTGACCTTGCCGTCTCGCGCGCCGTCGCAAGGCTGCCCATCCTCTGCGAATACTGCCTGCCTTTTGTCAAGCGCGGCGGCCACTTCCTCGCGCTCAAGGGCAGAGCGTACGCCGAGGAAGTCGAAGAAGCGGCCAAGGCCATCAAGGTCATGGGCGGCAGCAAGACGGAGATGCGCGAAGTCCATCTGCCCGGCCTCGATGACAAGCGCGCCATCATCACCGTGACCAAAACGATGCCGACGCCGAAGGCCTACCCGCGCAAGGCCGGCACTCCGGCAAAGAATCCGCTTTGATTTTGGAGGGAATACAAATGGGCATGTTTCACGTGAAACATGCCTTGTTTTTATTTTTAGAAGAGAGGAGACGTCCGGTGAAGCTTTCTTATACAGTGGATGCTGCCCATGACGGCAGGGAAATCCGTCAGCTCGCATCGTCCACGCTGGGACTATCGGCGAAGCTCTGGAAACACATCAAGTGGAACGGCACGATCCTTGTCAACGGGAAGGCGGTCCGCAATGCTCGCCTGCGCGTTAGGGCAGGGGATGAGCTGACCATGATCTGGCAGGAAGGATCTCCTGTCGTGCCAGTCGACCTGCCGCTCGATGTACTCTACGAGGATGAAGCCTTCCTGATCGTCAACAAGCCTGCCGCGATGATCGTCCATCCGACGCATCGCGAAGCGCGCGACACGCTCGTCCATGCAGTGGCCGGTTATTTCCGGCGCAGAGGAGAAGCGGCCGGCATCCATCCGCTCTATCGCCTTGACCGTGATACGACGGGCATCGTCATCCTCGCGAAATCGGCGCGCATCCAGCACGCGATGACGCAGCGTCACGGCCAGATCTACCGCGAGTATCTGGCACTGGTGACCGGCCATCTGGACCGGGGGAAAGGATGTATTGACATGCCCATCGGCCGCGACACGAGCAAGGCGAATCACTGGCAGGTGCGCGCAGATGGGAAGCGCGCGCTGACGGAGTACGAGGTCATGGCATCGTGCCCCGCATATTCTTTGCTCAAGATTCACTTGCTGACCGGCCGCACTCACCAGATCCGCGTCCACTTTTCCGCCCTCGGCCATCCCCTTTTAGGCGATGCCGCCTACGGTGGCCCCCGCGATGCCATCGCGCGCCAAGCCCTGCACGCCTGGCGCGTGCGCTTCCGCCATCCTCTTACCGGCAAAGAGATTCAAGTCCAAGCCCCCGTTCCCCAAGACATGCGCCGCCTCATCGGCCCCGATATTGTTTCACGTGAAACATCGCCCTTTTTATACGGGTAAGCAGTATTTGTTACAAAAAATGTAAAATAAAGCCAGATATTCGTTACAAAAAATGTAAAACTGGATGGAGGGAATTGGATGGAACGCGCATTGAATGGCTGATTGACTGCGGTCTGATTGCCCGGGTATATCGCGTGGCGAAGCCGGCCATCCCGCTCAAGGCATATCTGGAAGAGAATGCCTATAAGTTGTTCTTCCTGGATATCGGCCTGCTCGGTGCAAGCAGTGAACTCGACGCACGCACACTCTTGGAAGGGAATCGCGTCTTCATCGAGTTCAAGGGGGCACTGACGGAACAGTACGTCTGCCAGCAGCTGCTCTCTGACTCATCCTGTGAGCCGTATTACTACACCTCTGAGAGTGGCAGATACGAGATCGCCTTCATGATCCAGCAAAGCGGCAGTGTCATCCCCGTTGAAGTGAAAGCAGAGCGCAACGTCCATGCCAAGAGCCTGCGCGCATACTACAGCAAATACCATCCCGAGAAAACCATCCGGTTGTCCATGAACGATTACCGCCAAGACGAGTGGGTCGAGAACATTCCGCTCTTCGCCGTGCACGCATTCTTTTGAGCGTTTCACGTGAAACATCGCCCTCTTTTTTCACACAAACATTTCGTGACAATCTTGTCCGCAAGGTGCGGAGCGGGAAGTTCTCTTGCACAGACAAAAATCCCGGCGCATGAGCAGTACGCCGGGATTTTTGCTGTGTATTATATCTTAGGAGAGCTTTGCGCTTCTTGAAAGAAGCTGCTAACGAAAGCCTATAGATAATATAGCATATATGAGAATGAATATCAATAGTGTTTTTAAATTTTTTACGGGAGGAATGTCCTCGCCTGTCCGGATCGGGCACGGCTCCTGAACATGAAAAAGGCTGCCGGACTTGCGGCAGCCTTTTGCTGTATATGAGGAAGAAGCAGGATGGGAGTGTGGTAAGCCAGGGAGCGGCGTGTTACTTCTGCGAGTAGAAGCCGGATGGCTGTCCCGAGAGATTGACGAGGATGTTCTTCATCTGCGTGTAGTGCTCAAGGATGACTTTGTGCGTCTCGCGTCCGATGCCGGACTGCTTGTAGCCGCCGAACGGCGAGCCCTCAGGGATCTGGTTGTAGGTGTTGACCCAGACGCGGCCCGTCTCGATGGCGTTGGCGACACGGAAGGCACGGTTGATATCCTGTGTCCAGACCGCGCCGCCGAGGCCGTAATCGCTGTCATTGGCCATCTTGATCACTTCTTCTTCCGTCTTGAATTTGATGACGACGGCGACGGGGCCGAAGATCTCTTCGCGGGCAACGCGCATATCGTTCGTAGCATCGGTGATGAGTGTCGGCTTCATGAAGATGCCGTTCTTGAGCGCACCGTCAGTTGCCCGTTCACCGCCGCAGGCGATGGTCGCACCTTCTTTTTTGGCGAGTTCGACATAGGAGAGGACCTTATCGAGTTGCGCTTTATAGATCGTCGCGCCGAGCTGCGTGTCTTCCTTCCACGGCAGGCCAATCTTGACTTTGTTGAAGCGGTTGACGAGTTCTGATACGAATTCGTCATAGATATCCTCCTGAACGAAGATGCGCGAACCAGCGCAGCAGACCTGCCCCTGATTGAAGAGGATGCCGAGCTGGGCACCATCATATGCTTGTTCGAGGTTGCAGTCCGCGAAGAAGATGTTCGCGGATTTGCCGCCGAGCTCGAGCGTGGCCGGGATGAGTTTTTCGGCCGCAGCTTTGGCAACGGAAAGACCGACTTCCGTTGAGCCTGTGAATGCCAGTTTGCAGAAGCCTTTGTGGTCGAGCATGTACTGACCGGCTTTCGAGCCTGCGCCCGTGATGACGTTGAAGACACCTGGCGGCAGGATATCCTTGATGAGATCGGCAAAGTACAGCACGGAAAGAGAGGTTGTCTTTGACGGTTTCAGGACCGTGCAGCAGCCGCTTGCGAGTACCGGTGCGAGTTTCCACGCTGCCATGAGGAAGGGGAAGTTCCACGGTACGATCTGGCCGACCACGCCAATCGGCTCACGCAGGATGATGCTCATGGTCGTATTGTCTAGCATCGTGGCGGAGCCTTCCTCGGCGAGGATGCAGCCGGCAAAGTAACGGAAATGAGCAGCGGAAAGCGGCACATCGATATTCTTTGTCTCGCGGATGGGCTTGCCATTGTCGAGCGTCTCGATGAGAGCTAGTTCGTCTGTATGCGCATCGATGATGTCGGCAATCTTGTTGAGAAGGGTGGCACGCTCCTTGACCGTGGTCTTTTTCCACGTGGCAAAGGCTTTCCAGGCTGCGTCTACGGCAGCATCGACATCCTGCGACGTGGCTTCTGCACAGCTGGCAAGTTTGTCACCAGTCGCAGGGCAAAAAGAATCAAATGTCTTGCCATCGGCTGACGGACGCCAGGCTCCGTCGATGAAAAGGCCATACTGACTGTTCAGTTTCGTAACTGGAATCATGCGAATCCCTCCTATATATCTGGATTGAAAAGTAAATCTTCTTTATGTAAAAGCCTTGGGCTTTACATGCACTACGACGCTTGTTTCTCGGCTCCGGCATCTTTTGCTTCCGGAGCATTTTTTATGGACTCGGGCAGGCCTTGCAATTCAGGACGCGTGATCAGGCGGCCGAGGCGTGTCCCGGAAAGATAATTGAAAATCCATTTAAACGTGACGGAGATATTGGCATGGACCCCCGCTTTCGTGAGCAGATGAATCCAGAGCCAGGCCGCCCAGGCGAGAAAGCCACGGCCGCGCAGAGGGCCTGCTTCCATGACGGCTTCACTGTTGCCGATGATGGCCATGACGCCCTTGCTCTTGTAATGGAGATGTTCCATCTCTTCTCCGCGTACATCGTGCAGAATGTTCTTGGCGGCGAGCTCTCCTTCAGCCAGTGCAACAGGCGCAAGCGTCGGCAGAGGACGCTGTTCACCGGGAGGCGTGTAGCTTGAGCAGTCCCCGATAGCAAAGATATCCTGTGTGCCCGGAACGCGAATCGTATCATCGATGAGCAGGCGCTTGCCGCGGTCTTTTTCGCAGGCAAAGCTGCTGAGACAGTCCACAGGGCGTACACCTGCCGACCAGACAACTGTTTTCGTCTTGAGCGTGGCGCACGGCGCATCTTTGGGCGCATTCATCGGGCGATAGAAGAGCGTCTCTCCGTCGTAGCCCGTCACGAGCATGGAACACTGTACGTCAATTCGCTTTTTCTGCAGGACCTTGAGCGTCTCTGCGCGGAGCTCTTCGGACATCATGCTGAGCACGCATGCGTCGGCGCCAATCAGATGGATGCTGACTTCATCAAAGTCAATATGATGGAACTCTTTCTGCAGGACGTCGTAAACGAGTTCGGATACACCGCCTGCACCTTCCACACCAATCGGTCCGGCGCCGACAAAGACAAAGGTCAGCAGAGCCTTGCGCTTTTCCGGGGCTGTCTCAGCAGAAGCTTCTTCAAAGACACTCAAAAGATGGCTGCGGATGCGGATCGCGTCCTGCAGGGTCTTCAATGGGAATGCGTTGCGTTCTACTTCTTCATTGCCGAAGAAATTTGGCGTCGAGCCAAGAGCGATGATGAGATAGTCGTAGGGAACATCCCCATGACTCGTCTTGACAATCTTTTCGTTTGGCTGGATGCCACGGACTTCTGCTAAAAGGAAATCAACATTATTCGCTTTTTTGAAGAAACCGCGAATGGGGTAGACGACCTCATCCGTCGAGAGCATCGATGTCGCTACCTGATAAAGGAGCGGCTGGAAGACCTGGTAGTTGTTGTGATCGATGATCAGCACATCTACCGGCTGGTTGGCCAGTTTCTGCGCTGCTTTGATGCCGCCGATACCCCCGCCGAGGATGACGACACGTGGCCGTTCTTTCATGTCCAATCCCGCCTTTCCGTTCAAAGATGAAAGGAATATGCTTGTGTAGTGGAATCCACCAAAACACCTGTGTGACGTCCATCACATTTTGATATTCACTTCATTTCAATATCTATTATTGTTTAACTATATTATACACTTATTTTTCAGAAATATAAAATACTAAAAATTTATGATATATAGTATATTGATATCCTTTATCATGAATCATATTGTGTAGTGTATTTCGAGAAATCGTCACCTGCATCTATCCCTAAATACTGTATTCGGTTTTCTATGTTATACTAGTTGCGTTGCTGCCTCTATGCCGGAAACGGAAAGGAGGTCTGCTTCATGAGCATGGACGTTTTCTTGATGTCCGTTCTTGCTGGTGTCGTATCGTGTGCCATTTGGTACGGCATTCAGAAATGGTTAGAGCGGTAGCAGCAATACGTTCTAGCCTCTATGCAGCCAGCTTAGTTTATCTGAGCTGGCTGTTTTATTGCGCAAAAAAAGACCCTAGGGGTGTGCCACCCTAGGGCCTTCGTCTACTTCCATAGACGTTTTCTTGATCATTTTTAGTATATCATACTACGGAATCAGATGCAATGTTCTAGAGAGATGTGTATGTGTCAAGCTTTTCTCGGTGAAAAATTTGCCCTTCAGTAAAGATGTGGTTTTAGCAGGCTTCCAAATCTGTAAACGGCTGATATTTATAGTAAAGGGCAGGGCATCAAGGGTTTTCCAGATTTCCGTCGTGGTAGAGGAAGTCAAGGTAGGGGATGGCGGCGAGATATTCCGTTCTGGCGGGGATCCAGCTGTCGGTGTAGAGGATATCGGCCTCTTCGAGGACTTTGCGCTGTGGGTCGTAGCGGACGGCGAAACTCGGGAAGAGCAGGTTGGCGAGGCCGTCCTCGGTATCGGCCAGCGAGCAGTAGAGCATGCCATCGATGCGCTTCATGTTGAGCTTATCGGTGTAGAGCGGCGGGTCGAGCAGAGGGATTGGGCCCCAGCCCGGCTGCTTGAGATGAGCGTACTCGGGCAGCTGCAACTGCTTGCAGACCAGGCGGCGATAGTAGTCGTCAGTGGAATAGGTAGCAATCGGCAGCATGGTCGTGCGCGCGTTTTTGAACTTCAATTCGACGGTCTGGAACGGTTTCTCGGTGATCTTTGTGATCTTGTAGATGCGTTCGGTATTATCCGGATAGGAGAGCTCGACGTGGAACGCATAGAGCTGATCATCGTCCACGGCTCTTGTGAACCGGTTGTAGCGGATCAGGCCCGTCGCCTTGTCGTAGCTCACGCTGTCGACATCGTAGCCTACGTCACAGACCTTCTTGAGCAGGGAGCTGTTTTGGGCAAATTTCTGGAAGTAAGCCGTGCCGTATGGCAGCTCGCCTGCCTTGCCCTGGCTGTGCTTGAGGCCTTCGATGACGGCCTTGAGCTCCCTGTTCTCGCCCTCGATGTTGATCTGCTGGATGGCCTGGTTGAGGTCGACCTGGTCGAGCTGGATGTAGGCCGTCAGATGGCAGGTGACGAGCGTGTAGCCGTCGTTTGTCTTGCTCATCGCATACGACTCGTTCTGGACGGCGAGGATGTTGCCAGAGATGGATTGAATCTCATCTTCAGTAAGAACCTGATTGTGTGTCTTGGAATAACTCTGGACAAAGACGCCGGCCTTCTCGGTTGCCAGGCGCAGGGCGTCCTTGTGCGCTTCTTCGCGGGCCTTCTTGAGCCCCGCCTCCGAGATGTCATCCGTCAGATAGCTGCCCGTCACCTCGACAGTCTCGATATGGGCATTGCCGTGCCATTCGGCATAGGCAGGCGCTGCTGCTACGAGCACGGGCACCATGGCCAGTGCTCCGAATTTCTGAAAAAACATACAATCGCCTCATTTCTCATCGCGCAGGTTACGGCATGTGTTGCCTTCGTACACTCATATACTCTACTCTCTATTGTAGCGCAAGTGGGGGCAATGGTAAAAGACTTATTCGAATTTTGCATATCGCTCAGCTCTGGCTCATGGCGACAAAAATCCCGGCGCATAAAAGAGCCCCGGCCTGCTGGACCGGGGCTCGTGTTCTTCTCGTGAAATACCCGTGAAGTATCAGTGATGGAACAGGCGGATGTGCGTCATGGCCATGGTCATGTTGTATTTGTCGGCCGTCGCGATGACATTGTCATCGCGGATGGAACCGCCGGTCTGAGCGACGTAGGTCACGCCGCTCTTGTGGGCGCGCTCGATGTTGTCGCCGAATGGGAAGAAGGCGTCGGAGCCGAGGGAGACGCCAGTCTCCTTCTGGAGCCATGCCTTTTTCTCTTCACGCGTGAAGACGGGCGGTTTCTCGGTGAAGACGCGCTTCCAGTCGTCCGTCTCGAGGAGGTCTTCCCACTCTTCGCCGATGTAGACATCGATGGCGTTGTCGCGGTCCGGGCGGCGGACTTCCGGCTTGAACGGCAGGTTGAGGACCTGCGGGCTCTGGCGCAGGAACCAGTTGTCGGCCTTCGTGCCGGCGAGGCGCGTGCAGTGGACGCGGCTCTGCTGGCCGGCGCCGATGCCGATGGCCTGGCCGTCCTTCGTGTAGCAGACGGAGTTGGACTGCGTGTACTTGAGCGTGATCAGGGCGATCAAGAGGTCGCGCTTTGCGCTCTCTGGCAGGTCGTGGTTCTTCGTCACGATGTCCTTGAGGCAGTCTTCCGTGATGGCGACGTTGTTGCGCTTCTGCTCAAAGGTGATGCCGAAGACCTGCTTGCGCTCGAGCTCTTCCGGCTGATAGGAAGGATCCATCTGCAGGATCAGGTACGTGCCCTTACGCTTCGACTTGAGGATCTCGAGTGCTTCCGGCGAATACGCGGGCGCGATGATGCCGTCGGAAACCTCGCGCTTGAGGAAGGAAGCCGTCTGGGCATCGCACTCATCAGACAGGGCGACGAAATCGCCATAGGAGCTCATGCGGTCTGCGCCGCGCGCGCGGATGTAAGCCGTGGCAATCGGGGAGAGCTCTACGCCTTCGACGAAGTAGACTTTCTCGAGGACGGGGGAGAGGGGAACGGCGACGGCAGCACCGGCCGGGCTGACGTGCTTGAAAGAAGCGGCAGCCGGAAGGCCGGTGGCTTCGCGCAGCTCGCGGACGAGCTGCCAGCTGTTCATCGCGTCGAGCAGGTTGATGTAGCCCGGGCGGCCGTTGAGGACGGTGAACGGCAGCTCAGCCTCATTCTCCATGAAGACGCGGGCTGGCTTCTGGTTCGGGTTGCATCCGTATTTGAGTTCCAGTTCTTTCATTTTGCGATTCCTTCCTTTTCACATACAAAAAAGCCGACACAAATCCAGGCTGTGCCCAGACGGTCGGCTCTTCTTCCCTGTGCTCCCTGTGGTCATCCACTTCCGTCAGTTGCACAGCATCTAGTTAAAATCTACCATTATGAGGGCATTTTGTCAAGGTCTGTCCTGGTCCGAAAAAATAACCGTCATCCCTGTTTTCTTCGGACTTTTTATGGTATGATTAAGGATGATAAATGTCATTCTATGATTTTGATTCAGTCAATTATGCTAGCAATTCTCAATTCAAGGGGGACTTCCATTATGTTGAAAAGTATTGCAGTCTTGACGAGCGGCGGCGACAGCCCAGGCATGAACGCAGCAGCTCGCGCTGTCGTCCGCACGGCTCTGTACGAGGGTGTCAAGGTATGGGGCATCCGCGGCGGCTATCACGGTCTGCTGGAAGAGGATATGTTTGAGATGAAGTCCAGGGACGTCAGTGATATCATCCAGCGCGGTGGTACGTTCCTCGGCACGGCACGCTGCAAACGTTGGAAGACGCCGGAAGGCCGCATGATGGGCTATAAGCACCTGACGGACCGCGGCATCGAGGGTCTCTGCGTCATCGGCGGTGACGGCTCCCTGCGCGGCGCTTCGCTGCTCTCGAAGGAGACGGGTATCCCTATCGTCGGCCTGCCGGGCACGATTGATAACGATGTCTGGGGCTCTGACTACACGATCGGCTGCGATACGGCTGCGAATACGATCATCGATGCAATCAACAAGCTGCGCGATACGGCTTCGGCCCATCGCCGCGTCATCGTCCTCGAGGTCATGGGCCGCAACTGCGGCTGGCTCGCTCTCGTCTCGGGCATCTCGGGCGGCGCGGAGTACATCCTCGTGCCGGAAGAGGAGTACAACCTCGATGAGATCTGCGACAACATGACGGAAGCCTACAAGAAGGGCAAGCGCTACATTCTCGTCGTCGTGGCAGAGGGCGCTGGCAGCGGCCAGGAGATTGGCCAGTACATCGCGGAGAAGACGCAGCTCGACACGCGCGTCTCGGTTCTCGGGCACATCCAGCGCGGCGGTTCGCCGTCGGTCATCGACCGCGTCCGCGCCAGCCAGCTCGGCGAGCAGGCAGCTCTTGCGCTGATCTCGGGCCTGTCGGACATCGTCTTCGGCTACAGCAAAGGCCGTGTTGTCTCGATTGACCTGCACGATGCGGTCAACAACAAGAAGATCCTCGATCCGGACTACCTGCACCTTGCAAAGGTACTGTTCTGATTGACGATAATCGGATAACGACAAAGGAGCCCGTTTCTTCATCCATTCGGATGGGAAACGGGCTCCTTTTTTGATGCAGTATGGCAACGGGCGAGCAGGGCTGTGCAACGCTCCGCTATGGCATGTTGCTGAATCGATTTTTTCCCTTTTAAGGCAGCCTGATGAAAGAGCTAAACGCGCTTCGCTTGGACGACGCTCTTTCGTCAGGATTCTGGTGGGGAAAAAATCGATTCTTGACGCAACCTGCCAACGCTGCGCTTTTGCGCAGCCCTGCTTGCCCGAAGGTGTTGTCTGGCAACCTTGCTCACTCAAGGGGACTACCGTGAACAATGGGGACCTTAGCATGCGAGCTTGGCTTGCCTAGTAGGCGGGGGCAGGTTTTTATCTTCAGGAGCGCAGCGAAGGTGCAGGAAGTAACTTCAGGAGGGGAAAGACATTTCGCCTGCAGGAGCGCAGCGATAGCCCGCAGGGCTGAGCCCTGATCATTTGGGGCATAGAGCTGCGATGTGAGAACGCCGCGGCAGGCGGCGGGGCGTCATCGAGAGGATATCGTACCATAGGGCTCATTTAGCGGAGCGACGAAGCCGAAATGTCTTTCCCCTCCACCGGTAGATCTGTTTCCCGCCAGACCAAGCCTCTATTGCCAGCTATTTTACTCCACACCAACAATCTGCTTTGCAAGCTTGACCGCCTTGACGCCATCGGCCGCATAGGCATCGGCGCCGCAGCTGTCGGCGTAGTCCTGGGTGACGGCGGCGCCGCCGATCATGACTTTGGCGCGGGCGCCGGCCGCTTGGAGCTTGTCGATGACCTTGTCGATCTGCGGCATGGTCGTCGTCATCAGGGCGGCGAGGCCGACGACATCGGCATCCTGCTGGATGGCTGTCTCGACAATGGTGTCGGCCTCGACATCCTTGCCGAGGTCGATGACCTTGAAGCCGGAGTTGGCGAGCAGAGCGCCGGTGATGTTCTTGCCGAGGTCGTGGACATCGCCCTTGACGGTTGCGATGACGACGGTGCCCTTGTCGGCCTCTGCGCTCGCGGGGATGAGCTCCTTGAGCTTGTCGAAGGCCGCGCGCATCGTCTCGGCGGACAGTAGGACCTGCGGCAGGAACATGCGGCCGGAGCCGAAGTCCTCGCCGATCTCGGTCATGGCGGCTGTCAGGCCCTTTTCGGTGATCTCGTTGCCCGTCTTGCCTTCCTGCAAGGCCTGGACGACGAGGCCGACGATGATGTCCTTCTCGCCCTCGATGACAGCCTGCTTGATGGCGTCGAGGATCGGCAGGTCGGTCGTCTTCATGACGGCGGCTTTCTTCGGCACGGCGAGGTTCGCCTCGTCCTGGCTGAAGGCGAGGCCGCAGGGGTCGTCGCCCAGAAGGGCGGCGCTGGCCTTGAGGGCCTTCTGCATCGACTCGTCATACGGGTTCATGATCGGGGCGTCGAGGCCGGCCGCGAGGCACATGGTGAAGAAGGTGCTGTTGATCAGCGGGCGGTTTGGCAGGCCGAACGAGATGTTCGAGAGGCCCATCGTGGAGGGGAAGCCCAGGTGCTGGCGGTAGAGCTGCAAGGTCTTGAGTACCTCGCGGCAGGCGTTCTTGTCGGCGGAGACGGTCATGACGAGGGCGTCAAGCAGGAAGTCGCCGTCATCGAGGCCAGCTTTCTTGGCGTTATCGATGATATAGGTAATCGCTTTCAGGCGCTCGGCGGCCGTCTTGGGTACGCCGTCTTCTGTGATCGGCAAGCAGAGGATGGCGGCACCGTACTTCTTGGCGAGCGGCAGGAAGTCGCGGATGCGGTCGTTTTCTGCGGAGACGGAGTTGATGAGGGCGCGGCCCGGATAGGCGCGCAGGCCGGCTTCGAGTGCGGCAGGATCGCTCGTGTCGATGGCGAGAGGGGCGTCGGTGAGCTGGGCAATCTCGGTCACGGCCTGGCTCATGGCCTTGACGGCGTCGATGCCGGCCACGCCCATGTTGACGTCGAGCAGCTCAGCGCCAGCCTTGACCTGATTGACGGCCTCTTTCTTGACGGAGAGCAGGGAGCCTTCGCGTATCTCGGCGGCGAGCTTCTTGCGGCCCGTCGGGTTGATGCGCTCGCCTATGAGGACGGTCGGCAGGTCCTTGTCGATGCAGACGGACTTGCTGCGGCTGGCGAGCCAGAGGCGCTTCGGCAGTGGCTCGCGCACAGGCTCAGCCTTTCCTTCGAGCGCTTCGCGTAGCGCGCGGATGTGCGCTGGCGTCGTGCCGCAGCAGCCGCCGAGGTAGGTGGCGCCGGCGGCGAGGAGCTTCGGGCCCCAGCTGCCGAAGTCCTCTGGGCCCATCGGGAAGTGCGTCTCGCCGTCGACGAGTTGCGGCATGCCGGCATTCGGCTGGACGCTGATGGGACAGTCGCAGTTTTCGGCGAGCGTCTTGACGATGGGCACGAGCTGCTCCGGTCCGAGTGAGCAGTTGACGCCGATGATGTCGGCGCCCATGTAGGAGAGGATGATGGCGGCCGACTGAGGATCGGTGCCAGTGACTGTGCGGCCGTCGTCGCTGTAGGTCAGCTGGCAGATGACAGGGATCCCGGGTGCGATATCCTTGGCGGCGAGCAGCGCGGCGCGCATCTCCTGGATGTCGATGCACGTCTCGATGATGAAGTAGTCGACGCCGGCCTTAGCGAGAGCGGAGGCCTGTTCGAGGAAGCAGGCATAGGCGTCCTCGAAGCCGAGGTCGCCGAGCGGACTGATGAAGCGTCCCGTCGGGCCCATGGAGCCGGCGACCTTGGCGCGCGTGCCGGCTGCTTCCTTTGCAATCCGGACGGCCGCCATATTGAGCTCTGCCACGCGCTCTTCGAGGCCGTAGTGGTCGAGCTTGAGGCGGCTCGCGCCGAAGGTATTTGTCTCGATGATGGTCGCGCCGGCCTCGATGTATGCTTCGTGGATGTGCCGGACGACTTCTGGATGGTCAATGTTCATGAGTTCGGGGCAGCCGCCCGGTTCCAGGCCGCCGGCCTGCAGCATCGTGCCCATGGCACCGTCAAAGATATGGATCATAGCCAGTTCCTCCAGAGTTGTTTTTGATGATCGTGATGATGGATTGCAGATTCTATTAACATAGTAATGCAGTATGAATTCTATGTCAATAATTTTTAACACGGCTCATTTTACTGGACCGCCTTGCGGGAGGGGCAGTCGAGCTTGTCGCAGGCGGCGCAGCCGTTAGGGGAGTGCGCCGCTTCTCCTGAGCCCTTGACTTCCTTATATAGGCCGATGATGGCCGTGACGCTCTTGCGCGGCACGAGCATCTTCGATTCAGACAGCGTGATGCCGATGGTCTCGCATTTCGTCACGCGAATGAGCTCGGGCTGCTGCTCGAGTGGCCAGTCGCCGTAGCCAGGGCTGAAGCGCCAGCGCATGCCGTAGCCCTGCGCGGCCATTTTCGGCTTGATGGCCTTCTCCATGCCGTCGGCCAGCTGCTCGACAGCCGTGGTCGCGGCCGCGTCGAGCAGGACGCTGCTCGCATATTCGCCGTCGGCAAAGCGCTTCGTGACCATATCCTCGATGGCATCGCCGACGGTGACGGCGAGCAGGATGACCTTGTCGCAGCCGGCGAGGTGCTTGCCAATCTTCGTACCTTCGATATGGAAGGGCGGGTCGGCCTTCACGATCTGGCCCTCACAGTCGTAGTCGTAGAGCTGCCAGATGCCGCGCGGCTCGGCGAGCAGGCGCGCATCCTGGCAGGCGTCCTCAATGAGCCGCTCGTCGAAGTCCTTGGCGCGCATGAGCCCCGCGTAGCGGCGTGTCTCCTTGGGGTCAATCCGGAGCAGGGGGGCGTTGTAGACGGGCATAGGGATTCCTCCTCGTAAATTTTTTAAATGTTTCACGTGAAACAATAGCATTTTCGCGATTTCTATATTATGATATAGGGTATACAGCGCGGAGGAGCCGTGACGGATTGTAGAGGCTCCTGTCGCACAGATGTTACAATGTAACAATTATACTGATTCTGCGGCGTTTTTACAAGGAAAGTTGTGTACTTGTTTCTTATTACGGGACAGAATGGTATGGGAAATCAAAGAAAGTGGTGAAATCCGTGGCAAAGGCAAAGATCATTGCAGTGGCCAATCAGAAGGGCGGCGTCGGCAAGACGACGACATCGGTGAATCTCGCAGCGTGTCTGGCGGCAAAGGAGCAGAAGGTCCTGCTCGTCGACTGTGACCCACAGGGCAACGCGTCGAGCGGTTATGGCATCGACAAATCGGCGCTTGCGACGACGATCTATCAGGTCATCATCAACAGCACGCCCGTGCAGGAGGCCATCGTCAAGACGGAGTTCGGCGTCGATGTGCTGCCGGCCAATATCGAATTGGCCGGCGCTGAGGTCGAGCTCGTCGCGGCCATCTCGCGCGAGACGCGCCTCAAGCGCGCGCTCGAGCCGGTCGAGCAGGAGTACGACTACATCATCATCGACTGCCCGCCGTCGCTCGGCCTCTTGACGCTCAACTCGCTGGCCGCGGCGGATTCCGTGCTCATGCCGATCCAGTGCGAGTTCTACGCGCTCGAGGGCGTCTCGCAGCTCATGAACACGATTGAGCTCGTGCGAACGAATCTCAATCCACATCTCGAGGTCGAGGGCGTCCTTATGACGATGTACGACGGGCGCACGCGCCTCGCGGAGCAGGTCGTCGCCGAGGTCCGCGAGAACTTCGGCGACCTCGTCTACGAGACGATGATCCCGCGCACGGTGCGCCTCAGCGAGGCGCCGTCGTACGGCGAGCCCATCCTCTACTACGACAAGCGCTCCAAGGGCACGGATACCTACATGAAGCTGGCAGAAGAGGTGATGGCACATGGCAAGTAAGGGACACGGCGGTCTCGGCAAGGGCCTCGGCGCGCTCTTGAAGAACCGCGAGATTACGCCGGCCAAGGACCAGGTCCAGGAGATTGCGGCCAGCGAGATCCAGGCCAACCGCTATCAGCCGCGCCAGAGCTTCGATGAAGAGGCGCTCGAGGATCTCAGCGAGTCCATTCGCCAGTACGGCATCCTGCAACCTCTGATCGTCCGGCGCCTGCCTGGGAAGGGCTACGAGCTCATCGCCGGTGAGCGCCGCCTGCGGGCTGCCCGCAAAGCGGGGCTTGAAAAAGTACCGGCACTTGTGAGAGAATATAACGACGCAGAGATCAGCGAGATTGCCCTGATCGAGAACATCCAGCGCGAGAACCTCAACATCATCGAAGAGGCAGAGGCGTACGCCTTCCTCATGAAGAACTTCCAGCTCACGCAGGAGATGCTCGCCAAGAAGGTCGGCCGCAGCCGCCCGCACATCGCCAATTCCCTGCGCTTCCTGGAACTCGCCGAAGAGATCCAGGACAAGCTCGTCGCCGGTGACCTGCTCATGGGCCAGGCAAGACCGCTCCTCGCGCTCAAGGACAAGGCTCTGCAAGTAAGGGCTGCGGAGCATATCCTCGAAGAGCACCTGTCCTCGCGCCAGGCTGAAGAGCTCGTGCGCCGCCTGCTCGATGACCCAGCCTATCTCGACGCACGCGAGAGCGGGGCAGAGGCTGAGCCGGAAGAGGTACAGGAAGCACCGCAGGACGCCTTCTATCAGGATGCCGCCGGCCGCCTCAACGAGTACCTCGGCACGAAAGTCCGCATCCGCCCCGGCAAGAAGAAGAGCCGCATCGAGATCGAGTTCTACTCCGAGGATGACCTCGAGCGCCTGCTTGAACTTCTCTCCTCGGGCCGCGCGGATCGCCATGCCAATCCGCCCGATCACTTCTCTGTTTGACCTTGACGTGACTGTTTCACGTGAAACATCGTCGCGTCCCCACGTATCTTATAAAGGAGTATTCAATAGACAATGGACATTCAGGAAATCACGAAATTTGCCCTAAACAACATCATCCCGATCCTAGCCGGACTCGGCGTCATCGCCGTCATCCTGCTGGCGCTGCTCATCAACCTCTACATGAAGGTCAGCTACATGAAGAAGCGCTACCGCAAGATGATGACGGGGGCGGATGGTGCGAACCTCGAGCGCATGCTCATCGGCCATCTCAACGAGATCCAGGCCGTGTCGGATGAGAACGCCGCCATCAAGCGCGAGAACGAGCGACTCGACAATCTCTTGCAGCTCGCCATCACGCGCGTCGGCGTCGTGCGCTTCCGCGCCTTCGATGATATGGGCAGTGACCTGAGCTATGCCGTTGCACTCCTCGATTCCTACAACGACGGCGTCATCCTCACGAGCATCTTCGGCCGCGAGGATTCGCGCAGCTACGTCAAGCCGGTCGAGAAGGGTCAGTCGACGTACCAGCTGATGCCGGAAGAGCAGCAGGCTCTCGACGAGGCGATGCGCAAGGGCGCAACCGCCTGAACCATGAAATAAACTTTGAATTGCGGTAAATCCTATGCTATAATAGGCGTAAGATTTACCGCCTAATTTTTTTCAGTAGATTTTTCCAGTAATTCAAAGGCAGTTCTGATCCAGGGAGCGTACTATTTCCGTGGATTATTTTTTTGTTTGGAGGTTTCATCTTTGGCGAAGAAAGAAGAACAAGAACAGAACGGCACTCCGGCCCCGAAGGCAGAAGTGACCGACAAGACGATGGTGATGGCCCCGGTGGCTGATCCGTCGGATGCGCCTGACTCAAAGGGCGATGCTCCGGCAGAGAAAGAGGAGAAGCCCAAGACCAAGAAGAAGCAGACGATCTACACGATCAAGTTGATTCCCGATGACGATGGCACGACGAAAAGCATCCGCCTGCCGGCGCGCGTGCTCAAGTTCGGCCTGGCCTCGGTGGCGGCCGGCGCGCTTCTCTTTGTCGGCGCCTTCAGCTACTCGGTCTACAGCACGTTTGCCAACCAGAACGGTGCATCGGAGATCCGCGAACTGCGCGAGGTCAACAACATCCAGCAGGAACAGCTCCTGCAGCTCTCCAAGAAGGCCAATGCCCTGCAGGACGAGATCGACCAGCTCACGCAGCTCGAGTCCGACCTGCGCCGCATGTCGGGTGCAGGCCCAGCGCAGGATGACGGTGCAAGCGATGGCAGCGGCCTGACGAATGACGGCACGAGCGGCAAGCACGACGGCCAGGGCGGCCCGTACGTGCAGCAGCCGAGTCTCGACAATGTCAGCGAGGCGCTCGACAATGTCGAGAAGGACATCGAGAAGCGCCGCGCCTCGCTCCTCGAGCTGCAGGAGCAGCTCAAGGCACAGCAGGAGTCACTGGGCACGCCGGGGATGGTTTCGCTGCCGGGCTCGCTCGTCGGCAGCACTGTCTCGGTCACGACGCCGACGGGCTGGCCGGCACGCGGTGAGGTCAGCTCGCCGTATGGCCTGCGCTGGAATGGCTCGGACTTCCACCCAGGCATCGACATCGCCAACGACATGGGCACGCCAATCGTCGCGACGGCTGACGGCACGGTCACGACGGCTGGCTGGAATTCAGGCGGCTACGGCAACATGGTCGACATCGACCACGGCAACGGCATCATGACGCGCTACGGCCACGCGATGCAGGTCGTCGTCAGCGCCGGCCAGCACGTGCGCCGCGGCCAGATCATCGCCTACATGGGCAGCACGGGCTTCTCGACGGGCCCACACGTCCACTACGAGGTCCGCGTCAATGGCCAGACGGTCAACCCGGTCAGCTACCTCTGACAATAGCAGGGCGGTCATGACGGGATGATAGGAGCGCTACAGAGGCGCATATTCCGTTCTTACTGACAGGAAATATGGGATGAATCCGCACAGAACGCATTCTTTCGCGTTCTGTGCGGATTTTTTATTTTTAGGAGTAATTTTCGATGATAATCGAGGTAAATGCTACAATAGATAGGGGTATTCATGTATACATGTTAAGTTATGGTTGACATGTCAAGTATACATTTTTATAATAGAAGTTACGTAACACCGTATGCATTGTGCGAATACATTTGTGTATTGATTGTATCAGGATAGAAGGAGAGACCGCTATGTGTCGGATAGGTTCCATAAAGAGTAAAGTACCCATTCAGCCCTCCAAGGCACTGCATCTCATGCTTCCGCAGCAGGAAGGCCATGACAACTCAGGCTTCGCGATGGTCATGCAGGATCTGTACGGGATCTTTTCCAATTATAAAGACAAGCCGCTGTTATCGCTCGCCTGCACGCAGCGCGGTGCCCAGCTCGTCGAGGAGTACATGGATACCCACAACTTCGTGCAGCTGGCCGAGTGGATCCCGGTTCCGGACAAACAGCCGGGCCTCGACATCCAGGCTATGCCGTACTACATCTTCCGCAACTACGATTATCCGGAAGATGCAGAGCACATGACGAAAGAGCAGAAGGAAGACCTGCTGCTCGATACGCGCCTGGCTCTGCGCAAGATCCTTGAGAAGGAGAATGCCGGTTACGTCTACTCGTTCTGGCCGGATGTGCTGACGCTCAAGGAGATCGGCGATCCGCGCGACATCGCGACGTATTTCCACCTCTGGGATGACAATGGCTGCCTTGTCGCAAAATCCATCGTCGCCCAGTGCCGCCAGAACACGAACTACGACATCGTCCGCTATGCGGCCCATCCGTTCTTCCTGCAGGGCTACACGCTCTGCGCGAACGGCGAGAATACCTTCTACACGAAGAACAAGGAGTTCCAGAAATCGCTGCACCGCGGCTACATCGGCTTTGAGTCCGATTCCCAGTGCTTCCTCAACACGCTTCACTACGTCCATCACGAGCTCAAGTGGCCGCTGACGTATTACAAGCACGTCATCACGCCGCTGCCGTTCGAGGAGATCGCAGAGCGCCCGGACAAGGATGTCCTGATCGCCATCCGCCAGAGCCTCGCCAACCTCGAGATCAACGGCCCGAACACGATCATCGGCGTCCTGCCGGACAAGAAGATGATCACCTGCTGTGATTCCAAGAAGCTGCGCCCGGTCGTTGTCGGACGCACGGATGACATGGTGGCCATCTCGTCCGAGGTTTGTGGTCTCAATGAGATCATGCCGGACCGTGACCAGACGAAGGATATCTACCCGAATGAACGTGAAATCGTTGTGATCGACAACGACCTGGAGGTACAGAGATGGAAGCAGTAAAGACACAAGACGTGGGCGTCAATGATCTGCCCTGGATAATCGAATATCACCCCGAACGCTGCACGATGTGCGGCAGCTGCGTGGCATCCTGCTCCTTCAAGTCCATCAAGGTGGCAGTGCGCGGCCAGTCCCTGACGGTGTCAGAAAAGCCGGTACCGGAGCCGAAGAAGGTCCATCAGGTGCGCCCCGTCATCAAGCAGGTCGCGAGCCTCACGGATTTCTGCCGCGGCTGCGGCATTTGCGAGAAGGTCTGCCCGAATGATGCCATCCGTCCGGTCCGCAACCCGGACACGAGAAAGACCCTGCTCTCGAAGGATCACGGGCCCATCAAGCGCGGTGGCCGCACGAACCTCAACGCACAGCGCACGCTCGACTCGATCGTCGTCGGCCGCATCTCGCAGATGACGGACCCGTCGCTCGATGCCGCGCGCCACACGTTCGACATCCGCTCGCCGTTCGGCCGCGTGCTCTCGGCCAAGGAGCTGCCGTTTGCCATCAAGGACGGCAAGCTTGTCGAGACGAAGCACACGCCGCCTGTGCACTGGATCTACCCGCTGATCTTCTCCGACATGTCCATCGGCGCGCTGTCGACGCGCGCCTGGGAAGCCGTCGCACTCGCTGTCGGCTACCTCAACGAGAAGTGCGGCCTGCCGGTCCGCATGAGCTCCGGTGAGGGCGGCATGCCCGTGAAGCTCCTCGAATCGGACTACCTCAAGTACTTCATCATCCAGATCGCTTCCGGTCACTTCGGCTGGAACCGCATCATCAAGGCCATGCCGCACATGAAGACGGACCCGGCAGGCATCCTCATCAAGATCGGTCAGGGCGCAAAGCCGGGCGACGGCGGTCTGCTGCCGGAGGCAAAAGTCGCCGAGCACGTCCAGGCCATTCGCGGTGTCCCGAAGGCGACGCTCGCTTCGCCGCCGAACCATCAGGGCCTTTACTCCATCGAGGAATCCGTCCAGAAGATGCATCTCTCGATGAACGCAGCCTTCGGCTTCCGCGTGCCGGTCGCCATCAAGTGCGCGGCTTCGGCAACGTCGGTATCCGTCTACAACAACCTGCTGCGCGACCCGTACAAGATCTGCGGCGGCTTCTTCATCGATGGCATCCAGGGCGGCACGGGCGCAGCCAATGAGGTCTCGCTCGACCACACGGGCCATCCGGTCGTCTCGAAGATCCGCGACTGCTATCTCGCAGCCGTCAAGCAGGGCCTGCAGGGCCAGATCCCGCTCTACGGCGGCGGCGGCATCGGCATGACGGGCAACGCCGCAGCCGACGCCTTCAAGATGATGTGCCTCGGCGCCAACGGCGTCTTCGTCGGCAAGATCCTTATCCAGCTCCTTGGCTGCATCGGCAATGAGCAGGGCCGCTGCAATGCCTGCAACACGGGCAAGTGCCCGATGGGCATCTGCTCGCAGGACCCGCGCCTCGTCAAGCGCCTCGACATCGACCGCGGCGCCCAGAAGATCGTCGATTACGTGCTGGCCTTCGATGCGGAGCTCAAGAAGCTCATGGCACCGATCGGCAACAGCTCGCTGCCGATCGGCCGCAGCGACGCGCTCGTCTCCACGGACAAGGCCGTGGCAGACAAGCTTGGCATCCAGTACGTTTGCTGATAGCAGGAGGAGAGCTTAATGTTTAAGATAGATACCATGAAAGGGCATGAACGCATGTCCACCCAGGACCTGCTCCTGGCCATCGGCGAAGCCGTCAAGCAGGGCGAGACGGACTTTGAGATCAAGGCCTCCGGCCAGCACGACATCGGCGGCCCGCTCTGGCATCCGGAAGGCAAGAAGCTGCATTTCCACGTCTGGAACGCCGGCCAGCGCACGGGCTCGATGTGCCTGCCGGGCACGGAGATCGTCATCGAGGAGTCGACGTCGGCAGATGTCGGCTGGCTCAACGCCGGCGGCATCATCACCGTCAAGGGCGATGCCGGCGATACGGCCGGCCACTGCTCGTCGGGCGGCAAGATCTTCATCGGCGGCCGAGGCGGCACGCGCACGGGCTCACTGATGAAGCATGATCCGCTCTACGAGGAGCCGGAGCTCTGGATCCTCAAGAATGTCGGCTCGTTCTCGTTCGAGTTCATGGGCGGCGGCAAGGCCGTCGTCTGCGGCTACGACAGCGCTGATTTCGACTCGGTGCTCGGCGAGCGCGCCTGCGTCGGCATGGTCGGCGGCACGGTCTACGTGCGCGGCCCGATCGGCACGCATCCGGCTGACATCATCTGCTCGGCTCTCGACGAGGACGACATTGCCTTCCTCGCGGGCGGCATGGATGAATTCCTCGCGCACATCGAGCGCCCGGAGCTCAAGGCCGAGCTCACGGACTGGAGCCAGTGGCACAAGCTGCGCCCGCTGACGGCTGCTGAGCGCAAGCCGAAACCGGCGCCGGACCTCCATTCCTTCCGCTTGCACGAGTGGGTCAAGGGCGGCATCTTCTCGGATGTCGCACACGACGACTTCGCCGTCCACACGACGATCTCGCACGGCCTCTACCGCCTGCGTGTGCCGAGCTGGGACAATGCAGCGTACGCCGCACCGTGCGAGTTCAACTGCCCGACGGGCATCCCGACGCAGCTGCGCTACAAGTACATCCGCAACGGCGAGCTCGACAAGGCCATCCAGCTCGAACTCGACTACACGCCGTTCCCGGGCTGCGTCTGCGGCTCCGTCTGCCCGAACCCCTGCATGGATGCCTGCACGCGCGGCACGATCGATGAGCCGATCCAGATCGGCGACCTCGGCTACAGCTCCGCCTTTGCGAAGGTAGAGCCGCCGAAGGAGAAGACGGGCAAGAAGATCGGCATCATCGGCGGCGGCGTCGCAGGCCTCTCGACGGCCTGGCAGCTCGCCCGCAAGGGCCACGATGTCACGGTCTACGACGATGCGGATAGCATCGGCGGCAAGCTCGAGCAGGTCATCCCGCGCGGACGCCTCTCGCACGAGCTGCTCGAATTCGAGCTCAAGCGTATCGAGAGCGTCGGCGTCACGTTCGTCGAGGGCTGCAGGGTCGACCGCGAGAAGTTCGACAAGATCCGCGAAGCGAGCGACGCCGTCGTCGTCGCGACGGGCGGCACGAAGTCCCGCTTCTTCCCGTGGGAGGGCGTCGAGCACCTGACGATGGGCCTCGAGTACCTCAAGTCCATCAACCGCGGCGAGCACCCGAAGACGGGCAAGAAGGTCGTTGTCATCGGCGCCGGCAACTCCGGCATGGATACGTGCCGCGGCGCCTACGAGATGGGCGCTGAGTCCGTCATCGCAGTCGATGTCCAGAAGCCGGCTGCCTTCGAGAAGGAGATCGCCTACTTCGAGGGCCTCGGCGGCAAAATCGTCTGGCCGTTCTTCACGAGTAAGATCACGCCGGAGGGCGTCTACGGCAATGACGGCCGCTTCATCGAAGCCGACCAGGTCATCGTTTCCATTGGTGAGGAGCCTGTTCTCGACTTCCTGCCGGAGGACGAGGGCATCGAGTACTTCCGCAAGAGCTGGCTCGTGCCGAAGAAAGACCTCTCCATCACGGACGGCGTCTTCACGGCCGGCGACACGATCAAGCCGGGCCGCCTGACGGATGCCATCGGCAGCGGTCGCAAGGCTGCCTGGTACGTCGACCAGTACGTCATGGGCAAGGAGTACAAGGCCTTCCCCGAGAAGAAGCAGGTCCCGGCAGAGCGCCTCTCGAAGGCATACTTCGAGAAGTGCCACCACTGCGAGCTTGGCGACCCGGTCAGCGACTACAAGCGCTGCGTGAGCTGCGGCACCTGCCGCGACTGCAAGATGTGCCTCGAGTCCTGCCCGGAGAAGGCCATCAACCGCATCGAGCACGAGGATGGCACTATCGAGTACACGAGCGACCCGAAGCGCTGCATCGGCTGCGGCATTTGCGCCGGCGTCTGCCCGTGCGGTGTCTGGACCATCAAAGACAATCCGGAAAAGATCCCGATGTACTCCACGGGCGCCAAAGCCTGAGCATCGAGCGCGTATATAAAATCAGCCTTTCCGCAATAAAGCGGAAAGGCTGATTTTTTGTTTCACGTGAAACAACGGGGCGTGCGTCAGTCGGCACGGTATGATGTTTCACGTGAAACACGCCCTGGTGTGTGATGGCGGTGATGATAGAGCGCTCTGGCGCTGAAGTCGCGCATCCTGGCGGCCAGCAGGAAGAGGCCGAAGATCAGGGCCGTGATGTCGGCGGCCGGCACAGCGAGCCAGACGCCGCGCAGTCCGAAGAGGTGCGGCAGGGTCAGCAGGAAGATGACGATGCCGAGCAGGTTGCGCGCGAATGACATCAGGGCCGAGGTGCGGCCATCGGAGATGGCTGTGAAGAAGCCCGAGATGAAGAGGTTGAAGCCGCAGAGCAGGAACGAGAGTGAGAAGAGCAGGAAGCCCTGGTGCGTGAGCTCGTAGACGTGGCCGCCCTGCGGCAGGAACAGCGAGATTAGGGGGCCTGCGAGCAGGCGGGAGAGCCCAAATGACAGCAGCGCCCCGCCCGCGATGGCCATCAGGCTGAGGCGCACGAGGCGGCGCAGCTCTCCGAAATCCCTGGCGCCGAATCGGTAGGAGAAGACGGGAGCGACACCGTTCGTGAAGCCCATGTAGATGGCCGTCAGCAGCATCTCGGCGTAGAGGATGACGGAGATGGCGGCGACGCCGTCGGCACCGGCGTAGCGGAAGGTCAGGATGTTGAACAGGAAAGTCGTGATGCCGACGGAGAGCTGCGTGACGAGCTCCGAGCTGCCGTTGTACATGGCCTGGCCGAGCGCGCGCCACTCGAGCTGCGGCTTGGTAAAGCGGAGCGTCCGGCTGCTGCGCCAGAAGTAGGCGAGGCCGATGACGGTGGAGAGCAGGTCAGCGATGCCCGTCGCAAGGCCGGCGCCGAAGACGCCGAGACCGAGGTGGGCGAGGAAGAGGTAGTCGAGGCCCGCGTTCGTCAGCCCTGCCAGCACAGAGACGCGGAAGCCCTGCATCGGCCGCCCGTCGGCGATGAAGAATGCGTTGAAGAGGATCATCAGCGCGGCAAACGGGAAGAAGGGCAGCAGGGCGTAGAGATAGCTGCGGCAGTCCGCGAGCAGCTCTGGCGAAGCGCCGAGCAGGAAGAGCAGCCCGTCTCCTGCGGCAAAGGCGAGGATGGCCAGGGCCGAGGCGAGCGCGATGGCAGTCACGGTGATCAGCGTGAAGCGGCGGCGTGCGGCAGCCATTTTTCCTTCGCCGAGATTCTTGGCGACGAGGGCCGAGCCGCCCGAGGCCAACATGATCGCGAGGCCGAGCACGAGGTTGATGACGGGGTAGACGATGTTTGAGGCGGCCAGCGCATCGCTGCCGGCGAAGCGGCCGATGAAGATGCCGTCCGTCACCGTGTAGAGTGAGATGATGATCATCATGCCAATGGACGGCGCGGCGAAGTGCAGCAGGCTCCCAAGGGTGAAATGGCGGGCGAGCGGCGATGCCTGCTCTGCCCGCTTCGTTCGCGCCGTCTGTGTTGCTTGTCTGTCTCTTGTCGTTTTGCTTGTCATATCTATCAAGATCCTTTCAGAAAAATGTCCTATACTCATGGTAAAGTATACAGTGACTGTAAAGTCAAGGGGGGCATGAAGTATGGAAGGCGGTCTCAACTTCCAGACCGGGGAGTTCGCAAAGCTCTGCGGCGTCAACAAGAGGACGCTGCACTACTACGATGAGCAGGGCATCTTCTCGCCCGACCACGTCGGGGAGAACCACTATCGCTACTATTCGGCGCGCCAGCTCTACCCGTTCATCATGATACGGCTGCTGCGCCAGATGGGGCTGGAGCTCTCCGAGATTCAGGACTATATGCGCCACCGCAGCCCCGAGCGTCTGAGCCGCCTGCTGGCCGAGCAGGAAGACTGGCTCGACGCGGAGATCCAGAAGCTGCAGTACATGAAGGAGATCGTGCACAACCAGCGCCAGATGCTCGCGCTTGCCAAGGACATCTGCTGTGACACCGTACGCATCGAGCCGTGGCCAGAGGCCAATCTGATCTGCTCGGGCTCGGTCCGGCAGATGATGCTCAAAGAGGACCACGCTGGCATCGAGCGCGCGCTCATGGCGCACATGCGCTACATCATGGAGCACGGGCTGAATTCCGGCCTCGTCTTCGGCGCCATGGTCAGGCGGGCGGATTTCCTCGAGGGCGATGGCCATCTCCTATCGCGCTTCTCCACCGTGACGACGCGCAGCGTGGCAACTGTGCCGCCGGATGTGCTGTTCGTCCGGCCGGCGGGGCGCTACCTCGTCACGTACTTCCGCGGCGACTACATGAAGACAGGCGCCGCTTACGACAGGCTCCGCGACTACCTGCAATCACATCCGGCCTTGCATGCCGGTGCCTATTCGTATGAGGAGAGCATCTTGGAGGACCTCAGCACGGCCGACCCGCGCGGCTACCTGACGCGCGTGGGCATACGGCTGCAGGACGACAGCAAGAGAGAGGAATGAGAACCATTATGGATTTGAAACAATTGCGTTATTTCATGGCCATCGTGGAGGAGCGGCAGATCACAGCGGCGGCAAGGCGGCTGCACATGGCCCAGCCGCCGCTGAGCAACCAGATGAAGCTGCTCGAGGAAGAACTCGGGCTCACGCTCTTTAGCCGCGGCCCGCATCACATCGAGCTGACGGATGCCGGCAGGCTCTTCGCCGCGCGCGCCAAGGAGCTCCTCGAGATGGCCGCGGCGACGAAGCGAGAGCTGCGGGATTTCAAGCAGGGGCTCAGCGGGACGCTGGCCCTCGGCACCGTCTCGTCCTCCGGCGGCATCTTGCTCCAGGAGGGCATGCGCGCCTTCCGGGAGACGTATCCGCGCGTCCAGTTCGAGATCCACGACGGCAATACGTATCAGCTCATCGAGCTGCTGGAAAAGGGGCTCATCGAGATCGCCATCGTGCGCACGCCGTTCAATGCCGCGCATTTCAACTGCAAATACCGGAAGCCGGAGCCCATGATCGCCGCGATGACGGAGGAACTCGACTGGGCCCCGGAGCGGGAATCAATCCGCGTGGAGGAACTGTCGGGAAGGCCGTTGATCCTCTACCGGCGCTTTGAGCAGCTGCTCATGGATACCTTCGCCGCGCACGACGTTACGCCCGATATCGTCTGCCGCAACGACGATGCGCGCACGACGATCCTCTGGGCCAACGCCGGCCTCGGCGTCGCCATCGCGCCGGCCGCTGCCGTGAACCTCGCGGCCCACAACCATCTGCACGTCAAGCGCATTGATGAACCGTCCCTGGAAACGCGACTGGCCGCCATCTGGCCGCGCAGCCGCTACCTCTCGGCTGTCGCCAAGCACTTCCTGCAATCTTTTTGACTGAGTCAATTAATTTAACGGAAATTCAACTTCTATTTAAAGGGAATACAAGACGGTTTGCCTATAATACAAGCATCAAACGAGATACAGACTCGCTCGCAAGAGAGGAGAGAGATCATCATGATGAAATGGAAAAAAGGCATGGCCGCCCTGATGGCCGGTATCATGAGCTTTGGCGTGCTGAGCACGACGTTGGCCGTCCCCGCAGAAGCAGCCTCGCATCACTACGAGGACTCGAATTGGCATTCGCGCCATGACCGCCAGGTCGAGAAGCAGCGCCATGAAGCACATGAGCGCTGGGAGCGCGAGCACCGCCGCACAGAGAAGTCCTCGAAGGGCCACTCGACAGGTGAAGTCACGACGGCCGCCATCCTCGGTGCCGTCGTCGGCGCTGTCATCGCCAAGAATACCTGATGCTTGTGTACCAGGAAATAAATTCGCTCCCGAGGCGTCCAGGAGAAGGAAAACGCCCCTGCTCTGGCGAAATCATTACGTTGAAATACGAGAATTAAAGACCGCTGTTCTGCAAAGAAAAGCGGTTTTCTTTTTGTCATGATAATCATGAAAGGATGGGGATATCTATGAACTTGAAGCAATACGTCTTGACAGCTCTGGCTGTCAGTGCCCTGACCATGCCTTGGACTCTGGGTGTGACGCAGGCTGCTGCTGCCGATGCTGCGGCACAGCCGGAAGCTGAGCCTGCTCCGCAGGCAGTGAGCAGCGCGGCGGCCACCACGGCCAAGACCGTCAAGGCAGACGCGCCAATCAAGGTAAAGCAGGCGAAGTACAGCCTGAAGTTCAATGCGAAGAACTACACGAAGGAGACGCTGAAGCTCGAGGGACAGGATGTGGCATTCCGCGCCTACCGCGATGTCGTCTATACAGCAAAGCCGGCTTCCGTCGCCTCCGAGTCCATGAGCATCTTCATCCCCGAGGCGTATTTCCAGAAGGGCGGCACAGTCAATGGCTACACGGCGAAGACCGCGCCGATCTTCCTGCCGAACGGCGTCGGCGGCTACATGCCGGGTGAGAGCAAGGAGCCGAGCGCCAGTGACCGCATGAGCGGCGGCGCCAATGCCTCGCTCGTCGCTCTCTCGAAGGGCTACGTCGTGGCGGCCCCTGCTATCCGCGGCCGCACGACGGTCGGCGATGACGGCAAGACGTACGTCGGCAAGGCGCCGGCCTTCCTCGTCGACTACAAGGCGGCTGTGCGCTACCTGCGCTACAACCGCCACCGCCTGCCGGCCGGCAATACCGACAGGATCATCTCGGATGGCACGAGCGCGGGCGGCGCTCTCTCCGCACTGCTCGGTGCCACGGGCAACAGCAAGGAGTACGACGCCGAGCTCCGGGCCATCGGCGCAGCCCATGAGCGCGACGACATCTTCGCCGCGATGGTCTACTGCCCAATCACGGACCTTGATCACGCCGACATGGCCTACGAGTGGATGTTCAACGGCGTCAATACAGCATATCAGAGCAGCGTGCCGATGAGCCCTCTGCTGCCGCTGAAAGCCGGCTCTATGCCGGGTGCCCTCAAGGTTGGCGATGCGGTCGTGCCGCTCGGCCCGGGACCTGTCGTCCAGGGCGACAGCAGCGCTGTGACGGACCGCCCCGACAATGCGCCGACGGAGAGCAGCACCGCGACAGAGATGACGCAGGAGGAGCGCGTGGCCTCGGACCGGCTCAAGGCGCTTTTCCCCGACTACGTCAACAGCCTCGGCCTCAAGGACCGTCAGGGGCGCGCGCTGACGCTCGACGAGGACGGCACGGGCAGCTTCGCCGACTACATCAAGTCGGTCTACGCCGCTTCCGCACAGTCGGCCCTCGATGCGGGCGAAGACCTCTCCAGCCTTGACTGGCTGACCATCGAGGACGGCATGGTCAAAGATGTGGACCTCGCCAAGTATGCCGCCTGGGCGACGCGCCTCAAGGCGGCGCCGGCCTTCGACAAGTTCGACCGCAGCGCCCCCGAGAACGATGAATTCGGCACGACAGACAACACGCCGCGCCACTTCACAGGCTTCTCGCTGACGCGCGACAAGGAAGCCGGTGCGACCATGGCGACATGGGATGATGTCCGCCGCATGAACCCCATGTACTTCATCGGTCAGCAGGGCGTCACCATCGCGCCGCACTGGCGCATCCGCCACGGGGCCAAGGACCGCGATACGAGCCTGGCCGTCCCCGCGCTGCTGGCCCTGAAGCTGCAGGACAGCGGCTATGACGTCGATTTTGCCTCGCCGTGGGGCAAGGGCCATGCCGGCGACTACGACCTCGCAGATCTCTTCGACTGGGCCGACGGCATCTGCAAGGCAGCGGACACGCGCAAGAAATAACAGCATATGCCTCACGATTCGTGAACTCAATCAAGAGCATCTCGCAGACTGCGGGATGCTCTTTTTTATTAGAAAATAAGCAGTAAACAAAAAATAAATGGTGTCCTTTCTTACAGCGAGCATTCATAGCTTCATGCTATAATAGAGTGTGACAGAATCGCAATGAAAAGAAAGAGAAGTGCACGGGTTGAGCGCGGCGCGCTTTTCGCTTCTCGCTTATCAGGAAAGGTGAATCGTATCATGATGACATTGACGCAGATGCGTTATTTTTATGAGGTCTGCCAGTGGCAGAATATCACGAAGGCCGCCGAGCATCTCCACGTCTCGCAGCCGACGATCAGCGTGGCGATGCAGACGCTCGAGGCAGAGACGGGGCTGAACCTGTTTCACCGCGAAGGCCGGAAGCTCGTCGTGACGCCGGAGGGCAGCAAATTACTTGTTAAGGTCAACCACATTTTAAGCCAGATGGACCAGCTCGAACTGGAGATCCAGGACATGGCGCACAACCGCAATCACATCCGCATGGCGTTGCCGCTGCAGATCGGCACGCGCTTCCTGCCGCGCATCCTCGGCGAGTTCCGTCGCACGCATCCGCAGATCAAGCTCGAGATCATCGAGACGGGCGGCATCAGCGCTCTGCAGATGGTTGAGGACGAGAAACTCGACATCGCCCTGACGAACTACACGACAGGCTTCAGCCAGAAGCTCCATTACCAGAAGCTCTACGACTGCGAATGCTGTTTCGTCACGTACCCGTCCCATCCGCTGGCCAAGCGCAAGGCCGTCTCGTTCGCCAATCTTGCCGATGAAGAGCTCGTCATGCTCGACAGCCACTACTTCATCTACCGCATGGTCCACGACCTCTACGCCGCACACAGCTGCAAGCCTCGCATCATCCACTTCTCGCCGTACCTCCACACGATCAAGAACCTCGTCGAGCGCGGCATCTGCTCGACCTTCCTCGCCCGCCAGGCCGTGCTTCCCGACGAGAACCTCGTCGCCGTCTCCCTCGAGGAGCCCTTCTATATCAACTCCGGCATCGTCACCAAGAAAGGACGCCAAGTCTACGAGGACGAGCAGCACCTCATTGATTACCTGCAGGAAATCACGAAGGAGATGTAAAGGTAGACACAAAAAATGAGAGACCTTCCTCTGAAAGTCTCTCATTTTTGCTGTTCTCTTATTTCGTTATTTCGCGTTCTTCTTGGCGAGGAAGTCCTTGAGGATCTGGCGCTTGGCGATCTTGCCGGTCGAAGTGCGCGGCAGGGACGGGAGCTCGTGGAACTCGCGCGGGATCTTGTAGAGCGCGAGGTTGGCCTGCAGGAACTTCTTGAGCTCGCGGATGTTGATGGAGGCGCCGTCGTGCAGGCTGTAGAAGCAGGCGCCGGCCTGGCCGCGCAGCTTGTCGTCGATGCCGACGACGGCAGCTTCGCTGATGCCCGGGAACTGGTAGATGAGCTCTTCGACTTCGCGCGGGTAGATGTTCTCGCCCATGCTGATGATCATGTCCTTGATGCGGTCGACGATGTAGATGTAGCCCTCTTCGTCGGCGCGGGCGACGTCGCCCGTGTGGAGCCAGCCGCCGCGCAGCGCGTTCTTCGTCGCGTCGGGCAGGTTCCAGTAGCCGAGCATGATATTGTCGCCCTTGACGATGAGCTCGCCGGCCTCGCCCTTCGGGACTTCATTGCCGTCGGAGTCGATGAGCTTCCAGGCGATGCCCGGCACGACGGGGCCGCAGGAGCCGACTTTCGGCTTTTCGGGCGGATTCATCGTGACGACCGGCGACGTCTCGGAAAGGCCGTAGCCCTCGCAGATGTCGACGCCGAACTTGTTCATGAAGTCCTGCTCGATCTTGAGCGGCAGTGTCGTGCCGCCCGAGACGACGAGGCGCAGCGAGGCCATGTCTTCCTTGCTCGCGAGCTTCGTCAGCAGGCTGCAGATCGACGGCACGATGTAGAGGTCGTTGATCTTCTCCTCGCGGATGACGCTGATCGTCTCTTTCGGCGTGAAGGAGTCGAGGATGACGATCTCGGCGCCGCAGTAGAGCGGGTAGAGCACGGAGCAGGTCCAGCCGAAGCAGTGGTACATCGGCAGCACGCAGAGCACGTGGTGCTCGCGCTTGCAGTGCATGATGCTCATCTGGCTGGCGTTGGTGACGAGATTGCGGTGCGAGAGGACGGCGCCCTTCGGCGAGCCCGTCGTGCCGGACGTGTAGATGATGACGCAGGGGTTCTGCTCATCGAAGGTCGGCGGCAGGGACGGCGCAGCCGGGATGCTCGCGTCGATCTTGCCCATCTGGCGGATGTCGTGCTGTGTCACGCGCATGTCGCAGCGCAGGGCGGAGAGCGCGTCGACGAGGTTCAGCGGCTGGTACGTCAGGATGTGGCGCGAGCCGGAATCCTTGATGATGTAGGCAATTTCGCGGTTGCTGAGCTGGAAATTGATCGGCACGGCGATGGCGCCGAGCGAGGCAATCGCCATGTAGGCGTAGATGTAGTCCGCACTGTTGCGGGAGAAGATGCTGACGCGGTCGCCGACGCGGACTCCGGCAGCGTAGAGGCGGTTGCGGCAGGCTGCGACGTGCTCCTGCAGTTCGCGGTAGGTGATGCGGCGCTCGTGATCGACGATGGCGAGGGAATCAGGCTCCCCCTGGCAGATCAGTTCATGTACAAACATTCTATTCCCTATTCCTTCCTCAGGAGCAGAGGTGCTCCTGTAGCACAGGACAATTCTTCTTCGTTACAGCCTTAATTTTATACCAGGTCATAATTTTTGTCAAAGCATAATGTACCAGCGGCGTGATTTTCGCCGCACTCATTCCTCGTCGTCGTGCGGATGCGCGAGGGCGCTGTGCTGGTAGCTGTAGCCGAAGTAGACGAGGCAGCCGAAGGTGCACCAGACGATGAAGCGGACCCAGGTCTCCCAGGGCAGGTGGTACATGAGGTAGCCGCAGGTCAGGACGGCGAGCGGCGCGATGAGCCAGACGAGCGGGCAGCGGAAGGTGCGCGGCACGTCCGGCTTCGTGATGCGCAGGACGAGGACGCCGATGGCCGCGACCAGGAACGCGGAGAGCGTGCCGATGTTGGCCATCTCGGCGATAACGCCGATGGGGACGAAGCCCGCGATGATCGAGACGAAGATGCCGCCCATGACGGTGACGATGTACGGCGTGTGGTAGCGCTTGTGGATCTTGCAGACGCGCGCTGGGACCATGCCGTCGCGGCTCATGGCGAAGAAGATGCGGGCTTGGCCGTAGAGCAGGACGAGCAGGACGGTCGTGATGCCGGCAATGGCGCCGACACCGACGACGGCGGAGCCGAGGTTGTAGCCGATGTAGCGCAGGGCGAAGGCGACTGGCTCCGGGTTGTTGAGCTCGGTGTAGGGCACGATGCCCGTCAGCACGCCGGCGACGACGACGTAGAGGGCGGTGCAGATGACGAGCGAGCCGATGATGCCGATCGGCAGGTCGTGCGACGGGTTCTTGCATTCCTCGGCGCTCGTCGCGACGGCATCGAAGCCGATGTAGGCGAAGAAGACGATGGCCGCGCCGCCGAAGATGCCCGAGACGCCGAACGGCATGAAGGGCTCCCAGTTCATCGTGTCGACGTGTGGGATGGCAAGCAGCAGGAAGATGGCGATGGCCGTGAGTTTGACCCCGACGAGGATGCGGTTGAGCTTCGTGCTCTCCTGCGTGCCGCGGATTAGCAGGACGGAGAGCAGCAGCGTGATGAAGATGGCGGGGATGTTGATGATGCCGCCGTCTGCCGGCACGTGTGTCAGCGCGTGGCCGGGGTCGATGCCCGCCGAGAGCAGGAGACCCGTGACGTAGCCTGACCAGCCCGAGGCGACGGCGCTCGCGGTGACGGTGTACTCGAGGATGAGGTTCCAGCCGACGATGAAGGCGATGAACTCGCCGAGCGATGCATACGTGTAGGTGTAGGCGCTGCCCGAAGCCGGCACGATGGAGGAGAATTCTGCGTAGGCGAGGCCGGCGAGCGCACAGGCGAGTCCGGAGATCATGAAGGAGATCGTGACGGCCGGGCCCGCGTACTTGGCGGCGGCGACGCCCGTCAGGACGAAGATGCCTGTGCCGATGACACAGCCGATGCCGAGCAGGATGAGGTCAAAGGCGCCGAGCGTCTTGGCCATGCCCGAATGAGCAGCCGTCTCGCGCATCTGCTCAATACTTTTGGTACGGAACAAGTTCATTTTTTACCATTCCCTTTTCTGTCTACAATACATTAGCGCAGCATGATAAATAAGATTTACAACGTTACTATTATAAGTAAGGAAAAAGCCTCCGTCAATATGACAGAGGCTCTGTAAGGCAAAATACAGGGCAGAGGCGTCAGGCGCGGATCCACTCCTTGAATTTCTCCGGCGAGCTGTTGATGACGAGTTCTTCCGGGAAATCGGCCTCGCGGATGACTTCTTCCGAGAGCGCATGATTGCCGACATCGAGGTCGATGTGCGCATCGCTGCCCATGATGACGTGCGTGCCGTACTTCTTGCAGGCCTGAAGCATCTTCTTGGCGAGGTCGCGCGAGCCGGAGCGGCTGCCGCCCGGGCGGTAGGAGCTGTTGTTGCACTCGAGCAGGACGTGGCGTTCCTTGGCGGCCTTGGCGATCTTGTCGAAGTCGACAGGGAAGCGCGGATTGTCCGGATGGCCGACGATCTTGACCTGCGGGATCCACATGGCGCTCATGATGGCCGTCGTGTTGTCGAGTTCCGTACCCGGATTGATGCAGGGGTCGTGCAGGCTCGCGATGGCGTAGTCGACGGAGCGCAGAGCCTTCTCCTCGAGGTCGACCTTGCCCGTCGTGTTCAGGATGTTGAGCTCCACGCCCATGAGGAGTTCCACGCCGGCTTCCTTGCCGTAGACCTCGCGGTCAAAGATGCGCAGGTTCTCGAAGTAGAAGCGGTGCGTCGAGCCCGGCATGGCCGGTGCGTGGTCGGCGATGCCGACGAGTGCGAGCCCCTTCTTGCTGCCTGCCGCAATCATCTCGCGGATCGTGTTGTAGGCATGGCCACTGGCCAGCGTGTGCATGTGGACGTCGAGTAAGTCTTTCATAACAAAATCCCCCAAACCAGTTGATGTATCCGGATACCATTATACCACGCATGGAGGGGGTCAAAAAGTTTTTTCAAGAAATTTGAATTTCCCTGTTGACATTTCGAGGGGACTCCTTTATAATAAATCTTGTCGTTAAGACATGGGGTTATAGCTCAGTTGGTTAGAGTGTCTCGTTGACATCGAGGAGGTCACAGATTCGAATTCTGTTAACCCCACCATTTATGAAAGATGAGGTTTCGTCGAACGGCGAAACCTTTTTTTGTTTGCTCGCTTAGCTCAGTTGGCTAGAGCATCTCCGTCACATGGAGGGGGTCGGGGGTTCGAATCCCTCAGCGAGCACCATATTGACATCCAGGCCGTGCGCATTGCGCACGGCTTTTATTTTCCCTAAAATATATAGAAAACATATTGACATTATATGCTTTTGCTGATATGATAAGGCCCATAAGATGAGTTGACCAAATGAAGTGGAGACTCTGAGCAGCATATGGATCTCGTCCGGAAGGATGGCAATGGAGCCCAGAAGGGCACAGTCACTTTTTCGCACAGTTCCATAGGCTCGCTTGGAGTCTCCTTTTTTGTATGTTTTGTACGGATACATCGATGAAAGGATGTTTGAGAATATGGCAATCAAGGATCAGGATATCGCGAAAGAGCGGGAAAAAGTAGAGTTCAAGCGTGCGATGGACCCGTGCCCGATCGATTTCTCGGAGCTGCAGACGACGAATCCGCGCGCCAATGGCGAGCAGAAGGAGTACGAGGGCCGCGATGCCTCGAACTTCAATCGCCGCAAGAAGTACAACGATGAGGAGGAGCCGCAGTTCACGGCGAGTTTCCTGACGGGCGAACTGCCGGTCGAAGCAAACCGCTACCGTCTCGTCTGGTCGCGCCACTGCCCGTGGGCCAATCGCATCTCCATCGCGATTGATCTTCTGGGCCTCGACAAGGTCATTTCGAAGGGCGTTGTCGATCCGCTGCGCCCGGCGGGCGTCGTCGGCGACTGGTTCTTCACGCTGGATCCGGATGAGAAGGATCCCGTCCTTGGCGTCCACTCCCTCGGTGAGTGCTACCGCAAGGCAGATCCGGCGTTTGACCAGCGTGCGACAGTGCCGGCTCTCGTCGACATCAAGACGGGCAAGGTCGTCAACAACGACTATCACGTGCTCGATGCGGAACTCGCCGTCGCGTTCAAGGACTTCATTGCCAAGGATGCGCCGGACATCTATCCGGAGGAGCTTCGCGAGGACATCGATGCGCTTAACATCATCCTCTACGCTGACGTCAACCTCGCTGTCAACCTCGCAGCTCTCGTCGGCACGCAGGAGGAGTACGAATTCTACTACAATAAGATCTTCGACCGTCTCGACTGGCTTGAGGAGCGCCTCTCGACGCGCCGTTACCTCATGGGCGATACGATTACGCTGCCGGATATCCGCCTGTTCGTGACGCTCTCGCGCTTTGATCTCGTCTTCTATCAGAAGTACTTCGTCAACAAGAAGCGCCTTGTCGACTATCCGAATCTCTGGAATTACGCCAAGGATCTCTACTCGAACCCGGCTTTCGGCAATAACACGGACTTTGATTCCATGCGCAAGCGCTTCTACTACGTCGATCACACGCCGTTTTCAGATCTCAAGCGCATCGTGCCGAAGGGCCCGGATGACAGCCGCTGGACGGAACCGAATGACCGCGCGGAGAAGTTTGCAAAGTGACTGGCGGCGCGTAAGCTGTACGAATCATGAGCCGGTCTGCTGGCCGGTGTGAAGGGAGGGCTTTGATGGACAGGAATACGGAGACGGTCGTCCGCCTCATTGAGACGACGGCAGCGGATCGCAAGGACCTCCTGCATCAGGCCCGGATTGCGTTCCTCGATTATCTCGCTGCTATGACAGCGGCAAGGCGGGAGGGCGCAGTGGAGCATTTGCGTCAGATGATGGACCGCGGCCGCGCGGCGGACCGGGCACTGCTGTACGGCTTTGCCTCACATTATCTGGACTTTGATGATGCACAGGCCAACCTTGCGGGGCACTTCAGCACGGTGCTCTATTCGGCACTGCTCGCAGCGGCGCGGCCTGGTGATTCTGTCCGCGATTTTCTCGCAGCTTATGTCGCCGGAGCGGAGCTCGAGGGATTGCTCGGCATGCGGCTCAACCCGGTGCATCGCCAGCAGGGCTGGCATTCGACTGGCACGATTGGCGCACTCGGTGCGGCAGCTGCCATCGCGCGGCTCCGGAAGCTGACAGGAGAGAAGGCCGCACAGGTCCTCTCTCTGGCGGGGACACAGTCCTCGGGCATGGCCTTTGAAGCAGGTTCTGACGGAAAGCCGTTGCATGCTGGCTTTGCCGCATCGCACGCGGTGACGGCCTGGAAGCTCGTCGAAGGCGGGCTCACGGCAAAGACAAATCTGTTTGATGATGAGACGGGCTGGCTGGCTGTATTCTCGTCAGGACGCGCCTCTTTTGATGCAGAGGCCCTGGAGAGAGACTGGCTGAGTCCCGGCCAGATCCTGCGTCCCGGCCTCTGGATGAAGCGCCACATGTACTGTTCGGCAGCCATCTGCGCAGCGGACGGTGCGGAGGAGCTCTACCGGCAGGGGTTGCGCATGGCTGATGTGCGCACAGTAACGGCGCACTTCCCGCCTGGCGCGGACAGAGCTCTGCGCTACGCGCAGCCGAGGACAGGCCGCGAGGGCCAGTTCTCGGTGGAGTTTGTCGTTTGGCAGATCTTGCAGAACGGCAGGATTGAGGATGCGTACTTCCGGGCGCATGATGTGCCGCAGGCGTTCCTGGCAGCGCTGCCAAAGTTCTGCCGCGCCTATGATGTCCCGCCCCTGCCGCTGGCAGAGCGCGCGGTGCCGCTGACGGCTGAGACAGCGGATGGGCGAATGTGGCGGGCAGATGTGCGCAAGCCGCAGGGGTCTCCGGACTGCCCGCTGACCCTTGCGCAGGAACGAGAGAAATTGGAGACGGCGGCGGGCAGCCTGCCCGCCGGCCGCATCATGGATACAATTGGCAGCTGGCCTGAGGGAAAACTCGGCCCCTGCCTTGAATGGGTGGAAGGAGAGATGTTCTCATGAAAATACCGAATCGATTTGCACGCGTGCTGACGGCCGTGCTGATGGTCGCGGGCCTCAGCGTACTGGCCGGCTGCGGCAGCGATGCGAGTGATGACAGCGCTGCTGTCAATAAAGATGCCAAGAATATCGTCGTGGCGACGCGCGGCACGGTCAAGCCGTATTCTTACACGGATGACGACGGCAAGCTCACGGGTTACGATGTCGAAGTCCTCAAGGAGATCGAGAAGCGCGACCCGAGTCTGCACTTCACGTTCAAGCCGATGGCGGTGGATGCGGCCTTCGTTGCGATGGATTCCTCGCAGGTTGACATGATTGCCAACCAGATGCGCCATTCGCCGGCACGCGATGAGAAGTACATCTTCCCGAAGGAACTCAACAACTACACGGTGCGCAAGCTTGTCGTGCCGAAAGATGACGATACGACGAAATCCCTCGATGACCTCAAGGGCAAGAAAGTAGCGGTCACGACGAACTCGGAGTTTGCGGACCTTGTCAAGAAGTTCAACGAGACGGCTGATACGCCAATCGATATTGTCTACACGGACAAGGGGCCCTCGGAGACGATGAACCTCGTCGCGACGGGGCGCGCACAGGCTGCCGGCGAGTACGAGTACATCGTCTCGGTCGCACAGAAGGACAAGAACCTGCCCATCAAGACGGTTGGGCCGACGCTGACGAAGGTGCCGACGTACTTCCTCTTGCGCAAGGATGATGAGATGCAGAAGGTCGCCGACAAGATCGATGCGGCGCTCAAGGCCATGAAGGAAGACGGCACGTTAAAGAAGCTGTCCGAGAAATACCTTGGGGCGGATTATACAGAAGCGCCGGCTGAATAACCGCGCAGAAAGGAGGCTGCTCGATGGGTACTTATTTTGATGTCGCATACATGATCAAGTCGTTTCCGACACTCTTGGGCATGGTCCACATCACGCTGCTCGTGACGATTGTCTCGGCGATCCTCGGCATCCTGCTCGGTGCGGTCATCGCGATCCTGCGCATCCAGCGTGTTCCGGTCGTGGCACCACTGTTGCGCGTCTTCATCTCGTTCATGCGCGGGACGCCGTTCCTCGTGCAGCTCTTCCTCGCTTACTTCGGCGTGCCGGAGATCCTCGCACATGTCGGCATCAGCATGAAGGGCGTGCCGCCGCTGGCGTTTGTCCTCGCGGTGTTCACGCTGCACATGGCTGCCTACGGCGCGGAGATCCTGCGCTCGAGCATCCTCGCGGTGCCAATCGGGGAGAAGGAGGCCGCGATGAGCTTCGGCATGACATCGTTCCAGATGTATCGCCGCGTCATTCTGCCGCAGGCGTTTCACATGGCCATGCCTGCGCTTGTCAATACGGTCATCGGCGTCGTCAAGGGCACGAGCCTGATCTTCAATGTCGGCGTCGTCGACATCATGCGCAAGGCAGAGCTCATGGCGGGCAATTCCCAGCGCAGCCTGGAACTCTATGTCGATGTGGCCGTCATCTACGGCATCTTGATCTTCCTGATCACGCGCATTGGCCGCTTCCTCGAGAAGCGTCAGGGCCGTGGCCGGGATCTAGCAGAACTCAGTGAGGCGTAACATATGAATGGACATAGTTTGATTGACTGGCAATACATTGTGCAGGGCGCCTCATTCATCGCGCCGTACCTCAAGGTCACACTGCTCCTGACGCTGTCAAGCGTATTCTTTGGCGCAGTGCTCGGGCTCTTGAGCTGCCTTGCGCAGAGGAGCCGCATTCCGCTGCTCGGCGGGGCTGCCAGGCTTTACGTTTACATCTGCCGAAGCGTACCGAATATGGTACTCCTGTATCTCGTCTACTACGGCCTTCCGCTGGCCTTCCTGGCATTGCGTGACAAGACGGGCGTCCACGTGCCGATGGAGCACGTGCCGGCCATGGCCGTGGCCATCATCGGCCTGACACTCCATACGGGCGCGTACCTCAGCGAGATTTTCCGCGCAGCGCTTGACTCTGTGCCGGAGGGGCAGTTTGAGGCGGCAGAGGCGATGGGCATGACATCCGTTCAGATGTACCGTCGCGTCATTTTTCCGCAGGCTGTCGTATTTGCGCTGCCGCTCTTTGCCAACCAGTTTCTCTCGACGATGAAGAGCACGAGCATCGTCTTCGTCATCACCGTCATTGAGGTGTTTGGCGTCGCCAAGCTCTTCTGCGAGGACAATTCGCAGTATTTTGAGGCGTACATCGTAGCGGCCTGCCTCTACTGGGGCATGGGCATCCTGTTTGAATTCCTGTTCACGAAACTCGAGGACCGGCTTTCCTCGTATAAGAGGTGCAAGATATGATTAAACTGGAACACGTAAAGAAAGCGTTTGGCCAACAGGCCATCCTCAAGGACATCAGCCTGACGGTGCCGACGGGCAGTGTGACGGTCATTCTGGGCCCGTCGGGAAGCGGCAAGACGACACTTTTGCGCACGATCAACTTCCTCGGCAGGGCCGATGGGGGCACGCTTTTCATCAATGACAAGCAGTACGACCTGCACAAGGCATCGCGCAAGGACATCCTTGCGGTGCGCCGCCAGACGGCCATGGTCTTTCAGTCCTACAATCTCTTCTCGAACATGACAGCGCTCCAGAATGTCATGGAGGCGCTCGTGACAGTGCAGGGCAGAGGGAAGGCGGAAGCGAGGAAGCGGGCGATGGAACTGCTGGCGCAGGTCGGCATGGCAGAGCATGCCGACAAGTACCCGGCGCAGCTCTCAGGCGGCCAGCAGCAGCGCGTCGGCATTGCCCGCGCTCTGGCGGTCAATCCACAGGTCATCCTGCTTGATGAGCCGACGAGCGCGCTCGATCCGGAACTAGTCGGTGAGGTGCTGGCCGTCATCCGCGATGTCGCTAAGAACAGCAAGGTGACGATGATCATCGTCACGCATGAGATTGCCTTTGCGCGCGAGGTCGCCGACCAAGTTGTCTTCATGGAGGGCGGCTGTGTCGTGGAGACAGGGGCACCGCAGGATGTGCTCGTCCATCCGCGCGAGGAGCGCACGCGGGCATTTCTGAACCGCTATCTCGGCGGAACAACCCTGCGCGATGGCGCAGGTATCTGACAGGAGGGGTGGATCATGATGACGTATCGTGAACTCGGGGAAGATGACCTCGACGTATACTATCGTGTCTTGCATGAAGGATATCAGACGGACAAGAAATACCCGATCTCCTTCTCGGCCATCACGGCGACACGGGAGCAGGAGCGCTCGTGGCTCGCGCACAACCCGACGTATGGGCTCTTTGACGGGGATGTACTCGTCAGCGCGCTTTCGCTGCGCATGCCATGGGGGCCGAATCCCGGCCCGGAAGGCGTGCCGCATATCGGCCAGGTCGTCACGGCTCCAGAGCACATGCACAAGGGATACGCTTCAAGGCTCATCGGCCTTGTCACCGAAGAAGTCCTGAAGCAGCAGCTCAAGGTGCCCTTTGTGACACTCGGGACGGCGACGAGCCATCCGTGGCTGCGGAAGATGTACGAGAAGCTCGGCTTCCGCGCGTTCCGTGAAGTGCAGCTACCGGGCAAGCAGCATCGGACCGTCTATTTGCGCAAAGACCTCGCATGAGGTCTTTTTTGCTGTATTCTCTGCTGTCAGATAGTTGTAGGAAACGGGCGGATACATTGACACTGGGGCCTGCAAGATGATATGATAGATAAGGGAATATCGGTAACTTCTCCAAACTCAAAACGAGACTTTCCGGAGGCAAGACAGTCGGGGAGTCAATTTGAGTTTTTTCGTCGTGTTTTCACTTCCGCGGTGCAGAGACGCCGCCAGGAAATTGAGGAGGAAATCACTAAATGATCGAGCGTTATACTAAGCCGGAAATGGGCCATCTCTGGTCTATCGAGAACGAGTGGCAGCAGATCCTGAATGTCGAGATGGCTGCCTGCGATGCCATGGCCGAACTCGGAGAGATCCCGAAAGAGGCTGCCAAGAACATTCGCGCGAAAGCAAAATTCGATGTCAACCGCATCCATGAGATCGAGTCGGTCACGCACCACGACATCATCGCGTTCCTGACGAACGTCGCCGAGAATGTTGGTGATGACTCCAAGTACATCCACAAGGGCCTGACGTCCTCGGATGTCAAAGACACGGCATACTGCATGATGATGCGCGATGCCTGCACGATCATCCTCGATGACCTCAAGAAGTTCCGCGAGGTCCTGCGCCGCCGCGCGAAGGAATTCAAGCATACGCCGTGCATCGGCCGCACGCATGGCATCCATGCAGAGCCGATGACGTTCGGCCTCAAGCTCCTGCTCTGGAGCGCTGAGATCGAGCGCGACATCGAGCGCATGGAGCATGCCAAGAAGATCGTCTCGGTCTGCAAGCTCTCGGGCGCTGTCGGCACGTACTCGAACATCGATCCGAAGATCGAGCAGATGGTCGGCAAGAAGCTCGGCCTGACGCCGGTACGCCTCGCAACGCAGGTCATCCAGCGCGACCGCCACGCTGAGTTCGTCACGTCGATTGCCATCTGCTCCTCGACGCTCGAGAAGATCGCGACGGAAGTCCGCAACCTGCAGCGCACGGATATCCGCGAGGCTGAGGAGTACTTCTCCCCGGGCCAGAAGGGTTCTTCTGCTATGCCGCACAAGCGCAACCCGATCAACTGCGAGCGCATCTCCGGCATGGCCCGCCTGAACCGCGGCAATGCCGTCGCAGCTCTCGAGGACATCACGCTCTGGCATGAGCGCGATATCTCCCACTCGTCCGTCGAGCGCGTCATCCTGCCGGATTCGTCGATCAACCTCGACTACTGCACGCAGAAGCTCACGGACATCATCGACAAGCTGCTCGTCTACCCGGACAAGATGCTCCACGACATGAACCGCACGGGCGGCCTGATCTACAGCCAGCGCATCCTGCTGTCGGTTGTCGACAAGGGCGTGCTGCGCGAGGATGCCTACAAGTGGGTACAGCGCAACGCCATGAAGCGCTGGATGGAAGGCCAGGACTTCCGCACGAGCGTCGAGCATGACCCGGATATCACGAAGTACCTGACGAAGGAAGAGATCGATGACTGCTTCGACTACAAGTACTTCCTGCGCCATGTCGATATGATCTTCGAGCGTTTCGGCCTCTGAGCATACAACCAGTGAATGAAAGCCTCTTCTCCCTTCGGGGAGAAGGCTTTTCTATGTCTGTGGACATCACACCGGATGATCCATCATAAAGGAGAGACTCATTATGTCAACAGTAGTAGTAACGGGCACCCAGTGGGGCGACGAGGGCAAGGGCAAGATTGTCGACTATCTCGCGCAGCAAGCTGAGACGGTCGTCCGCTTCCAGGGCGGCAGCAATGCCGGCCATACCGTCGTCGTCGATGGTGTAGACTATAAGCTGCGCCTGATGCCGTCGGGTATCCTTTTCAAGGGTTCGCACTGTGTCGTCGGCAATGGTGTCGCATTCAACCCGAAGGTCATGCTGCAGGAGATGGACGGCCTCGCAGAGCGCGGCATCGATCTTTCCGGCATCCGCATCAGCAACCGCGCGCAGCTCGTCCTGCCGTATCACTGCCTGATGGATCAGCTCGCCGATGATGCGCGCGGCGAGGGCAAGGTCGGCACGACGCACAACGGCATCGGCCCGTGCTATGTCGACCGCGACAACCGCATCGGCATCCGTGTCTGCGACTTCATCGACAAGGAGGAGTTCGCCAAGCGCCTCAAGGAGAACCTCGCAATCAAGAACCGCGAGCTCAAGCTGCTCTACGATCATGAGCCGCTCGACTATGACGAGATCCTCGCCGAGTACAACGGCTATGCAGACCGCCTGCGCCCGTACGTCTGCGACACGATTGCCCTGCTCGACGAGGAGATCAAGGCCGGCCGCAAGATCCTCTTTGAGGGTGCACAGGCCACGATGCTCGACATCGACTACGGCACGTATCCGTACGTGACGGCTTCGCACCCGATCTCAGGCGGCGTCGCCATCGGTGCCGGTGTAGCTCCGCAGAAGATCGATAAGGTCGTCGGCATCGTCAAGGCCTACTGCACGCGTGTAGGCGAGGGTCCGTTCCCGACGGAACAGCTCAACGCGACGGGCGAGAAGCTGCGCGAAGTCGGCCACGAGTACGGCGTCGTCACGGGCCGTCCGCGCCGCACGGGCTGGCTCGACGCCTGCGTCGTCCGCTATGCCGGCATCCTCTCGGGCATCGACTACATGGCCGTCACGCGCCTCGACATCCTCGACAGCTTCGACGAGATCAAGATGTGCGTCGCCTACAAGTACAAGGGCGAGATCCTCAACGAGATCCCGGCAAGCCTCAAGGTCCTCGCAGAAGTCGAGCCGGTCTACGAGACGTTCCCGGGCTGGAAGTGCGATATCACCAAGGTCCGCAAGTACGAAGACCTGCCGGAGAACGCCAAGAAGTACCTCACGCGCATGGCAGAAGTCACGGGCATCGGCCTCGGTATCGTCTCCGTCGGCCCGAACCGCGACGAGACGATCGTCATCGCCAACGACATCTTCTGATTGGCAATACTGTAGGATATAGAGCAAGGTGCAGCTGCGATTGGGCAGCTGCACCTTTTTTTACAAAAGAGTCAGAAAACAACCTATAATCATTTAAGTCAACAAGAAATTAAAAACAATAAAAATAGATTGACAAACAGAGCTGCCGGTGCTATATTTAAATCATGAAATGTGCTCGAACACAAATGAGCCTAACCAATGAATTTTAAACAAAGGAGAGACAAGAAATGGTAACAAGCACAGGCAATGCACCGGAGAAGAAGATCTCCAGCGCATTCATTTATTTCTTTGGATCTTTCGGCGGCATTCTCTTCGGTTATGACATCGGCGTCATGACCGGCGCGCTGCCGTTCCTGCAGAATGACTGGAGTTTGCAGGGCAATGCGAGCATCATCGGTTGGATTACATCGGCAGTTATGTTTGGTGCAATTTTTGGCGGTGCAATGGCAGGACAGCTTTCGGACCGTCTCGGCCGCCGCAAGATGATCCTTATCTCGGCTATCATCTTCGTCATCGGCTCTATCCTCTCTGGTATTGCGCCGCATGATGGTGAGTATTACCTCATCGGCGTCCGCATCCTCCTGGGCCTAGCTGTCGGCGCAGCTTCTGCTCTTGTTCCGGCTTACATGTCGGAGATGGCGCCGGCTCATCTGCGCGGCCGCCTTTCGGGCATCAACCAGACGATGATCGTCTCGGGCATGCTGCTCTCTTACGTCGTCGACTTCCTGCTCAAGGACCTGCCTGAGACGATGGCATGGCGCCTGATGCTCGGCCTTGCTGCTGTACCGGCCATCATCCTCTTCCTCGGCGTCCTGCGCCTGCCGGAATCCCCGCGTTTCCTCGTGAAGCATGGTCTCGTCGATGAGGCTCGCCGTGTGCTCGGGTACATTCGTAATACGAAAGATGAAGTTGAGGCAGAACTTGCTGATATCAAAAATATGACGGCTACGGAAGCCAATCTCAAAGAGCCTTCTCTTGCCACGCTGTTCTCAGATAAATACCGCTATCTCGTAACTGCCGGTGTCGGCGTTGCTGCATTCCAGCAGTTCCAGGGTGCTAATGCGATTTTCTACTATATCCCGTTGATTGTCGAGAAGGCAACGGGCCAGGCTGCAAGCTCCCAGCTCATGTGGCCGATTATCCAAGGCGTCTTGCTCGTCCTCGGTTCGCTGATTTTCCTCGTCATTGCTGATAAGTTCAACCGCCGCACGCTGCTGACGGTTGGCGGCACGATTATGGGCCTTTCGTTCATCCTGCCGGCTGTTATCAACAGCATCATCCCAAATGCTGATCCGATGATGATTGTATTTTTCCTCTGCATCTACGTTGCGTTTTACTCCTTTACGTGGGCTCCGCTCACCTGGGTTATCGTCGGCGAAATCTTCCCGCTGGCCATCCGTGGCCGTGCTGCAGGCCTTGCTTCGTCGTTCAACTGGATCGGCTCGTTCCTTGTCGGCCTGCTGTTCCCCATCATGACCGCGTCGCTCTCACAGGCAACGGTCTTTGCAATCTTCGGTGTTATCTGCATGCTTGGTGTATGCTTCATTCGCAATTGCGTTCCGGAGACGCGTGGCCATACGCTCGAAGAAATCGAAGCTGCTGGCACGAAGAAATCTGCAAATGCATCGGTGCACAATGCCTGATGGCAATCCAGTAATTGGATAGGGATATTGCAAAGGGAAGGTTTACCATGGATTTAAAGAAAAATGCTGCAGCGATCGAGGCGGGCCGCACGGCCCTGGGCCTCGAGCTCGGCTCGACGAATATCAAGATGGTGCTGGTCAATGAAGCGTGCGAGACGCTGGCTTCGACGAGCTACGGCTGGGAGAACCAGCTGGAGAACGGCATCTGGACGTACGACCTCGCAAAGGTCTGGCTCGGCATCGAGGACGCATTCCACAGCCTGACGGCTGATGTGCAGAGCCGCTACCACGTGGAGATCAAGACAATCGGCTCGATTGGCGTCAGTGCCATGATGCACGGCTACCTGCCGTTCGACAAGACGGGCAAACAGCTCGCTCCGTTCCGGACCTGGCGCAACAACATCACGGGTGAGTCCGCTGCCAAGCTCACGGAGCTCTTCGGCTTTAACATCCCGCAGCGCTGGAGCATCGCGCATCTCTATCAGGCCATCCTCAATGGGGAAGAGCATGTCAAGGACATCGCGTTCCTGACGACGCTGGCCGGCTATGTGCACTGGCAGCTCAGCGGTGAGAAGGTGCTCGGCATCGGCGATGCCTCGGGCATGTTCCCGATTGACGAGCAGACGGGCACGTACGACGCTGCGATGATGGAAGCGTTTGGCGGCCTCGACGAGGTCAAGCGCTATCCGTGGAAGCTCGCCGACATCCTGCCGAAGCCGCTGCGCGCCGGCAAGTCTGCCGGCCAGCTGACGAAGGAAGGCGCATGGCTGCTCGACCCGACGGGCAAGCTGCAGCCGGGTGCGCTGATGGCACCGCCTGAGGGCGATGCCGGCACTGGCATGGTCGCGACAAACGCCGTGCGCAAGCGCACGGGCAACATCTCGGTCGGCACGTCGGCCTTCTCGATGAATGTCCTCGATGCGCCGCTCAAGGCTGTGCACCGCGACATCGACATCGTGACGACGCCGGACGGCGCTCCCGTCGCGATGGTCCACACCAATAACTGCTCGAGCGATCTCAACGCCTGGGTCCAGCTCTTCGGCGAGTTCGCCGAGCTCATCGGCCATGGCCAGACGCCAGCGAAGCTCTACCGGACGCTGTTTGAAGTCTCGCAACGCGCAGACCGCGATGCCGGCGGCCTCCTCAACTACAGCTGCCTGTCCGGCGAGAACATCACGGATGTGGAGACGGGGCGCCCGCTCTTCGTGCGCGCGCCGCACAGTCACATGAATCTCGCGAACTTCATGCTCGCCCAGCTCTACGGCTGCTTCGCCCCGCTCAAGATCGGCATGGACATCCTCGTCAAGGAGGAGGGCGTGCAGACGGACGTCATGATTGCACAGGGCGGCCTGTTCAAGACGCCGGTCATCGGTCAGCAGGTCCTCGCGGACTGCCTCGGTCTGCCGATTACCGTCATGGAGACGGCAGGAGAGGGCGGCCCCTGGGGCATGGCCGTGCTCGCCGTCTTTGCCAAGTGGCACGGCGAGAGGGCGCTGGCGGATTTCCTCGACGACGAGGTCTTCCACAACCCCGAGAGCTCGACACTCTTGCCGACGGAAGAAGGCCGCCTCGGCTGCCAGAAGTTCATCGCAGCTTACCGCGCAGGTCTCACCGTCGAGCGCGAGGCGGGCAAGGCCGTCGCCGACCCGGCAGATGCGTGACCTATCGTGATATCGTGAAAGGATAATCCAGATATGTTAGAAGAACTCAAGCAGGAAGTCTATGAAGCCAACATGATGCTGCCGAAGCTCGGCATCGTCACGTTCACCTGGGGCAATGTCTCGGGCATCGACCGCGAGAAGAACCTCTTTGTCATCAAGCCTTCGGGTGTGCCGTACGAGGAACTCAAACCGTCGGACATGGTCGTTGTCGACCTCGAGGGTCATGTCGTCGAAGGCGAGATGAACCCGTCGAGCGACACGATGACGCATCTCGTGCTCTACAAGGCATTCCCGAACATCAAGGCCGTCGTCCACACGCATTCCAAGTGGGCCGTCTCGTTCGCTGAGGCTGGTGTGCCGATCGAAGCACTCGGCACGACGCATGCCGACACGTTTTACGGCGATGTCCCCGTGACAGATGCACTGACGAAGCAGGAAATCGAAGAAGCCTACGAAGAGAACACGGGCAAGGTCATCGTCCGCACGTTCGAGGAGTACGGCATTGACCCGGATGCTGTGCCGGCCGTCCTCGTCAAGCAGCACGGCCCGTTCACCTGGGGGCCAAGCCCCAAGAAGGCCGTCGAGAACGCTAAGATTCTCGAGGTTGTCGCCGAGATGAACTACCACGCACTGCAGCTCACGCGCGCTGACATCCGCGTGCCGCAGTTCCTGCTCGACAAGCATTACTACCGCAAGCACGGCGCGAATGCCTATTACGGCCAGAATAACGCCAAGTCAAAGAGCGGTGCCACGCACAAGTAAGCAATCCCTCCTGCAGTACGCTGCAGGAGGTAATATACAAGTAGAAGGGAAGTAACATCATGTTGAAACTCACGCACGATTATAAATTCTGGTTTGTCGCAGGCTCTCAGTTCCTCTATGGCGAGGAGCAGCTCAAGAACGTTGCCCGCGATGCGGAAGACATCGTCAAGAAGCTCAATGCGAGTGGCAAGCTGCCGTACCCAATCGAGTTCAAAGGCGTCATGACGACGGCTGACGGCATCACGCAGTTCATGAAGGATGTCAACTACAACGACGATGTCGCAGGCGTCATCACCTGGATGCACACGTTCTCCCCGGCGAAGAACTGGATTCGCGGCACGAAGCTCCTGCAGAAGCCTCTGCTGCACCTCGCGACGCAGTACCTCGACAAGATTCCGTACGACACGATCGACTTCGACTACATGAACCTCAATCAGAGTGCACACGGTGACCGCGAGTACGGCTACCTCAATGCCCGTCTCGGCCTCAACAACAAGATTGTCTACGGCTGGTGGGGCGATGAAGAAGTCCAGGATGAGATCGCTTCGTGGGAAGACGTCGCCGTCGCCTACAACGAGAGTTTCCGCATCAAGGTCTGCCGCTTCGGCGATACGATGCGCAATGTAGCCGTCACGGAGGGCGATAAGGTCCAGGCGCAGATCCAGCTCGGCTGGACGGTCGACTACTGGCCGGTCGGCGATCTCGTCGAAGTCGTCGATGGTGTCAGCGAGGCGGACATCGACGCCGAGTACAAGAAACTCCAGGATCTGTACACGTTCAACCCGCAGGAGAACAGCCCGGAGAAATTCGAGAGCTCGGTCCGCTATCAGCTGCGCGAGTACCTCGGCATCAAGAAGTTCCTCGATGACAAGGGCTACACGGCCTTCACGACGAACTTCGAGGACCTCAAGGGCCTCAAGCAGTTGCCGGGCCTCGCTGCTCAGCTCCTGATGCGCGATGGCTACGGATTCGGCGCAGAGGGCGACTGGAAGACGGCAGCCCTGACGCGTCTCCTGAAGATCATGGCCCACAATGACCGCACGGTCTTCATGGAAGACTACACGCTCGACCTGCGCAAGGGCCATGAGGCCATCCTTGGCGCACACATGCTCGAGGTCGACCCGACGATTGCCAGCGACAAACCGCGCGTCGAAGTCCATCCGCTCGACATCGGCGGCAAGGACGATCCGGCCCGCCTCGTCTTCACGGGCGCTGACGGCGACGGCATCGACTGCACGGTCGCGGACTTCCGCGATGGCTTCCGCCTCATCAGCTATCCGGTCGACTGCCGCAAGGCTGAGGCCGAGACGCCGCATCTGCCGGTTGCAAAGCAGCTCTGGACGCCGAAAGTCGGCCTCAAGAAGGGCGCGACGGAGTGGATCCATGCTGGCGGCGGCCATCACACGGTCCTCTCCTTCCGCATCACGGAAGAGCAGATCCATGACCTTGGCACGATGCTGGGCATGAACCTCGTCGAGATCTGCTGACACTTTGCTTTCCTTTGTATCCATACACCTATATACAAAAGGCGCATCCCGTTCCTTCTGGAACGGGATGCGCCTTTTGCTATACGATTGACGATTATCTGTTCGATCAGCCTTCGGCATTCTGCAGGATGCGGATCTCGTTGCGCATGATGTACTTGTCGCACTCCGGCTCGATGCCGTTGACGAGGTAGTCGAAGACGATCAGCATGGCTCGCTGGCCCTGCTGATGCGGGTGCTGGTAGATGGCGGCCTGGATGACGCCCTTCTTCATCATCTCGATCGTCGTCGGGATGGTATCGAAGACGATCATCGTGATGTCCTCGCGCCTCGAGGCGAGGACGGCGCGGGCGGCACCGTAGGCACCGGCCGAGATGACGAAGAGCGAGTTGAGCTCGGGATGGTCGAGCAGGAATTGCCGGGCCTTTTCGTAGGCGATCATGTCGTCGTCCTCGGTCTCCTCAACGCCGCAGAAGTGGAAATCGGGATGGTCCTGCATGGTTTCGAGAAAGCCGTCAAGGCGCTGGCGGTGGCCGAGCATCTGCAGCGAGCCGAGCAGGACGCCCGTGTGGAGCGCCTGTGGATGGATCATGCACAGCAGGGCTGCGGCCGTCCGGCCGCCGTTGGGGTAGTCCGGTCCAACGTAGCAGTGGCGCTTGGATGTCTCGACGTCGTTGTTGAGCGTGACGACGAAGATATTGGCATCCACGCACTCGTCGATCTTCTCGATGATGCGCGGATGGTTGAGCGGGTCGATGATCAGCGCGTTGATTCCCTGTTCGCGGAGTTCATCGATCATGGCACACTGCTTGTTGATGTCGAAGCCGCGCATGCTGCGCCAGATGACCTTGAGGCCGTAGGAGTCGTACTTGTCTGCGAGCCGGTGCATGGAGTGCAGGACGTCATCGAAGAAGTGGACGCCTTCAGAGAGCAGCAGGACGCCGACGACGGGGTGCTTCTTGCGGGCGGCGAGCGCCTTGCCCGCCGGGTTGGGATGGTAGTTGAGTTTGGCGGCCATTTCGAGGACGAGCCGCTTCTTTTCCGGCTTGACCTTGCCGCGGTCGTTGAGCACGCGGTCGACCGTGCCGCGCGAGACGCCGCAGAGTTCGGCAATCTGTTTGATGGTTACCATAGATATCGACTTCCTTGCTGTGATTTTGCTGTGATTGCGATAGTGATTTAAGATGATAATTCGATATGCGATGAACTTTTTCCTGCCAGTTTCCTGTCAGAGGCTTCTGTGGATTGATGCGCGGGGCGATTTCTGCTATACTATTTGCGATTGCAGAAATGGCAGAGTACAGTGACACGGTGACACAGTGAAAGGATGGACACGCGCGATGTACAAGATGATTGCCCTCGACCTCGATGGCACGCTGAATAACGACGAGAAGAAGATCACGGATAAGACGAGAGAGGCACTACTCGCCGTCCAGCAGCACGGCGTGACAGTCGTGCTGGCCTCGGGCCGCCAGGCGCCGGGCCTCTCGCGCGAGGCAGACGCTCTCGACCTCAAGGACTACCACGGACTGCTGCTCTCGTACAACGGCGGACGCATCCAGGATGCGACGACGGGGGAGATCCTCTTCGACCAGGCCATCGAGCGCGCGACGGCGCTGCGCTTCCTGCGCCACCTCGAAGCCTATCCAGAGCTCTCGCCAATCGTCGACGACGGGGAATCGATCTTCACGACGGATGCAAACCGCCACAAGGTACAGGATGAGAGCCGCAACAACAACCTCAAGATCGAGATCGTCGAGAACATCGCCGATGCCGTCGAGGCGCGCGGCTTCTCGCCCGTCAAGATCCTGACAGCGGCGCCGAACGAGATCCTCGTGCCGCGCCTTGCTGATATCCGCCGCGGTTTCGAGGATGAATTATCCTTCGTCCAGTCGGCACCGTGGTTCTACGAGGCGACGGTCAAGGGCGTCAGCAAGTCGAGTTCGCTCGCGCGCGTCTGTGAGCGCCTCGGCATTGAGCGCAGCGAGGTCATGGCCTTCGGCGACGCGCAGAACGACATGAGCATGCTCGATTTCGCGGGCCGCGGCGTCGCGATGGGCAATGCCTGCCCCGAGCTCAAGGAGATGGCCGATGAGATCACGCTGTCGAACAACGAGGACGGCATCGCGGCCTCGCTCACGCGCCACTTTGACTTCCTGAACTGATGATTGTCAGAGGAGCTTCCCGATGGGAAGCTCCTTTTTTATGGGAAAATCACATAGATATAGATGAAGTTTATAGAAGATGGCTATTGCTATTGACTTTTTGGCGCACAGGCCATAAAATGAAATCATCAATCCCGAGTATTTTTGTAAGGATTACGATCCGAGCATATATCTTAAGTCTTAAAGGAGAGTTTTACATATGGCTGAGAATCTTTTGGAAATCAAGGATCTCCATGCTGGTGTTGAAGGCAAGGAAATCCTCAAGGGCCTGAGTCTGTCGGTAGGCAAGGGCGAGGTGCACGTCATCCTCGGACCGAACGGCTCCGGTAAATCGACGCTGATGAACATCATCATGGGTCATCCGAAGTACGAAGTCACGTCCGGCACGATGTCCTTCGAGGGCGAGGACATCACGGGCCTCAAGACGTTCGAGCGCGCGCGCAAGGGCCTGTTCCTCTCGTTCCAGACGCCGGAGGAGATTCCGGGCATCACGGTCGAGAATATGATCCGCACGTCGAAGCAGGCCATCTCTGGTGAGCGCGTCAAGATCGTGCCGTTCCGCCGCCAGCTCAAGGCGACGATGGAAGAGCTCAAGATGAAGCCGGAGTACGCGGAGCGCTACATGAATGTCGGCTTCTCGGGCGGCGAGAAGAAGCGCACGGAGATCCTGCAGCTCCTGATGCTCAACCCGAAGCTCGCGCTGCTCGATGAGACGGATTCCGGCCTCGACGTCGATGCCGTGCAGATCGTTTCGGAAGGCGTCGCGAAATTCCACAACGAGGACAACAGCTGCCTGATCATCACGCACAACACGCGCATCCTCGAGAAACTCAAGGTCGACCGGGTCCACGTCCTCATCAACGGCGAGATTGTCGAAGAGGGCGGCCCGGAGCTCATCGATGACATCAACCGCCGCGGCTTCACGCACATCCTCGATGCCCAGGCAGAAAAGTGAGGCGTGCGATGGCTGAAGAAAAATTTGTACCGAAAAAGAAGACGTACGTCGAGGACATCGAGCGTACGCTCTACGACATCAAGGATGAGGACCACTCCGTCTACAAGACGCAGAGCGGCCTGACGGAAGACATCATCCGCGATATCTCGAAGCGCAAGAACGACCCGCAGTGGATGCTCGACTTCCGCCTCAAGTCCCTTGCAGTCTACAATTCCCTGGCGCTGCCGACCTGGGGTCCGGACATTTCGGAGCTCAATATGGACGACATCGTCACCTATGTCCAGCCGGATGCCAAGATGACGGGCAACTGGCAGGATGTGCCGACGGACATCAAGAACACGTTCGACCGCCTCGGCATTCCGGAAGCGGAGCAGAAGCAGAGCCTTGCCGGTGTCGGCGCACAGTACGACTCGGAAGTCGTCTATCACAGCATCCAGGATGACCTCGTCAAGCAGGGCGTCATCTACACGGACATGGAGACGGCCATCCGCGAGCACGAGGACGTCGTCAAGGAGTACTTCATGACGCTCGTGCCGCCGAAGGACCACAAGTTCGCGGCGCTGCACGGTGCCGTCTGGTCTGGCGGCTCCTTCGTCTACGTGCCGGAAGGCGTCCATGTGGAGATCCCGCTGCAGTCGTACTTCCGCCTCAATGCGGCAGGTGCCGGCCAGTTCGAGCACACGCTGATCATCGTCGAGAAGAACGCGAGCCTGCACTTCATCGAGGGCTGCTCCGCGCCGAAGTACAACGTCACGAACCTGCACGCGGGCTGCGTCGAGCTCTTCGTCAAGGAGGGCGCGCGCCTGCGTTACTCGACGATCGAGAACTGGTCGCGCAACATGATGAACCTCAACACGAAGCGCGCGCTCGTCGAGAAGGACGGCATCATCGAGTGGGTATCGGGCTCCTTTGGCTCGCACGTCTCGTGCCTCTACCCGTGCAGCATCCTGCACGGTGAGAATGCGCGCTGCGAGTTCACGGGTGTCACGTTCGCCTCGAAGGGCCAGAACCTCGACACGGGTGCCAGCGTCATCCACGCGGCCCCGCACACGTCGGCCAACATTAACACGCGCACGATCTCGAAGGCGGGCGGCATGGCGACGTACCGCAGCGCCGTCAAGGTCACGCGCCGCGCACCGTTTGCGAAGTGCTCGGTCAACTGCGAATCGCTGATGCTCGACAATGCGTCGCGCAGCGACACGCTGCCGGTCATGGACATCGAGGGCGATGAGGCAGATATCGGGCATGAGGCAAAGATTGGCCGCATCAGCGATGAGGCCATCTTCTACCTGACCTCCCGCGGCATCGATGAGGACGAGGCGCGTGCGATGATCGTGCGCGGCTTCGTCGAGCCGATTGCCAAGGAGCTGCCGCTCGAGTACGCCGTAGAGATGAATAACCTGGTCAACATTGAATTAGAAGGGACGATGGGCTGATATGGCAGAGCTTAAGACATTCTCCCGGATACCCATGCGTACCTGGCGCTGGCTCGGCGTCAATGAGAGCAGGATTCCGGCTGATATCAATGAACATGTAAAGACGCAGAAGATCCTTGTCGAAGCGGGCAAGGAGGATGAAGTCGTGCTGACGCAGCGCGAGGGCGGCCAGTACGAGCTGCAGGTGCATATCGAGGAGGGCGCGAAGCTCCACCTCGTCAATGCCCAGCTCGTGCCGGACGGTGCGCTCTACACCTGCCGCGTCAAGGTATTTGTCGGCAAGGGCGCGACCTTTGCCTACACGGTCGTCGAGGCTGGCGCGCGCCACACGGCGACGGAGCTCCACGTCGACCTCGTCGGTGATGACTCGAAGGCCGACATCTGGGGCCTCTACTTCGGCGATGGCGAGAGCGTCATCGACCTCAACTACGTCATCCGCCAGGGCGGCCGCCGCACGGATGCGAACATGCAGGTGCGCGGCGCCCTGCTCGGCAAGAGCGAGAAGATCTTCCGCGGCACGCTCGACTTCCTCGAGGGCTCGAAGGGCTCGGTCGGCCGCGAGGACGAAGAAGTCGTCCTGCTCTCCCCGAACGTCCGCAACCGCAGCGTGCCGATCATGCTCTCGCATGAGGACGATGTGGACGGCCACCATGCCGTTTCCGTCGGCAAGATGGATGAAGACAAGCTCTTCTACCTCATGAGCCGCGGCCTTGACCTCGCGGAGGCACAGCGCCTTGTCGTCGAGGCCTCGTTCAATCCGGTGCTCGACCGCATCCCGGATGAGGAGCTCAAGGCAGAGATCGATACGTATTTGCAGAGGAGACTTTCAAATGGCTGATGCACAGGAATTCTTGAAGGATTTCCCGCTTCTCAAGATGAAGATGAACGGGAAACAGATTGCTTATCTCGACAACGGCGCGACGACGCAGAAGCCGGAGCAGATCATCAAGGCCATCTGCGGCTACTACGGCGGCTGCAACGCCAATCCGCACCGTGGCGCCTACGCGCTCTCGGTCAAGGCGACGGAGATCTATGAGAATGCGCGTGCGCGCACGGCGAAGTTCATCAATGCGGCCCGCCCCGAGGAGATCATCTTCACCAAGAATGCGACGGAGGCGCTGAACCTCATCGCCTACAGCTACGGCCTGCACAATGTCAAAGCCGGCGATGAGATTGTCATCTCGATCACGGAGCATCACAGCAACCTCGTGCCGTGGCAGTTCGTTGCCAAGACGACGGGCGCGACGCTCAAGTACATCTATCTGGAGAAAGACGGCAACCTCTCGGATGAGGACATCGAGACGAAGATCACGGAGAAGACGAAGATCGTCGCCGTGACGCAGGTCTCAAATGTACTGGGCCTCAAGAACGATGTCAAGAAGATCGTCAAGAAGGCGCACAGTGTCGGCGCTGTCGCTGTTGTCGACGGCTCGCAGAGCGTGGCACACATGAAGGTCGATGTCCGCGACCTCGACTGCGACTTCTTTGCGTTCTCCGGCCACAAGATGCTCTCGCCGATGGGCATCGGCGTGCTCTACGGCAAGTACGACATCCTCGACGCGATGCCACCGTTCCTGCGCGGCGGCGACATGATTGAGTACGTCGAGGAGCAGGATACGACGTACGCTGAGCTGCCGGCCAAATTCGAGGCAGGCACGCAGAACGTCGGCGGCGCAGCCGGCCTGACGGCGGCCATCGACTACCTCGAGACGATCACGTTCGACCGCATCGAGGCCATCGAGAAGGACCTCGTCGACTACGCGCTGCCGCAGCTGCGCGAGCTGCCGTACATCGAGCTCTACGGCTGCGATACGACACGCGACAACAAGACGGGCATCATCGCCTTCAACGTCAAGGACGTCCATCCGCACGATGTGGCGAGCATCCTCGACAGCTACGGCGTCGCAGTCCGCGCCGGCCATCACTGCGCACAGCCGCTGCACCGCTACCTCGGTCAGAACGCGAGCTGCCGCGCCAGCTTCTATCTCTACAACACGCGCGAGGACATCGACCGCTGGATCGATGCACTCAAGAAGGTAAGGGGGGTCCTCGGCTATGGCGCTTGAAGACATCTACACAGAGCTCATCGGCGAGCACAGCCGCAATCCCGAGAACAAGCGTCACCTGCCGCATGCGACGTGCGCGCTCAAGGGCCACAATCCGAGCTGCGGCGATGAGATCACGCTGGAACTCCAGATCGAGGACGGCATCGTCAAGGACGCTTCCTTCACGGGCGTCGGCTGTGCCATCTCGCAGGCCTCGACGGACATCATGATTGACCTGATCCGCGGCCAGAAGGTCGAGAAGGCCAAGGAACTTGCTGAGAAGTTCATCGGCATGATCAAGCGCGAGATCACGGACGAGAGCGAGCTCGAGGAACTCGACGAGGCGCTGGCACTCCAGAACGTCTCGAACATGCCGGCCCGCGTCAAGTGCGCCGTGCTCGCATGGCACACACTCGACAATGCGCTCGAGGATGAGGAGAAGAAGTAAACTTTATCCACAGAAAACTGGGGATATCCATGGAAGACCTGTGGATATCCCCTGTGTTTTGTGGATAACATGTGGATATATGATTTAGGTGTGTACAGCAGAAAGGAAGAGCATCATGGCAGTAAAAGAGATTTCCCCGTTTGATTTCAACGAGAGCCCGTTCCGCGTCATCGGCAAGGACTGGCTGCTCGTCACGGGCGAGTACGAGGGCAAGTCGAACGGGATGACGGCCTCGTGGGGCGGCCTTGGCATCATGTGGGGCAAGCCGGTGGCCTACATCTTCATCCGTCCGACGCGCTACACGAAGGAATTCGTCGACAAGGCAGACGGCCTGTCTCTGTCGGTATTCCCGGAGGAGTACCGCAAGATGATGAACTACTTCGGCACGGTCTCGGGCCGCGATGAGGACAAGATCAAGAAGGCCGGCCTGACGGTCCTTCACGACAACGGCCGCACGTACTTCGACGAGGCGCGCGTGACGATGCTCTGCCGCAAGCTCTACGCGCAGCCGCTCGCTTCGGAGTTCTTCATCGACAAGAGCTGCGACGAGAAGTGGTACAAGGACGACTACCACACGATGTACGTCGTCGAGATCGAGAAGCTCCTCGTCAAGGAATGAGCCGATGAGTACCGTCCGGAAAAAGGGAGGCCCGGCCTGCTGCAGCTGCCTGTCAAACCAGGAGGCGCCGGTGGCCTCCATCCTGCGCTGCAGCAACCTGACGACGGGCATGGATGACGCAGAGATTGCGGAACTTCTGGCCTCGAGCCAGGTCCGCCGCCACGTGTTTGCGCCAGGCGAGATCGTCTTCCACGACGGCGATCAGCCGCATTCCCTCTATATCCTCCTGCGCGGCGAGGTGCACATCCTCAAGGACACGTTCTCCGGCCGACGTATCTTCATCTCGGAGGTCAACGAGCCGGGCGACATGTTCGGCGAGGTCTACGAGGTGCTCAAGCGTCCCTACGACATCTACGTCGAGGCGGCGAAGGAGACGGAGCTCTTGGAGATCGGCAGCCGCTTCTTCACGCTGAGCAGTCAGGATGAATCGCCCTCGCGCAGCGCGCTGCTCGTCGAGCGCAACCTCATGCGCATCTTCGCGCGCAAGGCCTACTTCATGCACGGCCGCATCAAGGTGCTCGCGAGCGGCAGCCTGCGCGAGAAGATCGTGCGCTACCTGTTCCAGAACATGGACACAGACGGCCACGTCGAGCTCGCCGTCAGCCGCGAGTACCTCGCAGCCTACCTGGCCGTCACGCGCCCGTCGCTCTCAAGAGAGCTCTCAGCGATGCAGAAGGATGGCCTGCTCAAAGTAGAGGGCAAGAAGCTCCACATCCTCGACCTCGAGCGCTTCGAGGAATACCTCTGAGTCAACGGAATCCATCCGACAGAAAAGCCAGTTCCATGCATGTTTTTTACATGGAACTGGCTTCTTCTTTGTTTTTTACATCGAGCATCGTTGCGCGGGGGCCGGAGGGGATAGGCGTGCAACGCTTCGCTGAGGCGCCTGCTGAATCGATTTTTTTCCCTTAGGAATGAAGCCTGCCTAAAGAGCTGAACGCGCTCCGCTTGGACGACGCTCTTTAGACAGGATTCTTGTCGGGAAAAAAATCAATTCTTGACGCAGGACGCCAACGCTCCGCTTTTGCCCGCCCATCCCCTCCGGGCCCGCAAGGCTCGTTTCGACGATCTGGAAGCGGGGGCATATATTTCGGCTTCAGCGGCAGCGCCGAAGCCGAAATATATGCCCCCGCGCTACGCTGCTGGATGTGCGCCTCTTAACTCAGCTCAGCAGCAGGCTGTCGCTTGTCAGCTCGCTGCCGGCGGCTTTCTCGAACATGGCGAGCAGGTCCTTGACGGTCAGGTGCGCTTTTTCCTCGCCGCTGACGTCGAAGAGGATGTGCCCGTTGTACATCATGATCAGGCGGTTGCCGAGGCGCAGTGCGTCGCGCATGTTGTGGGTGATCATCAGGGTGGTCAGCTGCTGCTCGCGGACGATGCTCTCGGTCAGTCCGAGGACTTTTTCGGCCGTCTTCGGGTCGAGGGCGGCTGTGTGCTCGTCGAGCAGCAGGAGCTTCGGCTTGGCCATCGTGGCCATCAAGAGGGTCAGCGCTTGGCGCTGGCCGCCGGAGAGCAGGCCGACTTTTGACTCGAGGCGGTCCTCAAGGCCGAGCTTGAGCCCTGCGAGGAGTTCGCGGAAGTGCTCGCGGTCCTTTGAGGACGAGCTCCAGTGCAAGGTCGGGCGGCGCCCGCGACGGGCGGCGATGGCGAGGTTTTCTTCGATCATCATGCCGGCCGCTGTGCCCATCATCGGGTCCTGGAAGACGCGGCCGATGAACTTGGCGCGCTTGTGCTCCGGCCACTTCGTGATGTCGGTGCCGGCAATCTCGATGGTGCCCTCATCGACGGGATAGGTGCCCGCGATGGAGTTCATCAGCGTCGACTTGCCCGCGCCGTTGCCGCCGATGACGGTGACGAAGTCGCCAGCGCCGAGGTGGAGGCTCACGTCGTGCAGGGCCAGCTTCTCGGTGATTGTGCCGGGATTGAATGTCTTGGAGATGTGCTTGATGTCGAGCATTATTTCTTCACCGCCTTCCGCAATGCGTTGAAGCGTGCCTGTATGAGTGGCAGAGAGAGCGCGATGGCGACGAGGATGGCCGTGAAGAGCTTGAGGTCATTCGGCGGCATGCCCATCTGCAGGACCGCGGCGATGACGGCGCGGTAGACGATGGAGCCGAGGATGACGGAAATCAGGCAGTTCTTGAAGCTCCTCGTGCCGAAGAGCACCTCGCCGATGATGACGGAGGCGAGACCGATGACAATCGTGCCGACGCCCATGCCGACATCGGCGAAGCCGTTGCTCTGCGCGACGAGGGCGCCGGACATGGCGACGAGGCCGTTCGAGAGCAGCAGGCCGAGCACGACCATGGCGTCGGTGTTGATGCCGTTGGCGCGGATCATGTGCGGGTTATTGCCCGTCGCGCGGACGGCGGCGCCGATCTCCGTGCCGAAGAACCAGTAGTTGAGCACGGCGACGATCAGGACGATGATGGCGCCGATGACGAGCGTCGTCATGCCCTTGTCGAGGCCGGTGAACTGCCAGATCGTGAAGATCGTGTCCTGCTGCAGGAGCGGCAGGTTTGCCTTGCCCATGATGCGCAGGTTGACCGAGTAGAGTGCGATCATCGTCAGGATGCCGGCGAGCAGCGCCGGGATCTTGAGTTTCGTGCAGAGGAAGCCTGTGACGACGCCGCCGAGCATGCCCGCGGCGCAGGCCGCGAGGATTGCCGCGATGGGGTGGTAGCCGGCCGTCAGCAGCGTGGCGGCCGTGGCTGCCCCTAGAGGGAAGCTGCCCTCGACGGTGAGGTCCGCGATGTCGAGCACGCGGAACGTCAGATAGACGCCGATGGCGAGCAGCGCCCAGAGCAGCCCCTGTGAAACAGTGGATATGACTAGATCCATGTTGTTCTCCTTACTAGCAGTGCCTCATCCGGCTCATTCGATGACGTCAGCGTCCTTGAGGACATCCTCTGGGAAGGTGATGCCGAGCAGAGCAGCGTTGGCCTTGTTGACCGTGACTTTGAGGTCCTTGGCCATCTCGATTGGCATGGAAGCAGGCTTCTTGCCCTCGAGAATGTCGGCTGCCATGTGGCCCGTCTGGACGCCGAGCTTGTAGTAGTCGATGCCGTAGGTGGCGAGGCCGCCTGCCTTGACCATGTTCGGCTCACCGCAGATGACGGGGACCTTGGCGGCGTTCGTGATGTCGATGAGTGTCGGCATGGCCGAGGCGATGATGTTGTCGGTCGGCTCGTAGAAGGCGTCGACGGAGCCGATGAGGCTCTGCGCTGCCTGCTGGATGTCATTGACCGTGGAGATCGTCGCGACCTTGACCGTCAGGCCCTTTGATTCGGCGTACTCCTTCATGGCCTTGACCTGGACTTCCGAGTTGACTTCGCTCGAGCAGTAGACCGTGCCGATCGTCTTGGCGTCCGGCTTGATCTTCAACAGCAGGTCAATCTGTTCCTTGACCGGGTTCATGTCGCTCGTGCCGGTGACGTTGCCCTTCGGTTCCTTGTTGGAGGCGACGAGTTTCGCGCCCTCATAATCGGTGATGGCCGTGCCGACGATCGGGATGTCATGCGTGGCGTTGGCCATCGTCTGCGCTGCTGGCGTCGCGATGGCGCAGATTAGGTCCATCTTCGCGCTGACGAAGCGCTGGGCGATGTTCTGGAGGTTCGACTGGTCGGCCTGTGCGTTCTGGCGGTCGATCGTGATGTTCTTGCCCTCTTCGAAGCCGCGTTCCTTGAGGCCATCGACAAAGCCCTTGTTGGCGGCGTCGAGCGCATTGTGCTCGACGAGCTGGACAATGCCGATCTTGTAGGTCTTGCCGCTGCCCGAGGAAGACGACTGGTCGCTGGAGCCGCAGCCGGCCATGAGGCCGAGACTCAGCACCGCAGCAGCGCCGAGCGCCAGGAGTTTACAGCGTTTGGATACATTGGATAGTCTCATGAGGAATCCCACCTTTTCTCTGTGAATCTGTACACGCGCGTGCACGATGAATAGACTCTTATATTATACAATGTTACAGACAAAAAATCCATCGTTGTTTGTGCAAGATGGACATATTTATGACATTTATGGTTCGTACCCTCTGGCATGACTTTTGACCTAGGAATCTGAAATGTTCGATGATATAATAGAAGGAGTTTGCACGCGATACGAGCGGAAACGTGCTGCGGGGAGCGGCACAGAATACGGAGGTTTTTGTTTTGCTGGCTACAAGAGAATATCAAGATATCGAGTCGAAGGTGATGCGCGGAGAGCGCCTGACGCGGGAGGACGGCATAAGGCTCTTCCAGTGCCATGACCTCGCCTGGCTCGGCGCCCTGGCCGATCACGTGCGCCGCGAAAAGTGCGGGGACATTGTCTACTATAACGTCAACTGCCATGTCAACTTGACGAATATCTGCACCTCTCACTGCAAGTTCTGCGCCTTTGGCCGCGATGCAGATGAGAAGGGCGCCTATGCGATGACGAAGGCACAGGCCATCGCGGTCGTCGAGGACGCCATGCGCGACCCGAACCTTGCGGGGCTCCACGTCGTCTCGGGACTCCATCCGACCTGGTCGTTCGAGGATTACCTCGGCATCGTGGAGGCACTGCACGAGCGCTTCCCGCAGCTCTACATGAAGGGGTTCACTGGCGTGGAGATCACGCATTTTGCCGAGATTTCCGGCCTGCCCGTCGAAGAGGTGCTGCGCCAGCTGCGCGACCGCGGCGGCCTGCAGGCCATTGCCGGCGGCGGTGCGGAGATCCTCTCCGACCGCGTGCGCGGCGAGCTCTGCCCCAACAAGGCCACGGCCGACGAATGGCTCACGGTGGCGCGCACGGCGCACAAGCTCGGCATCAAGTCGAATGCGTCGATGCTCTACGGCCACATCGAGACGATGGAGGAGCGCGTCGACCACCTGCTGCGCCTGCGCGAACTGCAGGATGAGACGGGCGGCTTCCAGACGTTCATCTGCTTCCCGTTTCTGCCGAAGCACACGGAGCTCGGCAAAGAGGTCAAGCAGACGAGCATGTGGGATGATCTGCGCACGATGGCCATCTCGCGCTTGATGCTCGACAACTTCAAGAACATCAAGGCGTACTGGGTCATGCTGACGGTGCCCGTCGCGCAGGTTGCGCTGAGCTTCGGCGCCAACGACATCGACGGCACGGTCCACAAGGAGACAATCCTGCACGATGCCGGCGCACAGAGCCCGACTGCCCTGAGCGAAGACAACATCATCCGCATCATCAAGGAGGCGGGGCGCACCCCGGCCGCCTGTGACTGCAATTTCAACATCCTGCGCATCATCGAATGAAAGGAGACGTCATGAAGAACATCGAAGCGGCGCGCGCGAAAGCGGCGGCAGGCGAGCGCCTGACACTCGAGGACGCGCTGGCGCTCTACGAGGACAATGACCTGCTGTTCCTGGCAGACTGCGCGCGCAGAGCCAAGGAAAAAAAGAGCGGCCGATCGGTCTACTACACCGTCAACCGCCACATCAACCTGACGAATATCTGCAGCTCGAACTGCCCGCTCTGCGCCTTCCAGGTGGAGGCGGGCGATGCGCGCGGCTTTGTGATGGAGCCCGGTGACATCGAGCGCGTCCTCGAACAGGCAAAAAAGACGCCGAACTTGTCGGAGATCCACATCGTCTCGGCTTTACATCCCGATAAGCCGTTCTCGTATTATCGCGCCGTCGTGCGCCAGGTCAAGGCGGCTCTGCCGCATGTCGATGTCAAAGCCTTTACGCCGGTCGAGATCGTGAACTTTGCCAAGATGACGGGCAAGAGCATCCGCGAGGTCCTGAGCCTGCTCAAGGAGGATGGCCTCGACAGCCTGCCGGGCGGCGGCGCCGAGATCCTTTCGGACCGCGTGCGGGCGATCATCTGCCCGAAGAAGGCGACGACGGATGAGTGGATCGAGACGATGAAGGCGGCGCACAGCCTCGGCATCCGCACGAATGCCTCCATCATGTACGGCCATGTCGAGACGATCGAGGAGCGCCTGCAGCACCTCATCACGATCCGCGAGATCCAGGATGAGACGGGCGGCTTCCAGGCGTTCATGCTCTTCCCTTTCCATCCGGCTCACACGAAGCTCGGCGAGGAGTACCACCTGCAGCGCGTCGGCTCTTGGGAGGACATGAAGATGATGGCGCTCTCGCGCCTGATCCTCGACAACATCGACCACGTCAAGGCCTTCTGGATCATGCTGACGCTGCCCGTCGCGCAGCTCGCGCTCGGCTTCGGCGCCGACGACCTCGACGGCACGATCGGCGAGGAGAAGATCATCCATGCTGCGGGCGCGCGGACGAAGACGGGCATCACGCGCACGCAGCTCGAGAAGATCATCCGCGAGGCGGGCTACGAGCCCGTCGAGCGCGACACATTCTATCGGCCGATTGGCGGCAGTGAGGAGGGCGTATGAGACTGACAGAACGAGAAGGGGAAGAACTCCTGCGCGAGGGTGATCTCATCGCCCTGGGCCGCGAGGCGGACAAGATCCGCAAGGAGCGCTTCGGCAACACGACGACCTTTATCATTGACCGCAACATCAACTACACGAATGTCTGCGTCAACGAGTGCCGCTTCTGCGCCTTTTTCCGGCGGCAGGGCAGCAAGGATGCTTACCTGCTCTCCCATGAAGAGATTCTCGAGAAGGTCCGGGAGACGGTGGAGGCCGGCGGCACGCAGGTCATGATCCAGGGCGGCCTTTACCCGGAGCTCGGCCTCGCGTATTACGAGAAGATGCTGCGCCTGATCAAGGAGGCGTATCCTTCTATCACCATCCATTCGTTCACAGCGACAGAGATCCAGCACTTCGCGCGCGAGGCGGGGCTCTCCATCCTCGAGACGCTCAAGCGGCTGCAGGCGGCTGGTCTCGACAGCCTGCCGGGCGGCGGCGCGGAGATCCTCGTTGACGAGGTGCGCCGCAAGGTCAGCCCCAAGAAGATCATGACGGACGACTGGCTACATGTCATGGAATGCGCGCATTCCATCGGCATGGAGAGCACGGCGACGATGGTTATCGGCTTCGGCGAGACGATGGCGCAGCGCATCGAGCACATGGAGAAGGTGCGCCGCCTGCAGGACAAGACGGGCGGCTTCCGCGCCTTCATCACCTGGACATTCCAGCCGGGCCACACAGAGCTCGGCGGCGAGAAGACCTCGAGCTGGGACTACATGCGCACGCTGGCGCTCTCGCGCCTCTACATGGACAACATCGCGCACATCCAGGGCTCGTGGGTCACGCAGGGCGAGCGCATCGGCCAGCTGACGCTCGGCTTCGGCGCCGACGACGCCGGCAGCATTATGCTCGAAGAGAATGTCGTGCGGGCAGCGGGCACGCGCTACGATATGTCGACCAAGAAGATGGTCCGCCTCATCGAAGGGGCGGGCAGAGAGGCCGCGCAGCGCGACACCGAGTATAATATCATCAGGCGCTTCTGATGGAATACCGTGGGCTGGGGCGATAAAACTCGTCTTGTTCGTGGCGTGGGGCGGGGCATGCATTCCGGCTTCGTCGCGCCGCTGAATGAGCCCTATGGTGTGGTCGATGGTTGAGGCACATTCGCCGCCTATCGCGGCGTTCTGACATCGGCTTTCCAAGCTAGTGGGCGATAGGGCTCAGCCCTGCGGGCTATCGCTCTGCTCCTGCAGGCGGAATGCATGCCCCACCCCCAGCGACTGCGTGCGGCCCGGCTTCGTCGCGCCGCTGAATGAGCCCTATGGTGCGGCAGAGTCTTGAGGCGAGTTCGCCGCCTGCCGCTGAGCAGCGAGATGTGCGTAAAAACGGGCTGAACTAAGGCCGGGGTGGTGTGTGGCGCCTGGAGCCGCGCAGTGACTGCCCGAAGGGCTGGGGCCCAAGACTCTGCGGCCTCGATTGCTGTGTAAGGCGTCGCGGCAGGCGGCGCAGCAGCCTAAAAGGATACCTTGGCATGGGCCCCATTCAACGAAGCGGCGAAGCCGGCACATACCACCCCGGCCCCTTGCGAACATTACTACATTCAACGAATCAATCCAGCGTACTAAAAGGAAAGAGAGGCAGTATCCATGGCAAATGAACAGCAGGCAGTGAACGCAGAGATCCCGCGTGCAGATTACGCCGTCGTCGGCGGCTCGGGCACGCTTTCGAGCAATTTCCCGGCGAACCTGCCCGACGAGGATGTGAAGATCCTCGCGGACAACCTTTATTTCGAGACACCGTACGGCAGGAGCCCCTCGATGCGCCTCTTCTGCGTCGGCGAGAAGCGCGTGCTGACCGTGCGCATGCACGGCTGGCGCTCTGGCGTGACGCGCGCCGATGCCTCGCGGCAGGTCTTCTGGGTCTTCCGCGAAGCGGGCGTCAAGCGCATCATCTCGGAGGGCGGCGTTGGCACGGTCAACAAGCTCCTCGATTTGCGCGACTTCATCATCCCCGACGATTACCTCGACCTCTCGGTCCGCAAGGACGTCATGCTCGACGGGCGCTACCTGCTCGTCATGCGCGATGCGCTCTGCCCCGAGATGCGCGAGGCCTTGATCAAGGCGACGAAGAAGCGCTTCACGGGGCGTGTCTTCACACGCGGCACCTACGCCGTGACGGACGGGCGCCACTTCGAGAGCCCCGCGGAAGTCGCGATGATGAGCGGTCATGCCGACATCGTCGGCCAGAGCATTGCACCCGAGGTCTATCTGGCGCGCGAGATCGGCGCCTGCTATGCCGGCCTCTACTTCACCGTCAATTACGGCGAGGGCATCCGCAAGGCATGGTCGCATCAGGATATGGCGGACATCTTCTACGACGACGCACCGATGATCGGCGAGATTATCCTCGAGACAATCCGCACGGTAGACGCTGACGACCGCCATTGCGAGTGCCTCTCCTTGCGCAAGGAGACACTGCTCAAGGACGTCTACAATGAGGTTTCATCGAAGGGCTGAGACTGCCGTAACAAGAGCATATGAGAAGACGAGCTGTGCATAACTCCGCGATTTTTTCGGAGTTATGCACAGCTCGTCTTGATTTTGTGGATAATTTTGTGGATAAGTCAAGCTTCCTGCGAGGCGGTGTAGAGTGCCTGTATGAACTTCTTGGTGTTGATGTGAACCTTCGAGATCTGCGGTTTCTCGTTTTGCTGGATCATGCGCATAATGCTGCAGACCTCGGCGTAGTCGAAGTAGAACGGGGCGTATTCCTCGAACTTGGGGTTCGTGTAGTCGACGACGCCCATTGAGGCGGTGCTGACCATAGCCTGGAAGACGGCGCGGCGCAGGCGCTGCTCGATAGTCTTGGCTTCTTTCTGGACGTTCTCGGCAGCGTGCTGCTCGGCGACGGCGGTGAAGATAGTCTTGAGCGAGGGGATGGCTGAGCCCTTGTTGTGTGCCTGCAGGTAGGCGATGATCTCGATCAGGTCGTCGTAGCCCGCCGAGCTGGCCACGCCGAGATCCTTGAGCAGGGAGGCGGCCTTCTGTTGCGGCGTGACCTCCTTCTGTTGCATCATGGCGATGTCCGGGTTCAGCGTCGTCTGCAAGGTGCTCTGCAGGGTGTGGGCAAAGCGCTCGAGGCGGATGTATTCCTCGACGGACCGCATCACGCTGATGATCTCATTGCGGTTCAGGGGCTTCGTGATGTAGGCGTAGATGCCGCTCTCATAGGCTTTGCCGATGAGGTCCTTGCTGTTCACCTGCGAGATCATGATGATCTTGCCGGGGAAGTCCTGGAAGCGGCGCACGGAGGCGATGCCGTCGCAGTCCGGCATGAGCATGTCGATGAGCAGGAGGTCGATGTGGCGCGCGATGAGCTCTGCCGTCGTGATGTTTGCGGCACTCGGCAGCGAGGCGACAACTGTGCCGAGCTCGTAGTCTTCAATAATGTCCTGCAGCATATCGCGGATTGCTTCATCGTCGTCGATGAGCATGATGTTCATGATAGCGGTCCTTTCTGTTGAGATGATGCGGCGCCTGCCTTCTCTACGGCTGGCAGGTTGGCTATTGGGTGCGTCATCAGGCTGTTGAGCGGCAGCGCGATGTGGAACGTCACATTGTCCTTGCCGTCCGATGCCGCCGTGATGCTGCCGCCGAGATGTTCGGCGAGCGACTTGACGTATGTCAGTCCCACGCCGCTCGAGGCGCGGCCGTCACTGTCGTACTTCGTCGTGTAGCCGGGGCGGAAGATCTGGCGCAGGCGGCGCAGCGGGATGGAGCTGCCCGTATTCGTGACCTCGAGGTGGAGGTCACTGCCCATGCGCTTCATGGAGATGGCAATGCTGCCTCTCTCATGGATAGCCTCGATGGCGTTGGCCGTGAGGTTGTTGAGGATGGACAGGATCATGTAGGCGTGGAGCTCCGGCAGTCTGGCGGACACATCCGTCGAGAATTCGATGCGCTTGTCGAGCTGGCGCGCGTATTTCTTCTGCGCGTGGACGATCAGGCGGCAGATCTCGGCAGGTGACAGGTAGTCGTTGAGCTTGTGCGAGTTGTTCTGGCTCGTCATCTCGCTGAGCGCGGCGTAGATGCGCTGGTTGTCCTTCTTGATGTCGTGGACCTCGCCGGCCACGCGCAGGGCCTCCTGCGTGATGCGCGTGAGTTCTGCTGGGTCGTGCAGGCTGCGCAGGTCCTCGTAGATGCCGTAGCAGTCGTGCGTGGCCGTTTCCGCCTTGTGCAGGGCCTGCCTGAGCTCGAAGACCTCCTCGTAGATGTTCGCGATCATCATCGTCAGGCGATTCTTCTCGTGCAGTTCGTGGGCGAGGTGGATTTCCGTCAGATAGAGCTGCGACAGGAAGAAGAAGCTCAAGATGAAGAAGCAGCGCAAGAAAGCGATGCCTGTGAGGCGCGCGAGCACCGGCACCGTGATGATGGCCGCCTGTGTGCCGAGGAAGAGGTCCATCGTGTAGAGCTCCGCTATGCTCGCAATCACCTCGGCGATGATGGCCCAGAAGGCGATCTTCATGGCCTGCGTCGTGATGGGCGCACGGTTGAGCTTCATGCAGGAGAAGCAGATGGCATAGGTAAAATAGTAGAAAAACGTCGGGATGTGCTGGTAGACGCCCGTCGAGAGGGGCGCACCGCCAATCGCGTCGAGCGCTCCGCGGAACAGGACGACTGCAATGCCGACGGCGAGGCCCGACACAGCCATCGGCACGTTGCGCAGCCAGAGCAGGAAGAGCAGGAACATCGGCGAGCCAAAGCTCACGCGGAACGAGCTGAACTCATTGCCGAATGGATGGATGCGCGGCTCACCGGCCAGCGGCACGATGAGCAGCATGCATATAAAGATGAAGAGTTCCCGGTGTTTACTGATCATGTTGCCTCCTCCTCAGTGAATTATGTATACTGCCCTATAGTGTATCACACGGTTCTTTTTCCTGGCAACAGTTGTACCTATCGAAATGATAAATGGACTGCATCTAAAACACTGATATTATATCACAGCCTTCCAAGTTATGTTACAAGTTGTCAGTAAAAAAAAACTATTTACTCGATATTGTAGGATTCTGTCGATTTTGCTAGGCGATACGGTATATTAAATACAGTAATAAAAAGATAAGTCGTATTAATGACACAGGAGGGAATCATATGTCAAAAGAAAACAGCAGTAATTTGCTGCGTGGCCTGATCTGTGTGGCCATCGGAGCAATCATCTGGTTTATCCCAGCGCCTGCTGGGGTAGGCCCGCAGGCATGGGGCCTGCTTGCCGTCTTTGTCGCAACGATTGCCGGCTTCATCCTGCAGCCGCTGCCGCTCGGTGCCATCGCAATCATCGCCTGCGCACTCCTGCCGGTACTCGGCGTCATGAAGGCTGGCCAGGCACTCGAAGGTTTCTCGAACGGTACGATCTGGCTGATTGTATCGGCCTTCATGTTTGCTACGGGCTTCATCAAGACGGGCCTCGGCAAGCGCATCGCTTACCTGCTGCTCTCGCGCTTCGGCAAGAACACGCTGAGCGTCGCCTACGTCATGAGCGCAGCAGACTTCATCATCGCCCCGTTCACGCCGTCGAATACGGCTCGTGGCGGCGGCATCATTTACCCAATCGTCAACAGTGTCTCCCTGGCCCTCGGCTGTGATGCCAAGAGCGGCAAGAACAAGCGCACGGGCGCTTTCCTGATGTACAGTGCTTATGCGGCCGTCATCACCTCGGCCTGCATCTTCATGACGGGTGCATCGAACAACGTCCTCGCGAATACCCTGACGGAACAGGCCTTTGGCCAGTCCTTGAGCTGGATGTCCTGGTTTGAGGTCAGCATCATCCCGGGCCTGCTGCTCTCCATCGTCACGCCGTATCTGCTCTACAAGATCATCAAGCCGGAACTCACGGAAACGCCGGAGACGCTGGCTCTCGCCAAGAAGGAACTCGGCGCAATGGGCGCCATGACCGGCAAGGAAAAGGTTCTCTGCGTCATCTTCATCGCCTGCCTCGTCCTCTGGGCAACGGGCAGCATCCATCACATCGATTCTGCTATCGTCGCACTGCTCGGCCTCTCGGCCATGCTCATCACGCATTGCATTGACTGGAGCGACGTCACGAAACAGCATGGCGCATGGGATGTCCTCGTATGGATGGGCGTTCTCGTCAACATGGCTGCTTATCTCTCGAAATTCGGTTTCATGAAATGGTTCGCTGCCACGATGGCAGCAGCTTGCGCCGGCATGTCCTGGATGACGATGCTCATCGTCCTCTGCGTCATCTACACGATGGCACATTACCTGCTGGCCAGCAACAGCGCACACATCGCCGCAATGTTCATCGCCTTCATGACGATTCTCGTCGCAGCAGGTGCTCCGGTCATCCCGACGGCCATCATCCTCGCAATCCTCTGCAACAGTGCATCGTTCCTGACGCACTACGGCTGTGGCGTCACGCCAATCTTCTTCGGCACCGGCTTCATGGGCCAGGGCGAGTGGTGGAAGATCGGCTTCATCATCACGGTCATGCACATCGTGGTCTGGATGGCTCTCGGCCTGCCAATCATGGGCATCCTCGGCATGATGTAAGGTAATCCCGATATAAGTTCTGATGTAAGTTTTCGTATAAGGTAATCATTGGAGAAAGCATCCGCGCGGTGCTTTCTCTAGATTATCTGTTACAGTGTATACAAAGAAAGACATTTTTCAAAAAGTACTTGATTGTATTTTGTATACATGATACAATGCAATCAGCAAGCGGGGAGAACGAAGCCCGCTGAACTAAATGATAACAACGTGTACAACGCGAGATGATTTCATTTCAGGCGCCGCCTGGGAAATCAGGCGGGGAAAAGAAAGGAACGTGGAAAACATGAGAAAAGAACATGATTTCATTGGTGAGCTCGAAGTACCGGATGAGGTTTACTACGGTGTTCAGACGATGCGTGCCATCGATAACTTCCACATCACGGGCCAGACGATTGACCCGGATTTCGTTCAGAGCATCGCCCGCGTCAAGAAGGCCGCTGCTATGGCAAACATGGCTACGGGCCGTCTCGACAAGAAGATCGGCGAGGCACTGATTGAAGCTGCTGATGAGATCATCGACGGCAAGCTCCTCGACCAGTTCCCGGTTGACCCAATCCAGGGCGGTGCTGGTACGTCCATCAACATGAACATGAACGAGGTTCTCTGCAACCGCGCACTCGAGATCATCGGCCAGCCGAAAGGCCGTTACGACATCATCTCCCCGAACAACCATGCAAACATGGCACAGTCCACGAATGACTCGTTCCCGACGAGCATCAAGGTCTGCCTGAGCCACAAGGCTAAGAAGCTCACGGCAGCTCTCGACCGCCTCGCTACGGAGCTCGAGAAGAAGTCCGAGGAGTACAAGGATGTCCTTAAGATGGGCCGCACGCACCTGCAGGATGCAGTCCCCATCACGCTCGGCCAGGAGATGGGCATGTATGCATCGGCTGTACGCCGCGGCATCCGTCGCATCAACCACGCTGTAGAAGAGATCCATGTCATGAACATGGGCGGCACGGCTGTCGGCACGGGCCTCAACGCAGAGCCGGCTTACATCAAGAAAGTCGCTGAGACGCTCAGCGAAGTAACGGGTGAGACGTACGTCTCGGCCGACAACATGATCGACGCGACGAACAACACGGACGGCTTCTCCGATGTTTCGAGCGCAATGAAGACGACGGCTCTCGTTCTCATCAAGATGGCCAACGACTTCCGCCTCATGGCTTCTGGTCCGCGCTGCGGCCTCAATGAGCTCAAGCTGCCGAAACGTCAGCCGGGTTCTTCCATCATGCCGGGCAAAGTCAATCCGGTCATCGCAGAAGTCCTCGACCAGTCCTGCTACCAGGTCATCGGCAATGACCTCGCAGTCTCGATGGCTGTTGAGAACGGCCAGTTCGAGCTCAACGTCATGGAGCCGGTCATGGCCTTCAACATGTTCAACTCGATGACGTACATGACAAATGCGGTCAACACGTTCGTCGACAAGCTCCTCATCGGCCTCGAGCCGAACCGCGAGCAGTGCCAGAAGTGGCTCGACAACAGCGTCGGCGTTGTCACGGCTCTGCTGCCGCACATCGGCTACGAGAACTCCGCTATGCTGGCTAAGGAAGCCTACAACACGGGCAAGCCGATCCGTCAGGTCATCATGGAGAAGGGCCTCCTCTCCCGCGAGAAGATGGAGCACATCCTCTCCCCGCGCCAGATGACGACGCCGGGCATCGCAGAATAATCGGTGACTGACTTCCTATTCCAATAGAAGATCTGGATCATTCCCATAGATCGAATTTCCCCCTAGAGCAAAAGGGCTCCTGCAAGGCTGATGGCAGGAGCCCTTTTTCGTAAGAATTGTTACACACGCATAGCTGCGGTTGTGCTATGATAGAGATGTTCCATTCATCTGTAGTTGTGTATATATCTTAAGAGGAGGAATCATCATGAAGGGATATGTTGATAAGTCGGCCTGCATCGGCTGCGGCATGTGTGCGGATACGGCACCGGAGGCTTTCCGCATCGGTGAGGATGGCCTTGCCGAGGGCTATCAGGAGATTCCCGCAGACAACATCGATAATGCGAAAGAAGCGGAGGCAGATTGCCCCGTCGGAGCCATCCAGGTCAAGTAAAATCCATAAGATCGAGAACAGCCGCCTCGTGGCGGTTGTTTTTTTTCGATGGATTTTCTATAATAAAAAATAATGATGAATCGTCAGGAAACGAGAGGGCAGATGATATGCGGGAACAGAATGAAAAGGCTGTGCAGGCCATGCGGGCCTTTTTGAAGGCGCTTGGCCTGGACCTGGAGCAATGCGGCATGGAGCAGACACCGGAACGGGTGGCGAGGCTCTATGGAGATCTATTCGATGGCCTTGGCAAAGACCCGGCTTCCATTTGGGGAGAGCGCTTCGCCTCGGAGACAAAGGGAATCGTGGCTGTGCGCCACATCCCGTTCTATTCGGTCTGCGAGCATCATCTGCTGCCGTTCTTCGGCGAGGTCAGCCTCGCGTACCTGCCGCACGATGGGCAGGTCGCTGGCTTCAGCAAGTTCGTCAAGCTCGTCGAGTGCTTTGCGCACCGGCCGCAGCTGCAGGAGCGCATGACGGCGCAGTTGGCCGATGCCATCGCGGATGGCCTCGATGCAGAGGGTGTGCTCGTCGTCGTCGAAGCGGAGCAGCTCTGCATGACGATGCGCGACGGCATGGCCCGCGGCACGAAGACCGTCACGTCAGAATGCCTCGGGGCATTCCGCACGGACGCGGTGCTCTGCCAGCAGGCTTGGATGGTACTAGGAGGTAAACAGGATGACAGCAATGCGGAAATACACCTTTCATGATGGCAAGGAATTGGAACTGGGCAAGCGCACGCTCGTCATGGGCGTGCTCAACGTGACGCCGGATTCGTTCTCGGACGGCGGCAAGTGGAACACGCATGACAAGGCACTGCGCCATATGGAGGAGATGGTGCGCGATGGTGCGGACATCATCGATATCGGCGCGGAGTCCAGCCGCCCCGGCTTCCAGACGATGCCGGCCCAGCAGGAGATCGAGCGCCTCATGCCGTTCCTCGAAGCCGTGCTCAAGGAGTGCCCGGTGCCGATCTCTGTCGACACATTCAAGGCCGAGACGGCGCGCGAGGCCGCGAAGGCCGGCTGCCACATGCTCAATGATATCTGGGGCCTGCAGTACAGGGAGGAGCCGGGGGCGATGGCTGAGGTCGCGGCGGAAGCTGGCCTGCCGATTGTCGTCATGCACAATCAGGACGGCAAGGCGTATGCGCGCGATATCATCGAGACGATGAAGGACTTCTTCCGCCGGACGATCGAGATTGCTGACCATGCCGGCGTGCCACGCAATCACCTGATCCTCGACCCAGGCATCGGCTTCGGCAAGACGCCGGAGGGCAATCTGACGGTCCTGCGCCGCCAGCAGGAACTCCTGACGATCGACGGGGTGGAGTACCCGCTGCTCCTCGGCACGAGCCGCAAGAGCTTCATCGGCGCGGCGCTGGGGCTTCCTGTCGACGAGCGCATGGAGGCGACGGGCGCGACGTGTGTCGTCGGCATCATGAAGGGAGCAGGCATCGTGCGCGTCCATGACGTCAAGCCGATTGCGCGCATGTGCCGCATGACGGATGCCATCCTGCAGGCGGACTGAGTGGAGTGAGGTACTAGGATATGGACCGTATCGTATTAGATCACATGGAATTTTACGGTTACCACGGCTGCCTGCCGGAAGAACGCCAGCAGGGGCAGACCTTCTTTGTGGATGCCGTGCTGCATCTTGACCTCCGGGCGGCTGGCGAGCAGGACAACCTCGCGCAGACGGTCAACTACGCGGATGTCTTCACGAAGATCCGCAGCATCGTCGAGGGGGAACCGGCAAACCTCATCGAGGCAGTGGCGGAGCGCATCGCCTCGATGGTCCTGCGGGAATACCCGAGCATCGTGCGCGTCGAGGTGACGGTCCACAAGCCGTCCGCGCCGATCCCGGGCCCGTTCCGGGATGTCTCGGTCAGCATCATGAGGGAGCGCGGATGAAGCCTTATACGTGCTATCTGAGCCTCGGGGCCAATCTCGGCGAGCGCGGCGAGACGCTGCGCGAGGCACTGCGCTCCTTGACAGGGCTCTCGGGGACACATCTCGTGGCTGTCTCTCCGTTCTATGAGACAGCGCCGTGGGGAAAGCTGGATCAGCCAGCCTTCCTCAATGCGGCAGCGGCGGTGGAGACAACTCTTTCTCCGCTCGAGCTGCTCAAAGGCTGCCAGCACATCGAGCAGCAGCTCGGGCGCGTGCGCCACGAGCACTGGGGGGCGCGCACGATTGATATCGATCTGCTCCACATCCCCGATGTCATGCTCGATGAGCCGGAACTCAAGCTGCCGCACCCTTATCTGACACAGCGCGCCTTTGTGTTGCAGCCGCTCAGGGACATTGCGCCCGACCTCGTCATTTCGGGTGCGCCTGTGCGAGATTGGTGCCAGTCCATAGGTGACCAGGGTGTCTCGCCCGCAGCGGAGCTCGCCAATCCCTGGCCGCTCCAGATGATTGCCTGCCTGGACGCGCGGCGCGGCATCGGGTATCGCGGTGAGTTGCTCGCACATCTTCCCGAGGATATGAAGCATTTCCGCGCCCTGACCGAGGGAAATGTCGTCATCATGGGGCGCAGGACGATGGAATCACTGCCGGGAAAAGAGCCGCTGGCCAATCGGACGAACATCGTGCTGTCGCGCACGCTCTCTGCGGCGGAGGGCTTTACCGTCTGCTGCAGCCTGCCGGCCCTCTGGCGGGAGCTCGGTCTTCTGCACCTCAAGGAGCCGCAGCGGTCGTTCTGGTGCATCGGCGGGGCGGAGCTCTATGCGGAGCTGCTTCCCTATGCAAGGGAACTCCACCTGACGCGGCTCAAGCAGTCGTATGAGGCCGATGCGTTCTTTCCGGCGTTCCCGGGTTTTGCGCTCTGCTCGTCGGATGACAGGGGGGCTTGCGCGTTCGAGCACTATGTGGCAGCAGACAGGCTGCTGAAGATGAAGATATAGAAGGAAGTTGTTAGGCGATGGAAATCTTTCACAACGATTGGGCCGAACTGCTCAATCCAGAGCTAGAAAAACCGTATTACCGCAAGCTCAGGCAGTTCCTGATCGGGGAGTACCGCACACATCACATCTACCCGGACATGTACTCGATCTTCAATGCGCTTCACTACACGAGCTATGCCGATACGAAAGTGGTCATCCTCGGCCAGGACCCGTATCATGGCCCGGGGCAGGCGCATGGGCTCTCGTTCTCCGTGCTGCCCGGCGTGCAGCCGCCGCCGTCGCTGCTCAACATCTTCAAGGAGCTGGAGACAGACCTCGGCTGCAAGGTCCCGAATAACGGCTGCCTCAAGCCGTGGGCAGATCAGGGTGTACTGCTGCTCAACACGGTGCTGACCGTCCGGGAGCATCAGGCGAATTCACATCACGGGCAGGGCTGGGAAATCTTCACGGACCGCATCATCGAGCTGCTCAATGTGCGCGAGAAGCCGATGGCATTCATACTCTGGGGGACACCGGCCCGCCGCAAGAAGGCGATGATCACGAATCCGCATCACTACATCGTCGAGTCGCCGCACCCGAGCCCGCTGTCGGCTTCACGCGGCTTCTTTGGCAGTCGCCCGTTTTCCAGGGTCAATGACTTCTTGAAGCGCACAGGGCAGGAGCCGATTGACTGGCAGCTGCCGGACATTTGATTTTTCAGGAGAGCTGTCTCCTGTTTTGGAGGGAATATTGTGGGAGCAAAGGTAACGATCAAGGATGTCGCGGAACTGGCCGGCGTCTCGAAAAGCACCGTATCGCGCTATCTCAATCACGGCTACATCAGCCTGGAGAAGCAGCAGAGAGTGCGTGAGGCCATCGAGCAGACGGGGTTCAAGTCGAACTTCTTTGCCAAGCGGCTCAAGACGCAGGAGAGCAAGCTCATCGGTATCGTCCTGCCGCGCATGGATTCCGTGACCGTCGGCAAGCTGCTGTCGGGCATCAACCGCATCTTCGATCCGGCTGGCTACCAGGGAATCCTGCTCGTCAGCCATCTTTCCATTGAGAAAGAGCTCGAGAACATACAGAATCTGCAACAGCAGGGCGTCGATGGCATTCTCGTGGACTCAGTCGGCCTGACTGACAGGCATATTGAACTGGCCAAGACGACATCTGTGCCAATCGTCTACACGGGCCAGTGGAATGAGGCCGTGCCGAGCATCAAGATCGACGACTGGGCCGCCGGGCGCATGGTCGGCGCATACCTGCGGCAGATGGGACATCGTCATGCCGTCTTTGCCGGTGTCACGCAGACCGATAAGGCCGTCGGCGTTGACCGCAGACAGGGCTTCGTCGAGGCGTTCTGTGAGGACTGTCCTGAGGCGCGCGTGGATTTCGTCGAGACGGGCTTTGACTTCTTGTCGGCTTACAACAAGGGGGCAGCCATCCTGGAGCTCGCACCAACCGTCGTGGTCGGCGCGACGGACAACATCAGCCTCGGCGTCCTGCGCTATCTCCACGAGCGCGGCATCCAGGTGCCGGAGCAGATCTCCGTGGTCGGCTTTGGCGGCTACGACGTCGGAGCTGTTGTCTATCCGGCGCTGACAACTGTGGCCTTTGACTACGAGCTGCTGGGCATGAAGGCGGCACAGTACCTTCTGGACCTGCTGGCCCACCACGCGGGCGAGGAGAATATGACACTGCCGCTCTTCTTCGTCGAGCGCGAGAGCGTGCGCAACCTCACGGAAAAATACGAGACAAAGGCTCCAGCTTCGTATCTCGAACTGACCTGATATCGACAATAAAAATGGACTCTGCCATGGCAGAGTCCATTTTTGCTCAAGATAAGAGCAACTTATTTCTTGGTGAAGGTGATATGAGCCCCAACCGAGAGCGTCGGCTGAGACGGGCCCTTGACGATGATCTGGCCCGGCATCGAACCCGTTGCATTGAAGATGATCGTGCAGTGGCCTTCTTCGCGGATGTTGTCGTTGACCGCATCGCCGACTTTCTCGACCGTGTACTTCACACCGCCCATCAGGAGCTTGTCGCCCTTCTTGATGTCCTCTTCGAGTTTGCCCGGCGTGTGCTCGATGACCATGTCCGAGAGATTCGGGCGGATGCCCTCGTCGAGCAGGATCGCACTCTTATTGTTCTCGAGGAACGTGCGCGCGAGATTGCCGATAGCTGTGATCGAAACATCGTATTTAATTTCCATGATTTTCCTCCCTGTATATACACAATATCCATCAAACAACGTCATAAACGCCATGAACGTCACAAGTCGATATCAACTATATTATAACATAACCAAACGCCTGTGAAGGGGTAACGGCGCTTTTTGTACCAGGTTTTCAAAAAAACGGAAAAAAATACTTGCCAAGATGCCAAGGATACGCTATAATAACTTTTGTTGACAGCGAATGGCTGAAGACACAGGGGTATCGCCAAGTTGGTAAGGCACGGGTCTCTGAATCCCGCATGC
>OLFV01000171.1_pt1 | contig 78208 bp, 56 predicted proteins | sample 1605551 | NCBI WGS metagenome assembly OLFV01 (sample SAMEA3888922, study PRJEB22519) | human gut metagenome | biome: human gut; feature: human-associated habitat; material: faeces | place: Denmark | collected 2011
GACGCTCGACCTCCTATGATTAGCAAAGCATACGGCTTTAACTTCTATAACTTCTATAACTTCTTTAACTCCCAATTATGAATTATGAATTCTTAATTATGAATTAAAAAAAAAACCTCCCCAGAATTTCTTCCGAGGAGGATTTTTTATTTATTCAGTAATATCTTACTTCTTAACAATCTTAACGGTCTTGTTGTTCATGCGAACGATGTTGATACCCTTCTGCATTGCGTTCACCTTAGCACCGTTGATGCTGTAGATGTCAGCCTTGCCGTTCTGGGCAGCAGCGTTGATGCTGTTGATGCCGTTTGTCAGAGTTGCGAAGTTAGCATTTGTAACGTAGTCGTTAGAGCCGTCGCCATAGCCTACATAGCTGATGTTGATGCTCAGGTCGTCTGCGCTTTCAGATGTAACAGTGATGTACTCAACATAGGTCACCTTCTTCTCGTCAGCTACAACAGCTGCGTCGTCGCCGTCTGTTGCCTCATAGTAAACAGGAACGTTTGACATCTGGCTGATGTAGAGCTTGCCTTCTTCCTCAGAACCTACGAGGTCAGGAATTACGAATGTCGGAACTACATTGCCGTCGAGCTGGAAGTTGTGAACGCGGAGAGCGTACTTGCCATCCTCCTGCAGGATTACATCAACAGTGCCGTCGAATGTAGCTGAAGGTTGAGAGATAGCCCACTGGCCCTTGTAAGCCTTGCCTTCGCCGAACTCTCTGCCTTCCTCCTGCTTGTGACCGAACTCGATGAAGTAGAGGTCTTCGTTAGCAGTAAGGAGTTCAAACTGGAACCATACCTTGCCGTCAGCATACTTGACACCTGCAACATTTACAGACATTTCCTCGCCGTTTACAGTAGCTTTAGCGTCAGCGTTGTAGTACTTGATGCCTTCTTCTTCTGTTACATTGAGGCCCTTGATGGTGATGTCGCCGAGGTTAGCAGTTTCGCCTTCTACATTGTAGATGGTGAGGCCGTAGGTCTCGTCGCTGTAAGTGTTGATGTCGAGCTTCTTGCCCTCAGTTGTCTTGGTCTTGGTGCTCGGTTCTGTCACAGTCAGGTCGTCGGTGAACGATTCTGATTCTGTTACAGTCACAGGCACTTCCTGGATGCGTACATAGTTGTATGTAGCGTTGCTGCGGCCGTTGCCTTCCTGGCTGCCGACAGAGATTTCTGTGAGTGCCCAGAGAGCATTGTAAACAGTGTAGTTCTCTGTGAGCTCGCCACTTTCGTTGAGGTAGTTCACGCTATTGCCGTTCACGGTGATACCTGCTGCCTTTGAAATCTCAATGAGGAGTTCGTCGCCGGCTACTTCAACTTCCTTGCGGATCGGGTTGCCGGTAGCGTCGAGGTAGTTCACCTGCAATGTGTTGTTGCTTCTTGTGTAGTAGAGGTGGAAGTGAGTTCCATTCCAAGCGTCGATGGCGTCGCCAACAGAGAGGATGCCCTCGTTCTCGCCTGTACAGCCAGCTACGTTGATAGAAGCAACGAGCTTCTGGGTGTTCCAGTCGATAGCTGTGTTCCAAGCGAACTTCTCGCCAGCGGGCTGATAGCCGTCTTCACCTACCTTGATGCCAGGAACATCAGGTGTCTCACCACCTTCTTCGTAGCCGCCATAGAGAATCTTGGCTTCCTGACCCAATACAGTAGCAGTGAACTTGGCAACGAGCTTGTTGTCCTTGCTGCTACCGGTCATTGCGAACGCTACCTTCTGACCTTCAGAGAACATGCCACCGTATATCGTGTTTATGTTACTCATTGTAGCTTCGCCTTCGAATGTGTAGTTGATGTTGCCTTCAGCATCCTCAACGCCTTCAACGTTTTCAGCTGTGAAGTCGCCAATCTGTGTGTTGCCTACTGTGAGGTTCTTGTAAACAACAGTGTAGCGGTTTTCACCGGTAGCTGTGATTTCCACAGTCTGGTCGGTCAGATCTACTGTGCTGCCATTGAATGTAGCCTTGGCATTGTCAGTGTAAACAACCGGCTTGGCAGGCTCCGGAGTTGATTCGAGGTTCTGTACGCGGATATACTTGTATGTTGCGTAGCTTGGGTTGCCCTGCTGGCATCCGAGGTCGATGTTGGTGAGTGCCCAGAAGTCGGATGTTGCTGCGAGGTAAGCGTCGATGTCGGCGTACTGGTCAGATGTATTGTACTTGTTGAGGTACTGTGTGCCGTTGATTACGAGACCCTTTTCCTTAGAAAGTTCGATAACGAGGATGTCGTCGGTGAGAGTGACGTCGTAACGTGAACGGTTGCCAACGCCTGATTCAGAACCTTGAGCCATGAAATTGAAGTTCAAGTTCTTGGTTCCGGATGTGTAGTAGAGGTGGAGGTGAGGAGCTGCTTCCCACTCGCCAATATTAGAACCTACAGAGAGGATGTTCTCGTCCTCTGTTCCACCCTTGCAGCCGCTGAGGTCGATAGCAGCAACGAGCTTCTGAGTGTTCCAGTCGATAGGAGTGTTCCAAGTGAACTTGACGCCGTTAGGAGCGTAGTTGTCTTCGCCAACCTTTGTGCCGGGAACAACTTCTGGTTCTGGTTCCGGATCCTTGATTTCTGTACCGAATGTGTAAGTGCACTGGTAACCAGAAATGTTGAATGCACCATTGATGTAGATCTTTCCGTCCTTGCTCTTTCCTTCGAACTTCAGTTCAAATTCCTTTCCTTCGCCAACGCCGAATGCTGTTGCAGAAGGACCTATGTTGGAAGCGGTTGCCTTTCCGTTGAAAGAATAGCTTACGCTACCGTCAGCGTTAGGTGTACCGGCAACATCAACAGCTGTGAAGTCGCCCAACAAGTATGAAGCGAACTGATACTGCTTGATGACGAACTTGTACTTGTTTTCGCCAGTCTCGTAAACGTCAACCTTTGCGTTTTCGAATGTCTGCTCGTTGGTGCCCATGAATGTGGTCACAGCCTTGTCGGTGTATGATGCTGTAGGTTCAGCTTCAGGTGCTGCGGGCATTTCGAAGTCTTCACCGTATGTGATAACGAATGGGTCATCACCGAAGCCTACATATTTACCGCTGCATACGAGGTAGAGCTGTTCGCCCAGCATCTTGCCTTCAACAGTCATAACAGCTGTGTTGCCGTAATTGCTACCTTCAACAGTACCAGTCAGCTTTTCGCCGTTTGTAGAGAACACAACGCCTTCGCCCTGTGCTGTTCCGGGAACGTTGGTGAATTTGATGTTGCCATTGTCGTCGTAAACGCTCAGTGTCTTGATGTTGATTGTGTAAAGTCCATCGCCGTTTTCAGCAATAACGACATCAGTCTCGTTGTTGCCCTTGCCGGTCCAGTTTCCGTTGTAAGAAACCTTTCCAGTGAATTTGTGAGATGGTCCTACCGGTCCTGCGGGGATTTCGAAGTCTTCACCGTATGTGATGGTGAACGGATCATCGCTCCATCCGAATACCTTACCGCTACAGAAGAGGTAGAGCTGGTCGCCCAACATCTTACCTTCTACGGTCATGGCAATCTGGTCGCCCCATGCGCTATTGACAGTGTAAGTACTGTTTTGACCGTTTGTAGAGAACACAACGCCTTCACCCTGAGCTGTTCCGGGAACGTTGGTGAATGTAATCTCGCTGTCTCTGCCGTAAACGGTGAGTGCTTTGATGTTGATGTCGTAAAGACCACCACCTTTGTCGGTGACGGTGACATCGGTCGTGTTAGAACCTTTTCCGGTTACAGTACCTTTCCAAGAGACCTTTCCGTTAAAATTGGAAACATCCCCGGCAGCTTTCGCCGGTCGTGTCAATGTATAGCCAGTCGCTACAACAGCAACTGTCGCAATCATTAACGCGAGGATAGTAAGAATCTTTTTCATACTTTTTCCTTTCTGTTAGTTAATAAATTGATTATTGGTTTAAAAAATTAAAAATTTGCGTATAGCATGAAAGCCCGTAAGGGTATTCGTTTTTTCAACTGGCAAGAGGCGACGAGGTAGGCTTCCGCCGATATAAGCTTGCAGCCGAAAGGTACGGCGACAGGCTTATCTCCTTGTCTTCTCGTTTGCTTGTTATTTATTGATTGTCACTTATATATATAACGTGTATCTTTTTCGTAAAGATGGTTTTTCGGCGGTCTGTATGGGCGTCAGTAGCTCTTCACAGCGTCGGTTTAGGGTTGTGTGGTGTATTGCGGTGGCGTCATTGCCGATAGTCCGTTATTTGCACTACATGGTGCAAAGATAGAAAAAAAATTATAAACTGCAAATTTTTTTAGATAAAAAATGAAAAGAGGGGATGGGAGGGGTTAAAAAGGAGTTGGCGGAAGTTGAAAGGGAGTTATCGGAAGTTTATGGAAGTTAGCTGAAGTTAGCGGACAATACCAAACTTGCTGAAGACAGTACTAATGTCCGCTAATTTCCTTTTAACTTCGGCGAAGCCTAACTTCCGCTAACTTCTGCTTTGAACGCTCGCCCTCCTATTTCTTCCTCGGCTTGCGTCTTGCCCATCCTTCTTCGCTGAAGTCGGGGATGTCGCCTTTGAGGCGCACTTCGTGGGCTTGTGCCATGAGCTGGCGCCAGTCGGTGCTTTCGGGGTGTTTTTCCTGCCGTTGGGTGTCGCCCTTACGGCCGCCGCGCTGGCGTGTGGCGTTCTGTCGTGTGCCTCGTGCCGTGTCGCGTCGTGGTGTCCGCTCCTTGGCGTTGTCGCGTGAGGGCGTGTCGTCGGCGTCGTTGCAGCGCACGGTGCGGTTGCGGTACTTGGCTCCGTTGAGGGCCCGCATCACCTTCTGGGCGTCGGCTTCGGGCACTTCTATGTAGGAGATGCGTGCGAGGAGGTCGATGTGTCCCACTTCCTGCCGTCCCTGCACGTTGCGGTTGATGAACTGCATCACCTCGCCGGGATAGAAGCCGTCGTCCTTGCCGAGGTTGATGAAGAGCCGTCGGAATCCTTTCTCTGCCTTGCGCTTGCCGCCCTTTTCGCGGCCGGCACCCTTGTCGGAGCGTTCGGAGGAGCCTTTGGAGGATGGTTTCACTATTTCGGGAGCATCGGCGTAGTATTTGAGGAAGCGTCCGAATTCGAGCGACACTATCTTCTTGAGGATGTCCTCCTTGTCGAAGTACTCGAAGTGGCGGTTGATGTCGGCCATGAAGGGTGCAATCTGTTCTTCATCGACATCCACTTTCTCTATCTCGTCGATGGCTTTGAAGAGCTGTTTGGAGCAAATCTCCTGCGGCGTGGGGAGGGTGCCATCGACGAATGCCTTGCCGATGGTCTTCTCTATGGCACGCACTTTTCCTTTCTCCTTGGTGTGTATGATGGATATGGATGTGCCTTTCTTGCCGGCACGCCCCGTTCTGCCTGAGCGGTGGGTGTAGCTTTCTATGTCGGCAGGCAGACCGTAGTTTATGACATGTGTGAGGTCGTCGACATCGAGTCCGCGTGCCGCCACATCGGTGGCTACGAGGAGTTGCGTGATGTGTTGGCGGAACTTCTGCATTGTTATGTCGCGCTGCTGCTGCGAGAGGTCGCCGTGCAGCGGTTCGGCGTTGTAGCCGTCGCGTATGAGTTTGTCGGCCACTTCCTGCGTCTCTGCCTTGGTGCGGCAGAATATGATGCCGTAGATGCGTGGATAGTAATCGACGATGCGCTTGAGTGCGAGGTACTTGTCCTTGGCGTTCACCATATAATATATGTGGTTCACGTGCTCGGCTCCCTCGTTGCGTGAGCCCACCACTATCTCCTTGTGGTCGTGCAGGTAGCCTTGTGCTATCTTCTCTATCTCCTTGCTCATGGTGGCTGAGAAGAGGAGCGTGTTGCGTTCAAGTGGAACGTTGTCGAATATTTCGTTGATGCTGTCGGAGAATCCCATGTTGAGCATCTCGTCGGCTTCGTCGAGCACCACGTTCTGCACGTTGTCGAGCTTGGCGGCTCCGCGGTGCATGAGGTCGATGAGTCGTCCCGGCGTCGCTACTATTATCTGTGCTCCGCGTTTGAGTGCGTGCATCTGGTCGATGATGGATGTTCCTCCATACACCGCCACGATGTTGATGCCCTTGATGTATTTTGCGAACGACTTGAGGTCGTCGGCTATTTGCAGGCATAGTTCTCGTGTCGGCGAGATTACTATTGCCTGTGTCTTTCGTTCTGTGGGGTCGGTGCGTTGTAGGAGTGGAATGCCGAAAGCGGCGGTCTTGCCTGTGCCTGTCTGGGCGAGGGCTATGACGTCGTTGCCGTTGCCGAGCAGGTATGGAATCACTTCTTCCTGCACGGGCATGGGGTGTTCGAAACCGAGTTCGTCGATGGCGCGGCGTATTTCGGGGGCGACGCCTAATTCTTCAAATGTCTGCATGATGGTTGGGATTGGGGGATGGAGGTGTGTCCTCCGGTGCCTTTGTGGCTTCTTAAAAAAGTTGAGTGGGTTTTAAAACGGGAGTTAGCGGAAGTTGATCCGCCTGCGGCGGATGGAAGATAACGGACATTACCATTGTTTCTCAATGAGTTATGCTATTGTCCGTTATGTCCTTTTGACTTCCGGCGAAGGCTGGTTTCCGCTAACTTCAGTTTTGAGACACCGTCTATTCTGAAAAAACGTGTTGCCTTTATTCGGCCTTTTTAGCGTTCACTTTCACCACTTCGACGGTGAAGACGAGGGTGGAGTAGGGCTTGATTGCGCCGGCAGGGCGTGAGCCGTAGGCGAGGTCCTGCGGTATGTAGAGCATCCACTTGCTGCCTTCGGGCATCATGCAGAGTGCTTCTGTCCATCCCTTTATCACTTGGTCGGGGCGGAATGTGGTGGTGTCGGGTGTGCGCTTGTAGCTGCTGTCGAACACGTTGCCGTCGATGGTGTGGCCTTCGTAGCGTACGGTGATGTTGTCGTCGGCCTTGGCGATGGGTCCTTCGCCCTTCTTGAGCACCTTGTACTGGAGTCCGGAGGGGAGAGTCACGACGCCCTCGTTGGTGGCGTTCTTCTGTAGCCAGAGTTCGTTGTCGAGCTTGTAGGCGGCGTTCTTCTTATCCTCTTCGGCCTTGCGTATGTTCATGAAGTGCTCGCTTGCTTTCTCGACGTTCATTATCGTGGTGTCGCCGAGAACGGCAGCGATGAATCCTTCGTTGAACTTCTTCTTGTCGATGGTGTAGGGAGTGCCTTCGAAGTCGCCCTTTACGCCGGTGAACATGCGCTGTTCGAGCATCTGTGCCACTACATATCCTGCGACACGGGCGTTGAAGTCGGCCTGCTCCGACTTGCTGAGGGCTTCACGGAGAGCGGTGGCGAAGTTGCCGAAGTTGGCTGAATCCACCTGCATCTGGTTGATGATGTACTGGTCGAGGCCTCGTGTGAGAGCCTGTCCTGCGGCGTAACTGAGTGAGTCGGAGGGTGTTGTGAGTGCTACGACCTCCTTCTTCTGTGGTTCCGGGGTCTTCTGTTTCTTCTTGCCGGGGAGCTCGGGAGCTGCGGCAAATGTTGCGCTCGCTACGAAGAGGAGTGCGATGAGAGTGATATGTTTCATTGTCTTTTTATTAGAAAAAGTCGCGCTCCGCATGTGCAAAGGCATCGTTGCGGTGCTTTTGTTCATGCGGAGCGCGGATAGTGTGATGTATTATTTGCCTACCTTTATGAGTTCAATCTTGAACACGAGGGGAGAGAAGGGCTTGATCTGTCCGGTCTCACGCTCGCCGTAAGCGAGTTCCTGCGGGATGTAAACTTCCCATACAGAGCCTTCGGGCATGTGTACGAGTGCTTCTGTCCATCCCTTTATCACCTGGTTGGCACGGAGATCTACGGGTTTGCCGTTCTTGTAGCTGCTGTCGAAGACGGTGCCGTTGATGAGGCGACCTTCGTAGTTTACGGTCACAAGCGATGTGTCCTTAGGCATTGCGCCCTTGCCTTCCTTGATAACCTTGTACTGGACTCCAGAGGGAAGCACCTTCACGCCTTCTTTCTTGGCGTTGGCTGCCATCCACTCTTCGCCGGCCTTCTTGTTGGGGCCGTACTGTTCTTCCATAGCCTTGGCCTTCACTTCCTGAATCTTTTTCTGCATTGTCATCTGTGCCTGTGCCATGTTCATAAAGCCGTACTTGCCTTTCACGCCCTGCACGAATCCTGCCATGAAGTTCTTGAGTGAGATGGTCTTTGTGCTGTCCTCGCCGAAGAGCTCGTGGTTGATGCCCTTCACCATGCGGTTGGAAATCTGCTGTCCTATCTGCACACCCATGTAGTAGGCGGCCTTCTTCTTGTCGTCGCCGGCATTTGCACCGTCGTTGAGACCCTTGATGAAGGCATCCATGTAGGTAGTGTCAATCTCCATCTGTGTGAGATATTCCTTCAGACCCTGGGTCTGTGCCATACCCATAGCATAGCTGAGGGTATCGACGTCGGTTTTGAGGTTGGGCTTCTGTGTTGAGTTGCCGCATGAAGCCATGAAGCTTGCGGCGGTGATAGCCAGAGCGGCTACGATTGTAAGCTTTTTCATTTTTGTATATTGCGTTTATGTTTTTTTTTCTTGAGTAAGAAGTTAGAGAAGTTAAAGAAGTTATCACTCGCTTTGCTCGTTAGAAGTTAAAGCCAAATGCTTTGCTTCTTGAGTTTGTCGAGAGTTTTAAAGGAATCAAGTATTAGAAGTCAAGCATTTGGCTTTAACTTCTCTAACTTCTTTAACTCCTTTAACTTCTCTAACTCCTTCTCTTTTTACTTTTTTACTTTTCTACTCTTTTACTTTTATTTCACTTCTATCAGTTCCACATCGAACACGAGTGCTGAGAAGGGAGGAATCTGCTGTCCTGCTCCGTGCTCGCCGTAAGCGAGGTTGTAGGGGATGAAGAAGCGGTACTTTGCGCCCTCTTTCATGAGCTGCAGACCTTCTGTCCAGCCGGCGATGACGCCGTTGAGCGGGAATGTTGCGGGTTCTCCGCGCTGAATGCTGCTGTCGAAGAGAGTGCCGTCGATGAGCATTCCCTCGTAGTGGCACACCACAGCGTCGGTGGCTTTCGGCTGGCGGCCGGTGCCTTCCTTGATTACCTGGTACTGCAATCCTGAGGGGAGCACAGTCACGCCTTCTTTCTTGGCGTTGTCGGCGAGCCATGCTTCGCCTTTCTGCTTGTTCTCCTTGTACTTCTCGGCGGCGGCTGCACGCTGTTTCTTCTCCTGGTTCTCAAAGAATTCCTTTACGATTGTCTGCGCTTCGGCATCGCTTATCTGCGGCTCTCTGCCCTCGATGACATCCTTGATAGACTGTGCGAAATCGTCGATGTTGAGCCCTTCGGCACCCATCTGCGACAACTGACGGCCTATACCAAGGCCCAAAGCGTAACTTACTTTATCCATATTGCGTTTATTATTAATGTGTCAAACGTGATTTAAAAACATGCAAATTTACTATTTTTCCGTGAGAGGTAAGGCTTCTTTGGCGAAAAATTAAGAATTTTGTAGATAATTATAGAACTTTACCGTACCTTTGTAAAGGTTTACTTGACACATTATCAGACAATGACAGAAGATTTCGACATACGCAAAGAAAGTTCCGTACAGGGAGAAAAGGACTTCGAGAACGCCCTGCGTCCGCTGCGTTTCGGCGATTTCAGCGGTCAGCAGAAGGTGGTGGAGAATCTGGAGGTGTTCGTGGAGGCGGCGAAATACCGCGGCGAACCGCTCGACCACACGCTGCTGCACGGTCCGCCCGGACTGGGAAAGACGACGCTGAGCAACATCATCGCCAACGAGCTTGGTGTGGGCTTCAAGATTACCAGCGGTCCCGTGCTGGACAAGCCGGGCGACCTTGCCGGCATACTCACCTCGCTTGAGCCGCGCGACGTGCTCTTCATCGACGAGATACACCGCCTCTCGCCGGTTGTGGAGGAGTATCTTTACTCGGCGATGGAGGACTACCGCATCGACATAATGATAGACAAAGGTCCCTCGGCACGCTCCATACAGATAGACCTCAACCCTTTCACCCTTGTCGGTGCCACCACCCGCAGCGGTCTGCTTACGGCTCCGCTGCGTGCCCGCTTCGGCATAAACCTGCACCTGGAGTACTACGACCCCGACACGCTGCGCCGCATTCTGCGCCGCTCTGCCGGCATAATGGGTGTGCCGATAGACGACGATGCCGCCATAGAGATAGCACGCCGCTCACGCGGAACGCCACGAATAGCCAACGCCCTGCTGCGCCGTGTGCGCGACTTCGCCCAGGTGAAAGGCAACGGACGCATAGACAACGACATAGCAAGGCTGTCGCTCTCGGCGCTCAACATCGACCAGTATGGTCTCGACGAGATTGACAACAAGATACTGCTCACCATCATCGACAAGTTCCACGGCGGTCCGGTGGGCGTGAGCACCATCGCCACAGCCATCGGTGAGGACACGGGAACGCTTGAAGAGGTGTATGAACCCTACCTCATCATGGAGGGATTCATCAAGCGCACACCGCGTGGACGCATGGCTACGCCGCTGGCCTTCAAGCATCTTGGACGCAACTTCACGGCGAGCAGCGCGGCACAGCCGGGACTTTTTGACTGAAACACTCTATGGAAATCCTTCTTCACTACATCTGGAAACACCGCATCCTGCCGCTCCACGAGCTGCACACCACCGACGGACGCCTCGTGGAGGTGATAGACCCCGGTCTGCACAACCGCCACGACGGTCCCGACTTCTTCAATGCCAAGGTGAAAATCGGCGGCGTGATGTGGGTGGGAAATGTGGAGATACACGAGAAATCGGCCGACTGGTATGCCCATCACCACGACAGCGACGAGGCATACAACAACGTGATACTGCACATAGCGTCGGTGATAAATTCCGACATTGTCACTGCCGACGGGTCGCATCCGCCGCAGCTGGAGTTGCATGTGCCGCAGAGCGTGGCGGACAACTACCGCCGTCTGCTTGCCGCCGACCCTTATCCTCCGTGTCGTGAGGCAGTGATGCGGCTGCCGTCGCTCACCATACACTCATGGATGAGCGCACTCGGAGCGGAGCGTATCGACGACAAAGGCGTGGCAATAGAGCGGCGTGTGGCGCAGTCGGACGGTTCGTGGGAGAAGGCTTTCTTCATAACGCTTGCCCGTGCCTTCGGCTTCGGCACCAACAGCGACGCCTTTGAACAGTGGGCCACGGCTCTGCCGCTGATGCAGGTGGCTCATCATCGCGACCATCCCATGCAGGTGGAGGCGATGTTCTTGGGTACGGCAGGACTCCTCGATGCCGAGACCATGCCGCAACGACAGCGTGATGCGGCTCTCTCCGACGCTTACTTCACGGCCTTGCGCCGCGAATACACATATCTTGCACACAAGTTCTCGCTCACGGCAATGCCCCGCACGGCGTGGCGTTTCATGCGTCTGCGCCCCCAGAACTCGCCCTATATACGCCTTTCGCAGCTTGCCACGCTCTACTGTTCGCGCCGTGCCGACCTGAGCAGGGTGGCGTCGTGCGCCACTCTCGACGAGGTGGGCGGTGCTCTGGCAACGGAAGTGGGCGACTATTGGCGCACACACTACTCGTTTGGCAACGAGAGCAAGGCGAACGCAAAGCGGCTCTCAGCGGCTTCGGTGCAGCTGTTGGTGGTGAACGCCGTGGTGCCGATGCTCTATGCCTACGGCCGTCACCGCCAGGACGAGACGCTGATACAGCGTGCCGCCACGCTCATGGAGGAACTTCCGCCTGAGGACAACACTTACATAAGACTGTGGAAGGAATGCGGCGTGAAGGCGGAGAATGCCGCCGACACGCAGGCTCTGATACAATTGCACCGCCGGTATTGCGAGAGAAAGGAGTGCCTGAGGTGCAGGTTCGGGTATTATCTTCTAAAGGGAGGTAGCGGAAGTATTTAAGGGAGTTATCGGAAGGTAGGAGGAAGTTATCGGAAGTTAGAAGGGAGTTAATGGAAGTTATCGGACGTATGTGACACTTGTTGAGCAAGTTGTGGTAATGTCCGATAACTTCCATCCGCCGCAGGCGGATTAACTTCCCATTAACTTCCGATAACTTCCTTTTTAGACCTACCTCATTGCCAGTGCCTTGTTCTCCTCGGCTTCCATTATTTCGCGCTCTCCGGGACCTTTGTCGTTGATGCCGCAGAGGTGGAGAATGCCGTGGATGATGACGCGGTAGAGCTCTTCGTCATAGTCCTTTCCGAACTTCTCGGCGTTGGAACGGACGGTGTCGAGCGATATGACGATGTCGCCGCTGACTATTCCCGGTTCGTCGTAGTCGAAGGTGATGACATCGGTGTAGTAGTCGTGGCCTAGGTATTCGTTGTTCACTTCGAGTATTTTCTCGTCGTCAACGAACATGTAGCCCACTTCACCCACCTTGTAGCCGTGGGCTGCTGCGACGGCACGAATCCATGCAGAAGTGTCGCGCTTCCTTATTTTCGGCATCTTTACGCCGTCGGTGTTGTATGTAATCATATCTGATTTTTTTGAAGTTCAAATTGTGGATTGCTTTTTCGTACCGCTTTAAATCTCCTTGTTAGGCAGTAATTCGGAGCAGCCTCTGCCGTAGTGCATGAGTTCCCTCACCACCGACGACGACACGCTGTCCATGCCGGGGAGGGCGAAGAGGACGATGGTCTCAATGCCGGTGAGGCGGCGGTTGATGTCGGCCTGTTCGCGTTCTGCCTCGAAGTCCTTCACGGTCCGCACGCCTTTGACGATGAACTGCGCCCCTACGCTGTCGGCGAAATCAACGGTGAGGCAGGAGTATTGCTCTACGCTGATGCGCGGTTCGTCGCTGTAAAGGCGGCGTATGGCATCCACACGCTCTTCGGCGGAGAGCATGTAACGCTTGCCGATGTTCACTCCCACGCCGATGATGAGGCGGTCGAAGAGCGGCAATGAGCGGCGCACGATGGAGTCGTGGCCTATGGTGAAGGGGTCGAATGAACCCACGAATATTGCTGTGCGTTGCATGATGGAACTTGTTTTTATCCTTTGCAAAGATAGTGCAAACCGAATACAATGAAGCTTGCTTCAATTGTTGAGGTGCAGCCTATCCTTTGCAAAGATATAGAATTTCTTTTATAAACGGTCAAAGTTGCGGGGATAAAAACGGGTGTGAATGCAGGTGTTCTACAAACAAGCCTTGTTTGGAGTGTAAACAAGGCTTGTTTGTTATGCAAAGAAGGCTTCTTTACGACGCAAAGAAGCCTTCTTTTTTCATACACTCTTTATATACTCTTCCGCCACGGCGCAGAGCTCGTCGTACCATTCCTGCCCGAAGCGGCGCACGAGCGGCCCTTCGAGGAAGCGATAGACGGGCAGACCGAGTTCGCGACCCTTCTTCACGGCATCGTGGCAGACATCCCAGCGGTTGTAGTTGAGGGCTATGGTGCCGTCGGCGAAGCGTTTCTCGCGGATGGGGTAGAGGGCGCACGAGATGGGCTTGATGAACTGTGTCTTGCCCTGACGGTAGGCGCGTTCGAGGGCGCAGAGGCAGCAGCCGTTGTCGTAGCAGGTGAAGACGCAGTCCTTGCCGCCCACGATGCTGGTGACGAGGTCGCCCTCACGGTCGGTGTAGGCAACGCCCTGCTTGTCGACGACGGTCTGCGCCTGTGCCGACATGTCGCCCCAGACGGTGTCGAGGGCACTCTCTATGCCGGCTATTTCGTCGAGGGTGACGGGTGCGCCGGCGTCGCCTTCGACACAGCAGATGCCTTTGCAGGCGTCGAGGTCGCAGCAGAACTCCTCGGTGATGATGTCGGAGGAGACGAGGATGGAGTTTATATCTAAAATCATTGTGATGTGTTTTGTCTTGTGAAATGCCGCTCTTGGGATTTTTTGTGAGGCGGCTTCCGCCTCGTTTACCACTCTACAGGTTCTTCGCCCCACTGCTTGAGGTAGGCGTTGCATTGCGAGAAATGGTGGTTGCCGAACCATCCGCCGCGGTTGGCGGAGAGTGGTGAGGGGTGAACCGACTGCAAGATGAGGTGCCGGGACGAGTCGATGAGGCTTGCCTTGGAGCGTGCGTAGCCTCCCCAGAGTATGAAGACGAGGTGGTCGCGGTGGGCGGAGAGGGCGCGTATGGCGGCGTCGGTGAACTCCTCCCAACCGTGCCTCTGGTGGCTGGCGGCCTGGTGTGCACGCACGGTGAGGGTGGCGTTGAGCAGCAGCACGCCCTGACGCGCCCAGCGGGTGAGGTCGCCCGATGTGGGGATGGGGGTGCCGAGGTCGTTGTTTATCTCCTTGAATATGTTCTGAAGCGACGGCGGAAAGGGTACGCCCTCATTTACAGAGAAGCTCAGTCCGTGCGCCTGCCCGGGCTCGTGATAGGGGTCCTGCCCTATTATCACCACCTTGACACGCTGGAACGGACAAAGGTTGAAGGCGTTGAACACCAGCGGTGCGGGAGGGTAGCAGACGCCGGTGCGGTACTCCTGACGCACGAAATCGGTGAGACGCTCGAAATATGGTTGCTCAAATTCGTGGGCGAGGTGTTCGCGCCACGACTCTTCTATCTTTACATTCATGGCTGCAAAAATACAAAAAATATTCTACAATGTGGGCGGTAGCGGCCTGCGAGGGGCAGAAAGACGGCGAAAACGCTGCCGGTATGGAATAAAAAGCGTAACTTTGCCTTGCTTCCGCGCGGAAAAGGAAGGGCAGAAGGGTCTGGCGACAGGGCTTGGCTGCATGGATATTCTCGCGGGAATGCGCTTGAAACTATTATTATAAAAACAATCAAACATCATGAAACGCTATTTTTCCACAACCATGGCTCTCGCCTTTGCCATGGCGATGAGTGCGCAGACACTGTTTGTCGGCACTTACAACATCCGTCAGCACAACAGCGGCGACGACAAGGAAGGCAACGTATGGACGGTGCGCAGCAAGGTGATTGCCGACCAGATAAACTTTGAAGACCCCGACGCCTTCGGCACGCAGGAGTGCTTCAAGTCGCAGCTCGACGACCTTACGGCGCGTCTCGACGGCTACGACCACATCGGTGTGGCGCGTGACGACGGCAAGGAGAGCGGCGAGTATTCCGCCATATTCTACAAGAAGGAGCGTCTGCAACTGCTCCGCCACGGCGACTTCTGGCTCAGCGAGACGCCCGACAAACCCGGACTCGGATGGGACGCTGCCTGCATACGCATCTGTTCCTGGGGCGAGTTCAGGCAGAAAGACACCGGCTTCAGATTCCATTACTTCAATCTTCACATGGACCATGTGGGCGTAGTGGCGCGCCGCGAAGCCGCCAAACTCGCTGTGAAGAAGATAAAGGAGATAGCAAAGGACGGACCGGTGGTGCTCACTGGCGACTTCAACGTGGACCAGACCGACGAGATTTACCGCATATTCACCACATCGGGAGTGCTCAAGGATTCATACGAATGCGCTGAATTCCGCTTCGCGGAGAACGGTACCTTCAACTCGTTCAAACCCTGGTTGAAGAGCGATTCGCGCATCGACCATGTGTTCGTTTCGCCGAAATTCAATGTGAAACGCTACGGAATGCTCACCGATATGTACTGGACAAAGAACCCCGCCTACAATGCCGGAGAGCAGAAAGGACACGATGCGCCGCAGGAACTGCGCTTCAAGGAATATCAGCTCCGCACGCCGTCAGACCATTATCCGGTACTGGTGAAGATGAGGTACGAGAAGTAAGGATCTCTTATCGATTTAATACGCACGGGGTGTGCCGAAGGTACACCTCTATGCGAAACCCACTGCAAGCCGCGAAGCGGCGCAGCTGTGGGTGTAACTGTATGGGAGGATAATGTTCCGCGAAGCGGGACTTACACATCCTGCTGACCGCCAATAGTATAAGTCCCCCTTCGGGGAACCGTCCCTTGTGTCCTTACCACCCACAGCTGCGCCGCTTCGCGGCTTGCAGTGGGTTTCGCATAGAGGTCCCGCTTCGCGGAACCCGTAGCTGGAAGTTTTTACCGGACAGCAATAATTTGAGATAAAAAGGCTGGAATCCGTATGGATTCCAGCCTTTTCTTTTGATGCTAAAATGTTGTAATCAGATTGTTATCTCTTCACAATCTTCACTGTGTGAGTGCCCTTCTGGCTTGCAACCTTGACGGCATACACGCCTTCAGGCAGTGTGTCGAGGCTCACTCTTACGGCAGAACCGTTGGCAGAAGCGGCATTGACGAGCTGTCCCTGGATGTTGAACACCTGGGCGTTTACCGATGTTGAGCCTGCGATGCAGAACTCGTAGGCGTTGTCGCCGACTGCGCTGTAGATGAAAGCCTTGTCGCCCTTGACGGTGCTGATGCCGTCAGCGCCGCCGTTGAGGATGAGTTTCAGACCTTCGTAAGCGTCAATCTTGCCGGCACCCCACTGTGTCTTGTTTGTGGCTGATGTGACATAGCTGTCCTTGCGGGCTGTCTGTGCGGCGATATTGCGCAGCTGCAGGCTTGTGAGGTCGGGCTTTGCGTCGAGCCAGAGAGCCATGACGCCGGTGGTGAACGGTGTTGCCATGGATGTACCCTGCATCGGACGGAAGTAATAAGTCTTGCCGTCGAAATCGACAGACTTCACATATTTCTTCGAGTCAGAACCTATCTGGCTGTTGTTCATGTAGTAGGAGCTTGACGCAGAGATGACGAACGAACCCGGAGCACAGAAGTGCGGGAAGCTGCGGCCGTTGTCGTAGGTGGCTGAACTTGAGAAGCTTCCTATCTCGCCGTCCTTCTCTCCCTTGCCGTAGTCGGCAGTGCTGTAGGAAGAACCGTCGGCGTAGGTGCCGCTTTCGCGTGTGGTGTAGGCGCCGACAACGATAGGAGTCTGGCCGCTACCGAGGTCGTTGGTGATGCCGTATTCAACGCCGTCGCCCCAACCGGGAAGTCCGCGGCCCACGAGCAATGGGTAAGGCGATGATGTAGTCATTATGCGCTGACCCTTCTTGCCGTGTACGATGTAGCCCCAGAGGTAGCGTGACGGGTCGGTAATGGTTCCCTTGCAGTTCACCCAGTAGTTGTAACGGTTGTTGTTGCTGTTCACACCGCGCTCCACATAGATTGAACCTACATAGATTTTGCTCAGTTCCGTGCTTTCAGACATGGGCGCAAACTGTGAATAAGTCTCGTCGTCTTCGAGCTTGTAGGTGCGTAAAGCCTTGTCCTCCTGAAGGTCGTAGAGCACGAATTCCACATCGAACTTGCGGTCGTCGTTAGCCCATATTTCCAGAGGAGCCTCGTCGCTGAAGCGCAGGAAGGTCTTCATCACTTCGTCCTCGGAGTTGAATGTGTGGCGCTGCAAGCTGGCGAACTGTGCGTAGTTGCCTGCTGCTATACAGAAAGTGGCGTCGCCTGACTTGCCCACCTTGTCTATATATGCCGAGAGAGGTGATGTGCCGTCGTGCGGGCCCATCATGATTCCGATAGACATGTTGATTACAAGCGGCTTTTTCACCTCCTTGGCGTAATCGACGAATGCCTCTACTATGTCCATGAAGTCGCTGGTGTTCTCTGTCATGTCGGCCATGAGAATCTCGGCATCGGGTGCAATTCCCTTGCAGGAGTATGTGCCGTCGTCGTAGTAGCCGGCTGCGATGCCTGCCACATGGGTGCCGTGGTCGCCGCTTCTCACGCCTGCCGACGGAACGTATGCTGCCATCTCTTCGGGTGTGGTGAGCAGGTCAAGACCGTCGGTGACATACATCTTCACGCGCGACTTGTGTGTTGTGGGGTCGCAGAGCATCGGGTGTGTGGGGTCGAGGTACTTGTCGATGACACCTATCACCACGTTCTGTCCGGAGTAGGACTGTGCGAGGTCCTCCATGGCGCGGATGCGATCGACGCCGGCTTCGGCTGTCGCGCGGTCGAGCATGGGTTCCATCTTGCTCTTGTAGGAGAGCGACATCACTGCCGGATTGTTGTTGAGTGCGTCGAGCTTGTTCATCGGCACGCTCACTGTCACGAACTCGCCGCGTGTGCGGTTCACTGTTAATCCGTCGGCATTGAGGGCCGAAGCGTCGAAGCCGGGGTTGAGGCGCACGAGTACCTTCAGGCTCTTTGCCTCGGCGCTGATGCGTTCCGGCGAGCCTGCCTTGCCTGTCTGTGCAGCCACTGCCTTCATGTCGCGCAGTGCGGCGCGGCTCTGGAGGTCGAGTTTCGACTGTGCTCCTGCTGTCATGGCTGTCATGGCGAGAAGCATGAAAAGAGTAGTTTTCTTCATATTGTTGGTGCTTTGTTGATGTTTTCCTTTTGTTTTCAAGAAGCCGGGGGTGGGGCGTCGGAAGCGGACGGGTCGGTGTCTGCCCATGGCCTGTCCGCTTCTGCCGTCATCAATCCACTACGATTTTCACTGAGTGGCACTTCTTTCCGCTCATTACCTTCACTACATACACGCCGGGAACGAGTCCGTTGGTGTTGAGCTGCAGTGTGTCGGCTGCGGCAGAGACGGTGCGCACGGTCTGACCCTGCACGTTGCATACCACGGCCTGCATGGATGTCGCGCCGGCCACGAAGAAGTCGTATTGTCCGCGTGCGGGGCTGTTGAAGAGGAAGTCGCGCTCGCTGTCTATCTTGCGCACGTCGGTGCTGGCGCGGCGGAGGGCTTCCTTCAGACCTTCATACACATCGAGTTTGCCCGCGCCGCACTGCACCTGGTTGGCTGCTTCCACCTGTGCGTCGCGGCGTGCTGTCTTCATTGCTATGTCGCGGATGTCGGTGTGTGAGAGGTTCGGGTTGGCTTCGAGCCAGAGTGCTGCCGTACCTGCCATGAATGGCGATGCCAGTGATGTGCCGATGTACGATGTGAAGTAGTAGGTTCTGCCGTCCACTGTCACCGAGCGTGTGTATGGGTTGTGTGTGCCGATGGAGTTGTTCTCCATGTAGTAGGTGTTCATTGACGACTCGATGAATGCTCCCGGCGCGAGGATGTGGGGGTATGAGCGGCCGGTGGGATAGCTGCCGTAGCTTGTGAACGACGACACGTCGCCTGCCTGGTCGCTGAATCCGTAGCTTGCGAGGGTGTAGGTCTTGCCGCTTGCGAATGTCACTCTGTCGGTGGTGTTGTATGAACCCACTACGATGGCCTCTGTTCCGGTACCGAAATCGGTGGACGAACCGTCGCGGCTGACGCCGATTCCCCATCCGGGATACTGCTCGTCGACTGGCACGAAGCGCGGTGTCACGGTGGTGTTGGCTCTCATGGAGAGTCCCTTCTGTCCTGCTATGATCATACCGAGGACGATGTTGTTGTCAGACGAATTCTTGCTGAGGTTGAGGTTTACGAACGCATTGTAGTGGTAGTTGTTCTTGTCGATGTATGCCGTGCTGTTGATGGTGCCGCTGAAGAATCTGCCCAGCGTTCCTTTCTCCGCCACATTGACGCTGTTGCTGCCGTAGAGTTCTATCTGTACGGCGTCGCTCACGATGCGCTTCTGGCTCTTGTCGTATGCCACGAAAGCCACGCCCACTTCGCGTGAGTCGCTCGACCATACGTCGATGTTGCCCACTGTGCCGTTGAGGAATGTGCGTACCTGCTCCAGATCTTCACTGAAAGTGTAGGTCTGGTTGCAGTAGTAGGCTCCGTCATTGCCCGATGCGAGACAGAACACGACGTCCTCCTGCTTGCTCAGTGTGTCGATGTAGGCTGCCAACGCACCCGTGCCGTCGTGCGAACCGCCGATGGGTGAGTATGACATGTTGATTACAAGGCGTGTGCCGTGCTTCTTGGCGAAGCGCACGAATGCCTCCAGTTTCTTCATGAAGCTGGCGAGGTCCTCGGAGAGGTAGCCCATGACGATGTTGCTCTCCGGCGCTGCTCCCGTGAGACTGATGTCGCCGTTGTCGAAGTGTCCGGCTGCGATTCCGGTGACGTGTGTGCCGTGGTCGGAGCTTTTGTTGTCGGCTGTGGGCTCGTAGTCGGCTATCTTCTGCGGTGTGGAGAGCACTCGTCCCTCCGATGTGATGAAGAGCTGCACGCGGTTTTCACCCGTCTTGCTGTCGCGGAACATTACATGATTGGGGTCGAGCCAGTTGTCGAGCACGCCCACGGTGACTCCCTTGCCGGTGTAGGGCTGCGTGAGTCCGACGCCCTGGTGCACGCGGTCGGCGCCGGTGTCCTTGTTGGCCTGTGTGAGGCAGGGTATCATCGCCTGCTTGTATGATATGCTGCGCACTTCGGGCAGTGCTTCGAGTGCCTCCATTTTGCTGAGAGGCAGGCTCACTACTCCGAATTCAGAGCGTGTCACGCCCACTTCCACGCCGTCGATGCTGATTTCTTCGGGCGAGTGTCCGGGTTCCATGCGTACCATCACCTCCACTGTCTGCTGTTCTGCTGTCGGCGATTCAGGGGCGTTCTTGCGGTCGTTCTGTGCGGCAGTTGCGGTGAGCTGTGTCAGTGCCATACGGCTCTGCGCGTCGATTTTTGACTGTGCAAATGATGTCGTTGCTGCGAGGGCGAGCGATATCAGGATTAAATGCTTTTTCATTATTTTGCTTTATTTGTGTGAATTTATTATACTATTTTAATAATGTGAAATACTCTTTTTGTATGAATGTAGTCCTGCAAATTTACGAATAATTACCGAAAGCAAGCGAAAGTAAATCTCTTTTTTTGTCGTTCTGCCCTGCTTTTTCCTCTTTTAGGGCAGGAAAGGGCGAAAAATGTGCAAGTTGTTGGTAACAAACGCCTTTTTGCATTTCGTTGCGCCTACTTTTGGTGCGGCTTCAAACAAGGCTTCTTTGCAATGTAAACAAGGCCTGTTTGCATCATAAACAAGGCTTCTTTGAAGAGCAAACAAGCCTTGTATTTGCACACTTGAAATGTTTTTCGTAATTTAGCGGTCGTTAGAAAAACATCTCGGTAACCCTGCGACTATGAACAACGATGAATATTTAGAGCATAAGCTCCGCCACCGCGACATAAAACCCACGGCGATACGCCTCCTCGTACTGCGCACGATGATGCGCGGCGACGAGACCGTTTCGCTGCCGGAACTGGAGCGTCTGCTGCCCACTGTCGATAAATCGACCATCTCGCGCACGCTCTCCCTTTTCCTGCTCCACCGCCTGATACATGCCGTGGACGACGGCACGGGCTCCATGAAGTATGCCGTCTGCGCCGACGACTGCGACTGTTCGCTGGAGGAGGAGCACACCCATTTCTGCTGTGAGGAGTGCCACCGCACATTCTGCCTCACCAATATCGTCGTGCCGATAGTGCCGCTTCCCGACGGGTTCGTGCTCGAAAGCGTGAACTATGTGCTGAAAGGACTTTGTCCGGAATGTGCCGAGAAGCGGGGACGACGGCAGTAAGCGTGGCGTAAGGGGTGCTGTGAGTGTGGCGTTCCTGCCGTCTGCTGGTCATGAGAAAAGGCGAAGCCTGCCCGGAATCTGTCTCTTTTGACAGTCATTCCGGGCAGGCTTCGCCTTGTATGTGTGCTGCCTTGCGGCAGAAGTGTTATGCGTCAATCTTCGCGTAAGTGGCGTTCTGCTCGATGAACTGGCGGCGTGGCTCCACATCGTCGCCCATAAGCATGGAGAAAATCTCATCGGCTTCGGCGGCGTTCTCTATGGTTACCTGCTTGAGCAGACGCTGTTTCGGGTCCATGGTGGTCTCCCAAAGCTGTTCGGGGTTCATCTCACCGAGACCTTTGTAACGCTGCGTGTGGATGCTCTTGCCGTCGTCTATGCCGTCGGCGTACTTGTCGATGAATGCCTGGCGCTGCTGATCTGTGTAGCAATACTCCTTCACCTTGTTCTTGTAGGAGCAGAGGTAGAGCGGCGGAGTGGCTATGTAGAGGTGGCCTTCCTGGATGATGCGCGGCATGAAGCGGTAGAAAAGCGTCATGATAAGGGTGTCGATGTGCGAGCCATCGACATCGGCGTCGGTCATGATGATGATCTTGTCGTAGCGCAGCTTGTCGATGTTCGCTTCCTTGTCGTCCTCGCCATCGACACCGAAACGCACGCCGATGCTCTGGATGATGTTCATTACCGACTCCGATTCGAACACCTTGTGCCACATCACCTTCTCTACATTGAGGATTTTTCCGCGCAGCGGAAGGATGGCTTGGGTGTAGCGGTCGCGTCCCTGCTTGGCTGAACCGCCGGCTGAATCGCCCTCGACGAGGAATATCTCACACGACTTCGGGTCGCGGCTGGAACAGTCGGCGAGCTTGCCGGGGAGTCCTCCGCCCGTCATGGGGTTCTTGCGCTGCACGCTTTCGCGCGCCTTTCGTGCGGCGACACGCGCTGTTGCGGCGAGAAGCACCTTGTCGCAGATGAGTTTTGCCTCCTTGGGATGCTCCTCAAGGTAGTTTGTCAGGGCTTCGCCCACGGCCTGCTGCACGGCGCCGGTCACTTCGCTGTTGCCGAGCTTGGTCTTTGTCTGACCCTCGAACTGCGGTTCTGCCACCTTGATGGCTATTACTGCGGTGAGTCCTTCACGGAAGTCTTCGCCCGTAATCTCCACTTTCGCCTTCTCGATGTTCTTCGAAATGGTGGGGTCGGCATCGGCGTATGCCTTCAGGGTGCGTGTCAGTGCCATGCGGAATCCGGTGAGGTGGGTTCCGCCTTCTATGGTGTTGATGTTATTGACGTATGAGTGTATGTTCTCGCTGTAGCCCGTGTTGTACATTATTGCCACTTCGATCGGCACGCCTTGCTTCTCTGTCTTGAGGTAGATGACGTCGTCGAAGAGGTGGTCGCGGTGACGGTCGACATAGCGCACGAATTCCTTCAGTCCGTCCTTTGCATGGAACACTTCCTCGCGGGTGTTGCCTTCTTCGTCGGGACGCATGTCGCGCAGGGTGATTCTGATGCCTGCATTGAGGTAGGCGAGCTCACGCATACGGCGTGAGATGATGTCCCACTGGTAGTGTGTGGTGGTGAATACGGTAGGGTCGGGCCAGAACTGCTGGCGTGTTCCGCGGAGTTCGGTCTCGCCTACTATCTTGACGGGATAGAGGGGGCGTCCCTGTTCGTATTCCTGCTGGTATATCTTGCCGTCGCGGAACACCTGCGACTTCATGTGGGATGATAGCGCATTGACGCAACTTACGCCCACGCCGTGGAGTCCGCCGCTGACTTTGTAGGAGCCTTTGTCGAACTTTCCGCCCGCATGGAGCACTGTCATTACCACTTCAAGGGCCGACTTGTGGAGCTTTGCGTGCATATCTACGGGGATTCCGCGTCCGTTGTCCTGCACGGTGATGCTTTCGTCCTCGTTGATGGTCACCTCGATGTGGGTGCAATAGCCTGCCATCGCCTCGTCGATGGAGTTGTCCACGGTCTCGTTCACGAGGTGGTGGAGTCCCTTTTCGCTGATGTCGCCGATGTACATTGCAGGGCGTTTGCGCACTGCTTCAAGTCCTTCGAGCACTTGAATGTTGCTGGCTGAATAGTTGCTTGTGCTATTTTGATTTTCTGCCATTTCTCATTAAGTAATTAATCTATGCAAAATTACGAAAAAAAAGTGGGTTCGTGAAATTTTTGAATGTAAAAAGTGAGCGTCGTGCGCATTGATAATGTGTTATTTGTGGAAATTAAGTTACCTTTGCATCCGGCAAGGGTTTTCTTGCTGTCATGTTATATATGAAAATAGGAATGAAAGTTGTTAAACTCCTGGTACTGTTTCTGTTGTCGGCGGCTTCGGCTCCGGCTTCGGGCGGTGAGTATTTTGATGTGGTGACGCTGAAATGCAGCGAGAAGGCGGCGGGGTCGTCCTACGAGGCATGGGTGGATGTGCCTGTGGGCGGCGGGGCGGCTGTCGTGCGTGAGGCGAAGCGGTGGATATGCGAGGTCCTGGGTGTGGACGAGGCGCCGGAGACTGATGCCGACGGCTTCGCGAAGCTCATGGAGCGTGCCGCTGCCGACTTCCTTGCCGACGCTGAGCGTTGCCGCCGCACGGTGAGGGTGACGTGGAACTATGAGGATGCGTCGTGCGTGACGTATGAGGCAGAGGTTGCCGACCATGATTCGGTGACATGGACTACTGCCGATGTGGCCACGTTCAGCAAGCGCGACGGGCATCGTGCGGAGCCGCAGGAGGTGTTTGCGTGCGACGAGGCGCGCATAAAGCAGCTCATGTGGCGCTGGCGTGGCGACCTGCCGATGGAGGTTGGGAGCGCCGACGAGCTTTATGTGGGCAGCGTGGGCTACATCGACGGTTGGGTGATAGTGATCGGTCCGGCGCGTAACACGTCGGGTGCGGAGTTCCGCATACGCTATTCCGACGCCGAGCGGTGGCTCCGTGTGGGTCGCGAGGGCTATCTGCCGTGAACATGCGGCGGCGTGGCTGGAGGCGGCATGTGCCACCCCTGCCGTATGGACGCAAAAAAGCCACAACCCGTATGGATTGTGGCTGTAGGAGTTGTCGGCTGCCCGGCTTATGCCAAGCTGCTGATATGATTGCACAAACTTGACTTCAAGTTAGCGGCTTTGTTCTTGTGGATGATGTTGGTCTTAGCCAACTTATCAAGCATTTTCTGTACAGTAGGATAGAGTTTTACTGCTTCTTCCTTGTCAGTGATAGCGCGAAGCTTGCGAACGGCGTTGCGCATGGTCTTTGCATAATATCTGTTATGCAGAGCCTTGGCCTTGTCCTGACGGATTCTTTTAAGTGATGATTTGTGATTTGCCATCTTTATTACTTCTTCTTCTTTTTATTTTTTTATTGTAGTCCCTAGGAGAGTCGAACTCCTCTTTAGAGAATGAAAATCTCTCGTCCTAACCGATAGACGAAGGGACCGAAGTGCTTGTTTTAAGCGGATGCAAAGGTACTGCTTTTTATTGTTTCCACCAAATTTTTCTGACAATATTTTTGATAAACCCCTCATTTTTCGTATTTTTGCGCTAAAATATCACGATTATGCAGGTGAAAACGCGTGCGATAGTGCTCAACTCGCTAAAATACGGCGAGTCACAGGTTATAGTTGATTTGTTCACGGAGACTCATGGGCGTCTCAGCTTCATACAGCGCATTCCCAAGACGGGGCGTGCGCGTGTGAAGAAGCAGTTTTTCCAGCCTCTCACGCTGCTCAGGGTGGAGTTCGACTACCGTCCTGCCCAGCGTCTGCTGCGCCTTTCCGATGCGCAGATGGAGTCGCCGTTCATGTCGCTGCCCTTTGATGCCCGCAAACTGTGCATCGCCCTGTTCGTGGCGGAGTTCACCTGTTATGCCACGCGTTCGGAACAGGACAACGCCGCTCTCTTCGCCTACATCGAGAACAGTGTGAAGTGGCTTGATGCCTGTGGAGGCAATTTTGCGAATTTCCACATTATATATATGCTGCGTCTGACGCGCTTCATCGGGTTCTACCCCAACACAGACGGGGCACAGGACGGGGCGTATTTCGACCTGCGCGGTGCGTGCTTCGTGCCTTATGCGCCGCTTCATCCCGACTTCCTTGAGCCTGACGAGGCGCGCAAGATAGGGCTGCTCATGCGCGTGAACTATGCCACGATGCACCTTGTGAAGATGTCGCGCACGGAGCGCAACCGCTGCGTGGAGCTGATTGTGAAGTACTACCGGCTGCATCAGCCCGACTTCCCGGAACTGAAGTCGCTGCCGGTGCTGAAGGAGGTGTTCTTGGGGTAGGAGAGGGGTGCTTGACTCCTTAACTCCTCACACCCACTTCCCCCAAAACAAAACAAGGCTTCCTTGCGTTGCAAAGAAGCCTTGTTTGTGTTGTAAAGAAGCCTTGTTTGCGGTGCAAAGAAGCCTTCTTTTCAGAGTAGTTATTAACTTGTTGAAAACCAGTGAGTTCTCATTTTCTTACGGCACGCCATTGGAAGTAGGGTTGTATGATGCTCAATGCCGACTGCAGCACGAGGTGTATCTCGCTCACCCAGTATGCCCATTCCTGGCCGGCATGCAGCGATGTGAGGGCGAAGTAGGCGAGTACCGTCGCGCACGAGAGCGCGAACTGCGCCACGATGACGATGCCGAGCTGCCGGAGACGGCCGCGGTAGCGCACGGTGAGGAGCAGCGACACGGCGAGGATGATGAGGCTGTGCACGTTGCCCACGATGGCTGTCACCATCGAGGAGATGGCTGTGGCGTTGTCGTGCTGTGCGAGTGCCTGCACGGGTGGGAAGAAGATGCTCTCCGTCATGAACCACACTGCACGCAGGGCTATCATTGCCGCGAGGGCGAAGGTGGTGTAGCGCATCAGCCGTGCTTCCTTGGGGAACATGCGGCTGAGCACGAGCCACAGCACTGCCATGGCGAGCATGGCGGTGAGATTGAGTGCCGCGCGGATGGTGTCCGACTCGTATATGATGTAAAGTGCGTCCATAAGCACTGTGCGGCTGCATCCCAGAAATTCCAGTATTGAGGGCGACAGCTTCAGCACAATGGCTGCGGTTGCCACATAGAAGGCTATGGTGGCGGTGCGTGGGTGACGCAGAAATGCGGTAGTCGCGGCGGTGAGTTGTCTTATGTGCATGGTCGTGCGGGTTGATAGAGTTGTCGTCGGGAAGCCGGAAGTGAAGGAATGCAGGAGTCAGGCCGTATGCTTTGTGGGGCAGTGCCTGCTTGGCTGTCGCCCCGTGAGCATTCCTCGCTCCTTGGCTTCTGCATTCTTAGTGTCTCTTCCGGTTCCTTCCGGGTAATGTGTCATATTCTTGTTTCCGGACTTCTGACTTATGACTCAAAAGTTTCTGAATTATCAAAACTAATGGCTTGACTTCTGGATTCTTGACTTCTGACTCCTAAATCAGAACCTTCTGTCTTCCGAAAGCCAATCATTTCGCTCCCAGTGTCAGTCCGGGCCACTCGTCGGTGCGGAACGGCGATGCCGGGAGTTCGGCTCCGTTGTATAGGTTGCATTCTGGGTTGTCGGCCCATGCGTAGCGCACAGCAACGGGGAATTCCACATCGGGGCAGCTCACTACTACGGTGTTGCCTTCGATTCTTGCGTCTGCCCAGTGGAACTTCCTGTCCACTCCGGCTATGGTGAAGCCCGTGAGCTTGCTGCCTTTTGCCTTGAGTCCGCCCTCGGTGCAGTTGAAGTGTATGCGTATCTGACCCTTTTCTATGGTGTATCCCTTGTAGATGGGGCCTGAATAGGCTATCTGTTCGCCGTAGGCTGTGTGGCGTGCAGCGAGTGCGAGGCGGTGTCCCACATCCTGCTTGTTTGTCGGGTGTATGTCGTCGGCGAGGCCTATATCCACTGCCACTGCCATGCCCGTCTGTTCCATGCAGAGCGATTTGAGCTGCGCCTCACGCAGTTCCGCCCATGTCGATTCCACGGGTTCGGTGTTGCGCTTCATGTAATTGGCGAGCTGCACCATGAAGAACGGCATGGGTTGCTTCCATTGCTTGCGCCAGTCGGCTATGATTAGCGGCATGAGTTCGCGGTACTGGTAGGCGCGGTCGGCGTTGGCCTCGCCCTGATACCATATCGCTCCCTTCACGGCGTAAGGCACGAGCGGGCGTATCATGGCGTTGTAGAGCACTGTTGGCGAGAACTGGTTGTAGCTCTCGAAGGGCGGGATGTTGCCCAGTTTCGCCAGTTCGGCGCCGCATTTTATGCGCCATTCGCCCGCCATGCTCAGCGAGCCTTTCTTTCCTTTGGCTGTGAGCTTCATGTCGTCGGCCGATCCGGAGAGTCCGCCGTTGCCGCCGGTATCAAGCAGTCGCACCGTTATCACCGCCTTGCCGCCTTTCACAAGAGCGGCGGGTATGGTGTAGTTGCGTGCCGCTCCGTAGCCCTCGGTGTGTCCGATGAGGTGTCCGTTGAAGTAGGTGGCGTCGTGGTCGTCCATTGCGCTGAGCGAAAGGGTGAGCTGGCGGCCCTTCCACGATGCCGGTATGTCGATGGTCTTGCGGTACCATACTATTCCGTCGAAGCCCTCGTGTCCGTGCTCTTCTATCACGCCCGGCTGCGACATGAGCTGCCAGGCGGAGTCGTCGAACGATGGCTGTGCCCAGAGAGCGGTGCCGTCGGCGTGCATGCTGCCGTCGGTCTGTCCGGCTTTCACGGCAGCGTTGTCGGTGGCTTTGAAGAACTTCGCCTGCGCTTCAGCCTTGTTTCCGGCAGCATTTTCCAAGCCGATTATGCGGTCGCGGAACTCCGGCATTTGTGCAAGCGACTCACCGCTTATCCACGATTCCACGGGCGTTCCGCCCCAGCATGTCATTATCAGTCCCACCGGCACATGCTGCGTGTTGGCGATGTCGCGCCCGAAGAAGAAGGCAGTAGCCGAGAAGTTGCGCAGGGTTTTGGGCGTACACTTTGTCCATGTCGTTGTCTGTTCGGGCAGAGTGGTGCGTTCCGCGTAGCTTAGGTTCTGCTTGATGTAGAGTAGGCGCAGGTTGGTGTTCTGGTCGGCGTCGGCTATTTCGTCGGCGTTCATGGGTCGGTTCCATCCCTGCATGGGCATCTCCATGTTGCTTTGACCGGAGCATAGCCACACTTCGCCTATCATTACGCCGTTGAGCGTGACCGGCTTTCCGTCGCTGATGGCGATGCTGTAGGGTCCGCCCGCCTTTGGTGTAGGGACGCGGAGCATCCATTTGCCGTCGTTGCCGGCGTTGGTTGTGTACGACTTGCCGTCCCATGAGGTGGTGACAGTCACCGCCTTGCCCGGCGTTGCTTCGCCCCATAGCGGAGCGTCAGTCTGCTGTTGCAGCACCATGTTGTCGCTGAATATGGGCAACAACTTCACTTTTGCGTTCATGCCCAGTGTGCACAGGAGCATGATTGACATAAGGGTCTTTCTCATTGTGTATTAGTTTTTAGTAGATCCGATTCTTTTTATCCTCCGAAGTGTATTGTTCCCGTCACGTTGTTCTCCTCCGGCTTTGTTTCGGGGACAACTGTACGGGGTGTCGACTTCTGTCGTATTCCCTCCATAGCCTGACGCGAACGCTTGTAGGTGGGAGTCGCCTCCACATCAAGTATTATGTTGTCGTTGTCGAGGTCTTCGCTGCGGAAGAGGTAGATGTTTGGGCGTTTCTTGTTTGTGCCGGTCTTGTCATTGGAGTAGTATTGGGCTATTTGTCTTTCGCGCTCCAATTGCCTCTCGATTTCGCGCTGTTTTTCTTCCGCATCCTGTTGCGTGTACTTGCTAATGCGTTCTTCGTCCATGCCATCGACATCCTTCATTCCGAATCCGGTGGCGAGGATTGTCACCTTCACTTTCTTTCCCAAGTCGGGGTCGAGAGCCATACCCCATTTTATTTCAAAGTCGCTTCCGAACTTTTCCATGAAGTCGTTCACGTCGTTCATCTCCTCCATCATTAGTCCGGCTTGCTCTGATTTTTCGTTCTTATCCTTGCTGAAATTGATGCTGAGGAGTATCTTCTTGGCGTTGAATATGTCGTTGTCGTTGAGCAATGGTGAGTTGAGTGCGTCGTCAATAGCCTTGCGTACACGGCCTTCGCCCTCTCCGTAGCCTGTGGACATGATTGCCACGCCACCGTCCTTGAGCACGGTGCGCACATCGTTGAAGTCGAGGTTGATGAGTCCGTGATTGGTGATTATCTCGGCGATGCTCTTTGCTGCCACACTGAGGGTGTCGTCGGCTTTTCCAAAAGCATCGAGCACCGTGAGGTCGGGATAAATCTCACGGAGGCGTTCGTTGTTGATTACGAGGAGCGCATCGACATGTCTTGCCATCTCTTCCACACCGTCCAACGCTTGGCCAATCTTGCGTTTTCCTTCAAAACGGAATGGAATTGTGACGATGCCGACGGTGAGAATGCCCATGTTCTTAGACTCTTCGGCTATCACCGGAGCCGCACCGGTGCCTGTTCCGCCACCCATTCCGGCGGTGATGAACGCCATCTTGGTGCCGTCGCTGAGCATGGCCTTGATTTTGTCAAGGCTCTCTTCTGCGGCTTGGCGTGCACGTTCGGGCTTGTTTCCGGCTCCCAGTCCTTCCTTACCGAGTTGCAGAAGCACCGGCACGGGTGAGTCGTGCAGGGCTTGATTGTCGGTGTTGCACAGCACGAACGACACATCATGGATGCCTTCGCGGTACATGTGATTCACGGCATTGCCTCCGCCTCCGCCTACACCGATTACCTTTATTATGTTGTTTTCCTTTTCCGGTGCACAGAAGTCCACCATCATTGAGTTGTTATTGTTTTCTGGCATAGTTGCTAATAGTTATCGTTTAAAATTTATTTTTCTTCTTCTATGATTGCGTTGCCGAACTTCTTGAGGAAGTTGGCAGCCTTGCCGAAGATGTTCTTGCGCGGCTTTCCGCCCTTGCTGCTGTCTTCTTCGGTGTCGTCTTCATCCTCGTCTGCCGGGTCGTCGGGTGTTGCATTCTGGGTGCTGGCATTGGGCGTGGTGCCCGCGGGAGTGCCGGCTGCACCCTGGTTGCTGGTTCCCTGCTGCGCGTTCTGTGCTGCGCCGGCTGCCGAATCTACTGTCGGGTCGTCGTCGAAGAGTGTTCTGTTCAGGTCGTTTCCGGCACAGTTCATGTCGCCTTTGAGCAGAATGCTTATCACTCCGTTCATCGTTCCGTCGTGGGGGATGCTTATCTTTGCCGTTTCGGGGAGGATGTTGAGCGGCAGGAATTTTGCTATGCGCACCTTGTCTATGTGTGTGTGGCGGCGGAACGCATCATCGATGTTCTTCAGATTGGAGCCGCCTCCGGTGAGTATGATGCCTCCGAGGAGCTTGTCGGTGTATTCTGTGGGTACCAGATACCACACGTTCGCGATGATTTCGAGCACTCGTGCCTCCACTACATCAATGAAGAGGCGGCTGTTTACCGAGCGATTGCTGTCGATAGCCCACACCATGCTGTCGTCGATGTCGGCCACTTCGGTGTATGCCGAAGCGTATTTCAGCTTCATTGCCTCGGCTTCTCTCTCTTCCATCTTTAGCGCTGTGAGGTCTTTTGTTATGTTGTTGCTGCCCAGAGGGAGCACAAAGAGGTGTCGAAGGATGTCGCGTGTGTATATTGCAACGGTCGTGGTGTCGGCTCCTAAATCAACGAGCATGCATCCGGCGCGCTTCTCTGCTTCGGTGAGAATCTCTTCTGCCATGGCCAAAGGAGTGACATACATCTCTGCGATGGGTATGCCGGCGTTGTCGAAACACTTGTTGAGGCTTCTGTTGAAGGTTTTTCTCCATAGCAGGTTGAGGAAGTTTCCTTCGATGTGGCATGCCTGCACTCCGACGGGGTCGAGTTCGTCCTGCATATCCACCTTGTATTCCTGTGTGATGGCATCGAGCACCTCGTAGTCGTTGTTCTTCATGTTCCGGTTGGTATCCATGAGTTCGTTCACGATGTCCTGGGTTACGATGGAGTCGGCAGGGAGGTCTTTCACCACAACATTCTTCACTCCTTTGAGGCTCTGTCCGCCCACTCCGACATACACTCTTGCTATGTCGGTCTGCAATGAACCTTTGAGTTTGTTTATGATGTTGGTGAGAGCCTGTGCGGTTTTGTCGATGTTATATACCACACCTTTGCGCATACAGGCTTTGGAGTCCTCTTTGGCGACTGAGAGGACGGTGATGCTTCCGTCGGGATTCTTCTTTCCGGCGATGCCTGTTATCTTGGATGAGCCGAGCTCAATAGCTACGATGAAGTCCTTTGCCATAAGTATTTCGAATTGTTTTTTAATTTTGCTGTTTGGGTTTCGGGGTTGTTTTCTTTGCCGTCTGCGGCTTCTTTTCAGTCTTGTTTGCGGCGGCTGGCGCTGCGGTCTTGGGCTTTTCTGCCGTTGCATTGGGCTTCTCCGCTGTCGAGGCGGGTTCTGCCTGTGCCGGGACCGTGGGCTGTACGGGCTGCTGCGGCGGTGCTACCGCTGTGTGGCTGGTGGCTGAATGCTTGCTTTTGCGGCATATTATCTGGTTGTCGAATTCGATGTTTATGTACGAATACTTGTTCCATCCCACTTCGTTGAGTCCGTATTTGTAGAACTTTTCGAGTCTGGTGAACTTCTTTTCCACAAACCGGTTGATAGCCTCCTGGTGTTTCTTGCGGTTCTTTCCGTCGGGTAGCCGTCCGAGATAGACGATGTGGTCGCCTATGCGCGGCACTATCTCCACGCCGTGGTCGGGCATGATGTGAATCTGTTCCACGAGGTTCCGCCATAGTTCGTTGCCTGCTATGGCCTTGCAGAATGGTGCCACGAAGTTGGTGGCATACCATTTGTCGATGTTTCCGCTGGCTATTATGAGGTCGCTTGTATAGTTGGAGCGCGGCATTATCCTTTCGTTGTCATCGACATAGTAGTCGCTTCCGTTGTCGGCTTTGATTCTCGCCACGGGCATACGTTGTGTCACGTTGATATAGACATGCCCGTCTTCGGTCTTGTAGCACACGGCGGTCTTCACGAACGGTGTCTTCTTGAGCTTTTCGGCAATCATTCTCGTGTTGATGGAGTCCATGCGCCGGTTGATGGGGTACAGGTTCTCTGCCACGAGGCGTCGTTTCACCTCCTTGGCGTCGATGAATCCGTTGGTGTTTCCGTCGGCGATGTTTATCTTCACCCTGTTGCATACAGTGCGTGTCGCTCCTTTGGCGTTCAGCGATGCGAACGCCATTACGAGATAGACAGCGAGTACCAGATCGACTGTCACGATGGCTATTTTGCTCAGCGAGACCTTCACTTTTTGCTTTCTATTATCTTTGTTATTTCAGGTACATAGTTGTCGAGGTCGCCGGCTCCGAGTATGACGAGCACGTCGAAGTCGCGTGATTTCACGAGTTCCGGCACGTCTTCTTTGTGTATCATACTCTTCTCCACGCCCTCAGCGAGATTGTCGTAGATGAGTTTCGAGGTCACTCCGGGTATGGGTTGCTCGCGTGCGGGGTAGATGTCGCACAGTATCACCTCGTCGAGCTGGCTCAGTGCGTCGGCGAAGTCCTTGTAGAAGTCGCGCGTACGGGTGTAGAGGTGCGGCTGGAATATCGCCGTTATGTGGCGGTTCTTGTAGAGTTCGCGTATGCTTTTCGCGCTTTGGTAGATTTCTTTCGGGTGGTGTGCGTAGTCGGAGAGCAGCACATGGCGGTCGTTCTTGATTTTGAAGTCGAAGCGACGCTCCACGCCCCGGTATGTCTTCATGCCGTAACGCAGTTCTTCGGCGTTGCATCCGGCGAGCTGTGCCATTGCCATTGCCGCCACGGCATTCTCTATATTGATGGGGACGGGTTGTCCCAGCTCTATGCCTTTTACTGTTTCTATGGGCGAAACGAAGTCGAATGTTATCTCGCCGTTGTCTATTTTCACGTTGTCGGCATGGAAGTCGCCTTCGTCGCGGCTGTATTCGTACACTTTCACGCCCTCCTGCACATCCTGTTTCATTTCCAGGTTGCGGTGTATGATGAGTGCTCCGCCTGGCTGTATGAGTGTGGTGTAGTGCCGGAAGCTTTCGAGATAGGCTTCTTTTGTGCCGTAGATGTCGAGGTGGTCGGGGTCGGTTGCGGTGATTACTGTCATCCACGGGCGCAGCCAGTGGAACGAACGGTCGAACTCGTCGGCTTCTATGACGACATAGTCGCTCTCGTCGGAGAGTATGTAGTTGCTTCCGTAGTTCTTGGAGATGCCTCCGAGGAACGCGTTGCAGTCGATGTGGCTCTGGTGCATGATGTGTGCGCACATGGTGGATGTGGATGTCTTGCCGTGTGTTCCTGCCACGCAGAGTCCCTTGTGTGTGCGTGTGAGTGTTCCGAGCACCTGCGCGCGCTTCTCTATCGTGAACCCGCCTTCGCGGAAGAATGCGAGTTCCTTGTGTTCGGCGGGTATTGCCGGGGTGTAGATTACGAGGCATGATTTGGGGTTGCGGCATGCGTGTGGTATTTCGTCCACGTTTTCTTCGTAGTGTATGAGCATTCCTTCACGCTCAAGCTGGTGTGTGAGTGCTGAGGGGGTCTTGTCGTAGCCTGCCACTACTATGCCTTTGTGTATGAAGTAGCGGGCGATGGCACTCATGCCGATGCCGCCGGCTCCTACGAAATATACGGATTTTATGTCTTTTAATTCCATTGTTGTCTTGAGTTATATGGTGGCTTGTCGAGTGTGCCTCTCCATGCCTTTCCGGGTCTCTCCCTGCCTTTGTTGCGGTGTGGGGAGAGGCGTTTGTAGTCTTGTTATCTTTATTTTCGGGCGAGCTTTATCACTTCGTCGGCTATGATGTCTGCCGAGTGTGGCTGTCCGAGGTGCTTTATGTTCTCTGCGAGCCGGGCGAGCCGGCTGTCGTCTGCCACGGTGTCGATGGCGAGGCGTAGCAGTGTGTCGGGTGCTTCGGAGTCCTTGACGTATATGGCTGCGTCCTTGCTGACGAGTGCCATTGCGTTCTTTGTCTGGTGGTCCTCAGCCACGTTGGGCGAGGGCACGAGTATCACGGGCTTGCCGATGAGGCAGAACTCGCTTATGGAGCTGGCTCCTGCGCGGCTTATCACGAGGTCGGCGGCTTTGTAGGCTGCTCCCATGTCGCTGATGAAGTCGGTTGCCTTGAGCATGGGCAGCGGCTTGTGTGCCTTGAGTTGTTCGCTGATGGCTGCGCTGTAGTATTTTCCTGTCTGCCAGATGAACTGCACTCCGCTCTCTTCCACGAGGTCGAGGTGTCGCAGCACGCTCTCGTTGATGGTGCGTGCTCCGAGGCTTCCGCCCACGAGGAGTATGGTCTTCTTCGTCGGGTCGAGCCCGAAGCTTCTTATGGCTTCCTCACGCGTCATGGCTGTCTCTATGAGGTTCTGCCTTACGGGGTTGCCCGTCTTTATGATACGGTCGGCTGGGAAGAAGCGTTCCATGCCGTCGTATGCCACGCAGATGGCCTTGGCTTTCCGTGCGAGGTGCTTGTTGGTGACGCCGGCGTAGGAGTTTTGCTCCTGTATTATCGTCGGGATGCCCATCTGTGCCGCTGCGTCGAGCGTCGCGCCGCTGGCGTATCCGCCCACGCCCACTGCCACGTCGGGGCGGAATGTGCTTATGGTCTTGCGCACCATACGCTTGCTGCGCAGGAAGTCGAGTGCTACCCCGATGTTGCGTGGCGACCAGAGCGGGCGTATGAATCCGCGTACCGGCAGGCCCACTATCGCATAGCCTGCTGCCGGCACACGCTGCATCTCCATTCTGCCGAGTGCTCCTACGAACAGTATCTCCGCATCGGGGCGTTTAGCCTTGATGGCGTTGGCTATCGACACGGCGGGAAAGATGTGTCCGCCCGTGCCTCCGCCGCTTATTATTACTCTTAGTTCCTTTTCCATTTGTCTGTGTTCCTTTCAAATGACAAAATTACTTATTTTTTTTGACAATGTTGTTGCCAGTCACCTTTTTTATATGGTAAAATCGGGTGTAATCTGTTAATTTTCACCGTCTTTGCTCCCCCCTCTTATGTGAGGCATGCCGGCTGCTGATTGCGGGGTTGTGGAGTATGGTGTGCAAACAAGGCTTCTTTTGCCTGTAAACAAGACTTGTTTAGGGTGCAAACAAGGCTTGTTTTGAGCGCAAACAAGGCTTGTTTTCAAACCGTTGCCGTGCCGCCCCTTCCGCAGCTACTCCACGACGGTTGGCAGAGGTTCTGCAACCGGCTGGGTGTCAATGTCTTTCTTCTTTGCCGAGCGGCTCACGCTGAGTATCACGCCGATGTAGGCACAGTTGATGATTGACGATGTTCCGCCTCGGCTTATTAGCGGCAGCGGCTGTCCCGTGACGGGTGCCAGACCTACGGCCACCATCATGTTGAATATGGCCTGTGTGACGAGCAGCAGCGCGAGACCCATGGCGAGGAATGCCGGGAAGTTGTTCTCGCATCGGTGGGCTATGCGCCCCGTGCGCACGAGGAGTATGATGTAGAGCATGGCGACGAAGATTGCGCCTTCCACGCCCATCTCTTCGATGATGATGGCATAGATGAAGTCGGAGTAGGCTTGCGACATGAAGTCGCGCTCTTCGGAGTTGCCGGGTCCCTTGCCCACCACGTTCGATGAGGCGATGGCTATGTTGGCGTGCGCCACCTGTGCGTCCTTGTCAAGATCGACATCCTTTGGTGCAATCTTTTTGTTGCTCAGAAACTTGTCTATGCGGCTCTTCCATGTGTCGAGACGCGGCAGAATCTTGTCCACCATTCCCTCTTTCTCTTTGTTTCCTGATTGCTGCGCGGCGGTCTCGGTGAGTGTCGTCTTCTTGTCGATGGTGCTTTCGTCGCGTCCGAACACCATGATTGTCGAGATGAAGAGGGTTATGCCGAGAGCCGTTATGCCGAGGAGTTTGCCCAACTGGCGCATGGGCACTCGCCCGATGAGCATCATCATAAAGATGACGGCGCAGAGCAGGAAGGCGGTGGAGAAGTTCTCCTTCATGATGAGCGGGATGATTACGCCGCACACGATGAGTATGTACTTGAAGGCGTTACGGTCGGCGCCCTGCTCGGTTTGCAGTGCGCTCAGTATCTGCGCCGTGGTGAGCACCATCGCCCCTTTTGCCACTTCCGACGGCTGGAACTGTATCGGTCCCAGCGTTATCCAGCGTTGTGCGCCGTTGGTGGAGGCACCTATTATGAGCACGACGACGAGCGACAGGAACGCGAAGGCGAGCGCAAAGGGCGTGAGGGTCTTGAAGTATCGGCACGGTATGTAGCTTATCGCCCACATGCACACCACTCCGAGAAGCAGCAGGAACGTGTGCTTCGTGATGGGGCCGAGGTAGTTGCCGGCCTTGTAGGTGAGCTGTGACGACGCCGAATACACCTCGATGATGCTGATGATACAGAGGAAGAAGAACACCATCCATATCACCTTGTCGCCCTTGAGCATGTTGTTTAGAACCTTGTTTAACATTGTCGTTGTCTTGTCTTTATCGTGTTAGGCCCTCGGTCGCCGTCGGGCAGTGGTTGATAGTCGCCGTAAGTGTCAGAGACTGCGCACGAGAGTCTTGAACTGTTCACCGCGGTCCTCCATGTTTTTGAATAGGTCGAAGCTCGCACAGCAGGGGCTGAGGAGCACCGTGTCGCCCGGTTTCGCCATCTCGTAGCACGCTGCCACGCAGTCCTTCATGGAGTGGGTGTCGCGCACGGGGATGCCGAGCTGGTCGAAGTTGTCGTGCAGTTTGGTGTTGTCGGCGCCGAGATAGACGAGTCCGGCACACTTCTTCTTCACGAGTTCCTTTATCGCCGAGTAGTCGTTGCCCTTGTCCTTGCCGCCGAGGATGAGTATCGTCGGCGTGCGCATGCTTTCCAGTGCGTACCAGCAGGCATCGACATTGGTGGCCTTCGAGTCGTTGATGTACTGCACTCCGCCCACGCGGCACACCTTTTCCAGGCGGTGTTCCACACCGGGGAAGTCGCTGAGGCTGCGGCGTATGTCCTCCTTCTTTATCCCGGCGATGTTGCTTGCGATGCCGGCAGCGAGCGAGTTGTATATGTTGTGCTTGCCCGTGAGCGAGAGTTCTTCCTGCTCCATGTTGAAAGGCGTGGGTTGCTCTATGCGATACTCGCCGTCCTCCATGTAGCCTATGCTTCCCTTCTCCTTGAGTTCGGAGAACGGATACTGTATGGCCTTGATGTCATACTTCTCGAGTTCGCGCTTTATCACGGGGTCGTCGTTCCAGTAGATGAACGAGTCGTCGTTCGTCTGGTTCCTGATGATGCGCATCTTGGCATCGACATAGTTCTGCATGCAGAAGTCGTAGCGGTCGAGATGGTCGGGCGTGATGTTGAGAAGGATGGCGATGTTGGCGCGGAAGTCGTACATATTGTCGAGCTGGAACGAGCTAAGCTCGATGATGTAGTACTCGTGCGGGTCCTCCGCCACCTGCAGGGCGAGGCTTCGTCCGATGTTTCCGGCAAGTCCGGCGTCGTAGCCCGCCTGCTTGAATATGTGGTAGATGAGCGATGTCGTCGTGGTCTTGCCGTTGCTTCCCGTGATGCAGATCATCTTGGAATGCGTGTAACGGCCTGCAAACTCTATCTCGCTTATGATGCCGATGCCCTTCTCCACGGCCTTTTTCACCATGGGAGCATCGCACGGTATGCCCGGACTCTTTATTATCTCGTCGGCATTAAGGATCTTCTCCTCTGTGTGATGCTGTTCCTCCCACTCTATGCCGTGGCTGTCGAGCAGCTGCTTGTACTTGTCCTTTATGGCCGCCATGTCGCTTACGAACACGTCGAAACCCTCTTTCTTTGCCAGGACTGCGGCACCGGCTCCACTCTCGCCGGCACCAAGAATTACCATTCGTTTCATTGTTTCCTTTTTTAGTTAGGGCTTATGGGGCCTGCAGGCCGAATAAGTCGTGTCGGGCGTTGCGCCTTATCTTATCTTCAATGTTATTATCGTCAGAGCCGCGAGGATGATGGTCGTGATCCAGAAGCGTATGGTTATCTTCGACTCATGTATCGCCCCTACGGGTCTTTTCAGCACATAATGGCACTCTGGGTCGAGCTGGCACTGCTGCGTGCGGAAGTTGTCGTGGATGGGAGTGCGCTTGAAAATGCGCTGCTTCACGCCGTGCCGCTTGCCCAGTTTGTAGTAGTACACCTGCATGATGACGCTCAGACTCTCCACGAAGAAGATGCCGCAGAGTATGGGCAGCATGAGTTCCTTGTGTATTATTATCGCCGTCACCGCGATGATACCGCCGATTGTGAGCGAACCCGTGTCGCCCATGAACACCTGGGCAGGGTAGGCGTTGTACCAGAGGAATCCTATCAGCGCGCCGACAAAGGCGCACAGGAACACGACAAGCTCCTGCGAGCCGGGGATGTACATGATGTTCAGGTAGCTGGCAAACTCCATGTGGCTGCTGACGTATGCGAGGATGCCGAGCGCGACGCCTATTATCGCCGAGTTGCCGGCACACATTCCGTCCATGCCGTCGTTGAGGTTGGCTCCGTTGCTCACCGCTGTCACGACGAAAATGGTCATGATGACGAAGAGAATCCATCCTGCCGCCGTCTTGTACTTGCCGCAGAACGACATGATGTTGGAGTAGTCGAGGTTGTGACCCTTTACGAACGGGATGGTGGTCTTGAGCGATTTCGTAGCCTCCGCACGGTGTTTCACCACCAGTTCATGGTTCTGTCGCTCGATGGCGAGGTTCTCGTTCATCTTCACATCGGGCGAAGCCCACAGCACCAGACCCACAATCAGGCCGATACCTATTTGTCCCACAATCTTGTAGCGGCCTTTCAAGCCGTCCTTGTTGCGGCGAAATATTTTGATGTAGTCGTCCATTCCGCCCAGAAAACCGAGCCATACGGTGGTGACAATCATCAGAATGAGGTAGATGTTGCGCAGTCGTCCGAGCAGAATCACGGGCAGCAGGATGGCGACGATGATGATAATGCCGCCCATCGAGGGCACGCCTATCTTATTGACACCGAACGGGTCGATGGCGGCGTCGCGTTGCGTCTCTGTTATTTGCTTGCTCTTGAGATACTTGATGAACTTTTCTCCGAACCATGCCGAGATGACAAGCGAGAGAATCAAAGCCAGCAATGCACGGAAGGAGATGTATCCCCACAGGTGGGAACCGCTGATACCGTACTGCTCAAGGAAGCGGAAAAGATAGTATAACATTTTTATTTACTTATTGTTTGTTATGGGTCGCAGATTCGTTGCCTGCGGCGTTTGCGTGTTACGGGTTGTCGTCTGCGGGTCATTGGTTCATGCACTCGCGCACCACCTCATGGTCGTCGAAGTGGTGTTTCACTCCCTTTATCTCCTGATAGTTCTCGTGTCCCTTGCCGGCGATGAGTATTACGTCGCCTTTCTGGGCCATCATGCACGCTGTGCGTATTGCCTCCCGGCGGTCGACGATGCTTATCACCTTCTTCATCTGCGTGGCGTTGAGTCCGGCGAGCATGTCGTTGATTATGTCCTGAGGTTCCTCGAAACGTGGGTTGTCGCTTGTTATTATCACTTTGTCGCTCTGCTTCACCGCCTCCTGGGCCATGAGCGGACGCTTACCTTTATCGCGGTTGCCTCCGGCGCCGCACACGGTGATTACCTGTCCCTTGCCGTTCAGCACCTCATGTATTGCTGCCAGCACATTCTCCAGGGCGTCGGGCGTGTGTGCATAGTCGATGATTGCGGTGTAGCCTTCTGCCGAACGGATGGGTTCCAGTCGTCCGCTCACGCTGTGCAGGGTGCTCATTGTCACGAGAATGTCGTCAGGCTTCTTGCCGAGCATCACTGCGGCGCCATAGACAGCGAGCAGGTTGCTCACGTTGAACTTGCCTATGAACTGCACGCCCACCTCATGATTGTCGATGTCAAGGTACATCCCTTCGAAGTGACACTCTATTATCCGTGCCTTGAAGTCGGCCATAGAGCGTGTGGAGTAGGTCTTCACTGTCGCCTTGGTGTTCTGTGTCATCACCATGCCGTTGCGGTCGTCGGCGTTGGTTATTGCGAAGGCTGTCTTTGGAAGACCGTCGAAGAACGCTTTCTTTGCGTTGCGGTAGTTCTCGAAAGTCTTGTGATAGTCGAGGTGGTCGCGTGTCAGATTGGTGAATATTCCGCCCGCAAAGGTGAGTCCTCCTATTCGTTTCTGGGCTATGGCGTGCGACGAACATTCCATGAAGGCGTATTCGCAGCCTGCCTGAACCATTCTGTCGAGCAGCTCGTTGAGTGCTATCGGGTCGGGAGTGGTGTGGTCTGCCGGCACAGCCTCGTCCACAATGTAGTTGCAGACGGTGGAGAGCAGTCCGCACTTGTGACCCATTTTCGTGAACATATTATATAATAAGGTGGCGATAGTGGTCTTGCCGTTGGTGCCGGTGACGCCCACGAGTTTCAGCTTTGCCGACGGATTGCCGTGGAATGTCGTCGCCACCTGTCCCACGACATCCTCTGTTGATGGTACGGCAACGTATGTCACGCCCTCCGTTTTCTCCTCCGGCATGTCCTCGCAGAGCACTGCTTTCGCTCCGAGTTCCACGGCCTTGGGTATGAACTTGTGTCCGTCCACCTGCGTTCCCTTCATCGCCACGAACAGATGTCCGTCCTTGATGCGTCGCGAATCGATATTCACTCCGGTGATTTCCACTTCCATGTCGCCCTCGGTGGCAGTGGGAGTGATGCCTTTAAGCAAATCCTTTAGTTTCATAAATTATATTTTTATGCGTTATTTTTTTATTTCTGTCATGCGAAGCGCAGTGTGCACAGCATACCTTTCTTTATAGGCTTTCCTGCCGGAATGCTCTGTTCCACCACCTTGCCTCGTCCTTTTATCTTCACTCTCACGCCCCGGCTTTCGATGATGTAAACCGCGTCTCTCGCTCCCATGCCGCTCACGTCGGGCATGATGTTCTTGGCGTATGCCGGCTGTCGTGTGAGTTCTATTTCCTTGTTATGCTCTGTCACTGCCTTGCCCCAGATGGGGTTGCCGTCGGCATACGAGCCGCTCCAGTCGGTGCGTGGGCTGAATCCGAGGTGTGTGAGCACATAGTCGGCGGCGATGAGGTTGCCGTTCTTCACCTGCGGTACGAGTATTGAGGTGGAGTCGCGTGCGTCCTTCGCCTCGAACTTGAGGCTTTGCGCCATTATTCCCTCTGCTATCTCGTGGAACACCACTCCGCTCATGCCTCCTCCCGACGCCGGCAGACCGGTCTTCTGTATGCAGACGATGCACGAATAGCGTGGGTTGTCGGCGGGGAAGAAGCCTGCAAAGCTGAGCAGATACTTCACCGCTCCCGACTTGTAGCCGCCCTTTCCCTGCGAAATCTGTGCCGTTCCTGTCTTTCCTGCCACGAGGAACGAGGGCGACCCTGCCTTCTTTCCGAGTCCCTGGCTCACCACATGCTCCAGAATGGTCTGTATTTCGCCCAGCGTCTTGGGTTTGCAGATGCTCTCGCGTTGCACTACCGGCGGAAATTCGGCAATTTTCTGTCCGTCTTTTCTCACTTCTTTCACGAATCGTGGGCGCATCATCTTGCCGTTGTTGGCTATTGCGTTGTAGAAGGTGAGGGTGGATATCGGCGGCACCTGAGTCTCGTAGCCGATGCTCATCCACGGCAGTGTGGTCTTTGCCCAGTTTATATACTGCTTGCCCCGCTTGTCCTTCTTCGGCATTCTTATCTTCGCCGGCGAGTAGCCTACTATCGGCAGGTGCAGGTCGTCGGCGAGTCCGAGCCGGTGTATGCCTTTGACATATTCTTCGGGGCGTGTCTTGAAGTGGTCGTCTATAATGCGGCTGACGCCGATATTGGAGCTGAACATGAGCGTTTGAGGCAGCGTCAGGACTCTGTAACCACCGCTTCGCCAGTTGTGGTCCTTCATTTCGCGTCCGTACATGGGCCATATACCGCCCGTAGTGTCCACATGATAGGTGGTATCCACCACTCCTGCGTCGAGTGCCACCATGATCGATGCAGTCTTGAACACCGACCCCGGCTCCAGAAGGTCGCTCACGGCGTGGTTCTTTATCTCTTTGTACTCGCCGTCGCTGCACTTGTCCATGTTCACGATGGCCTTCACATCGCCCGTGTTCACTTCCATTACTATCGCCACGCCCACTGACGCGTTGATGAGTTTCAGTTCCTTCAGTAGCGCACGCTCCGCCAGATCCTGCATTCCCACATCTATTGTCGTCACGATGTCGGCTCCGTCTATTGGCGGCACATCGATTATGTCGAGGAATTTGTTGAGCACCTTGCGCCGTTGTTTCGTTCCTTTCGTTCCTCGCAGTATTGAGTCGCACGACAGTTCGAGTCCGCATTGCGCCGTGTCCTTGGCTCCGTACATCTTGCCAATGGTGCGTTCGGCGAGCGATCCGTATGCCTGTTTGCGTGCATTGAACTCTTCGAAGTGGAATCCCGCACTTTTGCCGAGCACGAACACCGGCAGCCGTCGCACTTCGGAGAAGGTGCTGTAGTTGATGCGTTTCGGCCACATCAGCCAGTGTGCATTGTTCTTCTTCTGTCCTTCCTCAAGTCGTTTCTTGAACTCCTCTGCCGACTTTTCGGGGAAGATGGCGTTCAGTCCCATGCAGATGGAGTCGAGTTTCTCTGCCCAGAGTGTGTCCTTCTTCGCCCTTTTCAGTGTTCGGAAGTCCATGTATATCCTGTATTCCGGCAGCGACGAGGCCAGCAGCTGTCCGTCGCAGCTCAGTATGTTGCCTCGTGCGGGCGGTATCGGTTTGTTGTCGGCCTTTACGCGGTCGGCCACTTGCAGCCAGAAGTCGCGCTTGACAGTCATTATGTAGAGCGTCTTCCCTATCACCGCTATTGCCAGCAGCGTCATCACTATGGCGATGAAACTGTATCGCGGCATCACTTTCTTATAGTCGAATTTGCTCATTCTCAGTCGTTTGTCGGGATGGTTATTATATATGGCGGCTGCGTGGGTATGTGCAGCACGCTGTCTTTGTTGCTTCTAAGCTTTTCAAGCACCTTGCTTTCGCGGCTCTGTTCGGTGAGTTCGCTGTTGCTTGACAGTGCTCTGTATTTCGCGTCTTGCAGCTCTTTGTTGAGCTTGTCTATCTTTATCAGACTCTGTTGGCAGCTGTACCGGTTGCTGATGTAGATGATTGTGAAGACGAATGCAATCATTATCACTCCCATCTGCCGTCTGATGAACTTTGCCTTGAGTATGTCGCCTCCGATGACTTTTGCCAGGCTCAGGTCTGAAACGTTGCCTGTCTCGTTTTCTTCCGCCTGTCCTCTGATGATTGAGAGGAACGAGTCGGCTGTGCCGTTGCCGCCGTTTCCCTTTGCTGCGGCCTGCTTCAGTGTGTCCTTTGCGTTGCCGTCGTCCTTCTGCGCCGGCTCCGTTCTGTCGGTTCCGCCGTCGTCACCGCTGCCTTTTGCCGTCTTCACGGTGTCGCCGGCAGCGGCTTCAGCCTCCCTTGCGGCGATGTCGTTGAGTATCTGCCGTGGGTCGGGTTTTGTGTTGTCTTCGTTCTGTTTCATTTCTTTTCGGCAATTCTGAGTTTCGCGCTGCGGCTTCTCGGATTCTTCTCCAGTTCTTCGTCCGACGGTGTTATCACCTTGTTGTTCACGAGGCGGAACGGTGTCTGTATGCGTCCGAAGAAGTCCTGCTCCACCTTTCCTGCCGCGTTGCCCGCTTTCATGATGTTCTTCACGATGCGGTCTTCGAGCGAGTGGTAGGTTATCACCGACAGTCTGCCCTCCGGCGCGAGCAGTTCCGTGGCGGCGAGCAGCATTTCCTTGAGTGCGTCCATCTCGTGGTTCACCTCTATGCGCAGTGCCTGGAACAGTTTGGTCATGTCCTTCTTCTCACGTTCGCGTTTGAAGAGCGGTGCGGCGATGTCCATGAAGTCGTTTGTCGTAGCTATCTTCTTCGTCGTGCGTGCCTTTGCCACTGCTGCCGCTATGCGTCGTGAGTTCTTCAGTTCGCCGTAGATGTAGAACACGTCGGCAAGCTGTTCCTCGTCGTAGGTGTTCAGTATGTCGGCGGCTGTCATTCCTGCGCGTTTGTTCATGCGCATGTCGAGTGGCGCGTCGAAGCGGAACGAGAATCCGCGTTCGGCGTCGTCGAAGTGGTGTGACGACACGCCGAGGTCGGCAAGCAGTCCGTCTATGTGGTCGATGCCGTAGTATCGCATCCAGTTCTTGAGGTAACGGAAGTTGCTTCTCACGAATGTGAATCCTTCGGCGTCGGCAGGTATGTTGTTTTCGGCGTCGGCATCCTGGTCGAAGCTGAACAGGCGTGCGCCTCCGGTGAGCCGGCTCAGTATCTCGCGTGAGTGTCCGCCGCCTCCGAAGGTGACATCCACATAGATGCCGCCGGGTTTCAGTGCCAGTCCGTCGATGCTCTCGTTGAGGAGCACAGGTACATGATATGTCTCTGCTGTCTTTATTGTCATAACTTGTTTTCTTCGTTTTGTCAGGGTGTGCGGCGCGTGTCTGGTGTCATGTCTGCGCCGTCTGGTGTCAGAGTGTTGCCTCGGTTGCCGTTTCGCCCATTATTTCTTCGAGTGCCTTGCCGAAGTCTGCCGCTTCCATGAATGGCTGCTGTGTTCGCTCGTTGCTCCACACTTCTATGGTGTCGCCCATGCCGATGAATTTTATGTCCTGCTCTATGCCTGCCATCTGGAGGTAGCGTCGCGGCATGAGGAGCCGGCCGCTGGAGTCGAGTGTCACCATCTCCACATCCGAGACGAACTGCCGGAATATCTGCTGGTGTGTGGGGTTCCAGCGGCTTAGCCGTGCCCTCAGGGCGTCCATCTGTTCGTTCCACACCGATTCGGGGTAGAGCACGAGGCACTGCTGGAACACGTCCTTGCGCAGGACGAGATGTTCCTCGCCCGCGGCTTGCAGCACCTTGCGGAATGCTGCCGGCAGGAATGCCCTGCCTTTGGTGTCGGTTCGTGCTTCTATGTTACCTAAAAATCGCATGTGTACAATATAAATGGTTTTTGGGTTCAAAGTTACACAAATTTCTCCACAACTCTCCACTTTTCCCCACAAATATTTCTTTCGGGTATGATTTTTTTGTTTTTGAGGGGAGAAGGAGGGTGGGGTTTGAGAATGCAGGAGTTTGTTTTTTAGGAGACAGGAGTTAAGAATACAGAAGTTAAGCCGAATGTTTTTGGGATTTGGAATTTGTGGCGGAGGGCATTATGAATTATGAATTCGGAATTATGAATTGCATAATAGGAGGTCGAGCGTCCCGCTCGACAACACTGAGCAAGTAGGTTGAAGGATTCGGTGTCGGGTTTGTATGATGATGCGGTGCAATGTTGTAATGCGTTGCGGTTCAATGTGGTTACGGGTTAGGGTGGTGTTGTCGAGCGGGACGCTCGACCTCCTGTCTGCCAATTCATAACTGGCTTTGCGACAAACCCTTCTGTCAGTCAAAGCATACGGCTTAACTCCTGAATTCTTAACTCCTGCATTCTAAAAACCAAACTTCTGTCTCCTCAAATCTCTAACCCCTTGATTTTCAATGTCAATCCATGCGTTTTAAAAACAAGCCTTGTTTGCATTCAAAAGAAGGCTTCTTTACACTCCAAACAAGGCTTGTTTTCACTGCAAAGAAGTTTTGTTTTCAAACCGACTGAATTGTGTTGTTTTTGTCGAATCATTAAGATTTTGTTGCGGAAACGAACATTTTTCAACTAAAAATGGAACTTTTAGAAAAAGATATGTTATTTTTGCAGTGCATTAGCAGAAGAAAGCATGAACGAGATAACAGAGAAGACCATCGACATCGACAGGATATTGCAAAGCAAAATGGGGAAGAAGGCGCGTTATGTGCCGCGTTTCCTCACGGCATGGCTCAAGAAGATTATCCATCAGGACCAGGTGAACGCGTTCATTTGGGAGAGCCGCCATCTCACTGGTGTAGAATGGCTTGAGGCGTGTGTGCGATACCTTAGGATGGACATCGAGATAGTGGGCAAGGAGAACCTGCCCCCCGCCGACGACGGACGCCTCTACACCTTCGTTTCCAACCACCCTCTGGGCGGTCAGGACGGTGTGGCCCTCGGTGCCGTGATAGGGCGGCATTACGACGGACGCTTCCGCTATCTCGTGAACGACCTGCTCATGAATCTGCCCGGACTCGCACCCGTGTGCATCGGCATCAACAAGACGGGGCGCAACAGCCGTGACTTCCCACGCATGGTGGAGGCAGGATTCAACGGCGACAACCACATACTCATGTTCCCCGCCGGACTCAACAGCCGCCGCCAACCAGACGGTAGCATACACGACATAGCATGGAAAAAGACATTCATCGCCAAGAGCGTTGAGCATCAGCGCGATGTGGTGCCCATCCACTTCAGCGGCTGCAACAGTCGCCGCTTCTACCGCATAGCACGCTTCAGCGACCGCTTCCTGCCATTCAACCTCGCCATGATTTTCCTCGTGGACGAGATGTACCGCAACGTGGGCAAGCACTTCACCATACACATAGGCAAGCCCATTCCGTGGCAGACCTTCGACCGCTCGCGCACACAGGCAGAGTGGGCGCAGTGGGTGGAGGACAGAGTCTATGAGCTGCCGAAAGGTTAGAACCGCGCACCCATGCCGTCGCCAAGGGATTGTAGAGCCACTCCCCCTCCGGCATCACCGCAAGATTGAAAAGAAAAACAGACAAGAGATTACAATAACAATGGAAGAGCCAATCATCGCACCCATTAGCAAAGAGATACTGAAAAGCGAACTCACGCCGGAGCGACAGCTCCGTATGACCAACAAAAGCCACAACGAAATCTACGTCGTGACAGCCCACAACGCGCCCAACGTGATGCGCGAGATAGGCCGTCTGCGCGAGATAGCCTTCCGCGAAGCCGGTGGAGGCACGGGGAAGGAGATGGACATCGACGAGTTCGACACCTGCGAGAACTGCTATAAGCAGCTCATCGTCTGGAATCCCGAAGCCGAAGAGATAATCGGAGGCTACCGCTATATGCTCGGAAGCGACTGGCAGCTCGACGGCAACGGGCAGCCGAAGCTCGCCACAAGCCACATGTTCCACTTCTCCGACCGCTTCATCAGCGACTACATGCCATACACCGTGGAACTGGGACGCTCCTTCGTGACACTCGAATACCAGAGCACACGCCGCGGCGCGAAGAGCCTCTTCGCTCTCGACAACCTCTGGGACGGACTCGGAGCACTCACCGTCATCAAGCCGGAAGTGAAGTACTTCTTCGGAAAAATGACGATGTACCCATCATACATACGCCGCGGACGCGACATGATACTCTATTTCCTCAAGAAGCATTTCGACGACAAGGAGCACCTCATAATACCGCTCAAGCCGCTCAAGATAGAGACACCCGAAAGCGAACTCGCCGCCCTCTTCTCGAAGGACGACTTCCGTGAGGATTACAAGATACTCAATACCGAAATCCGCAAGCTCGGATACAACATCCCGCCACTCGTCAATGCCTACATGAGCCTCAGTCCGACGATGAAGCTCTTCGGCACCGCCATCAACTACGGATTCGGCGATGTGGAGGAAACGGGCATACTCATTGCCGTCGATGAAATACTCGAAAGCAAGCGGGTGCGCCACATCGATTCCTACATAAAGGAGCATCCCGAAGCAATGCAGATAACAAGTGGGGCGAACAACGTGATTTACCGCGAAAAGCCCTAATCTGTCTTAGAAAGGCTTAAAAAGGCTTAGAAAATGCTTAGAAAGGCTTAGTCAGGCATAAAAAGGCTTAGATAATGCTTAGCCAGGCTTAGTCAGCCTTAAAAAAGGCTTAGTCAGGCTTAGAAAGGCTTAGTCAGGCATAGAAAGGCTTAGTCAGGCTTAGAAAAATCACGACACCCCTCACACCAATCTTATCGGATTCACATTTTATAACTAAAAACTATAGTGACATGAAAATCAGATTATTGGCATCGGCAGTAGCTGCCGTGGCTATGCTTTTCACAACCTCAACGGCTGCAAAAGCACAGCAGACACCGCGACCGGAATACCCGCGTCCGCAGTTTGAACGCGCCGCATGGGTGAACCTCAACGGCACATGGACCTACTCTTTCGACTTCGGAAAGACAGGAAAGGAAAAGAACTGGCAGAACCAGAAGGCTTTCGACGGAAAGATTCTCGTACCGTTCTGCCCCGAAAGTTCGCTCTCCGGCGTTCAGCACACCGACTTCATCAACAGCATTTGGTATCAGCGCAGCATCAATATCCCTGCCGCATGGGACGGAAAGAAAATCCTCCTCAACTTCGGCGCAGTAGATTATGAAGCACATGTCTATATCGACGGAAAGCTGGTACGCCTGCACAACGGCTCAGGCTCATCGTTCAGCTGCGACATCACACGCTATGTCAAGGCCGGACAAAGCCACAACCTCGTCGTACAGGTGAACGACGACCTCCGCAGCGGTATGCAACCCGGCGGAAAGCAGAGCACACGCCTTAACTCCTACGCCTGCTCCTACACCCGCACGACGGGCATCTGGCAGACAGTGTGGATGGAAGCTGTCGATAAGGAAGGCCTGAAGAGCGTCTTCGCAGTGCCCGACATCGACCAGAAGCAGCTCGTGATACACCCGCAGTTCTATGCCGAGAACGCCGGCAACCGCCTCGTCGTGACACTCTTCGACGGCAAAAAGGCAGTGGCAAAGGCAAGCGTGGTGTGCGGCAACAACTCCGTCGTAGTGCTGCCGGTGAAGAACATGAAACTCTGGAGCCCCGAATCGCCCTTCCTCTATGATGTGAAATACCAGGTGGTGAAAGGCGGTAAGGTAATCGACGAGGTGAACTCATACGTAGGTATGCGCAAGGTGCATCTCGCCAACGGCTACTTCTACCTCAACAACAAACCCTACTACCAGCGTCTCGTGCTCGATCAGGGCTTCTATCCCGACGGCATCTGGACAGCACCCACCGATGCTGCCCTGAAGAAGGACATAGAACTCGCCAAGGCTGTGGGCTTCAACGGAGCGCGTCTGCACCAGAAGAGCTTCGAGGAACGCTACTATTACTGGGCCGACAAGCTGGGTTACCTCACATGGGGAGAGAGCGCGAGCTGGGAACTCAACTGGAACAACAACGAGGCATGCGGCAACTTCATCAACGAGTGGGCTGAACTCGTGGAGCGCGACCGCAACCATCCGTCGCTCGTGATATGGACTCCGCTCAACGAGACATGGCGTCTCACCAACCCCGAAGTATATACCCGCTTCGTGCAGAACCTCTATCAGCAGACAAGAGCACTCGACGGCACACGACCCGTGAACGATGCCAGCGGCGACGCACACATCGTCACCGACATCTGGACTGTGCACAACTACGAGCGCGACCCGCAGAAGCTCGTCCAGGACTTCACCTTCGAGCACGGAAAGGAACCTTACCGCAACGTGCGCGACCAGGATTGGCTCGCAAAGTATGAGGGACAGCCCTACATGCTCGACGAGTTCGGAGGCCTGCCCTGGATTAAGGAGTCGGAACGCAGCACATCATGGGGCTACGGAAACAACATCGACAACATAGAAGACTTCTACTCAATCCTCCGCAAGGAAGTGGAGGCCATCAAGAGCTGCAAGCACATCACCGGCTTCTGCTACACCCAGATAACCGATGTTGAGCAGGAGAAGAACGGAATATACCACTACGACCGCACACCGAAGTTCGACACAAAGCGCATCAAGGAAATCTTCGAGCTCATCCCGTCGAACATTGAAAAGGTGGAGGATCTGAGCTACTAAGCACGGTTCCGGCTTATGAAAAGCCAGGGAAGCTGAAGGAGTGAGTGGACGCAATGCCTATGCTCCGCCTGCCACGACGCAGGACATGGAGCATAGGCTGTGCCTCGCAGCTTGCAGAGCAGGCTCTCGCCCTTCCGCTTCTTTGGCTTTTTCTTTTTCGACACTCCCTTCGTCTTCTTGACGGCGACTTCCCGGATGCTTGCCATCGCCTGCATGGATCCGTGACATTACATACGGAAACAGGCTGCCGCAGACACTGCCATGCCCCGTATTCTCATAAATGAAAACATAAGACAATGAAAAACATCATTCTCGGAGCAATGGCATTGCTCTCCACAACATGCGCCACGGCACAGACTTTCGCCGACGGCGGCATACAGATAAAGATAAGAAACCACATCGGACGGCGCATCGACACTTGCATAGAACGCCGTGTGAAGGCGCAGGACACCGACGAGCTCATAGCCCCCTTCCGCCAATACACCGAGGGAGGAGGCTGGCAGATGGAGTTCATCGGCAAGTGGATGCTCGGAGCCTGCGCCTCGTATGCCTACTCGCACGATGCCGCTTTGCGCGACAAGATAAGCGATGCCGCCCGAAAACTCATGGCTACCCAGGCTGCCGACGGCTACATCGGCAACTACAAGGCTTCCGACCGCCTCACCAATTGGGATATATGGGGACGCAAGTATGTCGCGCTCGGACTCCTTGCCTACTACAAACTCTCCGCCGACAGCCATGCCCTCACTGCCGTCGGCAGGCTCATCGACTCGCTGATGCACGACCTCGACGCCACCGGCACCGACATTGCCGCCACCGGCAACTACTTCGGCATGGCGAGTTGCTCCGTACTCGAACCCGTGGTTTACCTCTATAAGGCCACGGGAGAGAAGCGTTATCTCGACTTCGCACGCCGCATCGTGACGAGCATCGAGCGCGACGGGCATGCACAGCTCATAGCGAAAGCCCTCGACGGAGTGCCCGTCTATCGCCGTTCGGCCTATCCCAAGTCGTGGTGGAGCTATGAGAACGGACAGAAGGCCTACGAGATGATGTCGTGCTACGAGGGACTTGTGGAGCTGGGCAATGTCCTGCACGACCCGCTCTATCTGCAAGTTGCCGAGCGGACAGCGGCAAGCATCATCGAAAACGAGATAAACATCGCCGGGTCGGGAGCCGCCTTCGAGTGCTGGTATGAGGGAAAGAAAAACCAGATACTGCCCGCCTATCACACAATGGAGACCTGCGTCACATTCACATGGATGCAGTTCTGCGCCCGTCTGCTGCGCAATACGGGCAACAGCATGTATGCCGACACCTTCGAACGCACCATGTACAACGCCCTGATGGCGTCGATGCGCAGCGACGGAGGACAGATTTCCAAATACAGTCCGCTTGAAGGACGGCGCGTAGAGGGCGAGAACCAGTGCGGACTGCACATCAACTGCTGCAATGCCAACGGTCCGCGCGGCTTCGCCTTGATTCCGCAGACAGCCTATACCGTGCGTGACAGCCGCATAGACGTGAACCTCTACCTCGACTCCGAAGCCTCCCTGCGGATGGGGAAGAACCTTGTCGGCATCGACATGCAGACACGCTATCCGCTCGACGGCAAGGTGCGCCTCGTCGTGAATCCGCGCCGCAGCGAGGCGTTCGCCATAGCCCTGCGCATCCCCTCATGGGTGGATTCCGGCTTTACGGTGCTCCTCAACGGCGTGGAGCAGCCCTGCCTGCACAAGGGAGGCTACCTCGTCATGGAGCGGAAGTGGGCGAAGGGCGACATCATCGACATCGACTTCCGCCTGAAAACCAAGGTGCAGACATTCAACCACCATCAGGCCGTCACGCACGGACCGCTTGTCTTCGCACGCGACAGCCGCTTTGCCGACGGCGATGTGGACGAGTGTGCCGTGGTGAAGTGCGATGCCGACGGCACCGTTGAGGCCCGCCTCACCGACACCGACGACTCCTCATTCGCTTGGATCACAATGGAAGTGCCGGCAGTTCTGGGCACCGACCTCGAAGGCGACGACAACAAGGCAGTGCGATGGGTGAAGTTCTGCGACTTCGCCTCGGCAGGAAACGACTGGAACAAAGACTGCCGTTACCGCGTGTGGATACCCAAGACGCTGCACCAGATGTCGGAACCCTACCACAAGTATTGACGATTTTGAAAGGTAAAAAAGTAAAGAAGTAAAAAAGTAAAAAGGGAATGTGAGAGGGCGGCATCCTGACATTCCTGTCGGAAAGAGCCTCCTTGTCGTGCATGTCTGAATGGAAATGCGCCGCAAGGAGGCTTTTTCTCTTTCCGTTTCCGCCTGTTCCGTGGCGAGCCGTAAGCCCCCGACACCCCGCCTCTGTCGCCCCAAAATGGAAAAAAAAAGAGCATGGAAATGTGTCCGTTTTGGCGGAATTTTATTAATTTTGCAACACCTTTCAAGCAAGTAAAGCAGGGCGATTGCCTTGCCGACAATGGAGTCTCGCTGCTTCAGGAAGGATTTTTCATGACATCACTCACTTTCCGTAATGCGTTGATACGCACTTTCAACAAAGTACACAGATTCCACAATTGGGGTGTCTGCGCACTCATCTGACATGCCTTTGACTTGGCATTCCCCTAAGCCGCACCGCAATTGTGCCTGGGAATGAGACAGCAAAGCAACGATTTTTTTACAACCAAACATCATATTCATTTTATGCACAACAGAATGAAGCGTCTTGCCGTGCTCCTGCTGAGCGCGGCAATGATGCCGTGCCCCGTTGCTATGAGGGCACAGACTGCCCGGCTGAAGGGCAGCTTGAACAGACTTTTCAGTATTGCTGAAGCCCATAACGCCTCCCTGCGCACCGTGCGTGCCGCCATAACCGAGGCGGAGGCGGGCGTGGAGGCGGCGCAGAAGGCGAAGCTGCCCGATGTGAATGCGCAGCTTTCGGTGTCGTATTTGGGCAACGCCCGACTCTGGAACCGCCACTTCGGGGAGAGCACTTGTGCGCCGATGCCGCACTATGGCAACAATTTCCTGCTTCAGGCGCAGCAGGTGGTGTATGCCGGCGGAGCCGTTTCGGCGGGCATACAGCTTGCAAGACAGAACGCCGCGATGCAGAACATCAACGCCGCCGACGAGCGACGTCGCGTGCAGTTCCTCCTCACGGGTCTTTTCCTGCAACTGCACAACCTGCAGAATCAGGCGGAGGTGTATGCCGCCAACAAGGCACTCGCCGAGAAACAGATAGAAATGATGAGGCAACGCTATGCCAAGGGCGTGTCGTTGCACAGCGATGTGACTCGCTACGAACTCTATCTGCAACAGGTGGAACTCGGAATGACGAGTGTTACCGACCAGGCCGACATCGTGCGCCGCCAGCTTCTCACCGCCCTCGGCACCGATTCTGCCGCGATAGGCACACTGCCGGAGGACGCCTTCGCCGACGAGGCCATAGTCGTGGGGAGCGAGGCCGACTGGCAACTGACCGCCGCCGGACAGCATCCGGGCGTACAGCGTCTTGCACTCGGCGTGCAGATGAGCCGCACCGAAGAGAAGCTGGAGCGTGCGGCACTCCTGCCAAAGGTGGCAATCATAGCCGAGGACCATCTCGACGGTCCCATAACGATAGAGGTGCCGCCCATCGACAAGAACCTCAACTACTGGTTTGTGGGCGTCGGCGTGACCTACAACTTCTCGGCTCTCTACAAGAACCGCAGCAAGGTGCGCCGCGCACGGTTGCATACCGAATGGCAGAACGAGTCGCTCTCCGCCACACGCGAAAACGTGGCCGATGCCGTACATGCCGCATTCGTGAGTCTCGGCACGGCACGCACGCAGCTCGACACGCGGCGGAAAAGCCTGCAGCTCGCAACGGAAAACTATGAACTCGTGAGCCGACGCTACCAGAACGGACTCGCCATCGTGACCGACCTCACCGATGCCGCCAACATGAAACTCGATGCGGAGTTGCAGCTTTCAGATGCACGCATCAGCCTCGTCTATGCTTTCTACAACCTGAAGTATGCGGCAGGATGCGTAGAACTATGATGTTTCACACCTTCAACAAGACAAATTCACATGACAAAGAAAACAACACTCAGAACCATTTATAACATTTGTGTGCTCTTGCTCCTGCTTGCCGGCACAACACTTGTAGTCAATCATTTCGTGCATTTCGGCAGCGGCGAGTTCACAGACAACGCCACTGTGCAGCAGCACATAACACCTGTAAACACCCGTGTGCAGGGATTTGTAAAGGAGATAAGGTTCGGCGAATACCAGAGCGTGCACCGGGGCGACACGCTTGTGGTGATAGAGGACAGCGAATACCGTCTGCAACTCGCACAGGCTGAGGCGGCGTTGCAGCGCGAACTCGCCGGAGCCGACGCCACGACATCGGGTCTCAGCGCGACGAGACAGACCATAGGGGTAGGCGAAGCGGGTATCGACGAGGCACGGGCACAACTCGACGAGGCTCAGAGAGAGGAACGCCGCTATGCCCAACTGCTTAAGGACGACGCCGTGACACGCCAGCAGTACGATGCTATGCACACCGCACTGCTCGCAGCCAAGGCACGCTATGCCCAGGCGGTGCGCCGTCATGCCACGCTCACCGATACCGGGAAGGAGCAGGGACACCGCCTCGCACAGAACAATGCAGCCGTGGAAGCAGCGCGTGCGGCGGTGCGTCTGGCGCGTCTGCGCCTCTCTTATACTGTCATTACAGCCACTGCCGACGGCGTGGTGGGACGCAAGAACATTCACGAAGGACAACTCGTGCAACCTGGACAGACTATGGTGAATATTGTCGATAACACCGAACTGTGGGTCGTTGCCAACTTCCGTGAGACGCAGCTTCCGGGCATTGCTGTCGGAGCAGATGTGAAGATAGACGCCGATGCTGTGCCGGGCGTGATCTTCTACGGCACTGTGGAGCGCATAAGCGACGCTACGGGAGCGGCGATGTCGCTCGTACCGCAGGACAATGCCACCGGCAATTTCGTGAAGGTGGAGCAGCGCATTCCAGTGCGCATACGCCTTTCGGCAGACAGAAACACGGAGAGGCTTCGTGCAGGAATGAATGTGGAGTGCGAAGTGAAGGCGGCAGGCAAATGAACGGCAGTGCCGGAAAGGACAGAATATTATGGATAACGAAAGACAACAAAAGCCTGCCGGAGGGCCGCCCATGACCTTCTCCATGCCCATGTACCACGGCTTCGTGCCGCAGTGCGTGCGCCCGTGGATATATGTGGTGCTTGCCTTCTGCTTCCAGTTCTCCAACGGTATGTATCTGGGAGCCATGAACAACGTGGTGGGCGAGTGGGGAGTGATGCGCGAGGATGTGCAGATGTGCCTCTATGCCACGCTTACGGGCATGGCACTCTACTTCCCCGTGCTCTTCCGCATGAAGTTCCGCTTCACCAACCGCGCCCTGCTCATGACGGCGGCAGCGGTGATAGTGGCGTGCAACGCCGTGTGATGCTGCGCCTGCCGCTGCCCGTTCTGTGGGCGGCGTGCGTGGTGTGCGGCATGGCGAAGATACAGGGCACCTTCGAATGTATGTCGAACATACAGTTGTGGATGACTCCCAAGCGCGATTTTGCGGTGTTCTTCCCCCTGCTTCATGTCGTGCTCCTCACCTCGATAGAAGTGAGCGGTTTCGTGGCGGCATGGTTCGCGCATGAAATGCACTGGACATTCATGCACTGGTTCATCATCCTTCTCATGCTGCTGGTGCTCGTCGTGCAGGCGGTGCTCACACGCCCCGTGCACGCCATGCCCAAGATAGTGCCGCTGGACGGACTCGACTGGTTCGGGGCGGTGCTGTGGTGCGCCTTCTGGTTGCAGACGGCGTGGCTCTTGTGCTACGGCGACTGGCTCGACTGGTGGCACTCGCCGCAGCTGCGTCTGGTGTGCGGCACGGCGCTGATAACCCTTGCCGTGTGCCTGCAACGCATGGCACACCATCCGCATCCCTACTTCGAACCTGCCATGTGGAGTTATCGTTATGTGGTGCCGGTGATATTGCTCATCGGCGTTGTCGAGGCACTTTTCTCGTGCGAGCATGTGCTTGAAAGCGTGTTCTACGAAGAGGTGATGCACTACGACGACCTCACTGCCGAGAAACTCAACCAATGGTCGCTGCCGGGGATATGGGCGGGATGTCTGTTCTCGCTCGGATGGCTAAAGATAATGCGCTGGAACGCCTACAGGCTGATGGCTGTCGCGCTGTTGGCGTTCGCTCTTTATGCCGGCGGCTTCTACTTCACCGTCGATTCGTCGATAAGCATTACGCAGCTGCGTCTGCCTCTGGTGTGCCGCGGTTTCGCCTACGCCGTACTCAGCATATCGCTCATGTGGTGTCTGGAGTGCATCATGTCGTTCCAGCATTTCTTCCAGGCCCTCTCCCTCTTCAACGTGCTTCACATGCTCATCGGCGGACTTGTGGGGTCGGCCCTGCACGCCCACGGCTTGAAGTACTACATCGCCGACGGTTTCGCACGCTGTTCCGGATATGTGGATGCGGTGCGTGCGTCGGCTCTTGGAGTGGATGTAGGTGCTGCGGCAGAGGGTATGGTGGAGGCGTTCATGGCACAGTCGGTGAAAATCCTATTCGGCTGGACGCTCATAGCGGCACTCTTCTTCGCCATGCTGATGCTCCTTTGGGACATTCCGGGAGTGCGGCGCAACATACGGCGAATACCCGAATGGAGTACCGTCGGGATGCGTGTATGGCGCGGCTACAACCGCCAGCGCCGCCTTCATCGCCTACGCCGCCAGCGGAGGGAACTCGGAAATGCTGGCAAGGCAGGTGCGGGCGGAGTTTGACTTCCGATAACTCCTTGTTGCATGCCGTTCGACAACAAGGAGTTATCGGAAGTTAATCCGTCTGCGACGGATGGAAGTTAGCGGAAGTTATCGGACATTACCACTGTTTGCAGCAAGTCTTGCATACGTCCGCTAACTTCCCTTAACTTCGGCGGAACCTAACTTCCGCTAACTCCTATTTGAACATCATTTGCGCAGTCTGACTTCCGATAACTCCTTGTTGCGTCTCGCTCGACAATACTAAGCAAAAAGGAAGTTAGCGGAAGTTATCGGGCATTACCACTGTTTGTGGCAAGTTGGGGATATGTCCGATAACTCCCCTTAACTTCCGATAACTTCTGCTAACTCCCGTTTCGACTTTACCGCCAACACTGAGCAAGTCTGCCATTATGAATTGTTTGGATGGTGTTGTCGAGCGAGACGCTCGACCTCCTATCGTTGCCAATTCTTCATTATTGTCTTCTTCTCCCTCTTTCCTTCAAAATCGCTTGCATATTTAAACTTTTTTATGTATTTTTGCAAATGTAAAAGTTTTATTAATATAATAGCACAATACAAACCAATTGAAACAAAATATTATATGAACACAAGGTTGTTATCTCCGTTGGTTACTCGTTTTTTGTTAGTAATCATGTTATGTCTGCCCGTATGGGGTAACCAAGTGTCGGCTCAAACGCCGAAGTCGTATGTTGTGCTGGACAAAGTTACCGGCACACTAACTTTCAGACACGACACTAAAAGACCCACAGGAGCATATCCGCTGAATAACCCCGAAAAACTACCGGGCTGGTTTGTGAAAAGCGACGACACGGAAGTTGTAAACAAAAAGCACATTGAGAAAGTAGTATTCGATGCTTCTTTTGCTGACGCACGCCCGACAAGTTGCCGTTGTTGGTTCGCGGGATGTACGGATTTAAAAACCATTGAGGGCATTGAATATCTGAATACAGAAAATGTGGTGAACATGAATAGCATGTTCAATAACTGTAAAAGCCTCACTGCGCTCGATGTCTCTAACTTCGACACACGGAATGTGACGAACATGAGCAGTATGTTCGATAGATGTAAAAACCTCACTGCGCTCAATGTCTCTAACTTCGACACAAAGAATGTGACGGACATGGGAAGTATGTTCGATTACTGCTGGGAAATATCCGAACTCAATGTCTCTAACTTCGACACAAAGAATGTGACGAACATGAACAGTATGTTCAAAGGCTGTACCAACCTCACCACACTTGATGTCTCTAACTTCGACACAAAGAATGTGACGGACATGGGTTGGATGTTCGCTTACTGTAATAGAATATCCGAGTTCAACCTCTCTAACTTCGACACAAAGAATGTGACGGACATGAACTCCATGTTCAGAGGATGCAACCTCACCGAACTTAATGTCTCTAACTTCGACACAAAGAATGTGACGGACATGTGCTGCATGTTCAGTTACTGTAAAAGCCTCACTGCACTTGATGTCTCTAACTTCGACACACAGAATGTGACAAACATGCAAGAAATGTTCGGAGACTGTGAAAGCCTCACTGCGCTCGATATCTCTAACTTCGACACACAGAATGTGACAAACATATTCTCCATGTTCGATGAATGTAAAAACCTCACTGCGCTCGATGTCTCTAACTTCGACACACAGAATGTGACAGACATGAGTTTCATGTTCGATGGCTGTACCAACCTCACCGAACTTAATGTCTCTAACTTCGACACAAAGAATGTGAGACACATGAGATTCATGTTCAATGACTGTATCAACCTCGACGAACTCAATCTCGCTAACTTCGACACAAAGAATGTGAGGGATATGCATTTGATGTTCGCTGGTTGTACCAACCTTACCGCAATTTATGTCAGCGATAAATTCGTGACAACGGCGTGTGAGGACAGCTACGGCTACGACATGTTTAAAGGCTGCGAAATACTTGTGGGTGCCGTACCTTATGACGAAAGCAAGACAGGCAAGGAAATGGCTAACTACATCACCGGATACTTCACCGACATAAAAACCACCGGAATAAATGCAACTCCTATTTCAGACAATATCGCAGCGAAGTATTACGATGTGCTGGGTCGCCGTATGAATGCACCGCAAAAGGGAATAAACATCGTGAAACGCGGTGGCAGAACAATGAAAGTGCTTGTGAAGTAATTTCTATATCCGTGTTGTCGAGCGCCTCGCTCGGCAACACGAAGCAAAACATTAAGCAAACGACTTCGTAAGTTATAGTTTTTGTGCCACGGGTGTGCCGAAGGTACACCTCTATACGTAACCCACTGCAAGCCGTGAAGCGGCGCAGCTGTGGGTGGAACTCTGCGGTGGCAGCATGTTCCGCGAAGCGGGACTTATACATCCCGATAACAACTAATAGCATACATTATGAATTAGCAATCGTCTCGCTCGGCAACACTGAGTGAAACAGGAATTATGATAATATAAAAAGGTGCTGTTGCTTGCATTTGGTAGCGGAATTTTGTAACTTTGCATAAGATAGGCTGCATTCGGCAATCTGAAAGTAAACTTTCATTGCACTCATTTGCACTATCTTTGCATAAGATAGGCTGCATTCGGCAATTTGAAAGTAAACTTTCATTGCACTCATTTGCACTATCTTTGCAATCAGCAGCACTGTGATGGGTGCAGGATGTGTCAAAAGGTTTGACTCCACTTTACTCCCCTTTCGACATAGCGTGCTTACCTTTTCGCTTGTCTGCTCGTTTACAGAAAGCATGTCGGAGATATGCGAAACTTTTAGATAAATATCTGATATGAACTGGCAGCAACTCATTTCCAACAAACGCCTTGGGCAGGAACTACGCCATGCCGAACGCCACGACGACCGCTCGGAATTCAAACGCGACTACGACCGCCTCATCTTCTCTGCCCCATTCCGGCGCTTGCAGAACAAGACGCAGGTGTTTCCCTTGCCGGGAAGCATCTTCGTGCACAACCGTCTGACGCACTCCCTTGAGGTGGCAAGCGTGGGCATGTCGCTCGGCAACGATGTGGCAAGGGTGCTGATGGAGTCGCATCCGGAACTGCGGGGGACGCTCTTCGAGGAGATAGGAACCATTGTCAGCGCCGCCTGTCTGGCTCACGATATGGGCAATCCGCCGTTCGGACATTCCGGAGAGAAAGCCATTCAGGCGTTCTTCAAAGAGGGAAAGGGGCAGCAACTGAGGCAGCTTGTGCGCCCGGAATTCTGGGAAGACCTCGTGCGTTTCGAGGGAAACGCCAACGCCTTCCGCCTTCTCACACACCGTTTCCACGGTCGGCGTGAGGGCGGATTCGTCATGACCTACACCACACTCGCCTCCATCGTGAAGTATCCGCACTCCTCGCGGTGTGCCGGCACGAAGGGAAAGTTCGGATTCTTCTGCACCGAAGAACCCTACTATCGCCGCATTGCCGACGAACTGGGACTCGTGCGGAAATCGGCGCCGGACGCTCCGGCGGAGTATGCACGCCATCCGCTGGTGTATCTCGTTGAGGCTGCCGACGACATCTGCTACGAAATAATGGACATCGAGGACGCCCACAAGCTGCGCATACTCTCGTTTGAGGAGACATCCGACCTGCTACTCGGTTTCTTCGACGACGGCACACGGCGGAAGATACAGCAGCGCATCGTCGATGAAGGCATAACCGACAACAACGAGAAGGTGGTGTATATGCGTGCCTGTGCCATAGGTCTGCTAGAAGCGGAGTGCGCACGCACCTTTGTGAAGCATGAGCAGGAGATACTCGAAGGCACGTTGAAGGGCTGTCTGATGGACAACGCCCAGGCATCGATAGCCGAAGCCTACCGCCGCTGTACGGAGGTGAGCTTCAGGAAGATATACAACAGCAAGCCGGTGCTCGATGTGGAGCTGAGCGGTTACAAGATAATGGAGACGCTCATGGAGTCGCTCATCGAGGCGGCGGTGAGTCCGGAGAAGTACCACTCGGAGCAGCTGCGCAAGCGTTTCAGCAGTCAGTACGACATCAACAGCGACGATTTCGAGACACGAGTCATGGCGGTCATCGACTTCATAAGCGGTATGACCGACATCTTCGCACTCGACATCTACCAGAAAATCAACGGCATCTCACTGCCGATAGTGTGATTTCGGACGGGGAAGAATAGGAGGTCGGGCGTCGAAGGGAGTTAAACGGAAAATGACGGACAATGGTATAACTTGTTGAAGGATAATGCTGATGTCCGCTTTCTTCCGTCCTTTGCCGGCGGATTGGATTCCGATGGTTTCTGCTAACTCCCGTTTTGCACCCCGACGCAGATGAAAGTCTTTTTTACGGAGCACCAATAACTTTATATTGCTGCTGTTTCAATCATTTTGCCAACACACGAAACGAGTGCTAACTAATGTGAAAAAGCGCGGAATATGGATATTAATAAGTATTTTTGCACTTTGATACAAACGACAACGCACTTATGATAAAAATAAAAGTAGTGAACAAAGGGCGGCAGCAATTGCCTGCTTATGCCACCAGTCAGAGCGCAGGAATGGACCTTCGCGCCAACATCGACACACCCATCACGCTCCGTCCGATGGAGCGTCGCATCATCCCCACGGGACTTTACATAGCTCTTCCGCCGGGATTCGAGGCTCAGGTGCGTCCCCGAAGTGGTCTGGCTCTGAAGCATGGAATCACCGTCCTCAACTCGCCCGGCACCATTGATGCCGACTATCGCGGCGAGATAGGCGTGCTGCTTGTCAATCTTTCCACCGACGACTTCATCATTACCGAGGGCGAACGCATCGCGCAGATGGTGATAGCACGCCACGAACAGGGCGAATTTGAGCTTACTGACGAACTCGACGACACCGAGCGTGGAGCCGGAGGCTACGGTCATACGGGCGTAAAATAAATGCTCATGATGAAACGAAACAACAGTAGAACATTCATAATGGCACTCCTCGCGGTTGTCATGCTCACTGCCATGGCTCCCGCTCTGGCACGCATTGCTGCCGACGACATACCGGAAAACGACTCAACGATGTCGCTTCCCGCCGACACTCTCGCCTATGACGACCCGCGACGCTTCGACGAATTCTTCCTTGAAGCGCAGTGTCTTAAGCAGAAAGGCGACTCCGACAGTGCCTTCGCGCTTTTGCGTCACTGTCTGGAACTCGACTCCACGGCGGCGGAGGCATACTTCGCCTGCGCTCCGTTCTACAAGCAGAAAGGCAACGACTCGCTCTCGCTCGACTGCCTTATGAAGGCCGCACGACTCGCACCCGGCAACGATACCTATCAGGAATATTTGGCACGCCACTACATAGAAGCCGGCGATTACGCCAAGGCAGTGACCGCTTACGAGAACCTTTACAGCGATCATCGCGACCGAAGTGATGTGCTCGACATCCTGTTTCAGCTCTATTACCGTAAGAAGGACTACGGCAACGTGCTCAAAACACTCGACCGTATAGAGCAGATCGATGGCGGCAGCGAGGAACTGACACTCATGAAAATGAACGTGTATGAGCAGCGTGGCGACCGTAAGATGGCGTATCAGATGCTGCGTCAGGTGGTGGACAGCCACCCGAACGAGCCTAACTACAAGGTGATGCTCGGCAACTGGCTCCTCAACCACGACCGGCGCGACGAGGCGTTCACCATGCTTCAGAGCGCACTCGCTGACGACAGTGAAAACGAATTCGCACAGATGTCGCTCTACGACTATTACCGTACTGCCGGCAACGACTCCGCTGCCGCCGCCATACGCGACCGCTTGCTGCTCAGTGCAAAGACCGACGACAAGACGAAAATATCGATGTTGCAGCAGTGCATAAAGGAAAGTGAGAGGCAGGGAGGCGACAGCATACCCGTGCTGAGGCTCTTCGACCGTGTGCTGGAGGTGACTCCGAAGAACGGCGACATAGCCTATCTCAAGGCAATGTACATGCGTCTGAAGTCGATGCCCGCCGATTCCGTGGCTGAAGCCTACCGCCGTGTGCTGCGGATAGAGCCCGAGCAGGTGTCGGCACGCGTCGATCTGTTGCAGATGCAGTACTCCAAAGCCGACTGGGATGCCATCATCAGCACCAGCACCGAGGGCATACAGTACTGCCCTACGAGCATGATGTACTACTATTTCCTTGGTGTCGCCCACTTCCAGAAGGACGACGACGATGCCGCCCTCGATGCCCTTCGACGCGGAGTGAGCGTGATAAACAAGGACAGCAGCCCCGAATTCGTGTCCGATTTCTATGCCCTCATGGGCGACATACTGTATAAGAAGAACCGCCCCGAAGAGGCTTTCGCCGCCTACGACAGCTGTCTGCAATGGCGCGACGACAATGTCTCTGCCCTCAACAACTATGCCTACTACCTCAGCATGCAGGAACACGACCTCGACAAGGCCGAGAAGATGAGCCGCAAGGCGATAGAAGAGGAACCGTCAAACGCCACTTACCTCGACACCTACGCCTGGATAATGTTCCTGAAAGAACGCTACGACGAGGCGAAGGCATACATCGACCGCGCCCTGGAATGCTCCACCGACACCGCTTCCACCGATGACGGCGGCGTGGAGGAGGGCGGCAACGGTTCCGGTTCGGGCGACTCCGACAACGCATTGAGCGGTGTCGTGCTCGAACATGCGGGCGACATCTACGCCAAATGCGGCGACATCGACCGCGCAGTGGAACTCTGGGAGAAGGCAGTGCGTGTCGGAGGAGGCAGCGCACAACTCCCCAAAAAGATAAAACAAAGAAAATACATACCTGCAAAACAGACTTGAAATGAAGAACAGATTATTGAAAATGCTCCCCATACTGGCTCTTGCCGCCCTCGCTTCATGCGCAAGCAAGAAGGCAGTGAGCGATGCCACGACACCGACAGCGGCACATGCCGGACACAAACACTCGGACAACAACGCGCAGAAAGGCATGAGTGTGGAGCAGACGGCGTTCTTGCAAAGCGTCAATGACAACCATGTGTATGCCAAAGACATCGTAGCCGACGCCTCGTTCAAGATAGAAATGGGGACGAAGCGGATAGCATGCGACGGACAACTGCGTATGCGCCGCGACAAAATCATACGCTTGCAGATACTCCTTCCCATCATCCGCACCGAGATAGCACGCGTGGATTTCACCCCCGACCGTGTGCTCCTTGTCGATAGATACCACAAGGAATACATCGAAGCCGACTACTCCCAGGTGAGTTTCCTCGCCGACAACGGCATTACGTTCTACTCGCTTCAGGCTCTGTTCTGGAACCAGTTGTTCGCTCCCGGCGAGCAGAACGTGGCGCAGCAGACACTCAAGAAGTTCGCCGCCGACCTCGCTTCCGCCGCCACGACAGTGCCGGTGACGCTCAGGAAAGGGCAGATGTCGTTCCGATGGGACGCTGAAAAGGCGTCGGCACGTATCGTGAAAACCACCGTGACATACGACAGTCAGACCCACGGCAAGTCGCAGCTCGTGTGGAACTACGCCGACTTCCGCGCCCTCGGAGTGAAGATGTTCCCCGCACAGCAGCAGTTTACGTTTGAAACCGAGGCTGCCGGCAAACGCCAGACGGGTACCGTCAGCATTAAGATGGGGACACTCAAGACGCCGTCCGACTGGGATGTGACGACCACTCTCTCGTCGAAATACCGGAAAATAGAGACTCAGGACATCCTCAAGAAAATCACTTCGCTCCAATGAAACGATACCTCATCATACTAATGGCGGCTCTGCTTGCACTCACCGTGCCGGCACAGACTCGCCGAACAGCCTCGAAACCAAAGGCGACGGCACGCACGCAGAGCCGTAAGTCGGCGGCAACGAAAGGCAAGACCACTGTCGCCAGAAAGACGGCGGCACGGAAAACAACGCGGAAGAAGACCAAAGGCAAGAGCAATAATGTGGCGAAATACTCCACATCGGAAATCCGTGGACTCGAAAGCAAGAAGTCGAAACTGCAAAAGGAGATACGGCAGCAGGAACAGAAACTGCGTGCCAACCAGGCGGATGTGAAGAAACGCCTTAACCAGCTGTTGCAGATAAACAGCGAGATAGACCGTCACCAGAAGAACATCGACGGCATACAGCAGGACATCGACCACCTCGACGGCAACATAGGCCTGCTCAAAGCGCAGTTGAAGACGCTCGAGGAGCAGCTCGCCGAACGCAAGGCCAAGTATGTGAAATCGATGCGTTACATAGCACGCAAGCACACCATGCAGGACCGTCTCATGTTCATCTTCTCGGCAAAGAACTTCGCCCAGATGTACCGCCGCTTGCGTTTCGTGCGCGAGTATGCCTCGTTCCAGCGTGCGCAGGGTGAGATGGTGAAGTCGAAGCAGCTTCAGGTGACCGACAAGCACCGCCAACTTGAGGAGGTGAAGGGCCATAAGAGCAACCTTCTCTACAAGGGACAGCAGGAGCGCAAGGCCCTCGAAGGGCAGCAGACGGAGCAGCAGTCCGTGGTGAACTCGCTCCAGAAACAGCAGAAGACACTCCAGAACATCATAGCGAAACAGCGTAAGGACGCACAGGCCATCAACGCGCAGATTGACAAACTCGTGGCGATAGAGGTGGAGAAGGCACGCATACGCGCCGCCGAGGAAGCCAAACGGAAGGCTGCCGCCGAAGCCGCCGCACGCAAGAAACGTGAGGAAGAACTTGCACGCAAGAAGGCGGAGGCGGAGAAGGCACGCCTGGAGAACGAGCGACGCCTGCGTGAAGCCCGTGAGCAGGAGCGCAAGGCGAAGGCTGAAGCCAAAGCCGCCGCCGACCGTGAAGCCGCTGCCAGAAACCGTGAGACGGCTGCCGCTAGAGAACGTGCGGCGCAGGTTGCACGCGAGGCGGAAGCCAACCGTGAGGCAATAGAGCGCAAGGCGCGTGAGGACGAGAAGCGAAACCGCAGCGAGATAGACAAGGCCAAGGAGAACGTGCAGCGTGTCAGCACCGTAAGTTCGGTGGACAGGATGATGAGCGGCGGCTTCGAAGCCAACCGCGGACGCCTCCCCATGCCGGTGACGGGCAGTTGCCGCGTCGTCTCCCACTACGGGCAGAACACCATAGAAGGGCTTAGAGGCGTCACCATCGACAACAAGGGCATCAACATCCTCGGCTCGCCCGGCTGCCAGGCACGCTCCATCTACGACGGCGAGGTGAGCGCGGTGTTCAGCTACGGCGGCACGACGGGCGTGATAGTACGCCACGGAATCTACCTCTCCGTGTACTGCAACCTCCGCTCGGTGAGTGTGCATAAAGGTCAGAAAGTATCTACACGCCAGGCACTTGGCACCGTAGGTGACGACAATATACTCCAGTTCCAGCTCCGTCGCAACAGTTCCAAACTCAATCCCGAACAGTGGTTGGGACGATAGAGGGTAAGCCCTTGTTTCCGCAGGAATTATGCCGCATTTGCAAAGAAGCCTTGTTTGAAGCACAAAGAAGCCTTGTTTACATCCCGAACAAGGCTTCTTTTCACTTCAAACAAGGCTTCTTTTTTGTTGTGGTAAATTTGTCTGTCGTCGGACGAAGCAGTGAATAATTAACACATTTGTAATATAAAAACGTGCAAATATTTGTGTGAGTGCGGAAAAATTAGTAATTTTGCACTCGTTCAGTGGAATGAGGGGCTCCGTGAGAGCTCCTCATTTTTGTTTGAAAATCGGCTCTGTGGCGGATGAAGAAGTTGGTTTTGTGCCACGGCAGTGCGATTGTTTTTTATTCACAAAAAAGTATGATAGATAAAAATGTCGTAAAGAACATCGTCAATGAGTGGCTCACCGACAAGGAGTACTTCCTTGTTGATGTGGAAGTCAGCCCCGATGACAAAATCGTTGTTGAGATAGACCATGCCGACGGCGTGTGGATTGAGGACTGCGTGGAGCTGAGCCGCTTCATAGAGTCACGCCTCAGCCGCGACGAGGAGGACTACGAGCTCGAAGTGGGTTCGGCAGGACTGGGGCAGCCCTTCAAGGTGCCGCAGCAGTATGAATGCTTCGTCGGCAAGGAAGTGGAGGTGCTCGACGCCGATGGTCAGAAGGTGAAAGGCGTGCTCAAAAGCGTCGATGGCAACGACTTCGTCGTGACAGTGAAGGAAAAAGTGAAGGTGGAAGGCAAGAAACGCCCGCAGTTGCAGGAGGTGGACCATGCCTACCAGATGGACAAAGTAAAATATACAAAATATCTAATAAATTTCAAATAGAAGAGCTATGGCAGCAAAGAAAGACGAAACAGTGAGTATGTTCGACTCGTTTAAGGATTTTAAAGAGACTAAGAACATCGACCGTACCACGCTCGTGAGTGTGCTTGAGGAGAGCTTCCGTAACGTATTGGCCAAGATTTTCGGCAGCGACGAGAACTTCGATGTAATCGTCAATCCCGACAAGGGCGACTTCGAAATATACCGCAACCGCGTGGTTGTGGCCGACGGTGAGGTGGAGAACGAGAACAAGGAAATCTCGCTCACCGAGGCACGCAAGATAGAACCCGACTACGAAGTGGGCGAAGACGTGTCAGAGCGCGTGGATTTCGCCAAGTTCGGACGCCGCGCCATCCTCAATCTCCGCCAGACTTTGGCTTCGAAGATACTGGAACTGGAGCACGACTCGCTCTACAACAAATACAAGGACCGTGTTGGTCAAATCATAGCAGGCGAAGTCTATCAGGTGTGGAAGCGCGAAGTGCTCATCGTCGATGACGAGAACAACGAGCTTCTGCTGCCCAAGGCCGAGCAGATACCGAGCGATGTCTATCACAAGGGAGAGACGATACGCGCCGTCATAGAGCGTGTGGATAACGAAAACAACAACCCGAAAATCATACTCTCACGCACAAGTCCGGCATTCCTGCAGCGACTCCTCGAAGCCGAAGTGCCCGAAATCAACGACGGACTCATCAGCATCAAGCGCATTGCCCGTATGCCCGGAGAGAGAGCCAAGATAGCAGTGGAGAGCTACGACGAGCGCATCGACCCCGTAGGAGCCTGCGTCGGAGTGAGAGGAAGCCGCGTGCACGGCATAGTGCGTGAGCTTTGCAACGAAAACATCGACGTAATCAACTACACGGCGAACACAAAACTCTTCATACAGCGCGCCCTCAGCCCCGCAAAGGTGTCGAACATCAATGTCGATGAAGAGAACCTCAAGGCAGAGGTGTTCCTCAAGCCTGAGGAAGTGAGCCTCGCCATCGGACGCGGCGGACTCAACATCAAGCTCGCATCAATGCTCACCGGCTACACCATCGACGTGTTCCGTGAGGTGAACGAAGAGGAAGCCGACGAGGATATCTATCTCGACGAGTTCTCCGACGAAATCGACCAGTGGGTCATCGATGCCATCAAGAGCATCGGACTCGACACCGCCAAGGCAGTGCTCAACGCTCCGCGAGAGATGCTTGTTGAGAAGGCCGACCTCGAAGAGGAAACTGTCGATAACGTGCTCAGAGTGCTTCGCGCCGAGTTCGAGTAAGCAACGATACATAAGGGAGTGACGGAAACACACTGATTTTCCGAACTCCCTTAGCAAGTATCTAAACAGTAACAAACAAAAACATTTAAAATCACAGAAAAGCGAAAAGGCGTAAGGCAGGCAGTCCGCAGTCACGGACAACCCCAAAAGGCAGTCCCGGCAACGGACAGAAGCAGGCAGACGTCCGGCTTTATTGCTTCTTTACTCTTTCACTTTTTGTAAAACGATAAAATATGAGCATCAGGTTAAACAAAGCATTACGTGAGTTGAACATCGGACTCCAAACGGCAGTGGAGTTCCTTGAAAAGAAAAGCGAATTGGGAGAAGTGAAGCCCGAACCGAGCTTCAAGCTCAACGACGAGCAGTACAACGCACTCGTCGCTGCATTCCAGCAGGACAAGGAAGTGCGCAATCAGGCGGAAAAGCTTCAGCAGAAGAAGCCTAAGGAAAAGAAACGCTCACTTGATGCGAAGGAACACCGTGCAGAACCCCTCCTCTCATCGACTTCCCAACAGCAGTACAAGCCGTTGGGCAAAATCGATTTGGACAATTTGGGAAAGAAACCTGCCGATAAACCCACCGTTAAACCTGAGCCCGAACAGAAGCCTCAGGCCGTGACTGCTGCCGTAAGTCAGAAGGAAGAGAAGAAAGAAGAAAGCAAGACTGTGGCAAAGACTGCCGCAACAACGCAAGAACATGCGCAACAACCGGCTGCAAAAACAGCCAGAACAGATAATGCCGACAACGCAAGTGCGGCCAAACAACAAAACGAAAAGCCTGTGGTTCAGAACAAAGAAGCCAAAACAGAGCAGGGCAAGGCAACGCAAAATGCCCTTGGAACTCCTGCCACAAAAGTGACTGAAACCCCTGCGCAAGCTGAGTCCGCCGAAGAGACGGAGCAGAAAAAGGCAGAGGCGACGCTCTTTACTACAAAGAGCGAGAAGAAAATCCTTAACGCACCAAAGGTGAACGTGCTCGGAAAGATCGACCTTTCGGCACTCAACCAGAGCACACGCCCTAAGAAGAAATCGAAGGAAGAGAAGCGCAAGGAGCGTGAAGAGAAGTCGAAACAGCAGAGCGGCGAGAAGAAAAAGCGCGAGCGCATCAACAAGGTGCGCGTGGATATAAGCGCAGCTTCCACGCAGCCCGGAGCGGCACAGCAAGGTGCCGGCAAGAACAACAGCGGCAAGAAGAAGAAAAACCGCAAGACCCCGCCGAAGCCTCTCGAAGTGAACGAGGAGGATGTGGCACGCCAGGTAAAGGAGACTCTTGCACGCCTTACAAGCAAGCAGAACCAGAACAAGAAGGGAGCCAAGTACCGTAAGGAGAAGCGCGAGGCTGCTCAGGAGAAGATGAACGAGGAGCGTCGCGAGGAGAAGAAGGAGAGCAAGACACTGAAGCTCACCGAGTTCGTGACGGTTTCCGAGCTCGCCAACATGATGAATGTGTCGGTAAATCAGGTCATCGGTACGCTCATGAGCGTGGGAATAATGGTTTCCATCAACCAGAGACTCGATGCCGAGACCATCAACCTCGTTGCCGAAGAGTTCGGATTCAAGACCGAATATGTGAGCGCAGAGGTGCAGGAAGCCATCACCGAAGCCGAGGACGACGAGAACGACCTCGTTCCGCGCGCCCCGATTGTAACCGTAATGGGACACGTTGACCACGGTAAGACATCGTTGCTCGACTATATCCGCAAGACAAACGTCATCGCAGGCGAGGCAGGAGGTATCACCCAGCACATCGGTGCATACAACGTGAAGCTGGAGGACGGTCGTCGTATCACCTTCCTCGATACTCCTGGACACGAGGCATTTACCGCCATGCGTGCCCGTGGAGCGCAGGTCACCGACATCGCCATCATCATCATCGCTGCCGACGACGCCGTGATGCCCACCACGAAGGAGGCCATCGCACACGCACAGGCAGCCAATGTGCCTATGGTGTTCGCCATAAACAAGATAGACAAACCCGGTGCCAACCCCGACCGCGTGCGTGAAGAGCTCGCCGGAATGAACCTCCTCGTCGAGGAGTGGGGCGGCAAGTACCAGTGCCAGGAAATCAGTGCCAAGAAGGGACTGGGCATCAGCGACCTTCTGGAGAAGGTGCTTCTCGAGGCCGAGATGCTCGACCTCAAGGCCAACCCCAACCGCAAGGCCACGGGATCAATCATAGAGTCGTCGCTCGACAAGGGTCGCGGCTATGTCTCCACAGTGCTTGTGAGCAACGGAACGCTGCGTGTCGGCGACAACGTGATAGCCGGAACGAGCTGGGGACGCATCAAAGCCATGTTCAACGAGCGCAACGCCCGCATAGAGAGTGCGGGTCCTGCCGAACCGTGCATCATTCTCGGACTGAATGGTGCGCCCACCGCCGGCGACTCGTTCCATGTGCTCGACACCGAGCAGGAGGCGCGCGACATCGCCAACAAGCGTCTGCAATTGCAGCGTGAGCAGGGTCTGCGCACACAGAAGCGACTCACTCTGAGCGACATCTCGCACCGCATCGCACTCGGATCGTTCAAGGAACTCAACATCATCGTAAAGGGAGACACCGACGGAAGTATCGAGGCTCTCAGCGATTCGTTCATCAAGCTCTCTACGGAGAAGATAAAGGTGGATGTCATATACAAGGCCGTGGGTCAGATTTCGGAAAGCGATGTGACTCTCGCCGATGCTTCCGATGCCATCATCGTGGGCTTCCAGGTGCGCCCGTCGGCTGCCGCCCGCAAGCTGGCAGAGCAGGAAGGCGTGGAAATCAACACCTATTCGGTCATCTACGACGCGCTCGACGATGTGAAGTCGGCAATGATCGGTATGCTCGACAAGGTTAAGAAGGAAGTCGTTACCGGTCAGGTAGAAGTGCGCGAGGTATATAAGATTTCGAAGGTGGGCACCGTTGCCGGCTGTATGGTCACCGAGGGTAAGGTGCATCGCAGCGACAGGGCGCGTGTCATCCGCGACGGTATCGTGGTGCACACTGCCGACATTGCTGCCCTGAAGCGTTACAAGGACGATGTGAAGGAGGTAGCCACCAACTTCGAGTGCGGTATCTCTCTCGTCAATTTCAACGACATCCAGCAGGGCGACGTGCTCGAAACCTTCACCGAGGTGGAGGTGAAGCAGACGCTGTAAGCGCGGTTGCGCCCCTGAAAAGGAATAAATGCAAAACCCTTGCATGGAGTCTTACGGCTCCGTGCAAGGGTTTTTTCGTGTGCAAAAGGCAATAAAAACGTGTGTAATGCCGTTATTATGTCGTAAAGAAAAAGAAAGGAACAATATGAATACACGTTTTTTAGCCATCGTCGTGCTCATGCTTTCGCTTGTCGGCATCACTGCCGTTGCGCAGGACGAGGAGCGTGGCGGCTGGTGTGTCATACCCCGTGTGGGCATGGATTTCACAACTCTGCGCCATCAGGCTTTCATCCCCGAAGTGGGAGCGGAGGTAAAGGCAAAGTCGCGCCTTGGGCTTACGGCGGGCGTGGATGCTGAGTATATGCTCACGCCGTCGCTCGGCATTATGCCCGGACTGCATTACACGCAGCAGGGATGCAACTACCCCGACTACGGAAGCGATGCCATGCGCGTCACCGATGCCGGCATACGCACGCACTATCTTGCGCTGCCCTTGCGTCTGCGTTGGTGGATTGCCGACTGCTTCTCGGTTGCCACGGGCATTCAGGCGGCATACCTTTTCAGCGCCAACAGCAAACTTACGGTGCACAGTCCGGGCGAGGATGCTGGGAAAATCGACACCGACATCGTCGGTCTCTGTCACCGGATGGACTTCGCAGTGCCTTTCGAGGCTTATCTCTGCTTGGGGAAAATGGAGTATGGCGTGGCTTACAATCTCAGCATCAACAAGTTCCATCGCCCCATTCTGGAGGAGAGCCGTGTGCGCAACTCTGTTTTCCGCGTCACCATCGGCTATCGCTTCGGGTTGTGAAGAAATGCGGTTGCTGGCTGATGGCTGCGAATGCTCTTTTGAATGCGCAACTGTCTGATTTTCAGCGGTGTTTTACCCGGTATAAAAACAAGGCTTCTTTGTGTTGCAAAGAAGCCTTGTTTGCGTCGTAAAGAAGTCTTGTTTACAGGCAAAAGAAGCCTTGTTTGCAAGTGGGCGGAGCCTTCCTCTGACTTTATCGTTGTTTCTCTGTAATTATATATTGGATTCGGGCTTTGTGTTCAGCAATGTTATAGTATTTGTAAATTCGCTTACTAAGTCATTAAATTTAGGATTGTCGCGTCTGATAATCAGGGCTGTATAATTCTCGTTGTTTTCTTCGTCATAAACGACCTGAGGTAAGAAAAGATATTCATCATGTTCGGCATAAACGCCAAACCAAAAATGAAATAGGCGGTCTCGCATTTTTTGCATACCGTCCCCTGTCTCACAAATGTATAACAGCGCAGCTTCGTTCTTGGCAAAAAACTCTTCGATGATGGCTAATATTGTTGTTCTGACTTTCTCGTCACGAGGCGATTTTTTGCCTTCATAATTAGTCAATGCGAATTGATATGATTCCCCACTTTGCAGCAAGTCGTTCTCTTCAAAAGCCACACTGAATCCAACCTGATAGTCACTGGCAAACTTATAGAGTCCGGTAGTGCTGTCAAGTTGAACTTGGTATGGCGAAACGGAATTTATTTTTTTTAAAGAAAGTCCTACCATCACAATACATTAAATGTCAATGGTTCTTCTCCCGTTCTTGCCTTGTAATCTTCGTAAAGCATTTTGCGCATTTTTTCCACCATGACTTTCTTTTGGGCTTTGGCAGATTCCCAACGCTTTATGGCTTCGGCTCTTGTGATTTTTTCCATAAAAGTTAATTTACCTTATGTGAAGATGGTGCAAGTGAGTGCAATGAAAGCTTGCTTTCTGATTGCCGAATGCAGCCTATCTTATGCAAAGGTACATAATTTCTTCTAAATCAAAAACTTTCTGAAAAATAAATGTCTTGTGCGAGCCCGTCGGTTGCCGCTTCCTGCTGCTTTGTTTTCTTCGCTTTCCTCCATGTGCGGGACTTCTCTATATTATTAATGTGCAAGCGTCAAAAAAAAGTGCAAATCATTCGCAAAATCATAACAAAATCAGTAATTTTGCAATTTGGAATAAAAGGCGGTGTGTCAAAACAGAAGTTATCGGAAGTCAGGCTTCGCCGGAAGTTAAATGAAGATAACGGACAATAGCAGAATCCATTGAAAACTAATGGTAATGTCTGTTACCATCCATCCGCCGCAGGCGGATTAACTTCCGATAACTTCGGCTAACTCCCGTTTTTGACACACCTCCTTGAAAAAGGGGATAACAATCCTTTGCACTCAATGAAAAATGGAAAATAAAGATACAAAAAATGCGTATGTGCGCCAGGTGGCTGAGCAGAAATACGAATACGGCTTCACAACCGATGTGCATACCGACATCATAGAAACAGGACTCAACGAGGACATCGTGCGACTCATCTCGGCAAAGAAGGGCGAGCCGGACTGGATGCTTGACTTCCGCCTCAAGGCTTTCCGCCACTGGCTCACCATGAAGCAGCCGGAGTGGGGACATGTGCATCTGCCCGAAATCGACTATCAGGCAATATCCTACTATGCCGACCCGCTCGCCAAGAAAAAGAACGAGAAGAAGGAGATCGACCCCGAACTGATGAAGACCTTCGACAAGCTCGGCATTCCGCTCGAGGAGCGTCTGGCTCTTAGCGGAGTGGCGGTGGATGCCATCATGGACTCCGTCAGCGTGAAGACCACCTTCAAGCAGCACCTCGCCGAGAAGGGCATCATCTTCTGCTCCATCGGCGACGCCATAAAGACGCATCCCGACCTCGTGCGCGAGTACCTCGGAACGGTAGTGCCCTACCGCGACAACTTCTTCGCGGCACTCAACAGCGCTGTCTTCTCCGACGGTTCATTCGTCTATATACCCAAAGGCGTGCGCTGCCCGATGGAGCTGAGTAGCTACTTCCGCATCAACGCGCGCAACACGGGACAGTTCGAGCGCACGCTCATCATTGCCGACGACGACGCATACGTCTCCTATCTCGAAGGCTGCACCGCGCCTATGCGCGACGAGAACCAGCTTCATGCTGCCATCGTGGAGATAGTGGTGAACGACCGGGCGGAAGTGAAATACTCCACCGTGCAGAACTGGTATCCCGGCGACGAGCACGGCAAGGGCGGTGTACTCAATCTCGTGACGAAGCGTGGCGACCTGCGCGGTGTGGCTTCCAAACTTTCATGGACCCAGGTGGAGACGGGTTCGGCCATAACATGGAAGTATCCGTCGTGCGTACTGCGCGGCGACGGCTCGCAAGCCGAATTCTATTCCGTCGCCGTCACCAACAACTATCAGGAGGCGGACACCGGTACGAAGATGATACATATAGGGAAGAACACCAAATCGACAATCATCTCGAAAGGAATTTCGGCAGGACACAGCCAGAACTCCTACCGCGGACTCGTGCGTGCCACACGCAACGCCGACGGAGCACGCAACTACTCGTCGTGCGACTCGCTGCTGCTCGGTTCCGACTGCGGGGCGCACACCTTCCCCTACATGGACATACACAACGACACGGCAGTGGTGGAGCACGAGGCGACGACATCGAAAATCTCCGAGGACCAGCTCTTCTACTGCAACCAGCGAGGCATACCCACCGAGCAGGCGGTAGGACTTATCGTCAATGGCTACGCCAAGGACGTGCTCAACAAGCTCCCCATGGAGTTCGCAGTGGAGGCGCAGAAGCTGCTCAGCGTGTCGCTGGAAGGAACGGTGGGATAAGGCTTCGCCGCCGTCACATGAAGCCGCGCCATCGCCGGAGGACGGAAAACCGACGGCAATGACGGGGACAGACAAACGACAAAATCCAAAAAATCAAAACTCGATATATGTTAGAAGTAAAGAACCTCCACGCCACAATCGCTGGCAAGGAAATATTGCGAGGCATCAACCTCACCATCAACGACGGCGAAATACACGCCATCATGGGACCCAACGGTTCGGGAAAATCCACACTCAGCGCAGTGCTCACGGGCAATCCGCTCTACGAAGTCACTGAAGGCGAGGCGTGGTTCAACGGCAAGAACATACTTGAAATGAAGCCGGAAGACCGCGCACACGAGGGACTCTTCCTCTCGTTCCAGTATCCTGTGGAGATTCCCGGCGTGTCAATGACCAACTTCCTCAAGGCCGCCGTCAATGAAAAGCGCAAGTATCAGGGGCTGCCCGAGCTGAAGGCCGGCGACTTCCTGAAACTCATGAACGAGAAACGCAAGATTGTGGAACTCGACTCCAAGTTCACACGCCGCTCCGTCAATGAGGGATTCTCTGGCGGAGAGAAGAAGCGTAATGAAATATTCCAGATGGCAATGCTTGAACCGAAGCTCGCCATTCTCGACGAGACCGATTCCGGACTCGATGTCGATGCCATGCGCATCGTCGCCGACGGTGTGAACAAGATGCACACGCCCGAAACATCCGCAATCGTGATAACCCACTACGAGCGTCTGCTCGACATGATAAAGCCCGATGTGGTGCATGTGCTCTACCAGGGACGCATCGTGAAGACTGCCGGTCCGGAACTCGCCAAGGAGATAGAGCAGAGAGGTTACGACTGGATAAAGGCTGAAATAGGAGAATAGGAAAGGGGGCCCGGCTTCCGGTGGTTTCCGTTCTGAAAGGACTCCTTACCACTTCCGCCCCTTTAAAAAAGCAAAGCAACAATGAACAGCGAAAAACAATATATCGACCTCTACCGGCAGTGCCGCGAGCAGCTCTGTGCCCACAGCGCCGCCCCGCTCAACGCCGCGCGTGACGCCGCCTTCGCCGATTTCGCCGATTTCGGGCGTCTCGGCTTCCCCACGCGTAAGGTGGAACGTTACAAATACACCGATATTGCCGAGATGTTCGCCCCCGACTACGGGCTGAACATCAACCGTCTGGACATTCCCGTGGACCCATACAAGGCGTTCCGGTGCGATGTCCCCAATCTGAGCACATCGCTCTATTTCGTCATCAACGATCAGTTCCGTGATTCGCTTCAACCCAAGGAGAACCTGCCCGAAGGCATAACCGTAGCCTCGCTCGCGCAATACGCCGCGGAACACCCCGACTTCGTGGCGGAACACTATGCGCGTCTGGCGTCAACATCCGACGATGCCGTCACCGCACTCAACACCATGCTGGCGCAGGACGGGCTCCTCATCCGTGTGGAGAAGAACGTGCGCGTGGAACGCACGGTGCAGGTCATCAACATACTGCGCTCCGATGTGCCGCTGATGATAAACCGTCGCGTGCTTATCGTGATGGAAGAGGGTGCCGAAGCCAAGTTCCTCTTCTGCGACCATGCTGCCGACGACCGTGAGTTTCTCACTACCCAGGTAATCGAAGCCTATGTCGCCGACAACGCATCGCTCGACCTCTACTGCATGGAGGAGACGCATTACAAAAACACCCGCGTCTCGAATGTGTATGTGCAGCAGCAGCGCGACTCGCGCTTCAACCACAATGTCATAACGCTTCACAACGGCGTGACACGCAACCGACTTGATGTGCAGCTCAAGGGCGAGGGTGCCGAGTGCTGGTGCAACGGCTGCGTCATCGCCGACAAGAATCAGCATGTGGACAACAACACGCTCATCGACCATCAGGTGAACCGTTGCACAAGCCACGAGAAGTACAAGTATGTGCTCAACGATGCCGCCGTGGGAGCCTTTGCCGGCCGTGTCCTCGTGCGTCACGGGGCACAGCACACCGTCTCCGAAGAGGTGAACCAGAACCTTTGCGCCACCCGTGAGGCACGGATGTACACACAGCCCATGCTCGAAATATATGCCGACGACGTGAAATGCTCGCACGGCAGCACCGTGGGACAGCTCAACGACGCCGCACTCTTCTACATGAGGCAGCGTGGAATAAGCGAGAAGGAAGCGAAACTGTTGCTTGAATTTGCCTTCATCAACGAAGTTGTGGACCAGATAAAGCTCGAACCGCTTCGCGACCGCTTGCACTATCTTGTCGAAAAGCGATTCCGTGGCGAGCTGAGCAAGTGTGAAGGCTGCAAACTTTGCAAGTAAAAAACAAAACGTTTTGCAGTTTTTGCCAAATTGAATAGAAGGATGAGCGGATTGATGTGTAATTGTTTTTGAGTAAAAAAGTTGCTCATGAAAGAAAAAGATCCTTATGCCTCCCCGTCTTGTATGGCGTCGCTTATCCCTTGAAAATGAAATAGATTATGTACGATATTAATAAAGTCCGTGCCGACTTCCCGATTCTTTCGCGCGAAGTCTATAATCGCCCTCTGGTGTATCTCGACAACGCCGCAACGACGCAGAAACCGCTCTGCGTCCTCGATGCCATGCGGGAGGAATATCTTAATGTCAATGCCAATGTGCACCGCGGAGTGCATTACCTTTCGCAGCGCGCCACCGACCTGCATGAGGCGGCACGCGAACGGGTGCGCAACTTTCTGAATGCGGAGAAGACCGAAGAGATAATCTTTACACGCGGAACGACGGAGAGCATAAATCTTGTTGCCGCTTCATTCTGTGAGGAGTTTATGCACGAAGGCGACGAGGTGATAGTCTCGGCAATGGAGCATCACAGCAATATCGTGCCTTGGCAGCTGCAAGCGGCAAAGCGCGGCATAGCCATAAAGGTGGTTCCCATGAACGAAAAAGGGGAACTCCTGCTCGACGAATACGAAGCACTCTTCTCCGAACGCACCCGGATTGTGAGCGTGGCGCATGTCAGCAATGTGCTCGGAACGGTGAATCCCGTGAAGGAAATGGTGCGTATTGCTCACGAACATGGCGTTCCGGTGCTTGTGGATGGCGCACAGTCGGCTCCGCATACTGCCATCGATGTGCGCGACCTCGACTGCGACTTCTTCGCTTTCAGCGGTCATAAGATTTACGGTCCCACCGGCATCGGCGTGCTTTACGGCAAGGAGTCGTGGCTCGACCGTATGCCTCCCTATCAGGGCGGTGGCGAGATGATAGAGAGCGTGAGCTTCGAACGCACTGTTTTCGAGAAACTT
>OLFV01000177.1_pt1 | contig 76955 bp, 115 predicted proteins | sample 1605551 | NCBI WGS metagenome assembly OLFV01 (sample SAMEA3888922, study PRJEB22519) | human gut metagenome | biome: human gut; feature: human-associated habitat; material: faeces | place: Denmark | collected 2011
AAACCCAAGAGGGGTGTCCCGCGCCATTAAAATCCTAAGTTTTCAGAACTTTTATAAAGTTCTGAAAACTTGCTCAGCGGGGAGAAAAGACTTTTTTGACACGCTGAGTTAGAATCTGATGAGGAGGATCTCACCATGCGCGTCATCACCGGCTCCGCCAGGGGCCGCCGTCTGAAGGAATTAGAGGGGATGGAGACACGGCCCACCACTGACCGGGTGAAGGAAGGGCTGTTCAACGTCCTGCAATTTGATATTGAGGGCCGTAAGGTTCTGGACCTGTTTGCCGGCACCGGCCAGCTGGGCATCGAGTGCCTCAGCCGGGGCGCGGCTTCCGCTGTGTTTGTGGACCGGCGGCCGGATGCTGCAGCTTTGACCCGCGAAAACCTGAAGCTCTGCGATCTGACGGACCGAAGCCGGGTAGTGGCCGGGGACTCCATGGAATTTCTCAAGGCCGCCCGGGAAAAATATGATCTGATCTTTCTGGACCCGCCCTATGAGACGGAACTGCTGGAGACGGCCATCGCCCATATTGCCCGCCATGACCTGCTGAACGTTCACGGCATGATGATCGCGGAGCATCCGGTGGACAAGGCCCTGCCGGCCCTGTCCGCACCCTACCGCATGGGCCGGACCTACCGGTACGGCAAAATCGCCGTCACCATCTACCACCGGGACGGAGACGAGGGGGCGCAGGTATGAGGATCGCAGTCTGTTCCGGCAGCTTTGACCCCATCACGCTGGGACACATGGATATTATTCGCCGCACGGCGGCCTGCTTCGATCAGGTGTATGTCTGCGTCAGCCCCAATGCAGAAAAGCGGGGCCAGATGTTCACCCCGGAGCAAAAACTGAAGCTTGTGGAGGCGGCGGTTTTAGAGCTGCCCAACGTAACGGCGGAGCTGTACGGCGGCCTGCTGGCCGATTTCGCCACGGAGCGGAAGGCTACCGCCATTGTCCGGGGCATCCGGACCCAGAGCGATTTCGACACGGAGTATCAGCAGGCCATGGTGAACCGGGGCCTGCATCCGGGCCTGGAAACGCTGCTGCTGCCTGCGGACCCGGCGTACATCTATTTGAGCTCCACCGTGGCAAGGGAGATGATCCATTATCATCAGCCCCTTGATAAGTACCTGCCCAAGGCGATCCTGCCCCTGATCCGGGACTGGACGGAACAACGATAAGGAGAATGCGTTATGGCTGAAAACGATGTAAACCGTTTAATTGATATGCTGTATGAACGGGTCGAGGACGCCAAGTCCCCCGCCCTGAAGCCCAACCTCAGTATGGTGGACCGGGACGAGGTGCTGGATCTGCTGGACGAGCTGCGGAACCAGCTTCCTGTGGAGCTGAAACGGGCTCAGGAACTGCTGGCCGCCCGGGAAAAATTTGTGGACGAGGCCAAGCGGGACGTGGAGCGGATGATGCGTCAGGCGGATCTGGAGGCCAAGAGCAAGGTCTCTGACAGCGAGGTGCTCTATGCCGCCAAGGAGAAGGCCCGGAAGATCATCGCCGACGCGGAGGATCGCTCCCGCCAGCTCTGTCAGGTGGCAAATGAGTACGCAGAGGATGCTCTGGCCCGGACGGAGGAGGCTGTACAGGCCGCGCTGACCGAGGTGAAGCAGTCCCGGTCCGCATTCCGGGCCGCTTCCACCGCCAAGCTTCAGGAACAGCGGGAAAAGCTGGAGGCAGAAAGAAAGACTGCGGAAGAGGCAGAGAATTGACGTGCTGTCCGCCGCAATGTAAGCGGACGAAACACATAGGAACAAGTATAGTCGGTGTGGAAAAGATGGTTGACCATAACGGAGACTGTCTGTCGTAAAAAAGGGGATTTGCGGGAAAATTCGTTAAAAATGACGAAAAAGGACCTGCAACTTTTTCTGAAAACTCTATATTTAGCGCAACTTGCGTTCTGAAAAAGAATGACAACACAAGATATTGTGTTGCCATTCTTTTTGATTTTACGTAAACCAATCGGCAACGATGGAACAATTGTTTGAAAACGGTGAATTATTCCTGACTTTTGGCAAAAAGTGGCCTGTTTTCAAGGGTTTGCGTCGGAAAAAAATACTTGCAATCCCCCTTGAAATCGCTTATACTCAGGGTGTGTGGTGGGGAAAAGTGGGGAAGATGTGGATAACAGTGCCACATTGGACCACGAAAACCCAAAAAGTAGGGAAGGAGGGCACCGCTATGGCCAGACTCATGGGCAAGTCCAATAACACCATTGACTCCAAGGGCCGGCTGGTGATCCCCTCCAATATGCGGGAAGCACTGGGAGACCGGTTTTATATCACCATCGGCGCCCAGCACTGCCTGACCATTTACCCCGAGGCCAAGTGGAACCAGATGTCCGAGGATATGGACGAGCTGCCCTACACCGAGGCCCGGGCGCTGACGCTGCTGTATGCCAACGCTGTGGAGTGCGAGCCTGACGGTCAGGGCCGCGTTCTGATCCCCGCCGCCCTGCGGAACTACGCAAACCTGAAAAAAACTGCCACAATCGTTGGCATGAACGCCTTTGCCGAGATCTGGGATTCCGCCACCTGGACGGAGCGGGAACGCCAGATGCTGGAAGAGGACGATATGGCCGCCGCCATGGACGCCTTGGCGCGGGCCCGTCGGAATCGGAGCTGAGCTATGGAATTTACCCACAAGCCCGTTTTGCTGGCCGAGTGCATCGAAGCGCTGCATATCCGGCCGGAGGGGATTTATGTAGACGGCACACTGGGCCGTGCGGGGCACTCAAGAGAGATCGCCCAAAGGCTCACCACCGGCCGGCTGGTGTGCATTGACCGGGACCAGGCCGCTATCGACGCGGCCCAGGAGCGGCTGGCCCCCTGGATGGACCGGGTGACGCTGGTCCACAGCAATTTCGACCGGGTCAGCGAGATCTTGGCGGAGCTGGATATTCCCGGCGTGGACGGTATGTTATTTGATCTGGGAGTATCCTCTCCTCAGCTGGATGACGCGTCCCGTGGATTTTCCTATATGCATGACGCACCGCTGGACATGCGGATGGACGCCACCGCCCCTCTCACCGCTTATGATGTGGTAAACACCTGGAGCTACGAGGAGCTGCGCCGCATTTTGTTTGAGTACGGCGAGGAGCGCTACGCCCCCGCCATTGCGAAAAGAATCGTACAGGCCCGGGAGACCGCGCCGGTCCAGACTACATTGGAACTGGCGGAGCTGATCCGCTCTGCCATGCCTGCCGCCGCGCTCCGGGAGAAACAGCACCCGGCCAAGCGGAGCTTTCAGGCCATCCGCATTGCCGTCAACGGCGAGCTGGACGCCCTGCCGCCCATGCTCAGCGGAGCCATCGACCACCTGAACCCCGGCGGCCGGCTGGCCGTCATCACCTTTCATTCTCTGGAGGACCGCATTGTGAAGCGGGCCTTTCAGGATGCCGCCAAAGGCTGCACCTGTCCGCCGGAATTTCCGGTGTGCGTGTGCGGGAAAAAGCCCAGAGTGCGGCTGGTGACCCGGAAGCCCATCGTTTCGGGAGCGGCGGAGCTGGAAGAAAACAGCCGGGCCCGCAGCGCCAAGCTGCGGGTGGTAGAAAAATGTGACCCATCTGATATTTGACTTTTAAAAAGGGACAAGCCCTTTATTGTGTGTTGATTTTGTGGAAGGGAGGGACTCTGCAATGGCGTCAGCGGCCAGAGAATACCGTTATGCGCATCGGGAATTCAGCACAAACGGGAGTCTGGCCCGGGATCTGGACTGGGCAGTCCGGGAACGGGAATTGGAACATGCCGGCGAGGTCCCTCGCCACGAGCGGACACAGGCGGCTCCGAAGGTTTATCATAAGGAACAGGTTTTGGTGCGGGAGCGCCAGGCGATCCCCGTGCTATCTGTGTTGGGGGTAACGGCTGTGGCCGTGGCCGCGGTGATGCTGCTGCTGAGCTATGTGCAGCTGACCACCTTGGCCGCCGACACCGTGGCTCTGAAAAGCGAACTGACGGTCTTGCAGGCGGAAAACGTCAGCCTGACGGCCCAGCACGAGCAGATGTTTGATATGGCCACCGTCAAGGAGGTGGCGGCTGCTGCCGGAATGGCCAAGCCCACCAGCAGCCAGATCACCTATCTGGATCTGGACAGCGAGGACAGCGCCGTGGTCTACCGGACGGAGACCCCCAGCGTTTTCAGCCGGATCTTAAGCTCCTTGCATCATGGAGTCTACGCCGTGGTGGAATATTTCGACTGAACCTGAAATAAGTATGTTGTGACACAGCGGGGAGTGAGAAGCCGGCGTCTTCTTACTCCCCTTCTTTGCTGAATTGCCCCTGAAAGGAGAACTCTATGGCATCCAATCCCCGGAGAAAAAGCGACGCGGCCCGGCGGGCCAATCAGGTCATCCGCAGCCGGACGGTGCTGGTCATGCTGCTGTTGGGCATCGTGACCTTTGCAGTGCTGTTCTGGAAGCTCTATGACATCCAGATCCGTCAGCACAGCGTATTGCAGGAAAAAGCCATCGAGCAGCAGACCCGCAGCGCCGTGGTCAACGCCTCCCGAGGCAGCATTTATGACCGAAGCCTCAACACACTGGCCATTTCCGCCACGGCGGAAACGGTGCTGCTGTCTCCTCTGGATATCGAAAAATTTGTCACCAGCCAGAAGGAAGCACAGGAAAAAGCGGCACAAAAGGCGGCGGATAAGGGCGAGACTTACACGCCTCAGGTCCTTCGGGATCAGCACTACATCGCCAAGGGACTCGGCCGGATCTTGGATCTGGAGCAGGGGGCCATCGAGGAGCGGATGGAGCGCACCTATTCCCAGTATGAGATCCTGAAGAAGCGGACGGACCAGACGGTTTCCGATGAGGTCCGCCGCTTCATCAACGGCGAGATCGATCCGGAGGGAAACGAGATCCCCGAGGGGCAGCGGGTGAAACTGAAGGGCGTCTGGCTCCAGCCGGATTCCAAGCGGTACTACCTGTACGGGTCTCTGGCTTCCAGTATTCTGGGCTTTGTCAACTCCGACGGCGTGGGCAGCGTAGGTCTGGAGGCCAAGTACGATGACACCCTTACCGGCACTGCCGGGTATACCATCAGTGCCCGAAACGCCGCCGGTGCGGAGTTGATGTATAACTACGAGCAGATCTTCGATGCGGAAAACGGACACAGTCTGGTGCTGACGCTGGATGCCAACGTCCAGATGAGCCTGGAAAACGGATTGGAGAGTATGCTGAAAAAATACGGCGCCAAAAACGGCGGCACCGGCATCGTTATGGATGTGAACTCTGGGGCCATTGTGGCCATGGCGTCCTATCCCAACTACGATCTGAATGACTATGGCACGATTTTTGACGATGCCCTGAAGACCAAGCTGGATACGGAGCTTGCCAAGATCGACGCAAAGCGCTCCACCTATGAATCGGAGGAGGCGTATGCCGAGGCCCGGTCTGCGGCCATCAACAGCGCCGTTCAGTCCCAGTGGCGCAACAAGTGCATCGACTCCACCTACGAGCCTGGCTCCACCTACAAGCCCATTACACTGGCGGCAGCACTGGAGGAGGGCAAGGTGACGAAAAACTCCACCTTCTACTGTTCCGGCTCCACCCGTGTGCAGGGCTGGAACAAGCCCATCTACTGTTCCAACCACAGCGGCCACGGTCAGCAGACCCTCATCGAGGCGGTGGGCCATTCCTGCAACCCTGCCTTTATCAGCATGGGCCTGTCCGTGGGAACGGAGACCTACTACAAGTATCTGAAATCCTTCGGCCTGATGGATAAGACCGGCATCGACATGATCGGTGAGGTGAAGGGCATTTTTCAGGATGAAAAGAGCTTCAACTCTCAGGTGGTGTCTCTGGCATCCTACTCCTTCGGCCAGACCTTCAACGTGACGCCCATCGAGCTGATCCGGGCTCAGGCGGCCTGCGTCAACGGCGGCTATCTCTATCAGCCCTACATTGTGGAGCAGGTGCTGGACGAGGACGGCAACGTTCTGTCCCAGCATGACTCTACTCCGGTGCGGCAGGTCATCAGCGAGGAGACCTCCGCTATTGTCCGGGAGGCGCTGGAATATGTGGTCTCCTCCGGCAGCGGCAAAAATGGCCGGGTGGCGGGCTACCGCATCGGCGGCAAGACCGGCACCGCCGATAAGACCGGCACCAAGACCAACGACAACCCAAAGGGCGACGTGGTGGTGTCCTTCATGTGCTTCGCCCCGGCAGACGATCCCAAGTACATCATGCTCCTGACTATGGACACCCCTCGCCGTGATACCGGCACCGCCGTGTACGGCGGTACCATGGTGGCTCCCGTGGCCGGTCAGATCATGGGCGAGATCCTGCCCGCACTGGGTATTGAACCGAATTACAGCGCCTCGGAGCTGGCGGGCGCCGATGCCGCCGTGCCCTATGTGGTGGGCAAGAGTGCAGCGGACGCGAAGGCAGCTTTGAAGGCGGCGGGCTTTGCCTGCACCACCGTGGGAAGTGGCGATACCGTGACGGACCAGACCCCGGCGGGCGGCGCCATCGTGCCCAACAATGCCTCCATCGTGCTCTATCTGGGCGTGGAGAAGCCCAATGCCCCCAGCACCGTCCCCAACGTGGTAGGCAAGACCCCGGCGGAGGCCAACAAGGCCCTGACCAATGCGGGCCTCATTATGAAGGTCACCGGCGCCACCAGCACCGGCGGCAGCACCGGCAGCGTCACCGCCATTTCCCAGAGCGCGGAGGCGGGGACGGAATTGGCTGCCGGCAGCGTAGTCACGGTGCGTTTCGGCGCGAAAACCACGGACTGACCGCCCCTTACCGCACTTTTTGCCAGGTTTATGACACCATTTTCGGTATGCTTTCCGGAAAAACCTGCTACAATAGCCAAGGAGTGCTTTGTATACAGCCGCCGACTGCCCTGTGAGGGGGGCGGTGGACTTTCGTGAAACAATACCGATCAAATGGAGGAATACGATATGAAACTGCGGGAACTGCTCAACGGCGTCCCTGTCGCGTCCTGCGCGGTGGATCTGGAAATGGAGATCACCGGCGTCAGCTATGATTCCCGGGCCACCCAGCCCGGCGACCTGTTCGTGGCTATGACCGGCTACGCCACAGACGGCCACAAGTATATCGCCACGGCGCTGGAAAAGGGCGCGGCGGCGGTGCTGTGCCAGAACTTGCCGGAGGGGGATGGCCCTTATATCCGAACGGCGGATTCCCGCCGTGCGCTGGCGGTGATCGGGGCTAACTGGTTCGGCCATCCCGCCGAGGAGATGACCATGATCGCCGTCACCGGCACCTGCGGCAAGACCACCACCACCTATCTGCTCAAGGCTATTTTAGAGCAGGCACGGGGGGCCAAGGTGGGCCTGATCGGTACCAATCAGAACATGATCGGGCAGGAGGTCATCCCTACGGACCGCACCACGCCGGAATCCTTTGAGGTCCAGCGGCTCTTCCGGGAGATGGCGGACGCCGGGTGCGCCTATGCAGTGATGGAGACCTCATCCCACGCCCTGTGTCTGGACCGGGTCTATGGAGTTCACTATGCGGTGGGCATCTTCACCAATCTGACCCAGGACCATCTGGATTTCCATGTAACGATGGAAAACTACTGCGATGCCAAGGCTATTTTGTTCCGGAACTGCGGCGTCGGCGTGGTGAACGGTGACGATCCGTGGACGCCCCGGCTGCTGAAGGATGCCACCTGTCAGGTGCGCACCTACGGCGTCAAGTCCGAGGCGGACCTCCGGGCGGAAAACGTGGTGCTGTCTGCTGACGGCATTGCCTTTGACGCGGTGACAAAAACCGAGCGGGTACCCATCCGGGTGAATATCCCCGGCGGCTTTATGGTGTATAATACGTTGGATGTGCTGGGGGCCGCACTGGCGCTGGGCATTTCTCTGAAGGACAGCGCTGCTGTTCTGGCCAAGGTCCCCCATGTGCAGGGCCGGGTGGAGGTAGTCCCCACCCCCGGCAAGGACTATACCATCCTCATTGACTATGCCCACACGCCGGACAGCATGGTGAACGTGCTGCAAACGGTGAAGGAATTTGCCAAGGGCCGCACTGTGGCTGTGTTCGGCTGCGGCGGCGACCGTGACAAGACCAAGCGCCCCCGCATGGGCAAGGCGGCGGCGGACTGGTCCGATTTTGCCATTGTCACTACCGACAATCCCCGGACCGAAGAACCTGCGGCCATCATCCGGGATATTTTGCCGGGCTTTGACGGCAGCAACACCCCTTACGAAGTGGTGGAGGACCGGGTGGAGGCCATCCGCTGGGCCATGGACCACGCCCAGAAGGACGATGTGATCGTTCTGTGCGGCAAGGGCCACGAGACCTATCAGGAAGTGAACCACCAGAAGTTCCACATGGATGAGCGGGAGATCGTGGCGGAGCACCTGAACAGCGGACGCTGAGCATCGGCAGACTTTAGGCATCCCCATTTCACAAATACAGCCGCGTGTGGCGGCAAAAACGCCGGCCGGATATGTACCGGCCGGTCAGCAAGAGAAAGGCCCTGACGGGGAAAGCTGTCAGGACCGGGATAAGGAGAAAGCATGAGTATCTATGTGGCGTTACTGGCCAGCTGTGTGCTGACCATGATTCTGGGCAAATTCGTACTGGCGGAGTTGCGGAAGCTGAAGGCCGGACAGGAGATCCGGCAGGACGGCCCCACCTGGCACAATTCCAAGGCGGGCACCCCCACCATGGGCGGTATTGCCTTTATCTTAGGCAGCGGCATCGTGACCTTTGCCTGCGGCTGGCAGCAGATGCTGGCGGGGGACTTCGCCCATCTGTATGTGTACCTGTTCGCCCTGATCTTCGGTCTCATCGGTTTTGTGGATGACTACCGCAAGGTCCGCCAGCACCAGAACGAGGGCCTGACCGCCAAGCAGAAGTTTGTCTTACAGCTTCTGGCGGCGGTGGTGTTCCTGTGCCTGATGCGGTATGAGGGCCTCCTGACCAACGATCTCTATATCCCCTTTGTCAACGTGACGCTGACAGTGAACTGGATCGTGTATCTGATCTTCGCCGCCTTCGTCATCGTGGGCTGCGTCAACTCCGTGAACCTCACCGATGGTATCGACGGTCTGGCCTCCAGCGTCACCGCTGTGGTCATGGCGTTCTTCATGGGTGCCGCTATGATCTGGAAATTCACCACGCTGGGAATTTTCTCCTCCGCCCTGTGCGGCAGTCTGCTGGGCTTTTACGCCCTGTATAACCGCCATCCCGCCAAGTGCTTCATGGGTGACACCGGCAGCCTGTTTTTAGGCGGCGCGGTGGCGGCGCTTGCCTTTGCCTTTGATATGCCGCTGGTGCTGATTCCGGTGGGGATCATCTACATTCTGGAAACTTTGTCCGATATTATACAGGTTGGATACTTCAAGGCCACCCACGGCAAGCGGTTTTTCAAAATGGCCCCTCTGCATCACCATTTGGAGCGGTGCGGCTGGAGCGAGGTGAAGATCGTAACGGTCTTTGTGTCCATTACGGCAGTGTTCTGCCTGCTGGCGTATTACGGCATCCGGGGCCGCTATCTGTAAACCGGTAAGACCTTGACTTGATTCGGAGAGAAAGGAGGAAACATCCATGACCCAGACACGGCCCCGCCGCCGTCCCCTGACCTATCAGGAGAAGCTGGCCCTTCAGGAGCGCAAGCAGCGCCGCCGGGAAAAAATGGAAGAGAGCCGGGAACTGGCCAAAGGTCCCATCGACCTGACCTTCTGTCTGCTGGTCATGCTGTTGATGGCCATCGGTCTGGTGATCCTCCTGTCCGCCAGCTTTCCCTTCGCCTATTATAAGGAGAATCCGTCCCGGCATAATCCTCTGTACTACTTTGAGCGGCAGGCGGTGTTTGCCGTACTGGGGACGGCGGTGATGCTGCTGGTCAGTAAATTCAACTATCAGCGGCTTCGCGGCGCGGGCAGAGCCTTGATCTATGTGTCCGTGATCTTCCTGATTCTGGTCATCATCCCCCACAACCCCATCGCGGTGACGGCCAAGGGCGCTACCCGCTGGCTGAAGATCGGCGTGCAGTTCCAGCCCTCAGAGATCGCCAAGGTGGCAATCATTACCTACTTTGCCGACAGCATTTCCCGAAAAAAGGACAAAATGCGCAGCTTCCGCTACGGCGTTCTGCCTTACGCCTTTATTCTGGTGGTAGTGGCGGGCCTGGTGGCCGTTGAGCCCCACCTTTCCGGCGCGATCCTGATTTTGGGCGCGGGGGCGGCTATGATGCTGGTGGGCGGCATCAACTGGGTCTGGGTAGGCGCTGCCGTAGGCGCGGCGGTGAGCATGGTGTATGTGGCGCTGTTCGTCATCGGCTACAACACCTCCCGCGTTACCTACTGGCTGAACCCCTGGGCGGAGGACCCGCTGGATAAGGGTTATCAGCTGCGCCAGAGCCTCATTACCATTGGCTCCGGCGGGTTGTGGGGACTGGGCCTCGGTAAGAGCCGGCAAAAATTCCTGTTTCTGCCGGAGGAGCACAACGATTTCATTTTCTCTATCGTCTGCGAGGAATTGGGACTGGTGGGCGCGGGGATCATCATGCTGCTGTTCGCGGCGCTGATCCTCCGGGGCTACTGGATCGCCCTCCACACCCGTGACCGGTTCGGCACGCTGTTGGTGGTGGGCTTTACCACACAGCTGGCGGTACAGGTGTTTTTGAACATCGGTGTGGTGACGGGACTGCTTCCCACCACCGGTATCTCTCTGCCGTTTTTCAGCTACGGCGGCACCGCCCTGCTTATCCAGCTGGCGGAGATGGGCGTGATCCTGAGCGTATCCAGGCAAATGAAGCCAACAAAGGCAGGGTAAACACCTGCCTTTTCGGCCTGTTTTGACATCTTTTTGGAAAGGGGCGCTGCTGGTGGAAAAGCGCATTGACCGGGTGATCTTCACCTGCGGCGGCACGGCGGGCCATGTGAACCCGGCTATTGCCGTGGCGCAGCTGATGGCGGAGAAGAACCCGCAGATCAAAATACTGTTCGTGGGGGCAGAGCGTGGCTTGGAAAAGGACCTGATCCCCAAGGCGGGGTACGAATTCCGTACCGTTCACATCTCCAGCTTTCACCGCTCCCTCAAGCCGGCGGAGATCAAGCACAATCTGGTGTCCCTCTACAATATGGTCCGCTCCCCGGCAGAGGCCCGGGCTATTTTGAAGGAGTTCCGGCCTGACGCGGTGATCGGTACCGGCGGCTACGCCAGCTATCCCACCGTGAAGGCCGCCGCCAAAATGGGCATCCCCACGGCGGTCCATGAGTCCAACGCCGTGCCGGGACTGACCACGGAGCTGCTGGAGCCTTACGCCGGGCGGATCATGGTAGGCTTTGAATCCTGCCGCCAGCACTACAAGCACCCGGAGAAGGTGGCCGTCACCGGCACCCCGGTCCGGGAGGACTTCTTCACCCTGACCAAGGAGGCGGCCAAGGAAAAGCTGGGCGTCAATGACGGACGGCCGCTGATCGTCTCCTTCTGGGGGTCTCTGGGTGCTTCCGGTATGAACGCACAAATGGCGGATATGCTGGCTTTGGAGGCGGGGAAGGAGCCGTTCCATCATATCCACGGCGCGGGCAAGAGCGGATATGCTGCCGTGCTGAAGGCATTGGCGGAGAAGGGCGTGGACCTGAAGGACCACCCCTCCCTGCAGGTCCGGGAATACATCTACGACATGGCCCCGGTGATGCGGGCGGCGGATCTGGTGATCTGCCGGGCGGGAGCCTCCACCGTCAGTGAGCTGACGGCGCTGGGCGTGCCGGCCATCATGGTGCCATCCCCCTATGTGACCAACAACCATCAGGAGAAAAACGCCCGCGCGCTGGAGACCCACGGCGGCGTGGAGGTTTTACTGGAGCAGGATTCCTCCGGGCAGGCGCTGTTTCAGACGGCAGCAGGCATTTTGCATGATGATGTCCGGCGGGAAGCCATGGCGTCGGCCATGGCGGAATTGGGCATCCGGGATGCGGCCCAGCGAATTTACGAAACCGTTCAGGAGTTGCTGTAAATTTACTGTTTCGGACTTTACACCGGCCCATCGCCGTGATAAAGTATCAAAGAAACCGAAAAATAGACGGCGAAAGCGCCCTGTATCCGAGAAAACGGCAGGCGTTTAGCCCTTTTGATAAAGCGGCGGCAGGAACCGAAGTTGCTCTCTCCCCATAGAATGGCCCGTGATACCATTTTCATCGGGAGGGACCAATAATATGAGCCGACTGCTGATCCGGGGCGGGAATCGCCTCCAAGGGGAAGTTACCATACAGGGAGCGAAAAACAGCGTGCTGCCCATTCTGGCAGCTACCATTCTCACCGGCGGAAGCGTGGTGCTGCGCCGCTGTCCCCGTCTGCGGGATGTGGAGGCGTCCATCCGTATCCTGCAAGCCTTGGGCTGCAAGGCCGGGTGGCGGGGGGATGTGTTGGAGGTGGACACCGCCGGAATGTCTGGCTGCGACGTTCCCGACGCGCTGATGCGGGAGATGCGGTCCTCCGTGATCTTTCTGGGGGCGATCCTGGCCCGGTGCGGGGAGGCAAGCCTCACCAGCCCCGGCGGCTGCGAATTAGGTCCCCGGCCCATCGACCTGCACCTCTCCGGCCTCCGGGCACTTGGGGCGGAGATCGACGATACCGGCGGCACCCTGCACTGCAAGGCGGCAAAGCTGACGGGGCGGGAGATCGTGCTGGGGTTCCCCTCTGTGGGGGCCACGGAAAATCTGATGCTGGCGGCCTGCGGCGCGGAGGGCGTCACGGTGCTTTCCAACGCCGCCAGAGAACCGGAAATTGAAGATCTGCAAGGCTTTTTGAATACCTGCGGTGCGGAGATCACCGGCGCGGGCACATCCACGGTGGTGATCCGGGGCGGACGGCCTCTCCATGGCGGTACTTACACCATTCTGCCGGACCGCATCGCGGCGGCCACTTACCTGTGCGGGGCGGCCTCCGCCGGGGGCGAGGTCTTTCTCCGGGACGCACGGGAGGAGCACCTCTCCGCTGTGACGGCGGTGCTCCGGGAGGCGGGGTGCGACGTGACCGGCGGCAGCGCCGGGATCGTGTGCCGCCGTACCGGACGATTGACGGCGCCCCGGCCCATCCGCACGGCCCCCTATCCCGGCTTTCCCACCGACGCGCAGGCCATTTTGATGGCGGCGCTGCTGCGGTGCCGGGGGGCGGCGGTATTTGAGGAAAACCTGTTCAGCAGCCGCTACCGCCATGTGGATGAGCTGGCCCGCATGGGAGCAGACATCCGGGTTTCCGGACGGACGGCGGTGGTGCTGGGCGTGGAGCGGCTCCACGGAGCCGTCGTGCGGTGTACGGATCTGCGTGGCGGCGCTGCACTGTGCGCAGCGGCTCTGGCAGCGGAGGGAGAGACCTCCATTTCGGACATTACCCATATCGACCGGGGATATCAGAGCATCGAGGATGATCTGGCGGCGCTGGGCGCGGATATACGGCGGGTGGAGGAGACGGCCTCCCCCTGAGAGACAGACTGTAAAGGAGAACCATCATGGCAAGACGGAGAGGATCGGCGCGGCGGCGCAGAAGGGGAGGCAGCGGCTTCCTCTATAAGCTGCTGTCCGTATTCCTGATCTGCGGCTGTCTGGTGGCGGCCATCACCCTGTTTTTCCGGGTGGATACGGTGGTCATCACCGGGGAGAAGCGCTATACGGAGGCGGAGATCCGTCAGGCCAGCGGTGTGGAGGACGGTGACAACCTCTTTTTGCTGAATAAGTATCAGGTGATCCGGAACATCGCCGAGGCCCTGCCCTATATCGAGATCGAAAACACCCGTATTCAGCGGAAGCTGCCGGACACCCTGCTGATCCAGGTGCAGGAGTGCGGCGATCCTCTGGCCTGGACACAGGACGGGACAGTATGGCTGATGAGTCCTGCCGGAAAGATCGTGGAGCAGACGGATACCGCTGCAGGACATCCCACCATTGACGGCTGTGAGCTGCTGGCCCCCTCCGTAGGAACCCAGATCGCTGTGGATACGGCCTATGAGATCCGGCGGGAAAGCCTGCTGGAATTACTGGCTGTGCTGGATGAAACGGGGGAACTGGCAAAGGTGGATGCCATCCATTTGGGAGAGGCATCCTACATTTCCATGGACTATATGGACCGCTTTACAGTAAAAATGCCCTATCAGGCGGACTTTTCCTACAAGCTGCGGGTGCTGGAGCTGGCCATCAACAGCGACAAGATCCAGGATAATATGACAGGCACCTTTGATATGCGGCAAGAGGACGGCCAGGTCATATTTGATCAGGATACCAGAAAATAAGAGGAAGCCGGGAGGAGGACGCCGAAAAAAATCGGAAACAAATCTCCGGCAACCCTTGACCTCACCGGGAAAATAGCATACAATAGATAATCATATCCCACTATGCTTGGGACACTATAACTTGTGATTTACAGGGCGGCTTGCCGCCCTTTCGTACAAAAGACAGCAGGAGGCACCGCTATGGCATTTGGATTGGAAACCGGCCCCGAGTCCGTGGTCAACATCAAGGTCATCGGCGTTGGCGGCGGCGGCAACAACGTGGTCAACCGCATGGTCCGCTCCGGCACCAAGGGTGTGGAGTTTGTGGCCGTGAATACAGATAAGCAGGCACTGAATGTTTCCAGTGCTACATACAAGATCCAGATCGGCGAAAAGCTGACCCACGGTCAGGGCGCCGGCTCCGACCCCGAGGTGGGCCGCAAGTCCGCTGAGGAGAGCCGGAACCAGATCGCCAAGGCGCTGGAGGACACCGATATGGTGTTCATCACCGCCGGCATGGGCGGCGGCACCGGCACTGGCGGCGCACCCATTGTGGCGGAGATCGCCAAGGAGATGGATATTCTCACCGTGGCCGTGGTCACCAAGCCCTTTGGCTTTGAGGGCCGCCGCCGGATGCAGCAGGCGGAGAGCGGCATTGCCGAGCTGAAGGATAAGGTGGACTCTCTGGTCATTATCCCCAACGAGCGGCTGAAGCACGCCACGGACCAGAAGATCACCTTTGCCAACGCCTTTGAAATCGCCGACGATGTGCTGCGTCAGGCAGTGCAGTCCATTTCCGACCTGATCCGAGACACCGGCTTCATCAATCTGGACTTTGCCGACGTGACGGCCATTATGAAGAACGCAGGTATGGCTCACATGGGCGTGGGCCGGGCTGCTGGCAAGGGCAAGGCCGAGGAAGCCGCCCGTATGGCCATTTCCAGCCCCCTGCTGGAGACCTCTATCGAGGGGGCCAAGGGCGTCCTCATCAACGTCACCGGCTCTATGGACATCGGTCTGGAGGAAGTGGAGCAGGCCGCCTCTCTGGTGCAGCAGGCCGTCCATCCCGACGCCCTCACCATCTTCGGCGCCACCTTCGATGAAACTATGGATGACGAGATCCGTGTCACCGTTATCGCCACCGGCTTTGACAAGAACCCAGCTGACGAGCTGCCTAAGATCGGCACATTTGCAAAGCCTCCCGTTCAGTTGGAGGGTCAGGAGAAGGATGAGCAGCCCAAGGCACCCTTTGCACCCATTGAGCCCATTGCTCCGGCAGAGGAAAAGCCCGCTGAACCGGAGGAAGACCCCTTCGATGACATTTTCAAAATTTTCAATCGCCGGGATTGAGTGGAATTTTTAAATTGAAGCTTCTACCAGCAGACGCAGGAATTTCCTGCGTCTGCTTTTTTGCGCTTATGCTTAAAGCGTCATCGTGATCCGGCTGGCGCTGCTGCCGCTTTTTGTCGGGATTTGCTTTTGCCGCGTCGGGAAGGATAAGTCTGTCCGTGAAGCGGAACGGCGCGACATGGATGAAAAAACAGGCAGACCGCCGCAAACGGAAGAAAAACACAATACAAAACGTAGAATTTCACAAAAAAATACGGTATGTATGTGAATTTTGCGGCCTGCCAAAGGAGTGATGACTTGTTGTATGAAGAGATCCCCAAAGGACCCTTGCGGCATGGGGCGGCACTGGTGCTGGCCCTGCTGCTGTGTACCACGGCGGCTCTGGCCGCAGAGCCTGTCCAACGCAGTCTGATCCCGGTGGGACACACCGTAGGGGTGAAGCTGTTTGCCCGGGGCGTGGTGGTGGTAAAGCTGCCGGAGGGCGGTACTCCGGCCCGGACCTGCGGCCTGAAAACCGGCGACGTGATCGTGGAGTGCGGCGGCGAGGCCGTGACCTCCACGGAGCAGTTCCAATCCCTGCTGCAAAAAAACGGAACGGACGCCACGGCGCTGGAGATCAAACGGCAGGGCAGCCCTCTGACCCTCTCTGTGGAGCCGGAACGGAATGAACAGGGCATCTGCTGCATCGGCGCGTGGATCCGGGACAGCATGGCGGGCATCGGCACCGTGACCTATTACGATCCCGCGACCGGCGATTTCGGCGCGCTGGGACACGGGATCACCGACGGCGATACCATGGCTCTGATGCCCTTCGGCAGCGGCTCCATCCTGCCCTCCACCGTGAAGGCGGTGAAGAAGGGGGGCAGCGGCAGCGCCGGGGAGCTGCGGGGCAATTTTGACCTGTCCGGCGACCTTGGCCCTCTGTGCGCCAACACCGACTGCGGCATTTTCGGCACACTTCCGGCGGACTGCACCCTTGCGGCGGGCGAGGCTCTGCCGGTGGGCGATGCCGTGGAGGGACCGGCAACGATCCGGGCCAATGTGTCCGGGGACGAGGTGCGGGAGTATGCCGTTGAAATTTTGAAACGGCTCCCAAATGCCTCTGACGGTCGGGAAATGGTGATCTCCGTCACGGACCCGGACCTGATCGCCGCCACCGGCGGCATCGTGCAAGGCATGAGCGGCAGTCCCATTCTTCAAAACGGAAAGCTGGTGGGAGCTGTGACCCATGTGCTGCTTTCCGACGCAACAAAAGGATATGGAATTTCCATGGAAACTATGCTGAACGCAGGCGAAAACGTGTAGAAAAAGTAAAATGACGAGGCGGGGAGAAATGATTTCTCCCCGCCCTGTTCCTTTTTGGCATGGAGGCTCCCACAAACCAGAGGTCAAGCGTCCCGCTCAAAGACAAGATCCAAGTCCGTTGTCTTTCCGTAATTGTTGATATTTGTGGGGATGTACCCGACATAACGATAGCCCCTTGCGGCGTATTCGTCGATAATGGCCCGGTGCGCCTCCGATCCTGCGCCCACAAGTTTCCCAATGTGAATGTTGACGTACTCGTATGCTTTCACTGTTCACTCCTCCTTTGGTACGCATATCCGCACAGGCGGGTTTTCTCTAAAAGGTTTCTGTTTCCGCACGATTCACTGTGTCAGAGAGTTGTTTCGAGCGGAAATGTGCTGACTTATCCGCCGATGGAGCGGCTTAAAAACGGGACAGCTTATCGTTCAGCTTCGTGTAGATCCACTCCCGGAACCACGGCTCGCTGGAGGCGGCCACAGCGTCCGCCGAGGAGAACCAGCCCACCCGGCTGTTCTCGTCGGGCTTGGGACGGATGGCGGCGGAGGGGTCCGCCTCTAAGAGGTAGGTGACGTTGAGATGGAGGTGGGAGGAAACGTACCGGCCGTGCTTTTCGTGGCCGTCCACCGTCAGGATTTCCAGAGAATACAAGTCCTCGGACACGGGGCGGACCTCCGTGAGACCGCTTTCCTCCCGGACCTCCCGCAACGCCACGGCCAGCAGATCCCGGTCTCCGTCGGCGTGGCCGCCCAGCCAGGCCCAGGAGTCATAGAGCCTGTGATAGGCCATCAGGACCTGCTTCCGGTCCGGGCTGACCACCCAGGCGGAAGCGGTAAAATGGGCGGCGGTATTGGCTCTGGTGTACAGATCCTCGTGGCTGTCAAGACGGCGGAGCAGTTCTTCCCGGTCCCGTTCCTCCTGCTCGTTCCACGGGCGGTAGGCGATGAGCTGTTGACGCAGAAGCTCCATAATGATCCCTCCAAAAAAAGCGTACAGCGGGAGAGTATCCGCTGTCGGATACGGTAGTTGCAGTCGACGAAATTTTTTTTATATCCGGAAAAAGCGACAAAATATTTCTTGGGCTTATCATACCATATTTTGTGGAAGAAGAAAAGAACCACCACAAAAAAAGAAGACAGGCTGGACAGATTTCACCATATTTTGTGAAAAACAAGAACAAAAGAACGCGGAAAGTGCTGGAAAATAGGCTGTCTCGTGAAAAATGTCGAACGATTGTTGGAAAATTTAGCTGTGATTCATTGAAAAAGTTAGGAGAACGTGCTATTTTAAATAAAACGCGACTTGAAACCGTTAAAACCGTCGCAAATTTGGGAAAAAGGGAGTGCATTATGGATCAACGTAAGACGGTATTGCTGGCAGACGCCGGCGAGGAATTTCGCACGCTGCTGTGGGAAGAAATGGAAAAGACAGGCGAGTTTTCTGTGGAGATCGCGCGGGATGGAAATGAGATTCTGAAGCGGGTAAAGGAACGGATGCCGGACCTTCTGGTTATGGATGTGATGCTGCCGGGCATGGACGGCATCAGCGTGCTGCGGCAACTGCAGAAGCAGGGAGACGCACCTATGACCATTCTGGTCTCCGGCTTTGTCTCCGACCGGATGCTGGCGGAAGCATCAGAACTGGGGGCGGCGTATTTTCTGCCGAAGCCTTTTGAAACGGCCTCACTGCTGGATAAGATGCGGGGTTTGTTTCTCAAAGCGCCCCAGGAGAGCTTACCCAGTTTGAAAACCATGGTGACTTCCGTGATCCATGAGATCGGCGTCCCTGCGCATATCAAAGGCTATCAATATCTGCGGGAGGCCATCATGATCACGGTGCGGGATATGGATGTCATCAACGCGGTGACGAAGGTTCTCTATCCTGAAGTAGCCAAGCGGTTTGCCACAACGCCTTCCCGGGTGGAGCGGGCCATCCGCCACGCCATCGAGGTAGCCTGGGACCGGGGCGATCTGGAGACCTTGCAAAAATATTTCGGATATACAGTTAGTGTTGTGACATGAAAATAAGACTAACTGGGCGTTACAAAAAACGCACCGTCATTGTCTGCGTCGATGCGCTGGATCGTGCGTACCCAGAATTCCTTTTTTGCCTGCCGATCTAAATCAGGATATTCCTTCAATTCCCGACGTAAGGTTTCAAGATCAAATTCTTTTACAGGCTCCGGGTTTATTGCCGCGAGCTGCTGTTTCAAGTCCGTATAGTCTTTTTTGTATTCTTCGATTTCAATCAAATCCGACAGATACAGGTCTTTTAGTTTTTGCATTTTCCGCTTGATTTGCTCCGCCGTTTTGGGCGGCTTTTTTTCTGCGGTTTTTGATTTGGAGTAATACTTTTTTGCGATCCCCTCAAATTCCCGCAGAAGGTAATCCTCCAGCACATCTTCTCGGATTCTGAGAATGTGCGGACAGTCGGCTGGGTCAAGTGTGTGCGTTCTGCATCGGTAGTACTTGTACACCTGTTTTACAGTCTCCGGCTGCATATTTCTGCCGCACTCCCGGCAGCGGAGAATTCCGGTAAACAAATATATTCGATCCGCACTGGCGTTCCGCTGACTTCGCTGTTCCAGGATTCTCCGGGCAAGGTTAAAGGTTTCTTGATCGACAAGCGCTGGCAATGCGTTTTCCACGCCGAACGCCTCGCCTAAGTACAATCGATTCGACAAAGCATCCTTGTATTTGTTGTACGAGCGCTTGATCCCCCACTCCGTTGCCATATACCGCCTTAAGGCAAGAATGCTTTGCAGACGTATAAAGGCAGGGAACATATCTCGCGCCGCATCTGCGGTTTCTTCATCAATGGCGTAGTGCCGGTCTTTCACGCAGATACCGATGGGTGTTCTCCATGTGGTAGGCTGGCCCTTCAATCGCTTGCCTTCGTTAATGGCCTTGATTCGCTCGCTGGTGCGGTCAGCTTCGTCCTGTGCCACCGACAGCATGATATTCACCTTTAGCCGCCCGGATGCCGTGCGGGTCTCGTAATCTTCCCGCGTGGCCTGCCATGTGACGTGGCAGCGGTCTAATTCTTCCTGAACGGCGTAGTATCCGGCCACACTGCGGAACCAACGGTCCAGCTTGACAAATAAAATCGTGTCGATCTTCCCGCCCTTGCAATCTGCCAATAAGCGCAGAAGTGCTGGTCGCTGCTTGTATGGTTTTCTTGCGGATATTCCAGCATCCTCGTATACGCCGACAACCTCCATACCGTTGTCTGCGGCATACGCCAACAAGGATTCCCGCTGATCCCCCAATGACAGGCCGTTCCGTGCCTGTTCTTCCGTAGATACGCGGATATATAGTGCCGCTCTCATCAAATCCCCCTCCAATCAATGTACAAGCACCATACAGCCAGCAGAACGATAATGACAAACATTATAGCAATCACGTTGTTGCGGATACGGACACCGCGCCGCATGATCTCAATCATGTCCGCTTTCGCGTCAACATGGCGTTCCAACTCATCATTCCGCGCTTGTAAGGTTTCCTCAGTCGGCGTTAAGTGTTCTATGATTTCACACGTCTTATCAATCGAAATGCCAAGAGCTTTACAGATTGCAACAACGGTATAAAAAGATGGAGCTTTCGACAATTTAGAAAAATAGTTCTGAACGGTGGGCAACGGAACGCCGGAAATATCGGAAATGTCCTGATAGGTCAGTTTCAATTCTTCTTTACGGATTCTGCACACTTCTTGGATGTTCATTTACATCACCTTAATTTCTTCGGTTTTTGAGCAATAAGTTTGCCAAAAGTGGGCCTGTCGAATGCTGTCATGTTGCAAAGTCTTGGTATTGAAGTAGTAAGGTAAAGCGTGATAAGGTCAAATCAAGCAGCGGCGGTCGCTCCCCGCTGGCTGCAAAAAGGCCCCGCCGTTTGTTGCAGAGGGCGGCGGGGCCTTTAGTTACTTATTGCTTCTCAAGTTTTACGGTCTGCGTAACTCCCATGGCAGACACTTCGTAACTGATTACGCCGTCCTGATAGGTAAACGTCTTCGTGTCATCGCCGCTGGCGAGAATTGCCATATCGGTCTGATCTTTATCATTTTCCGATTCCCAGGTGTACGGCTCATCCGCCGTGGTAGGGGCATCGAAAGAACCGGCCCAATAGAGGGCTTTGGTTTCTCCGTTATCAGATACCCAATACACCTCAATGGCATCTCCGGCAATGGTAGCGGCCTGCCATGCGTCATCTGCATTGCTGTTTGTCTGCTTCCACTCTCCAACGAGATCGGGTGGAGTTACCGGCTCGTTTTCTGGCTCGGCCTGATTCGTTTCCCCGCAGGCGGTTAACATGCCGAGGGCAAGAACCGAAGACAGCGCGATAAGCAAAAACTTTTTCATTTCAACTCTCCATTTTCTTATATTTTCGACTGCACAAAGTGCAATAATCGACATATAGCCCCGTTACTATAATTATTTGGAGGGACACAAAATGTTATGCGAAGAAGAAAACCATGCTATTCTTATTAGAGAGCGCCTAAAATCTGAGGTGCTATCACTTACTGACAGTCAGGTGGAATATGTTTTATGGAGGTTGGAATGTTTATTGCAAGAAGAGAATTAAATGATCTGCGGGAAGAAAACCGCAAACTCAAAGAACAACTTGCGGCAGAGCAAGAGAAGACGCGCCGATCTGCCATTATTGATAAGGCTGCTCTCCCACAGTGCAAAAGCCTTGCTTGCGCTGGATGCAAGTATGTTGTAGGACGGTACACCATTAGGAATGGATATTATATCCTTGGATGCGGGAAAGATAATCCTTGCAAAGAGTATGAACCGAGCGAGCTAACAGCAGAAAAGGTTGAATCTATCCGAGAAGCGCTGCTACAGCAATGGCAGTCGTAATAGCGTAAGGAATCCAGAACATAAAAAGCTCTTTCCACTGTTTCTCGATATAATCCCGACCGGCTAAAGTGATGCGAACAAATTCTGTTGCATCAACGCTTCCTCCCGCGCCGTCTGCGGTTCCACCCTCATCAAATATCGTTACCATCTCATCCATTTTGAGATAAGTAACATACTTGTTGGGCTGGTTAGGTTCAATCGGTTTGGAATCGTCTTTTTTAGTCAGCTGGTTTATTTCGTCTATACTTATTGATTCAGAATTATATAGCTTTTTCAAAATTTTATAAGCGGTCTTTTCCATACGTCACTTGTTTTCCTTTGCCCATTCCACGACACCTAAAAGTTTGGTGCATTGTTCATCGGTCAAATTCGCAATAGCGCCATATAGTTTTTGCCGCGCTGCGCTCAAGCCCTCGCCCTCTGTGGCGGGGGTTTCTTTTATGCTCTTATCTTCCGTTTTGCCCTGGAGCCATTCAACGGATACATTGTACAGTGCCGAGATTTGGTATAGGTAGTTTTTATAAGAATCGCTTTTCCCCGATTCCCAGTCACTGACAATCGCTCCGCTTTTGAACCCAAGCGACCGGGCAAAATCGGCCTTTGCCCCATGCTTGTATTTCCCGTCTGGCTTTTTGGGGATTAAGCTAAAAACCCGTTCGCCTATTATGTCCATATACGAGCACCTAAATTTAGTAAAATTGCCGAAATTCAATGAACATTGAATTTGAGTATTGCAAACTCAGTATTTGTGAGGTATCATATACCTAAGCCCACCGGAAAAGGGTACACAAAAACCAGCCCCCATAAAAGCGGCTCTTGCAATGTCTTTTGGCGATTTCATTGTAATACGCTTTCCGGGTCGTGTCAAGCGTGATTTCTCACATTCATGAGGTTTCGGCGGGTATTGACTGCGGCAGAGATAAAAAACCGCCCCGAAGTCTCTGCAACAAACTTCGGGGCGGTTGGAAGCGAACTCGTTTGCTAAATGGAATACCCCTCTGCAACAGAGTACGCCATTTGGCGCGTAGTTTAACTCCCATGCTTACCATACCACATATTTCTGCCGCAGTCAATGAATTCTCACACCGAAAGGAGGGCACATGACTTGGCATTGAAGGAACTTCGAGAACGTTCCAACCTGACCCGTGCACAGGTAGCAAAGAAACTGAATGTGGACTTGTCCTGTGTGACGCATTGGGAACTGGGAGACTGGCGACCGGCACGGAAGTACCACAAGAAGCTGGCGAGGATGTACGGCGTGACGGTGGACGAACTGTTCGAATCCAGCGATGGGGAATAAAAAATGCCCCGCCCGGTGTAGCAGACCGGGCAGGGCGGCGGAACAAATCTTAGGTTCAGATATGTGTCCTGTGGCTATTTTAGCACAGGGGAAAGGAAAAGGCAATGGCGAAGAAACGAAAAATCGAATACCGGGTGATCTGGGTGTCTCCGCCTGACCCGGTGAAGATCATGACGGAGTTCGGCAAGATCTGGTCGAGGGAGCATGGCCTTGAGTTTGACGGTGTTTACACCAAAGAGGGGGACATCAAACAATGAGCTGGAACCTGTTTTTTATGAATCTGGGCGTGGCCTACGCGGCCACCTGGGTATTCAAGATCGTTGACCTGATCGAAGGAGGGGACCCGCATGAGAAAGCATGAACGGCGCACCAGAGAGCAGCGGAAGGCGGACGCCTCCGCATGGATTGGCTTTATGAGTTTTCTGGCCCTGCTGCTGATCACCATTGCGTACATGGTGGTGAGCGCGCGATGAACAGAAAGAACCGGCATGAGCGCCATCCGCTGGATCTCTGCCCGGTCTGCGGCATGGACAGCGGTGAGCGGGTGCAGTCCACGGACGCACCGTTTAAGCACTATGTACGGTGTTCCACCTGCGGCGCTATCACAGCGGGTTACGCCCAGCAATCCAACGCCACGAAAGCGTGGAAGAGAGGGGATGCGTGGAAATGAAGATCTATCCGGTGTGCGCAAGATGTTCCATCGTTATGAACCCCAATGCGTTTGACGATGTGGCTCCGGGGTTTTTGATCAACGGCGAGTGCTACTGCCCGGAGTGCGCGAAAGATTGGCTCAAGGATGAAGTTGACAGCGATCCGGAAGCCGTGGCGCGGGCCATGGGGATCGCGATCATCGACATCCCGGAGGACTGATATGAACCAGTGTGAGCGGATCTTGAAGTATCTGGATGAACACGGCAGCATCACACGGGCCGAGGCCATGAGCGAGTGCGGCATCGCCAATTTCACGGCGCGGGTCTCTGACTTGCGGCGGGACGGCGTGGCGCTGGACGTGGAGACGGTCACACAGAAGAACCGCTATGGCGAGACTGTGCGGTTTGCGAGATATAGGAGGAAAGAAAATGGCACTGAAATCATTTAACGAGTTAATTAAAATCGATGTGCGTCCACAATGCGATACGCGGGATGCCAAAGACGAAAACGGGAAGACAATCAAAGTCCCGTATTTGAGTTGGGGCAAATGTGTGAAACTGCTGCACGAAAACGGAGCGAATGATGTGTGGTATGCGCCGGTGGAGTGCCCAACCACTCACACTTATCTTTGGCCCCAAGCAAAAGTGTCCACCAGCAAGGGGCGCGATACGGAATGCTGGTTTGTGCGGGTGTTGATTCACATTGATGATTTGGAATTTGTATACGATACGCCGCTGCTGAATGGATCCTTGGTGGTTTACACTGACACTCTGAACCAGCTGCGGATTAACAATGCCCTTGCCAGAGCATTCGTGAAGGGCGTTGCCATCAGAACCGGTCTTGGATTTGACTTATGGGCGGAATCTGATGCGGATGACGGCGAGGATGATTTGAGCCGCCATAGCATCTGGGCCATTAAGGAGAGACTGGAAAGGCTGATTACGGCAAAAGAGCAGCGGGGCCTTGACCACAAAGATCTGCTACACGCGCTGAATATCAACGAAAAGCAGCTTGGAACGATGCTTGGATATTTCGCAACGATTGATAAGCTGGAAAAGGCTGTGATGCAGCTATGATCCACAACCATGACCGGAGCGGATGGTTTGGCGCGTCAGACACAGCAATCATCATGGGCCGGTGGGACACAGAGACGTTTCGCCGCTGGTGGCTGCAAAAGATAGGTGTACGCACAGACCATTTCACAACGCCAGCAATGCAGGCAGGGACGGCCTATGAGCATCGGATTTTGTCTGCAATCGGCGTAAGTACGATGGACAGGCAAATCCGAATACGGAGATATCGGCTGCGGGTAAATTATGACGGTGAGTTTCCGGATACGATCATTGAGGTAAAAACCTACGGGAAACCGGTATTTAAGGTCAGCAAAGCATATTGGCAACAATGCCAGGTTGAAATGTTTGCCAGCGGCTACGGTTTTTGGAGACATCGGAAGCGATGCAATATTGTGGCATACCGTTTGACTGAGGCCGAAATGCAGAATTACTTTATTGCGGTGGACACCCGGCGATTATCCAGCCATGAAGTCCAGTATGATGAGCGTTGGGTGAGAGACGCGTATTTGCCAAGGCTTCAGTATTTGGCAAGATGCTTGCGGACAGGGCATTGGCCCAGCATGGAGGAATTTTATGGAGCGGGTTAATTCCACATCGTTCCGCTGGACGATGGATGCCGCCGGTGATTGGTTGTGCATCCAGACCAACAAGGCGCGGCAGGTGCTTGGCGCACTGAAAGAGGGTCAAGTCTATGACGTGGAGATCAAAGAACACCGGGAGAAGCGGAGCCTCGATGCGAATGCGTACTTCTGGGTTCTGGTTGATCGGCTGGCCGAAAAGATCCGAATTCCCAAGACGGATATTTACCGGAGATACATTCGGGAGATCGGCGGCAATCATGAAATGGTCTGCGTGATCGATTCAGCCGTGGAAAAGCTGCGGAACGGGTGGGAACACAATGGGCTTGGCTGGCAGACGGATACCATGGCAAGCAGGATCCCCGGCTGCACCAACGTGATTTTGTATTACGGCTCCAGCACCTACAACACCCGGCAAATGTCACATTTGATCGATATGGCAGTGCAGGACTGCGTGGAGCAAGGTATCGAGACCCTGTCTCCGGACAAGCTGGCGGGGATGATGGAGGAATGGGGATGCACAAAATGACAAAGGCCACGTCCATTTCGCAATCCGTGAAGGTTGTTGTATGGGCGCGGGACAATCACCAGTGCGTGATTTGCGGGTCTCCCGCAGGTGCGCCGGTGGCCCATGTGGTACGGCGTTCGCAGGGCGGCAGAGGGATCGAGCAGAATATTGCAACCCTCTGTCCCCACTGCCACCGCCTGTTTGACGAGGGACCATTGAGAGACCGCGAGCGCATCTACGTGCGGCTGGTGGCGCACCTGAAAGCATTTTACCCGGATTGGAACCGGGAGGACATGATTTACAGAAAGGGCGAACATTTATGCTGAACAGAATTATTGTGATGGGCCGGATGACCCGTGACCCTGAATTGCGCCGCACCAACAGCGGCACGGCGGTCGCATCCTTCACCGTGGCGGTGGATCGGGATTTCAAGTCCCAGTCCGGCGAGAAGGAAACGGATTTTATCGATGTGGTGGCATGGCGCAACACAGCCGAATTTGCGAGCAAGTATTTCTCTAAGGGCCGCATGGCCGTGGTGGAGGGCCGCCTGCAGATCCGTGACTGGACGGACAAGGACGGCAACAAGCGCCGCAGTGCCGAGATCGTGGCCGACAGCGTATACTTTGGCGATTCCAAGCGGGACGGCGGCGACACGGTGCAGAGCGAACCGCAGAGCGAACCGCAGAGCGGTTTCAGCGAGGTTGAGGATGATGGGGACCTCCCGTTCTAAGGCGGTGGTTGAATGCCGAACAGGATCATCAAGGATAGTATCAGGACGAGCAAAAGCATCAACGCAATGTCGGATTTCCAATTCCGATTGTGGGCGTACCTGATCACCTACGTTGATGATTATGGGCGCGGCAGCGCAGACCCGGAATTGCTCAAAGGCTTTGTATTTCCCCGCAGAAAAGGTGTGACTGAGGGAACGATCAGTAAGACGCTTGCAGAATTGGCGACCATAGGCTCTGTGATCCTCTATGAAGTTGACGGAGAACCGTACCTGTGTTTTCCAAACTGGAGCGAACACCAGACGGTGAGGAACAAAGTAAGCAAATTCCCGGCACCTGCTGACGGATTGATTACATCTGAAATCAATTGCAATCAATTGCAAGCAGGTGAAAGCAAATGCGCCCGTAATCCAATCCAGAATCCAGAATCCAGAATCCAGAATCCAGAAGAAGTAGGCGGCGAGCCGCAAACGGCATCCCCGCCGGTGGTTTCCATCCCCCTCAATGACGGCACTGAATATCCGGTGTCGCAGGAGCAATGCCAGGAATGGGCAGGCGTATACCCTGCTGTCGACGTGATACAGCAGTTGCGGGAGATGCGGGAATGGTGCCTGAATAACCCGGCGAAGCGGAAAACGGCGCGTGGTGTGCGTGGATTCATTACTCGCTGGCTTGCCAAAGAACAGGATCGCGGTGGCCGTAAGGGCGCAAAAGGCCCCGGCTGCAAATGCGAGGACGCTTGGGGGTATGTGTGATGGCGGGAGATTTTAAGCTGGCCGAGCTGTTGCGCCCATGCCGGAGATGGAAAGCGGCAAGGACGCCGGAGGTGACGTACCAGTCTCAGCAGCTCTGTTGGGACTGCGCCAATGTATACGGCGGCTGCGAGTGGTCGGCGCGGTTTGAGCCGGTTCCTGGATGGGATGCGATAGCCACAACACGGACGGTCGGCGGGAAGTTTGTAGAGAAATCTTTCAGCGTCCGTGCCTGCCCAAAATTCAGGAGGGGATGATTGAAAAATGTTTGGAAATAAGCGCTTGAAAGCAGAAATAGTCCGGCTGAGTTATCGAGCAGCAGAGCTGGAAGAACGGCTTTGCCCATGCGAGCAACATGACTGGAAACGCACCGGAGTTGATTACAGCTACGATGAAGCAGGCTGCTGCTACTGCGATGCCATGTATAACTACAAGTGCGCAAGGTGCGGTAAAAAAATGCGATCCTTCCAGCCGTACCTGGAATTGGATGGTGATCTGGGAAATGATGCGGATCGTGATTGATATTTACGGCGAAGACACGCAGGGCACGAAGGAGGCGGTGGCGATGCTGCTGGAGCCTCTGGGCCGTGTCCGGGTGGTTAGCGTCATTACCGATGGCAAGGAGGAGAAGCGGTGAACGTAGCCTATAACGTAGACTGCATGGAGTATATGCGGACGCTGCAGGACAAGGCGTTTGATCTGGCCGTAGTGGACCCGCCTTATGGAATCGGAATAGACGGTCAAAAACTGTCTATCAACAAGAACCCAAAGCATAACCGAAAGGAACACGCAAAAAGGGGGTGGGACACGCACATACCGCCTCTGGAGTATTTTAGAGAGCTGGAGCGTGTTTCAAAGAACCAAATTATATGGGGTGCAAATTATTTTGTCACCGCGCTGGAACATGGGCATAAAGGCTGGATCGTGTGGTACAAAGGCCAACAGGATTTGACTATGAGTGACTGCGAGCTGGCCTATTCCTCATTTGATACCCCGACAAGAGTTGTAATAATTAACCGCGGGCAACTTGCGCGCGAGGGCGGGACAATCCACCCGACGCAAAAGCCTATCGCTCTGTATGCGTGGATATTCTCACGCTTTGCAAAGGCGGGCGACAGAATATTAGACACGCATTTAGGAAGTGGATCGAGCCGGATCGCCGCATGGGACGCTGGGCTGGACTTTGTTGGGTGTGAGATCGACCATCACTATTTTCAGGCGCAGGAAAAGCGCTTTGCGGAACACACGGCGCAGATCAGTTTGTTTACTTGTGAGGAGGAAAAGCGGTGATTGCATTTGAGATCCCTTATCCGGCAACAAAGCGCGGTAAAGCGGCGTGGAACAAGCGGTTTGGCCTGAATGCGTATTACGCCGGTAAGCATTGGTCGCAGCGGAAGAAGGACGCGGAAGAGCTGCACGAGCTTGCCCACTGGGCAATGCGAAAAGCAGGAATTACAAAACGTCTGGTAAATCACCCCGTCAAGGTGACATTTTTCTGGAATGACAATCTGGACATCGACAATCACGGCGCGCTGGGCAAGGCCTTTGTGGATGCGATGAAGGGCTACATACTGCCGGATGACAACCCTGAGTGGTTCCGTGCCGTGGAACACAAATTTTGGAGCGGAGATACGATCCGCGTGGAAATTGAGGAGGCAGAATGATGGATGCTGTAAATTTCTTGAAGGAAAGAGCACGGATGTGCGAGGCAAATCAAACTGGCGAAATGACCTGCGAAAACTGCGCCGCATACAAGGGGGTTTCGCAGTGCTATAAGCTGGGTGAACCGAAAGACCCAGAAAAGATGGTTGCTATCGTGGAACAGTGGGCCGCCGAGCACCCCATCAAAACCCGCCAGAGCGAGTTCTTGAAGCTGTTTCCAAATGCGCCAATATATACGAACACACATAACGTTGCTTTAGACCCATGCCTTGTTGATACAGCGTTACGCGGGCATTGCCCGACTGGAAGAGGCTGTGATATTTGTCGCCGCGAGTTCTGGATGCAGGAGGTGGAGGAATGACCCGTGAAGAGATTTTAGCCGCTGCCAAGCAGTGCGTGTGCGGAGACCGGGACCAGGATTACGGCAGCCCGGAAACGTCTTTTAACATGATCGCGGCCCTGTGGGAGCCGTATCTGCGGCAGAAATGCGTCAACCCGGACGGCGACGTCTGTATCACCGGCGCTGACGTGGGGGCTATGATGTGTCTATTTAAGCTGGCCCGCATCGCCACCGGCCACGGCAAAGCAGATAACTGGATTGACCTCGCCGGTTACGCTGCCTGCGGCGGGGAATTGGAGGACTGATTATGAGAGATACAAACCTCGTAAATGCGCTGCGTGAGCACGCAGAATGGGCGCAGGCAAATGAGTGGGAAACGCCGATCACGCTGGGCGACGATCTGACCGAAGCCGCTGACCGGATTGAAGTGCAGGTGAAAGAGATTGACGCCCTGCGGAACGAACTGTGCCTGAAATGCGGAAACTACACGCTGGCCCATGAGGGGGCCTGTAACGGATGCCGGTGGAGGAGGGAGGAAAGAACATGACGAAGTGTTTTTGTGATCTTTGCGGAAAAGAAATACACAAGATTCGGGAAACTTATAGGGTCAGCGTGGAGAACAACGCTGACATTCCCTACGCAAGCGACCCGAACATAGTGGATGTGAGGGAAATATGCCCTGCCTGCGCGAAGCGTATCCACCAGACTGTGCAAGAGCTGAAACAGGAGGTGGCCTATGGCTGAATACATTGAGAGGGAAGCTTTGAAAAATGAGATTGCTACGAGCACAGAACCCTTTAATACCGGGTCTGTGTTTAGAGCAATCAATCGTCAGGCTGCTGCTGACGTGGCCACGGTGGTGCATGGGCGGTGGATGAAACACATAAAAGGCGGGACATTGTGCAGTAGATGCGGAAGCTATACCCAGCATAATGGGGATGTATTAGACATGAGCAAGGCTATTGCTTGCCCATGGTGCGGAGCCAAGATGGACGGAGGTGCTGACCATGAGGCTGATTGATGTTGATGATTTGGGCGTGGGCCGGTGCAGCAAAAATGTTCTCCCTGCGGCGTATTGTGCTGGTTGGAACGGCTTACTTGGCTTGGTCGAAAAAGCCCCCACCGTGGATGCCGTGATCGTGACACGGTGCAAGGACTGCAAGCATCGGATATACAAAAACATGGGTGATGAAATCGGAGAGATTGGCGGCTGCGGACTGTTTAATTGTGCCATGCCAAATGAAGGCTTTTGCAGTCACGGCGAGAGAAAGGACGGCGGGAATGGCTAAACAGTCTGGGTATTTGCAACGGCGGGAGGCGGAGCTGGACGCCACCTTCAACGCCGGGGCGGCGATGGCGATGCAATTCGCCATGGATACGCTTCAGATGGCCCTCCACCAGACGGAGGGCTGGGGCTATGACCGGATCATGCGGATCACCCATAACTGGGTTGCCGTTCAGCGCGAGTACAAACCGGCGCTGGACTGCCGGAACCCAGAGGCGGACGTCCGACAGGAGCACATGGATCGGGTGCTTGCGGAGATTATCCGGGACAAGGCAAAGTTGATCCCATTCCCGGACAGATACAAGGATTTGAAAAAGGTCCGTTATGGGAGGTAACTATGCAGAAGGAAGATATATCGCTTTTGCGCATCTACGCGAAGAATGATATGAATTGCGTGAAAACCGCAAAAGAGATGGATATTCACCACAACAGCGTGATCTATCGGCTTGGCAAGATCAAGACGGAAACCGGGCTGGATGCGCGGAAGTTCTGGGACTTGGTGAAGCTACTGGAAATGGAGGAATCATGAAACTTGGACAGGTGGTTCGGGCCAGATTCAAGTCCATACCGTCCCAGCTGGAGCGGCAGCACCCAACGTATGAGCAGCTGTATCCGTTCCAGCGCGGAGAGGTAATTTACATCCACCCAAAGGGCCGGTTTGTCAGTGTGCGGACGGAAACGGCGGGCGGACCTGTGGTAGAGAATTTCCGGCTATGTGAGGTGGTTACGTGAGTACATTCCCGGAACGGCTGCGGAAGTTAAGGGAATCTGAGCGGCCTGCTAAAAGCATGAGAGTGAAAGCGGAGCTGATTGGGATCGGGCATGATACGCTACGGAAGTACGAAACTGGGGAGAACGAACCGGCTCTCAGCCAATTGAAGCTGATAGCGAATCATTACCACGTCAGTTTGGATGAGCTTGCATGGGACGAGGGTGAGCGAGAGAGTAAACCTTTATAGTATCGCAAAAAAAAATGGTCTTTGCCCCCAATTCGGGGCAAGCGTAGAAAAATATGTGTCAGAATGAGGGTGCGGGGTTATATCCGCATCCTCATTCTTTCCATCCATCCTTTCTTTCCTCCTGACCCCGGCGGAATGCCGGGGATATGCAGACGTAGCTCAGTCGGCAGAGCACCGCGCCGGGAGGTATGCGCTGGTTCAAGCCCAGCCGTCTGCACCAGATGCCGGGTAGCGCCCGGACAATGTGAGACCGTTCGTCGTGGCTCACATGGAAATGAAAATGGCCGCTGAAAACTGCGCGTGGGGATGCGTCCCCCTTGCCGTGACTGATGAAAGCGCTTGAAATGCTTGCGGGGCCTCAAGCGGGCATGAGCGTGTGACAATCGAAGCGGCAAGACGGCCAATATGCGGCATAGGTGCCCCGTAAGGGGAGACCACAGCGAGTGACGGGGACTTTCCCTGAAGCGCTAAAGCAGGGCAGGACTGCAATGCCGTACCATCCCGGCCAGCGGGCGAGGAAGCGTAAAAAGCTAAGTATCAGGCGGCTGGTATAATTGCCAAGTTCCTGATGGCTGGTAGGAAGACGCAGCGCAGCCGGGAGCCGATAAAAAGACCTTGCGTACCATGTTTGGCTCAGGGAGATCCGGACACGCAAGATGTGTATGCCCCTCGGGGCGGGTAAAGTCTGCTATGTAAGGCCAAGGGGTGGGGGCTGGTAGCAAAATAATGTTAAGAGGTTATGCGAAATGAAAATGAAAAAGTATGTTGGCACGAAAATCATTGAGGCAGCCCCTGCTATTCGCAAGGGTGGCACGGTCTACGAGAAGGACCAGCCCATCCCCAAGAGTATGGACCCCGAGGAAGATGGCTACAAGGTCCGCTACCAGGACGGTTACGAGAGCTTTAGCCCAAAGTATGTGTTCGAGGCCGCATATCGGGAAACAGACTGCCTGAGCTTTGGCCTTGCCATTGAAGCAGCGAAGAAAGGGAAGAGAATTGCCCGTCGCGGATGGAATGGAAAGAATCAGTATGTCGAGCTTGCGGAGCGCATCAGCTATGAGAATGCTGCGCATGAGGTGATCAACGCCATTCACGAAGCTATCGGTAACAAAGCGCTTGCTTTTGTCGGCACATCCGGCGTGCAGCTCGGCTGGCTGGCATCGCAGGCGGATATGCTTGCCGATGACTGGATGCTCGTGGAGTAAATTATTACCGGTAGCAAACCAGGAGGATGGCATGGAAATCACAAAACGGCGGCTTGCGGATATTGTGCCGTATGCCGCAAACGCAAAAAAGCATGATAAGCGGCAAATCAACAACGTTGCGGAGAGCATCAAGCAGTACGGATTCGTACAGCCGATTGTGATTGACCGTGACGGCGTGATTGTAATCGGGCATTGCCGCGCTCTGGCGGCAAAGAAGCTGGGCATGGAAGAAGTACCATGCGTCTGCGTGGACGATCTGACACCGGAGCAGGTGAACGCCCTGCGGCTGGTGGATAACAAGAGCAACGAGAGCGACTGGGACTTTGACCTCCTGGCTGATGAGCTGCCCGGGCTTGACCTGTCGGCGTTTGACTTTGACTGGGGTCTGCGTGACGAATTGAACGATTCCGTTGTCGAGGATGATTATGAACCTGTCATTCCGGCGGAGCCGAAGAGCAAGCTGGGCGATGTGTACCAGCTTGGAGACCATCGTCTTATGTGCGGAGACAGCACGTCTTTGACAGACGTACAGAAGCTTGTGGGGGGGGCACAAATCGATCTTCTTCTCACCGATCCTCCGTACAATGTGGACTATCAGGGCACCGCCGGTAAAATCAAGAACGATAACATGGAAGATGCAGCCTTTAGGCAGTTCCTGACGAATGCTTTCTCCAATGCGGCGATGGTTATGAAACCCGGCGCTCCGTTCTACATCTGGCATGCAGACAGTGAAGGGTATAACTTCCGTGGCGCGTGTAAAGATTCAATGCTGCGTGTCCGGCAGTGCCTGATCTGGGTAAAGAATTCCCTTGTAATGGGGAGACAGGATTTCCAGTGGAAACATGAACCTTGCCTGTACGGTGAGAGCGAGATTGAAGAGGACGCGCACGAGCCTTGCCTTTACGGATGGACGGAAGGCAAGAAGCACTACTTCTTCAAGAACCGCAGACAGACAACTGTGCTAAATTTCGATAAGCCTGTCAAATCTGCGGAGCATCCGACCATGAAGCCGATTAAGTTGTTTGATTACCAGATGCAGTGTTCCAGTAAGCCGGGTGAGAATGTACTTGACCTGTTTGCTGGCTCCGGCACAACGATCATGGCAGCGGAGCAGAATGGCAGACACGCTTTCTGCATGGAGTATGACCCGAAGTATGCCGACGTCATTGTTGACCGGTGGGAGAAGTTCACCGGGAAGAAGGCGGTGCTTTTGCATGACTGATGCTCAGGCGACTGCGCGGAGGATGTTGAAGAAGAATCAGCAGTATTTGTCCACGCAGCAGATGAAAACACTGAACGGGCTGATTAAGTCCGGCGATATTACAGGGGCCATGAATGGCCTGCATACATTGGTGGCGAGAAAGCTGACTGCGAGGAAGAAATCTCTGGCATGATCGAATCTTAAGGAATGGAGGGGTGGAAGTGGCACGGACTGGAAGGCCGAAAAAGGTAATAAATCAAAAGCTGTTTGAGAACCTATGTGGTATCCAGTGCACGGAAGCAGAAATCTGCGGAGTGCTTGAATGCAGCGCGGACACCCTGAATCGATGGTGCAAACGGACGTATAAAATGACTTTTGCGGACACATATAAAAGCAAAAGTCAGGTGGGAAAGTCGAGCCTGCGGAGAGCGCAGTGGAAGCTGGCCGAAAAGAACGCAAGCATGGCTATCTGGCTGGGGAAACAGTACCTTGGACAGCGCGATATTGTTGAGCTGGGCTTGCCGACGGATAACACGCAGGAGGACGCTTTGAGCGTGAGCCTGCGTGAAATGGCAGAAGGGCTGGAGAGCGATGATTAGCGCAAAGCAGAAGAAAATTCTCGCTTATCCATATTCCAAGTATGATGCGCTGATTTGCGACGGCGCTGTGCGTTCCGGCAAGACCTCCATTATGATGTGGGCGTATGTGCGCTGGGCGATGGAAAATTTCAGCGGTCAGCGTTTTGGCGTGTGCGGCAGAACGGTGGACAGCTGTACCAAGAACATCATCGTACCGTTCACGGCGATGAGCCTTGCAAAGGAACGTTATATCGTCCGCTGGCGGCGCGGTGACAAGGTAATGGAAGTGCGGCGCGGAGCCGTGACAAATTACTTTGAAGTGTTCGGCGGCAAGGACGAGGCGAGCTATACACTGATCCAAGGCCGCACACTGGCGGGTGTGTTGCTGGACGAGGTGGTATTGATGCCACGCTCATTCGTGGAACAGGCGCTTGCACGTTGCTCCGTTGACGGCGCGCGGCTGTGGTTCTCTTGTAACCCCGGCAGCCCACACCACTGGTTCTATCAGGAGTGGATCAAGCGGAGCCGTGAGCGTAATGCACTGTATCTACACTTTGAAATGACGGACAACCCCGGCCTGAGCAAGCGCACCCTTGAACGGTACGAGAATATGTATGCCGGTATATTTTATGACCGGTATGTGCGCGGCCTGTGGGTAGCGGCAGAGGGCATCGTTTATAAGGACTTCGCCAACGATACAGAAAAGTATTTGATCGGAGACCCTTTGGAGTGGGCCAAGCAAAACGGCACCAGCTTCTCAATCATTTCAATTGGCGTTGACTTCGGCGGTACAAAGTCCGCAACGAAATTTCAAGCCACCGGGATTACAAAAAATTTCCGGGTTGTGGCGTTGGAAGAAGAATACATCAAAAACGAAGAGATTGACCCGGATGCATTAAACCGGCGTTTTGCTACGTTCTGCCAGTTGATAACGTCAAAGTATGGTTACAGCCAGACACGAGCGGATAGCGCGGAAACGGTGCTTATACGAGGGTTGGATCACACGGCACAAAAACTCCGGCTGGGTACCCAAGTCAAGAACGCACTGAAAATGCAAATCACAGACAGAATTCGGCTGGTGGTGCTGCTGATGAAGCAGGGGCGGTTCAAAGTTTCCAGAAACTGCCCACATCTGATCGATGCACTGCAATCCGCTATTTATGATCCTGATAAATTTGAGGACGAGCGCTTGGATGATGGCACGTCCGACATCGACAGCTTGGATGCCTTTGAGTACAGCATTGAGCCTTATTACAAAGACCTGGAACGTGCCGGTCACATGATGGGACGGTGAAATAGTGAATATTCGCAGAGCATTAAAGGATCTTGGGTTTGACACGGTCGACAGCAAATTTTACTCTCTGATCGACCTGTGGGACGCATGGTATAAGGGAAACGTTGAAGATTTCCACAGCTATACGGTGTGGAATGGCATTGAAGAGCTGGAGTGCCACCGTTATTCGGTTGGAATGGGAAAGAAAGTCTGCGAGGATTGGGCCAACCTCCTAATGAACGAGCGAGTCAACATCACGCTTGAAGGCAAACAGGAACAGGAATTTATCGATACTGTTTTTGCCGATAACAATTGGGAGGTCAAGGCTAACGAATCGCAGGAGCGCAAAGCGGCAGTAGGAACCGTTGCGTATGTGCCGGTGATGGAAGGCATGGGAATTAACCCAGATACAGCAGAAATCATTGACTCTGGCCGCATTCGCATCAACTATGTCAGCGCCGGGAACATCTACCCGCTGACGTGGGATAACGGCGTTATCCGCGAGTGTGCGTTCGCATCCACTCGAAAGGTCGATGACACAGAATATACTTACATCCAGGTGCACAGGCTGCGCAACGGCGAGTATGACATTGAGAACCATCTGTATGATGCAGAGGAAATCCCACTGGCCAGCGTGAAAGGGTTTGAGACAATTCCCCCGGTGGTTCATACCGGCAGCGACAAGCCGCAGTTTGTGATCGACCGGCTGAACATTGCAAACTCTGACGAAAACAACCCGCTTGGCGTGGCTGTGTTTGCCCACGCCATCGACCAGCTTAAGAGCGTTGACATTACCTATGATAGCTATGTGAACGAATTTGTGTTGGGCAAGAAGCGCATTGTGGTGCAACCGGAGGCAACCAAGAGCATTGACGGTCGTCCAGTGTTTGATAAGCGTGAGACCGTTTATTATGTACTTCCGGAGGACAGAGGCGGCAACGGCAACATCTTACAGCAGGTCGATATGTCGCTGCGGACAGCGGAGTTTAACACCGGTATGCAAGATATGTTGAACATCCTGTCCAGCAAGTGCGGTTTCGGTGAGAACCATTACAAATTCAATCAGGGAAGCATCGCAACTGCCACGCAGGTCATCAGCGAGAACAGCACCCTGTTTCGCACAATCAAAAAACATGAAATTGTGCTTGAGCAGGCAATCACAGAGTTGTGCCGGAGCTTGCTCCGCATGGGGAATCGGTACATGGGCGCATCCCTCAATGAGGACGTCCAGATCTCCATTGACTTTGACGATTCCATCATTGAGGACAAGGGCCAGGACTTTAACCGTGACGTGCAACTTCTTAATGCTGGCATCATGAACGATTGGGAGTTCCGTATGCGCTGGATGAATGAGGACGAAGCTACCGCAAAGGCAGCGCTGCCAAAGGCACAGGACATGGTGACCGAGGAAGAAACGGAGGTCGAGTAATGGGATTTGGAGAAAATACTGGGACTTTTGGGGTTGTGAAAAATGAGCCGGTATCCATTTACCCCGGAACTACTTGATGCGCTCCCAGAGGATCTGGCAGAACTGTTCCGGGCGCTTGAACTTGTGTTGCTGAATGAAATCTGTTCCCGGTTGAAAGCTGCGGATGAACTGAACGAGGTAACGGTGCAGGACATCCGGGCACTGCGGTCTCACGGCATCGACCTAAAGGAAATCAAGAAAGCAATCCGCGAAACTTCCGGCATCAGCAAAACGAAGCTGGACAAGCTGCTGGGCGATGTGGTCGCAAGGAACCAACAGTATTACACTGACCTGATTGACCTTGCGCATATCACACAGCCTGAGACACTGGTTGACGCTGCGGAAGTGGCGGCGATCAGGACGCAGACACTTAATACATTCCACAATCTGACCGCATCCATGGGCTTCCTGGTGGACGCTGGGCGTACGATGCTCCCACCTGCCAAAGCGTACCAATGGGCACTTGACAGCGCAGCGTTGCAGGTGCAAAGCGGTGCAATCAACTACAATCAGGCGATTAAAACGGCTGTGAAGGAACTTGCGGACAGCGGTCTAAAAGTGGTTGACTACGAAAGTGGTCATCGGGATCATGTCGATGTTGCCGTGCGAAGAGCCGTAATGACCGGCGTATCTCAAATCTGCTCCAAGTATACGGAGCAATCTGCAGAATATCTGGATACACCCTATTTTGAAGTTTCGGCCCATGTTGGCGCACGAGATAAGCCGGGACCGTCACCATGGTCATCGCATAAGGATTGGCAAGGCCACGTTTACAGCGTACGTGCTGGGGACATTTACCCGAGCATTTATGACGTTTGCGGCCTGGGCGCTGTTGACGGCCTGGAAGGGGCCAACTGCCGCCATAGGCGGTTCCCGTGGGTTGAGGGCGTGTCCGAGCGCACTTACACGGATGAACAGCTGGAACACATCGATGATGGCCATGGATGCACGTTTGATGGCAAGGATTACACGGCATACGAGGCAACCCAGATGCAACGCCGCATTGAGCGGACCGTTAGAAAGCTAAAACGCGAAAAAGCCGCCTACAAGGCCGCAGGATTGCATGAAGATGAGACTGCGGTAAACATACGCCTCCGGCGGTTAAACGCTAAATACAAGGCGTTTAGCGCGGAAGCTGGCCTGCCGGAGCAACCGGAGCGGATGCGCATCTATAATGCTACTCCCATTTCAAAAAGCATAAAAAGCACCGGTAATGGCAACAGCGGTTCCCCGGGAGATCCGGTTTTGGTTGGTACTGTTGATTTTTCTGATAAAACAGCAACCATGAAAGTTTTAAGCGATGCTGAGAAAGAACTGGCTGATTTTGATTACGAAGTTAATTACTCGGTGACGAAAGATGGCAAAGTCTGGCGCGTCTCCGGGGAAGCAGCAACGGTAGACTTGTCTGCTATACCGAGCACCCTAAATGGGTCATATTCGTATCACAATCACCCGCGTGAAAAAACGCATTATTCTTTTAGTGCAGAAGACGTTGCGTTCTTTATGGACAGTAAAGAAGAACTTTCCATTGCGTCTGATGACCGATTTATATACATTATGAGACGAACAGCCAAAACCGTTGAAAAGGCTCGCGATGTGGTGTACAATCGCTTTAAGGAACTGGAACGAACGGACGTATTTGAGATGATGTGGAAAGGGCAGATAAACCCGGACGTTGATAAGTACCACGAAGTAATGAAGATTTTAAGTAAAGAGCTGGAGGTTGACTATGTACGCAAAGAAAAAAATAAATGAAAACCATCCACTCTTTAATGAGTACAAGGCAAAATGCGACGCACTTTTTCATGAATGCTGGGCTAAAGTAGATGAAGAAAGGGCAAAATACCCCGATTGGAAAGGACGAGACCACCCATCTGATTTGGCGGTATATGCAATTGAGAAAGAGTGCAACTCAAAGCTTAGAGACCTACAACGTGAATATGATTTCCTGTTTTCCGAGGTGACGGACAATGAATGATGATATCATGCGCGCTGTGGAAGCTATTCTTAAACGTGGCAATGATGCGGAGATCCGGCGCAAGGGCGACGGGTACATCGTGTTAGAGGTCAAGAAAACAATCAAATATTCAACTCCCGCGTAATTGGGCGCGGGAAAGGGCAATAGGAGCCAGCTACCGAGTTTTTCTCGGCGGTTGGCTCTTTTTCTTTCGATAAAACCCGCGAGGCACAGCGGTTTTTATACAATCTATCGCCGCGACGAACTGCGGACAAGGGAAAGGAAGATAGAACAATGGCACTTACACGTAAACTTTTGAAGGGCATGGGTCTCACCGACGAACAGGTGGATACCATCATCGAGGCGCATACGGACACCGTGGACGGCTTGAAGGCTGACGTCAGCAAATACAAGGCGGACGCGGAGAAGCTGCCCGGCATCCAAAAGCAGTTGGATGACCTCAAGGCAGCAGGTGACGGCGGCTATAAGGAAAAGTATGAAAAAGAACATTCGGATTTTGAAGCTTATAAGTCCGGCATCACCGAAAAGGAAAGCAAGGCGGCAAAGGAAAAGGCTGTCCGGGCTTACTTTGAGAGCAAAAACATCACCGGTGCAAATCTCGACCTTGCCATGCGCGGATGCGGCGAGGAAATGTCTGCATTGGAGCTGGACGGCGAGAAGATCAAGGACACCAAGAGCCTTGACGCTCTCGTAGACGGCACCTATAAGAGCCTTGTTTCTAAGCCTGCTGTCCGGCTGGACATGGGCGCACGGCTCAACGAGGGCGGAAAGCCTATGACCAAGGACGAGATTATGCAAATCACCGACAGAACTGAGCGGCGCGCTGCAATCGCCGCAAATATGGATTTGTTTAGAAAGGAAGAATAAAAATGGCTGTTGATCCTAAGCTGATTAAGAAGGAAGATCTCGCCCGTGTTCGTGAGATCGAATTTACCGAGATGTTCGGCTATTCCATCAAGAAGCTGATGGAGGCTCTGGGCGTTACTCGTAAGATCGCCAAGCAGGCCGGTACTGTGCTCAAGAGCTACAAGGCTACCGGCACTTTGGAAGACGGCGCTGTGGCTGAGGGCGAGACCATCCCCCTGAGCAAGTACAAGACCGAGGCTGTGAACTACAAGGAGATCACCTTGAAGAAGTGGCGCAAGGCCACCTCTGCCGAAGCAATCGCCGATCGCGGCTACGATCAGGCGGTTGAAATGACCACCGATGAAATGCTAAAGGATGTGCAGAAGGGCATCCGCAAGGACTTCTTCGACTTCCTCGCAACCGGTACGGGTACGGCCAGCGGTGCGACCTTCCAAGCGACCTTGGCTCAGGCATGGGGCCAGCTGCAGGTGCTGTTCGAGGATGACGAAATCGGCGCAGTGTATTTCATGAACCCGCTGGACGTTGCGGACTATCTCGCAACTGCCAACATCACCCTGCAGACCGCTTTCGGCATGACCTATGTCGAGAACTTCCTCGGTCTGGGCACTGTGATCTTGAACTCCAGCGTCCCAAAGGGCAAGATTTACGCCACTGCCAAAGACAACATCGTCCTGTACTACATCCCTGTGAACGGCGCTGATCTGGGCGAGGTGTTCAACTTCACCACCGACGCCACCGGTTATATCGGCATCCACGAGGAACCCGATTACACCAACATGACCGCATCCGATACCGTTATCAACGGCATGGTGCTGTTCGCCGAGCGCATTGACGGCGTGGTTGTCGGCACCATCACTCCGGCAGTGGGGGGCTAACCGAACTGCTGAGTGAGCCTGACCCTGAAACCCCTGTTTTCTCCGACATGACAAAAGCTCAATTGCTTGATTATGCCTGGGAAAATGGGGTGGACGGGGTCAGCAGTTCAATGCGCAAGGCTGACATAATTGCAGTATTGGAAGGGAGCTGACCCAATTGACATACGCTGATTACACATACTACTCCGGTGTCTATATGGGCACTGTAAGCAGTGGGGATTTTCCGCGTCTGGCTGTCCGGGCCAGCTCCTTCCTCGATTATTTCACGCAGAACCGAGCCAAGGACAACGTGGATCTGGATGCGGTAAAGATGTGCTGCTGTGCGCTGGTTGACAAGTATGCGGTTATCGAAGCTGCGCAGGCGCTTGCAATGAAGAACCTTGCGACTGCTGCCGCTAATGACGCAGAAGTCAAAAGTGAAACGGTGGGCGGTTATTCCCGCACACTTGCGACCGGCGGCGAATCTGCCGTTTCCGCACTGAACGCTACGGATGGAGCAAGAAAGCTGCTCGCAGAGACCTGCATGGAGTATCTCGCCCATACCGGCTTGCTGTACCGAGGGAGGGGGTGCGGATCATGTACGCTCCCCACACTGTAACGATCTACAATCCGGTCAAAGAAACCGACAAGGAGACGTTTCAGGAAACGCAAAAGCTGTATGTGACCGTACTTCGTGGCGTGATGCTGCAAGCGTCTAAGGCGGTTAACGTGCGCGAGAGCGGTCTTGCCGGGGCTGATGCAGTTGACCTCTACATCCCGTTTGGCGTGGAAGCTGTGGACGGTTTTACCGGCAAGGTGAAAGCCTATGTCGGTCCGCAGCGGTTTTACGCCGCAGAGGACAAAACCGACCTGTGGACGCTTTCTGTCAAAGGCAATGGTGGGACAACGTTTTTCATCAAAGGCGAGTTTGTGACGGACAATGAAACTGTGGCGCTGGCTCAGGACAACTGCTACACCGTGACCAAGGTTGACGAGAAAGATTTCGGCAGCGTTGATATGCAGCACTGGCAGGTCGGAGGCGTGTGATATGGCGTTGAAATTTTCCGTTCAGACGGACGGCATGGACGCTGTAAGAGAGGCCGTTTCCAAGGGCTGTGATCGCGCAGAACACGTTCTGGCGGTGCAGGTCGCAAAAGATACCGCTCCGTTCGTACCTATGCTCACAGGCTCTCTAAGGACGCGTACACGGGTAACAGGAAACACGGTTGTTTATCCAGGGCCGTATGCCAGATATCTGTACTACGGCAAACTGTACGTTGATCCGCTGACCGGAAGCTCTTATGCGCGGAAGGGCGTTACGAAGGTTCCGGCAGTGCTGGAGAAGGATTTGATTTTCCACAGAACCGGGACCTGCTCCCATTGGTTCGAAGCATCCAAGGCACAGAACATGGAGAAGTGGGTGCGTGTAGCAGAAAAGGCGGTGAAGCGTGATCTCTAAAGAAAAACCTGTAATGCTGGCATCCAGCAGCGAAAAGGCAGACCTTGACCGCCTGATGCTGATTTGGGCAAACCGTTTCCCCGGTATTCCGGAGAATGTGGATCTGATCAAGTACGAGTATTTCGCGGCAAAAACGGTAGGCATGGCGCTTTCCTCCGTTCAGGGGGCCGTTATCACCAAGAAGTATATCTGCGGCGGATATCAGGCGGAGTATTCGTTCGAAATCCATTACCAGATCGCACCACCCGGCAAGAGCGACGATACACGCTTGAAGGCGGTTGAAGTGCTGAACAAATTTGCGGACTGGGCGCAGATGCAGCGACCGGACATTGGAGAGGGCAGGCGCGCCCTCCGCGTTGAGACTTCTGCGTTTGCATCGTATCTCGGCGCGACAAGCGACCAATACGAGGACTACATGGTCCCGCTAAAACTGATTTACGAGGTGAATGTATAATGGCAGATTTAACTTTTGCGACGCCCGAAGGTCAGACCATTGACCGCGAGCTTTTGATCGCGTATCTGAATACCGGCTCTAAGGAAGCTCCCACTTGGAGCGCCATCGGTAAGCGCGTGGAGGATTCCAGCGAAGAGATGGACTGGGGTCAGGAGAGCAAGCAGGACATTCTGGGCAACACCTTCACCACCATGAAGAAGCCCGTTATTTCCCAGACCTTTGATCCCATCCCTCTGGATGCCGGTGACGCTGCTGCGGTGAAGATGTGGAACCTTGCCGTCAAGGATCATGACGCGCAGGCTCTTGCCAATCAGGATATGATGATTGGACACTTCTACGCTACGTCCGGCGAGGCGAAGTTTGCCGAGCGGTATGATTCCTGTGCTATTGCCGTGACCGGCATCGGCGGTGACGGCGGCGGTACGCTCAACATCACGAGCGAGATTACCTACGGCGGCAATCGTACGCTGGGCACCATTACCAAGGATACCAGTGGTGTGACCTTTACGGCAGGGGCTTAAAAACAAAGGGGCGGGCGCAAACCCGCCCCAATTTCGGAGGCTATTATGAAAGACCTGATTTTCGATACCGGTTTAGTTACCTACAACATCAACGGCAAATGTGAATTCTCTTTTAACCCCACTGACAGCGCCTTTGTGGAAAAGCTGTTTAATGCCTTTGATATCCTCGACAAGAAGCAGGATGCATATAAGGCAGAGGTGGAAAAGACCGCCAACAAGCGGGAAGTTTTTGAAACCGCCCGGAAGATGGACGAGGAAATGCGCGAGATCATCAACGATGTGTTCGGCTTTGACATTTGCTCTGCCCTGTTTGGCGAGATGAACGTATATGCGCTGGCGGACGGCCTGCCTGTGTGGGCGAACCTGATGCTTGCCATCATGGATGAGGTTGACACCACCTTTGCCCGTGAGCAGAAAGCCACCAACCCCCGCGTGAGCAAGTATACAAAGAAGTACCATAAATGAGGTACGATCTTCCGACTGCCGTAGAGGTAAACGGCACTGAGTACCAGATACGCTCTGACTATCGCGATATCCTGACGATCATTGAGGCACTGTCTGACGCTGAGTTGTCGGAGGAAGAAAAGGCCGAGGCCATGCTTGACATTTTCTATCCAGACTTTGCGGAAATGCCGCAAAGCGACTACGAGGAAGCGATCAAGCAATGCGCAAAATTCATCAACTGCGGCGAAGAGCAGCGTGAGGAAAAGCGTGGGCCGAAGCTGATGGATTGGCAGCAGGACTTTCCCCTGATCGTTGCCCCAGTCAACCGCGTTCTGGGACAAGAAGTCAGATCTGTTGAGTATCTGCACTGGTGGACGTGGGTATCCGCGTATCAGGAAATCGGGGATTGCACCTTTGCCCAGGTTGTGGGAATCCGCAATAAAAAGGCAAAGGGGAAGAAACTGGATAAAAGCGAACAGGAGTTTTACAAGCAGAACCGGCACCTGGTTGACTTCAAGCGGCAGTATACGGAACAGGACGAGGACGTTATCAGCAAATGGATATGAAAACCGCCCTCCGGAGAGGGCGGTGGGCGCATTAAATGTTTTTCATAGCTTTTGCGATTTCTTTCGCCTGTTGACGCATGGCATCGGATTTGTTTTGCTCCATAGCCGAAATTGCGGAGTCTCTGAAAACGCCAGGTGACTTTGTACTTGTAAACAAAATCCGATCAGATGAAGTGTCAATTTGCAATGCTCCATATTTATACTCTCGCCATGACGATTTTACAGACACACCGTTTATCTTGTTAATTGGCACATCTACTGAAATCTTTTTCGGTACTGAAACGCGAACAATGAGGCGTTTGTTTGTCAAAACAACATGGTTCATGGTCAGCCTGAAAATTTCGTATAAGACCGGGAATGCAAAGACCCAAGGGACAAAAAACCATACATCCTCCATTTGCATTAAAGAAGCCTTGCACACGGCGAATACAAATAAAATGCACCACGATATAAGTGGGATACATGAAAATTTGAGCGTGTCGAGAACTTCTTCGCCCGGCAAAAGAGCTGCTGTTTGCTTTTTTTGCATGGGAGGCTCCATTTTCTTTGTTGGCGTCGAAAAATCCCAATCACATCTTTCGATTTTTCGCTTGTAGTATGAAATTTCTTTTCTTGAGCAGTCATAGCCTGGTAAATCGTTGATGTATTTTGCAACGAGTTTAATATCTGCGCTTAAGTAATTTGTGCATTTTTTTAAGTATGCGGAGATTTCAAAAGCCGAAAGATACACGGTTGCTACAATGTTGACGTCAATTTTATTCCCGTTTTTATCAAATAAATTACTACACATTTGTGTGACATGATCTTCCATTGATACCAACTCCTTTTATCAAGCATAACATAAAATGCATAAAAAGCAAGGGAAAGAAGGCGATTGCATGGCAGATGGCTCCATCATCATAAAAACGGACATTGATGATAAGCAGGCACAAAACGAACTAAACCGGCTTACTAAAAAAATAGATTCGCTTAATGAAAAAATCAGCGATAAAAAGCAGCAGGCAATGCCACTCGTGGAGCAATCAAGGCAGATTGCCGCAAACCTTGATGAAGCTAAATCTAAGCTGTCGCAAATGAAAAGCGGAAACGAATTTTTTACATCAAGTGCGATTAAAGACCAGGAACAAACCGTGGCAACGCTGCAAAAAGAATGGAATGGTGTGCAAAAAAGGGTTGAGGCTGTAGATGCGTCCATTGCCAAAGATACCAGAAGCCTTGAACGAATGAGTAACCGGGCGGGAGAAATTTCTGCGCAGATTGCTGGCACAAGTAAGAGTTCTACTGCGCTGGCCGCTGCAAGCAAAAAAGCAGATAAATATATGGACCGATTTTCTCGCAGAGTAAAAGGGCTTGTCCGCCGCGTGTTTGTGTTTGGCTTAATTGTGCAAGGACTCCGTTCCGTGCGCGAATGGCTCGGGAAGGCGGTTAAAACCAACGATCAGGCCACAAAAGCGATATCGCGATTAAAAGGTGCTTTGCTAACACTCGCACAGCCGTTTGTAAATGTTTTGCTTCCGGCGTTTACATCATTCGTGAATTTGCTAACCCAATTTGTGACTGCTATGGCAAAAATTACAGCGGTTTTGTTTGGGTCGACGATTGACCAAACAAAAAAAGAAGCAGAGAACCTTTACAAAGAATCGGACGCTTTAGACGAAACGGGCAAATCTGCAAAAAAGGCTGGCAAAGCGCTTGCCTCGTTTGATGAAATTAATAAATTAGGCGGAGACAATAAGGAAAAAACAGAACCGGACTTTAATTTTTCTGAAAATGAAAATTGGCTTGATAAAATGCTTGGAAGCGCAGCGGAAAAAGTTGCAAGCGCTTTGATCTTAGCGGGCATTGCCTTTATTGCCATCGGTGCATCGGTCGGGAGTATTAAGATGGTTATAACTGGATTGCTTCTCATTGGCGCTGGTCTTTTTGTCGCAGAGGAAACCGGAGTTTTGCAATCCTGGGTGGATACACTTGGCCTCAATAATGTTGCGGAATTTATTGTGACGGCTGTGATCCTCGCTGGCATCGCAATGGTCGCAATCGGAGCGGCAACGGGAAACATCCTCCTTGTGATTGCTGGACTTCTGCTAATTGGACTTGCCGTTCTTTATGCAAAAAACAGCGGCATGATGGATGATTGGGCAGAAACGCTTGGGCTTAATCGTGCTGCATCTTTTATTACGGCAGCATTGTTGATCGCTGGCTTTGCGTTAATCGCCATTGGTGCGGCTACCGGAAATATTTTGATGGTGGTTGCCGGAATTGCTTTGATAGCTATTGGCATTTATGTCGGTGTAAAAAGCGGAACGTTTACGGACTGGGCAAGCGCGCTCAAATTAGATTCGGCTTTTGGATATGTGACAGCAGCTATGCAAATCGCCGGAATTGCTATGATCGCCATCGGCGCGGCAATGGGAAACATCGCGATCGTACTTGCGGGCGCGGCGCTATTAGGGTTTGGCATTGCGGCAGAAGTCATTGGGCAAGAAAGGCTTGAGGCATGGTGGGAGAAGTTAAAGCTGACCTCCGTTGCACAGTGGATATCTGTTGCGCTTCTTCTTGGCGGTATTGCATTGGTCGCATTTGCGGCGGCTATGGCGAATCCGATTCTTTTGGCAGTTGGACTTGGCATTCTTGGCATGGGAATAACTGCAGCAATAAATGAGGGCCACCTCAAGAACTGGGTTGAAACACTCGGTTTGAATAAGGTTGTTGGCTGGGTATCTGTTGCCCTTATGCTTGCAGGAATTGCCCTTATTGCATTTGGCGCAATGACCATGAATATCTTTATGCTTTTGGCTGGTGCGGCTTTGCTTGTGAGCGGTTTTGCGATAGGCACAACCACAAACAAATTTCAGAGCTGGGTTGAAACCTTGCATCTGAATGAAGTTTCCGGATGGGTGTCTACGGCAATGCTTTTGCTGGGGATCGCTCTTGTGGCTATTGGCGCTATGACGCTAAATGTCCCAATGCTTTTAGCTGGTGCGGCGCTGCTTGGCGTTGGTATAGCTGCAAAAGCAGGCGGGTTTAATTCTACGAAATCTGTTTCCGGTGGAAATCCGGCGGCACGTTCCGCTATGCCTGCAATTGCCCCCTCATCCGTTCCGCATTTGGCGACCGGCGCAGTTATTCCCCCGAACCGTGAGTTTTTGGCGGTACTGGGTGACCAGAAGCAGGGGAACAACATTGAAGCCCCTGAATCTGCTATCGAGGCAGCGGTGGCCCGTGGCATGTCGCAGTATGGCGGTGGCAATCAGACGGCAATCCTTAAAATCGGCGAACAGGAATTAGGCCGCATTATCTTCAAGCTGAACAAGGACCAGACGCAGCGCGTCGGCATTAAAGTGACCTAAAGGCGGTGGGTATGAATTACATCAAAATTAACGGGACTTCATTTGATGTGAATGTCGCGATCTCCAAGTACAACGAAAATTTCAGCGTTCTCGATGGGGAGAACGCTGGGAGATCGAAAGACACAGGCCGGATGATCCGCGATGTTCTGGGGACGTACATTGGGCATAAGGTGACCGTTTTCCGCAGAGGGGACGATTACAGAAGCTACGATGCGTTCTGGAATTATCTCAAAGCCCATTCCATTGACGATTCCGTTTTGCTTGAAGCTGCGGACGGCAACACAACTATTTCCTATCGCGCATACTACACCAGCGCATCGCACGATATTGAAAAAGTTGAAAACGGGATCAATTATTGGGGAGAAATTGAAATCCATTTCATTCCCATCGCACCGCAAATCACGCGGTAAGGAGGGCTTATGGATTATGTAATGATCGGCCCTTATCAATTTGACCGGGATGCGTCTAAGGACGATATGCGGCTGGACTACTGCTCATCGTTTCAAGAAGTGGCATTGGATGAAAGCAGTCTTTCGTTCGATACGGTCAGCGTAGAGGTTTGCACTAAAACAATAGGCACACAGCTTTCTGCACTCCCGAATAACACCCCAATCATTGTTTACAGAGGCGGCGAAATCAAAGCAAGATTTGTAAGCAGCGGCGTTTCCCGTATCGGGCCTGTCACTTATCAACTTACAGGGCGGTCCCCTATGGGCGCACTTACCGGCATGGTGCATACTGGCGGCATTTACACAGGCCAGACCGTGGAAGATGTTGTAAAAGAAATCTGCGGCAACATCCCTTCGCTGATAAAAAGTGTATATGCCGGAGTTAAACTTTACGGCTGGCTTCCTTATGCGGATGGGAAAGAACGCTCTGCACGAGACAACCTCACACAAGTGCTTTTTGCCATTGGGGCCTATCTCCGCACAGACCTGAACGGTGTTTTGAGAATTGAACCCTTGTGGGACGGTACGGCATCGTTGATTGATGTCGACCGATCTTACACCGGGGGAACCGTGAAATACGATTCACCCATCTCTGCCGTGACGGTAACGGAGCATCAATACGTTGCGGGGACGGAAGTAAAGGAGCTATTCTCCGGCACGGCGCAGAATGGCGATATCATCACATTCTCCGAACCGATGCACTCCCTCTCTGCGACTGGCTTCACAATCTTGGAAAGCGGTGCGAACTACGCCAAGATCTCCGCTGGCGCTGGCGCACTGACCGGCAAGGCGTATATCCACAACACCCGCCTAATCACGCAGCCTGTGACGGCTGGCGCTGTGGAAAACATCAAATCAGTTACAGACGCCACGCTGGTATCTCTGGTGAATTCCTACGCCGTGGCGAAGCGCCTTGTGGACTATTACCGATGCCGCGAGACTATCACCAATGACATTGTAAGCGGGCACGAAAAACCGGGCCATGTGGTAAGCGTGTATCACCCTTACGATAAGAAGATGGTTTCCGCGTGCATCCGGTCTCTTGATACGACGATGAGCGCAACGCTGAAAAGCAACATGGAGGCACTGGTGGGCTTTATCCCGGCGCAGCCGGAGGCGGCAGAGTATTTTGACGAGCGGGTTGTCCTCACCGGCTCCGGCGAGTGGCAAGTACCGGAAAATGTGACCGCAATTACGGCAGTTTTGATCGGCGGTGCGCAGGGTGGCCACTGCGGACACGGCGGCAATCCGGCTGAGACCAAAACGGAAAACTACACGGAAACGATCCTTGGATTGCTCCAGCGCAACACAGACAAGTGGGCGCTGGGCGGCAAGGGCGGCAAGGGCGGCGATCCCGGCTCCGGCGGTAAGATTTTGCAAGCGACGTTTGACGTGACTCCCGCACAAAAGTTTTCTTATGCCTGCGGCGTTGGCGGGTTTGGCGCGGCGTTTGACGCGAACAACTGGGCCAACACGCCCAGCACGCCGGGAGCAGAAGGGACAAAAACCACCTTCGGCAGTCTCGATAGCTCCACCGGGTCAACATCCGAGATCGGCTACACAGACCCGGTGACCGGCGAGGTGTTCGCCGCGAAAGGTGAGCAGGGCATTGCCGGTGGTGACGGTGCGGGCATGAACCCGGATCACGGGGACAATGACCGGCAGATCCCGCTGAAATCCACATCCGTTGTGGATGAGGACGGCCATGTGTGGGAGGGTGGTGCTACAAAGGTTGACGATGATGGCATGGTGCTCGCCAGCGCTGGCGATGAGCAAAGCTTCACTGGCGATTTGCAGGAAGGTTATTGCGGTGGTGGAGTTACGTATAACTGCGGCAGCGGTGCTGCTGCCGGCGCGAACGGAACGCCCGGAAATGCCGCTGGCACATTTCGCCTTGTAAGTGTCCCCAGTAGGGGAATGCCAAAAACATCTATCACCGTAACGGCCAGCGGCAGCGCCTCCGTGCCCGGAGCCAACGCGACGCTGATCCCGAGAAAGCCCGCTGCATACGGCAAGGGTGGCAGAGGCGGCTACGGTGGCGGCGGCGACGGCGCTACGGGCCTGAGCCTCACCTATTACGGCGGCAGCAAGAGCGGCACACTCAACAACTACCCGGGCAGCGTCCGCACCACCGGCAGCAACGGCGCACAGGGCGGCCCCGGCGGCGATGGCTGCGTTATTCTCTATTATCGCAAGCCGAAGCCGGTGCAGTCCGGCGCATTGAAAACAAGCGATGGCCGCGACCTGTTGGACGCCCTCGACCGCAGAATGATCGTATAAGGAGGTGCGCTATGCCGAACGATTATTACACCATGATTTTCACAGGCGAAAAAATGGATGAGCTGCTGAAGCGCGTGGACGATGGGGAGATCATCATTCCATCCTCCACGGCGGGAAGCACGAAGAAATTCAAGCTGACGGTAGACGATACCGGCACCGTCAGCGCCACGGAGGTGACGTCCTGATGGTACAGGGTGATGCGTACAGCATCGATATCACGATTAAGAACCTGGGCGAGGCGATCCCGATTGAAACCGTGGAAAAAGTGGAGGTCACTCTGCTGAACCTGACGCGGTCCTATCCGGAGGAGGTCACCTATTCGGACGGGAAATTCCACTTCCCGGTCACCCAGACGGAGACCTTCAAGCTCCCCCCGATGTGCCCCATGCAAGTCCGAGTGAAGTTCACCGGCGGGGCCGTGGTCGGCTCCATGATCCAGACGGTGGCGGTGGCCGGGGCGATCAGTAAGGCGGTGCTGTGATGCTTACCTTTGAGCTGCAGCCGCGAGAGGCCCTTGAAATCTCCTTTGCCGTGTCCATCGTCGCGGGAAAGGGAGACCCCTACACCGGAGCCTACAAGGTGACGCCCAAGATCTACGGCCCGGTGGTTCTGGAAACAAAGGACAAGTCCATGGCGGACGATGTGACGGTCTTAAAAATCCCCCAATTTGAGGTGTCCAACGAGGCCGGGGGAAATACATTGATTATGGGAGACGAGTATTATGGCGGATAAGTACATCAACAAGGTCATCATCGGCAATGACGTCAAGCTGGACCTCACCGCTGACGATATCACTGCCGACAAGCTGGCGAAGGGCATCAAAGCCCATGACAAGAGCGGCGCGCCCATTGTGGGCACCAGCACCTTCGACTCCGACACTTCCGGGGATACCGCCGTTGCTGCGGAGATCCTTCTGGGGAAAACGGCCCACGCGAAAGGTGCGAAGCTGGTCGGCACTATGCCGAATCAGGGCGGCAAGACCCTTGACATCACAGACAAGGCAACTCCCGTTTCCATCCCCATGGGCTTCCATGACGGCTCCGGCAAGGCGCAGATCGCGGAGGCGGAGGCGGCAAAGCTGATCCCCGCCAACATCCGGGAGGGCATCACGGTCTTGGGCGTGGTCGGTACCATGAGCGGCAGCGAGGGCATGAAGGCGCAGGCCAAGAGCGCCACGCCCACCTTCGCCCAGCAGGAAATTCTACCGGATGAGGGCTACAACTGCCTGTCCTCCGTCACCGTGGCGGCGATCCCTGTCAGCTACACCGACAACGAGCAGGGAGGCCAGACCCTGAAAGTAGGTGCGTAAGGATGGCGGTCAACAAGGTCGAAATCAACGGCGAGGTCAAGCTGGACTTGACCCAGGACACCGTGACCCCGGAGAATCTGCTCTCCGGGGCCACCGCCCACAATGCGGCGGGGGAGCGGATCAGCGGCGCGGTGGCACCTGTCCGATACGATGTTGCTCAGGACCTGACTTCCGATCAAAAAAATCAGGCCCGGGACAACATCGGCGCGGCGTCTCTGGGAACGGACGGCAAGGTACCTGCAAGCCAGCTGCCGGAGATCAGTTCCGTCAAGACCTACATCGCCACCATCGGAACTGCGTGGGTGGAGGATGAAAACACCGGCGTCAAGACGCAGAACGTTGCCATCGCCGGGGTGACGGCACAGAACACGGCACTGGTGGACCACGTTTACACGGGGGCGGGGACTTCCGACGATTACGCGGCCTTCGTAAAGGCGGAGAACCAGTATCTCAACTGCATCACCAACGGCTACGCCGAGACCTACAACGGCGGCATCAAATTTACCATCTTCGGGGACGCCAACACGGTTCCCATCCCCATTGTTGCGGAGGTGAGCTGATGGGCCATGTAACGGTAGTTGGCGGGTGCAGAGCGAAAGCACCGTTAACCGGTATCTTGGCAAGCACTTTGCCGGTGGGTTCCACCGTGAAGCTGATGGAGGGTGGCACGGCTGTTGAATACTTGGTTGTCAACCAAGGGATTCCCAGCAATTCCGACCTGTATGACGCAAGCTGTGACGGAACGTGGCTGCTGAGGAAGGATATTCACAGCAACCGGCAATGGACCACCAGCTACGTAAACAAGTATGAAAGCAGCGAGATCAACACGTGGCTGAATGGAGACTTTTTCAACAGCCTTGGGAACGTGGAACGTGCAACTGTCAGGCAGGTGAAGATCCCGTATCGGGCTGGCGGCGGTTCTGGCGGCACCGACCAGAGCGGCGCGAACGGTCTGTCCTGCAAGGTGTTCCTGCTGTCCTGCTATGAATTGGGCTGGACGACCAGTAACAGTTCGATGTACCCGGTTGACGGTGCAAAACTGGACTACTTTATCGCCGGGTCCGCTGGAAAATCCTTGCGTATTGCGCATTTGAATGGAACCGTTAATGATTGGTGGACACGTTCCCCCCATGCCAGTGGAACCAGCAATGCGTGGTTTATTCAGACCGATGGCAACAGCAATAGTTCTGGCGCATCCAACTCGCACGGTATCCGCCCCGCTTTGGTTCTTCCCAGCAATGCCCTGTTTGACAAAACCACGATGATTTTGAAGGGGGTGGCATAATGGGATACTGCTTGATGATGCGGAAGGGCGAGGTGCATACGGCGCCGGTTACATACAAGGCGAACTTTGCGGATAATACGTGGGAACAAATCATTGATGCTTGCCACAAGAACAAGGTTCCAGCTACTTGGGCGGTGGGCAACCAGAAGCCCATGACCATCAACGGAACGGCTTATGCTATCGACATTATCGGAAAGGGGCACGATGACTATGCCGACGGTTCCGGCAAGGCCCCGCTGACCTTCCAGATGCACGACTGCTATGGTGAAGAATATGCTATGAACGGCACAAACACCAACAGCGGCGGGTGGACAAATTGCGCCATGCGGAAAACGCACTTGCCTGCAATTCTTTCCAAAATGCCGACGGAGGTACAGAGCGGCATCCGAGAGATTAACAAAAAAGTTGGTGTTGGTGGGGGTGCTTCTAGCGGAATAGAAAGCGTAAATGACTATCTGTTTCTACTGGGCGAAGTTGAGATTTTTGGCGTAACCAATTACACCATTGTTGGCGAGGGCACGCAGTACGACTACTACAAAGCCGGAAATAGCAAAGTTAAAAAACGCAATGGTACCTCGGACGCGTGGTGGGAGCGTTCTCCTTTGATAAACCGATCGGTAAACTTTTGCGCCACAAATAGTTCCGGTGCGAGCGACTATATCAATGCGACTTATAAAAGAGGCGTGGCCTTCGCCTTCTGCTTCTAAGGAGGTGGCGTGATGGGGAAAGTGATTATGAGCGGCATTGTGCCGACGCTGAAAGCACCTGCGACGGGGGTGCTGGCCTCCAGCCTTGCGGTGGGTTCCACGGTGAAGCTGATGGAGGGTGGCACGGCGGTGGAATATCTGGTAGTCAATCAGGGGATTCCTTCTAACTCTAACCTGTATGACGCAAGCTGTGACGGGACGTGGCTGCTAAGGAAGGATATTCACAGTAAGCGACAGTGGCACACCTCCGACGTGAATGAATACGAAACCAGCGCTATTAACACTTGGTTAAATGGGGACTTTTTCAATAGTCTGGGAAGCGTGGAGCAAGCAACCATCAAGCAGGTAAAGATTCCGTATCGGGCTGGTGGCGGGTACAGCGGAACCGACCAGAGCGGGGTAAACGGACTGCCCTGTAACGTGTTCCTGTTGGGCGGTTACGAACTTGGCTGGACAACCGACGATGACCGTTATTTCTCTGTTGACGGTGCGAAGCTGAACTACTTCACCGCAAGTTCTGACGGCAACTCCAAGCGTGTTGCGTACCTGAACGGCTCGGGCACCATCTGGTGGCTCCGCTCCCCGGAAATCAGCGGCGACTTTTACGCGAGGAGAGTCCTCGCCGATGGCGATTACAGCTTCGGCCGCCCAAGTCGGATGGGCGGCGTTCGCCCCGCCCTGATTCTCCCCAGCAATGCACTATTTGACAAAACCACCATGCTCTTAAAGGGCGTAAAGTAACGGGAAAAAGCCGGAGGGTCAATCCTCCGGCAAATCCCACAAGGCTTCTGACGCGTTCTGTGTAAAACAGGGGGTGAGGCGCGCACATAAGAAAAGCCGCCCAGTGGGCGGCGCAGAAAATTGACAAAGCAAGGCGAATCGTGTATGATGGGGTTCGCCAGTAAGAACGGTACGGTTGTTTCCCCGTAAAGGGGGTGACCGCATGAGCACAGCAGAAACCATTGCGTTACTTATGCTTGTGATTGCGGCTATCAAATTAGGCGTTGACCTAAAGAAATAACCGCCACCTAAATCGGCAGCGGCTTTTCTACGGATTCTAAATCTGTTGGGGAACGACCTGCACCGACCAAAGTGAGCCGTCCTTACTGGCCCTATTATATACATGCCCACGCCGCTTTGTCAAGGATGACAAGGCGGCTTTTTTGATCGGAAACCCATATAGGCGCCTTAAAACTGCAACTTTAAGGAGTGTGTTATGACGGAGACGATAATCTGCGCCCTCATCACAGGGGGGCTGACGCTGATGGGCGTATTGATCGCCAACGGCAAACAGCAGGCGATCACCGACACCAAACTGGACGAGCTGACCCGCGAGGTGCGGGAGCACAACAGCTTCGCCCAGCGGGTGCCGGTGATCGAGGAACAGATCAAGGTAATCAACCACCGGATCGAGGATCTGGAGCATATCAGTGATCGCTGAGAGGAGGAGACATGGAAAACGTTAAAAGACGGCTGGGAAATCTGCTGGCGGTGAAAAGCCTCGTGACCATCACCCTGACGGTGGTGTTCGCAGTGCTGGCCCTGCGGGGTGACATTTCCGGGACGGAGTTCCTGACCATTTTCACCACGGTCATCGCATTCTACTTCGGCACCCAGAGGGTCAACGAGGACAAGAACAGTTGAAACCGGTTGGAGAATCAACCGAAAATTTGAAAGGGGACATATTATGAACAAGATCTACGAGAACATCATCAACGAGGGCAAGAAGAACGGCAAGACCATCGAGGCTATCAACGCGGAGCTGAAGGAGGCCGGTGCCAACTTCCACCTGAATCCCGACGGCGGCGTGGCAGGTTGGACCGAGGACGAAATGCGGGAGGGCTTCGTCCCCGCTGAGAAGGAGCCGGAGGACGTGAAGCACCTGCATGACGTCATGCGCTACGATACCGAGAAGGCCGGTGAGACTCTGCGCATCCAGTGTGCCGAGGGCGTGTATGACGTCACGTGGGACGTCTACGGCCATCCGGAGAAGGCTGTGAGAGTCAATGGTTGATACATTCGACTGCGCAAGAGCGCAGATCTACCACAACACCGGCAAGCTGACCCCGGCGCAGATCAAGGCCAAGACCGGCTGCACACACATCATCAACGGCTACCTGTTCAACGGGCGCTTCGTTCCGGTGGGCTGGACGGTGATCGACGGAAAAATCATCAGCCGGGATAAGTACAACGATTTTGGTGTCAGCATCGGTGACAACGGCCTGCCCCTTATGAGCACAGACCGCCGTGACAATTTCCTCTCCGGCGTCCCGATTCTCAAGGCCGGGTCCAAGCTCTACCGGGGCCTGACCGCCGACGTGGCCCGGCCTGCTGCCCGGACGGCGGTGGGCTGGATGCCCAACGGCAAGGTATGCCTGTGGTGCGACAAGGCCAGCCTGACCCGTGAGCAGCTCCAGAACAAGCTGCTGGGGCTGGGTGTGGTGGATGCCCTCATGCTGGACGGCGGCGGCTCCACGCAGGGTATCTTTCCCGGCGGGAAGGTCACCAGCACCCGGAAGGTGCCCACGCTGCTGTTGTTCTGGGAGCGTGGCAGCGAGCCTTTGGATGAAGACGCGGCGGCGCTGGAGTGGTGCAAGACCTCCGGCGTCTACACGGGGGCGGACATGCTGGCAATCAATCAGTCTATGACCCGGAAGGACTTAGCGGGCATCTTGTGCCGACTGCAAGAGGTGCTGAATCATGGTTGAGATCAACGCTTACAGCAAAGCCGCCTCCGGGGGCAAGCAGCTCTCCGCCCATTTTAAGGTGCGGGAGTTCGCGTGTGGAGACGGGTCTGACGCTGTTTTGGTGGCTCCCCGGCTGGTGATGGTGCTGGAAACCATCCGCGCCCACTTCGACGCTCCGGTGGTCATTCACAGCGCCTACCGGACGCCGCAGTACAATGCCAAGGTGAACGGTGCGGCCCACAGCCAGCACTGCTATGGCATGGCGGCGGATATTTCCGTCAGCGGCAAGAAACCGGAGACGGTGGCGGCCTTCGCCCGGACGCTGATGCCGGACTGGGGCGGCGTGGGCATCTACGCCAAGAAAGGCTTCACGCACATTGATGTGAGGGAAGCAAAAGCCGACTGGACAGGCTAAAATCTGAAAGGAGGGCCAGAAGATGGCAACATCCACGCGGGAACGCGCTCTGCAAGTCTGGGGAACCCATGGAAAAAACAAACCGAGAGATCCGGGCGCTGTTGTCATCCATGGCCCCGGCCCGGGCGGCGCAGGCCGTCCGGCTGGTAGGCCTCCCGCCTGACGAAGAAGCGGCGGTGCTGGCGGTGGACGTCCACGGCCAGAGCTGCCTGCAAGCGGCGGCGCTGCTCCACGTCAGCGTAGATGGGTTGGCCAAGATCAGACGAAGGGCCTACGCAAAAATTGCGGATGATATGCAGGGATAGAGAAAAGCCGTGTCCGAATCGGACACGGCTTTTCTTTGGGCAGTTTGAGGGCAGAATACAGGCAGTTTCCGGGCAGTTTGGCTGTCCGGATTTTTTGTATCATAGAAGTGTAAAGGAGGCGCACACAATGTACGAGCGGCTTTTGGCCTGCGGGTATCCGGTGGAGTTGGCGCGAGATATTGTTGCGCAGACCGATCCAGCGGAGCTGGAACGCTGTGTGCGCATGATTGAGCTGATCTACGATGACCGGAGGGAGTATGTATAACCATTTCAACCCCAACCCCTGCGGGAAAAATGTGGGGGACTGCACCGTGCGGGCAATCGTAAAGGCTACCGGCAAGGATTGGGGCGAAATTTACTTGCGGCTCTGTATCCAAGGGTATTTGGACGGGGATATGCCGTCGGCAAACGCCTGTTGGGGGCGGTATCTCCGCAGCATCGGATACAAGCGGTACATCGTGCCGGACACCTGCCCAGATTGCTACACGGTGGGCCAATTTGCGGAGGATCACCCAAAAGGCACCTATATTCTGGCTCTGTCCGGCCATGTGGTCTGCGTCTGCGACGGCATGATCTGGGACAGCTGGGACAGCAGCAACGAGAACATCTTGTATTACTGGGTCAAGGAGGATGACTAAAATGGCTTACACACCTTACGGATGGCAAAACCCTTATTATGCACAGCCCATGCCGGATAATCTGGCACAACTCCGTCAACAGCAGATGCCTCCAATGATGGCACCACAGCCCCCTCAGAATCCGGTGGCGCAGAGCGGTGTGCAGTGGGTCAGCGGCGAACAGGAGGCCCGGAACTGGATGATTGCGCCCAATGCCGCCGTGGCTTTGTGGGACAGCTCCGCGCCTACGGTGTACCTCAAGAAGGCGGATGCCAGCGGTAAACCGTCCCTCACGATTTATGACCTCGTAGAACGCACAGAAACGCCCCGTACAGCCACGCAGGAAAAGGGCGTGGAGTTTGTCACCAGAAAAGAATTCGACGCACTAGCGGCGATTGTGGGCGAATTGAAGGGCAAGAAGAAGCGCAAGGTAGAGGAGGAAGAGGACGATGAATAACAATCCGTTTTTCAATGCGTTAGGTGGCGGACAGATGCCGGGGTCGATGAGCGGCTTTCCTCAGCTTTTACAGCAGTTCAAGCAGTTCAAGGCAAGTTTTAAAGGCGACCCAAAAGCGGAAGTGGAGAAGATGCTGCAAAGCGGCAAAATCTCACAAGATCAGTTGAACAAGATACAGTCAATGGCAAACCAATTTCAGGGGCTTTTCAAGTAATCAAAATCGTGGCCACGGTTTGATATAAATATTTTTTCAAAAGGAGTGATACTATGTCTCTTTCCTCTGACGGCACCATGCTGACTATGCCTGTGGCTCCTGCCAACACCGGAAACGGTAACGGCTTCGGCTGGGGCGGCGATGGCGCATGGTGGATCGTGCTGTTCCTCATTTTCGCTGCGTTCGGCGGCTGGGGTAACGGCTTCGGTTTCGGTGGCGGCGGCAACGGCGTGATGGACGGTTATGTCCTGACCTCTGATTTTGCCAATGTCGAGCGCAAGATCGACAGTGTAAATCAGGGTCTTTGCGACGGATTTTACCAGCAGGCGCAGCTTATCAACGGCACCAACATGGCGATGGCAAACGGCTTTGGGCAGGCTGAGCTTTCCCGCAGTAACCAGCAGGCGGCTCTCATGCAGCAGTTGACTGCCATGCAGATGCAGGCCGCTGAGTGCTGCTGTAACACCCAGCGCAGCATCGAGGGCGTGCGCTATGACATGGCCGCGCAGGCCTGCGATACCCGGAACACGGTGCAGAACGCCACTCGGGACATTATCGACAACGCCAACAGCAACAGCCGCGCGATCCTCGACTTCCTGACCCAGAGCAAACTGCAGGATCTCCAGAGCGAGAACCAGGGCTTGAAGCTGGCCGCATCTCAGGCGGCGCAGAACAGCTATCTGGTATCCCAGCTCCGGCCTTCTCCCATTCCGGCCTACACGGTGCAGAACCCCTATTGCTGCAATCAGTTTGCCGGATGCGGCTGCTGACAACTGCATAACGTAGCTTTTCCTCCATGTCGGGGAAATGGTCGGCCCCATGCCGATACTGATGACAAAGCGGCGGGGCAGTAGCCCTGCCGCTGATTTTATGAAAGGAGATTTCTATGCCTGAATACACTGCCATTGCCGCACAGACCGTAGCGGCAAACCAGAACGTGCTTTTTACAGAAGCACCGATTCCCTGCACTAAGGGCCTTGTGACGCACCGCGCAGGCTCCGGCCTGTTTAACCTCCGTGGTAACTGCTCCCAGTGCCGCGTCCGCTATAAGGTGGACTTTATCGGCAATATTGCCGTAAGCACCGGCGGGACACCCGGCCCCATCTCCGTTGCCATTGCGGTTGACGGTGAGCCGCTCCCGTCCTCCGTTGCGACGGTGACGCCCACGGTTGCGGGGGCATTTTTCAACGTGGCGGCGTCCGAGTACGTTGACGTTACAAAGGGCTGCTGCGCGTCGCTGTCCATCCGCAACGTTAGCGACGAGTCTATTGACGTGAGCAACGCGAACCTTATCATTACCAGAGTTTGCTGAGAAAGGAGAACACAATGGGAATGAAATCTATGTATGAACTGCGGGATATGCTCTGCAAGGAACTTGACGAGTTGACCCGCAAGGGCGAGCTGGGTGCCGGGGATCTGGACATTGCCCACAAGCTGACGGATACCATCAAAAACATCGACAAGATCGAGGCGATGGACGAGCGCGGCTATTCCGGGCGCTATCTGGACGATGATATGCGCGGCTACAGCCGTGGCAGCTCCTACGCGCGTCGGCACTACGTCCGAGGTCATTACAGCCGCACGGACGCCACCGAGCATTTGCGTAGCCAGATCAACGATATGATGCGCGAGACCGACGATGACCGCATCAAGGATGCCCTGCGCCGTGCAATGGACATGATGGAGGAATAAAGGGGGTAGGCCCCAATGATTGACGAGCGAGAAGTGGCGCTATGGATCAAGCGGTTAGAAACGGAAGAGTCCAGCTGGTCAAACTACGAAAAGCTGGCGGCGCTGTATACCATCCAAAACCAGAACCGGGAGCCGGTGAGGGAAAGCCGTATGGTTGAGGCGTATTCTGCGGCTCCCGCGCCTGACAGCGAATTCCTCCGGGCGGTGGCTAACGTTGACTCAGCCCGTGCGTGGGAGGTCATGGACGAGCTGATGGACAGCTTGAAAGTGGTAAATGCGCGGGTTTACAATAGCGTCATGCGGAAATTGGAAAGCTAAACTTAAACCCCTCGGCAAATGCCGGGGGGTTAGTTATATTTTAATGTAGGCGTTTCCAAGGGCAAGCCCACCAATTCGGAGTTCATCGCCATGATTGCGGACCGGCTGACCCTGGAGCAGAAAAACGGAAAAGCCTGGCAGGATTGACGTCTCCGGTTCCGATATTTGCAGAAAAATCAGAAACCGGGCTTGGCAGAGAGAAAAAATTGTGTTATCCTGTTTTCCAAACGAATAAGGAAAGAAGGAAACACAATATGACATATACATTCCAGCCCCGGGGCGTCTGCTCCCGGGCCATGACGGTAGAGGTGGACGATCAGGGCGTGATCCGTGATCTCCAGGTGGTGGGCGGCTGCAACGGCAACCTCCAGGGTATTTCCGCGCTGGTGAAGGGCATGAAGGCAGAGGAGGCCATTGCCCATCTGAAGGGCATCAACTGCGGCGGCAGAGGGACCTCCTGCCCCGACCAGTTTGCCCGCGGACTGGAAGCGGCCATGGCGCAGAAGTAAGCACCCATTTGTGACCGCATAGGAACCGGAACGGCAAAAGTCGTTCCGGTTTTTTCTTTGCTGCTGACTGGGAAAAAGCACCTGCCGTCCACAGTCCGCATAGAATGGGCCAGCGAAACAGAATCGCGGACCGAACGCAACAGGGGATGATGAACGATGGCTTATTCCGACCGGGAGCTGCTGGCGCGGCTGATCCAATGCGAGGCGGGCGGGGAAGGGGATACGGGAATGAAGGCGGTGGCCGGCGTGGTGATGAACCGGGTCCACGCCCGGGGCGGGGAATACGCCCGGGTGGGCCGAGGCAGCATCCGCAACATCATTTTCCAGCCCTACCAGTTCGTGTGCGCCTCCGAAACGGAACGGGGCGCCTACAACCCCCAGAATATTTTCAATATGCGGCCGGAGCAGATCCACTTCGACATTGCCGACTGGGCCATCGCGGGGAACCGCATTCCCGATGTGGCGGAGTCCCTGTGGTTTTACAATCCCTTCGGCCCTCAGTGCCGGAGCAGGTTTCCCTCTGAGGTGGGCTACTGGCAGACCCGCATCGGGGATCACTGCTTCTATAACCCCACAGATGCCTATTACAAGACTTGAGAGGTGTTTTCTATGCAGCGTTTCAATACTTACCCGACAGCGCCGGCCCCGTCCGGCGGAAGCGACTGGCAGGCGGAGATCAATGGCGGCGGACAAACGGAGGCAAGGAACGTTGGTGATGCGCACTCCTGGCAGTCACCGGAGAGTTCGGAATACGTCACCATGCCCGGCGGACAGATGGTGCCCATGGGCAATCTGCCGGGAATGCGGACGGATCTGCCGGAAGAGATGATCCAGAACCCCCTCAGCGTGGAGGAGGATCATAAAGGTTCCATTAAAGGGATGCTATCCCGGAACGAAGGCAGCTATGTGGTGGCCACCTTTTTGGTGGGCACCCAAGGCACCGTGACGTGGGAGGGGATCCTCTATGATGTGGGCAATGACTTCATCACGATTTACCAGCCGGGGCGGGAGCGGTATATCGTGACGGATATTTACGCCCTGAAGTATATCGAATTTTACGATACCCGCCGCCGGGAGCAGTGCGAGGCCATGCTGAAGCAGAACGGCTTTTGGAACCGGGGGTAAAAGATTACAAATAAGGGATTGCGGAGAAAAAAGCACTGTGATACAATCAAATACTGTCGATAAAGTGGTAAATTCTCCGCGACGGAAAGGAAGAGTGTGCGCGGGAAACCCAAGAAGGGTGTCCTGCGCCATTGAAATCCTAAGTTTTCAGAACTTTTATAAAGTTCTGAAAACTTGCTCAGCGGGGCGAAAAGACTTTTTCGACACGCTGACAATCAGCACGATCAAACAAATGAGGAGGAATCCCAATGGATTTTGAAAAGCTGTCCGCAGAGAGGTACTCTCTCCGGAAATTTGATACCCGCCCGGTGGAGCAGGAGAAGCTGAACCTGATCCTGGAGGCGGGCCGCAACGCCCCTACCGCCCATAACAACCAGCCCCAGCGGATCTTCGTGCTGCAAAGCCAGGAGGCTCTGGAAAAGGCAGACGCCTGCATGGACTGCCACTTCCACGCCCCTGTGGTCATTGGCGTGGGGTATGACCCCAAGGAGTCCTGGCACCGGGAACATGACGGCAAGGATCACGGCGAGATCGACGCCGCCATTGCTGTGACCCAGATGATGCTGCAGGCGGCAGATCTGGGCCTTGGCACTACCTATGTGGGTATGTTCCGGCCGGTGGACCTGGTCAAGACCTTCCCGGAGATGGAGGGTCTGGAGATGATCGCCATGCTGCCTCTGGGGTATCCTGCGGAGGGCGCCCATCCCGCCAAGCTCCACGGACTGCGCAAGCCCATGGAGGAACTGGTGAAGTACCTGTAACCCCTAAGAAAACACCGAGGCTTTCTTGAAAGCCTCGGTGTTGAGTCTGTCAATAAAGTAGCAGATTCTCCGCAACGGTAAGGAAGGGTGTGCGCGGGAAACCCAAGAAGGGTGTCCTGCGCCATTGAAATCCTAAGTTTTCAGAACTTTTATAAAGTCCTGAAAACTTGTTCAGCGGGGAGAAAAAATTTTTTCGACACGCTGAAACACCGAGGCTTTCAAGAAAGCCTCGGTGTTCTTTTTTGAGATGGAGAGAAATTTGATCAGCGGTGTCTGCGGCCCCGGTAGCCTCTGCTGTAACTGCGGGCATTGCGGCCGTAACGGCGACGGCGGCTGAGACCGGTCAGCCGGAAGACCACCAGCAGCACCAGCAATACCGCCAGCACGATGGCCACGGTTTTTACGGCGGGCTTTTTAAAAAACAGCGACACATTATGGCGGAATACCATAAACTTGTCCGCAGTCACGTCGCTGCTGGCAAGCAGGTCCACGGAGGCATAGACGGTGTCGCCGTCCCGCAGCTCCATGGTGCCCAGCTTATCTCCGGCGGTGACAGGGGCCTCTACGGTCTCCGGCAGGGAGATGACCCGATCCAGCTCCGCCGGGTCCAGATCACGGGGAAACAGGGACTCCACATTGTTGGCGGGATGCACCGTTACATAGTCGGTTTTGGACAGGCTCACCGGAACCTCCTGAATGATCTCATTGTCCTCTAAAATGGTGCGGTAGGCGAAATTCTTGAAGCCGTAGTCAAAGAGGTGGGAGGTTTCGGAAAAGTTCAGCAGGTTGCCTACGCCGTTTTCCTCGATCCGCTCCGCACCCATGACCACGCTGACAAAGTGCAGTTCCCCTTCCTGGGCGGAGGAGATGAGGCAGTGCCCAGCATCGCTGGTGGAGCCGGTCTTGATGCCGTGAGCCCGCTTATCCCGGTAGCCGATGACACGCCAGGTGGACAGCAGATGGTTGGTGGTGTACAGCGTCCGTTCCTTGCTGAGATTGGTGGCGGGGATGACGGCCTTGGCGCTGTCGCAGATCTCCATGAATTCCGGATACTGCATGGCGGCCTTGGTGATGAGGTAGAGATCCCAGGCGGAGGTGTAGTGATCCGGGTCATGCAGTCCACTGGGGTTGACGAAGTGGGTGTTCTCGCAGCCGAGGGCTTTGGCCTTGGCGTTCATGGCGTCCACAAAGGCGGCAATGGAGCCGGCGTCCCACTCCGCCAGAATGTTGCAGGCCTCGTTGGCGGAGACGATGAGCATACATTGCAGAAGCTGCTTTACCGTCATGACCTCCCCGGCCTTGATCCCGGCGCTGCTGCCGTCCGCGTGGTAATAGGTGTCGCTGAAGGCGCTTTCAGAGGCAGTGACCTCCTGATTCAGCAGTGTTTCATTGCCGCTGACCTTTTCCAGGATCAGCAGAGCCGTCATGACCTTGGTCAGGCTGGCGGGATAGTTTTTCTCATGGATGTTTTTGGCATAGGCCACGGCGTCGGTGTTCACGTCCGCCAACAGCGCAGCCTTGGCTTGAATGTCCGGGACTTCCAGCGCTCCGGCGGCGGGGGTGAGAAACAGCCCGGCAAGGCAGGTGCAAAGTAAAAAAACCGAGATAAAGCGTTTGAATTTCATATCTTTCTCCTGAAGAATATGGTATACTGGTAGAGACGGAAATCGTCAATGACCGTATTCGTTGTGATTCGACATTTTTAGTATATCAGATTCGTCAAAGGAGTTCAACCATGGGAGCGAAGTTAAAAGCTGTCAGAACGGAACTGATCCTTCTGGGCCTGACGGCGGTGTTTCTGAGCGGACTGCTGACGGCCTCTTACCGGGACCGGACCACCGCGACGGTGACGGTGACGGCGGAACACGCCCTGCCGCCGGAGGAGGTCGAGGTCACGCTGGTGGACCTGAATACCGCCGAAGCGGAGGAACTTGCCACTTTGCCGGGGATCGGCGAGGGGCTGGCGAAGCGGATCGTTGACTACCGGACGGAGCATGGACCCTTTGAAGGCCCGGAGGGGCTGATGGAGGTCTCCGGCATCGGCGAGAAGAAGTTAGAGGAGCTGCGGGATTACATCACCGTGAGCAATGGCACATAAAAGGAGCGGAAACTTGAGAATTTTAGTGGTGGATGACGAAAAGACCCTGGTAAAGGGCATGAAATTCAATCTGGAAAACGAGGGCTACGAGGTGGAGTGCGCCTATGACGGCGCGGCGGCGCTGGAGCTGGCCCGGGAGGGACGGTTCGACCTCCTCATTCTGGACGTGATGATGCCGGAGATGGACGGGCTGGAGGCCTGCATGAAGATCCGGGAGTTTTCCAACGTGCCCATCATCATGCTGACGGCCAAGAGCGAGGATGCCGACAAGCTCATGGGTTTTGAGTGCGGCGCGGACGACTATCTCACAAAACCCTTCAACATTCTGGAGCTGAAGGCCCGTGTCCGGGCACTGCTGCGGCGGGCCGCCGGGGTCCAGCGGAGTCAGGGGAGCCTGCTGACCGTAGGCAAGCTCACCCTGAATACCGAGGAACGGGTGGCTATTCGGGACGGGGAACCGGTGGAACTCACCGCCAAGGAATATGACCTGATTGAACTGCTGATGCGCAATCCCCGGCGGGTGTACAGCCGGGAGAACCTGATGAATGTGGTGTGGGGCTACACCTACGCCGGAGATTACCGTACGGTGGATGTGCATATCCGCCGCCTGCGGGAAAAGCTGGAAGAAAACCCGGCGGAGCCGGATCACATCCTGACCAAGTGGGGAGTGGGCTACTATTTCAAAGGATAAGGCTTCCAAGAGCAGGCGCATGGCCCTCTGGGGCAGCCTGCAAGTCAGATTCGGACTGAGCTACATCGCCGTCATCGCGGCGGTGCTGCTTTTGCTGAACACCTATCCGCTGCTGGTCAGCGAGGATCTGGTGTTCCGCTCCAAGGAGACCAATATGACCGGCAGCGTGTCGGTGGTGGTGTATTCTCTGGCGGGCCTGAACCGGCTGAATCAGGAAAACGTGGCGGCTGCCATGGCAGTGGTGGAGGAGACGGGACTCAGCCGTGTTTTGGTGACGGACAGCGCCGGGTTGGTGCTCTACGATACCCGGGAGACCGGCAGCGCCGTTGGAAAGTACACCTTCTATTCCGAGATCGTGCAGGCATTGGAGGGATATGACGCCTTTTCCTGCTCCTACCGGGACGGTGCCTTCCGCAGCCGCACGGCCTCTCCGGTGCTGTATCAGAACCGGATCATCGGCGCGGTGTACGCCTACGAATATGACACAGAGCAGGCGGCGCTGCTGGAAGGACTGCAAAGCAACCTCCTGAAGCTGTCCGCCGGTATCGCGGCGGCGGTGGTGCTGCTGAGCATCCTGCTCTCCCGGATGCTGACCCGGAAGATCAGCACCCTGCTGACGGCCATCCGCAAGGTCCGGGCCGGCGCTTACGAGCATCGGACCCACATCTCCGGCCGGGACGAGATCGCCCAGATCGGAGAGGAATTCAACAGCCTGACGGATCGGCTTCAGACCACGGAGACCTTGCGCCGCCGGTTTGTGTCCGACGCCAGCCATGAGCTGAAAACGCCGCTGGCAGCCATCCGGCTGCTGACGGATTCCATTTTGCAGACAGACCAGATGGATATGGAAACGGTCCGGGATTTTGTGACGGACATCGGCAGCGAGGCGGAGCGGCTCAGCCGTATCACCGAGGACCTGCTGCGCCTGACCCGGCTGGACAGCGACCTTCTGGACGCACCGGAGACGGTGGAGGTGGCTCCGGTGCTGGAACAGGTCATGCGGATGATGAGCCTGCTGGCTCAGGAGAAGGGCACGGAGCTGACCTACCGCATGGAGGAAAACTGCCGGGTGTCGGCCACCAAGGGGGAAGTCCATCAGGTGATCTACAACCTGACGGATAACGCCGTGAAATACAGCGGCAAAAACGGTAAGGTCCGGGTGGAACTGCGACATGAGGACCATGACGTGGTGCTGACGGTGGTGGATAACGGCCCCGGCATCCCGGAGGAGGATCTGCCAAAGGTGTTTGAGCGGTTTTACCGGGTGGACAAGGCCCGCTCCCGTGCCGCAGGCGGCACCGGCCTGGGACTTTCCATCGTTCAGGATACGGTAAAGAAACGGGGCGGCACGGTGTCGGCTGCCAACCGGTCCAATGGCGGCGCGGTATTTACCGTTCGCTGGCCTGAGGCGGAAGGAGGCGATCGCTCATGAAAAAACGCTGGATCGCCATTGCACTGCTGACCGTGCTGCTGATGGGGATCGGCGGCGCTATCGGAAAAGTCGGCGTCCGCCAGGAGAGCGGCGGCAGCGCCTATTCGTTGTATTTTGTGGAGCGGGATCTGCGCTCCGCCGATGGCGGAGACGCCCTCCGGTCCGAGGAGCGGACATTAGAGGACAGCGGCCTCTCCACAGAGGAGCTGGCAGCGGCGCTGGTGGCGGAGCTGTTGAAGGGCCCGGCAGACCCCACGTTGAAAAGCCCGTTCCCAAAGGGAACAGCCCTGCTTTCCGCAGAGCAGAAGGGAACGGAGCTGCGGGTGGATCTCTCCGCGGCTTACAGCACCCTTTCCGGCGTGGGACTGTCTCTGGCGGACTATGCCATTACCCTGACGCTGACGCAGCTGCCGGACGTGGCCCGTGTGCGGATCACCGTGGCGGGCCGGGAGCTGGACTACCGCAGCCGACAGGTATTTTTGGCCCATGACATTCTGACCGTCCCGAAGGAGGACGTGGTGGGCACTGTGGACGCTTCCCTGTACTTTGTGAACGGCGATGGTGCGCTGACGGCGGAAGCCAGAACACTGAATCTCTACGAGGGCGATACGCAGGTGTCCGCCGTGGTGCGGGCACTGGAAAACGGTCCGGAGACCAAGGGCCTTTCCGCTGTGCTGCCGGAGGGGTTCAAGGTCCGGAAGGTGTGGCTGGAAGAGGAGATCTGCTATGTGAGCCTGTCCTCGGCGTTGCTGGAGGGCCAGCCGGAGCCGGAGACCCTGTCTCAGGCGGTTCTGGCGCTGGAGCAGTCCTTGCTGTCGCTGGAGAGCGTGGAGGAAGTGCGGTTCCTGGTGGACGGCGAACTGGCAGACACCTACGGTCCTATTGACCTGCCGTAAAATAGAAGAGCGAAAAACGAGCCGTCCGGCACATTGCCGGACGGCTCGTTTTTAATAATCAAACTTGTCGATGGTAACGGTATCGCAAAACTCTGCTTTCAAGGCTTGCAGCTTGGCGAAGGTCTCCGTCCCGCAGTGGCGCTGCTGGTCCTCCGGGGTCTGCCAGGTTTCCACCAACAGAAGCGCGTCAGGGTCCTGAGCGTCCAAAAAGTAGTCATATTTCAGGTTGCCGGTCTCGTGAATGGAACAGGCCCGGACGCCTAAATCGGAAATGGCCTTGAAAAATTCCTCCCGCTTGCCGGGTTTGCAGTGATAGGTGACATTCCATGTGAGCATAGTGGTTCCTCCGTTAAATCAATTTTTCCATGTCCGCCGGAATTGGGGCGGTGAAATACAGGTGAGTGCCGGTGACCGGGTGGGTCAGGGCCAGCGCGTAGGCGTGGAGAGCGGGGCGGGAGATCAGGTCCGGGTCCTCCGTGCCGTAGAGCCAGTCTCCGGCCAGCGGACAGCCGATGTGGGCCATGTGGACCCGGAGCTGGTGGGTGCGGCCCGTTTCGGGCTGCAGCTTTACGAAGGAGAGGCCATCCCGCTGGGATAAGACCTCGTAATGGCTGACGGCCCGCTGCCCGTCGGAGCGGACCATGCGGCGGACGGCAGAGGTCTCATCCCGGCCGATGGGCGCGTCGATGGTACCGGCGGGCGGCTTCGGACAGCCCACGCACACGGCCCGGTATTCCCGGTAAAAGCCATCCGTGTGGAGGGTGCGCCGCAGGCGGTCATGGATATAGCCGCTTTTGGCCACGGCCATGAGGCCGGTGGTGCCCTTATCCAGCCGGTTTACCACATGAAAGATAAAGTCCGCCCCCCGCTGATAGGCCAGCGCCCCCGCCACGGTGGGGGTGTCCGGCAGAAAATTGGAGGCGTGGGCCGTCATGCCGGCGGGCTTGTTGAGGATCAGCAGGTGTTCATCCTCATAGACGATGGGAAGGGGCCAGTTTCCCGGCGTGGGGAGAAGCTTGGGCAGGCGCAGATCGTCAGACCGCACCGCCACCACATCCCCGGTATGGACCGGGTCTACCGTCCGGGCGTGGATGCCGTTGACCCGGATGCCGTTTTCCGCACGGGTGAGCCGGGCCACGGCGTGGGTGGAGAAGTGGAGCTTCGCCTTCAAAATGTGCCGAACGCAGACGCCGTCCTCCTCCGGCGTCACGGTGTAGGTGATAACCTCCATCAGCTTTTCGCCAGATAGGTCCTGAGACTGTCCAACGCCACTTGGGCATCGCGGGTTCCCAGATCATACACCGCTTGCAGCTTGTCGCTGCGGCGTTCCAGCCGTCCGATCTCAATGGGCTGGCTGGGGTGCAGCACCCACGCCTTTCCCTGCTGCTCCCAGTTCAAAAGTTCCCGGAGGGCGTTGTTATAGACATTGTGGCGGTTTTTCAGCTGCTCTGCCAGCGCCGGGTAATGCTTGTACCACAGGTCGATGGGCTTGGGGTTCATGGGCTTCTTTACATAGCTTTTGTCACGGGTGAGGATCACCACCACCCGGTCAAAGCCCAGCTTTTCGGCGGCTCTGAAGGGAATGGAGTCTGCAACGCCGCCATCCAGATACAGCTTGCCGCCAATCTTCACCGGCTGGGACACGAAGGGCATGGAGGCAGAGGCCCGGATCACGTCCATCTGGGCCATGGCGTGTTCCAGACGGATATATTCCGGCTGGCCGGTCTCCACATTCGTCACCACCGCCCAGAAGGGGACGCCGGAGGCGTCAAAGGTGTCGCCGTCAAAGGGGTCCAGCTCCCGGGGTACCTTTTCGTAGGCGTATTCCGTATCCACGATGTTGCCGGTTTTCAGCAGGGGAATCAGCCCCATGTAATGATGGTCGGCGTTGAAGCGCTTGTTGTAGCGAATCACCCGTCCCGGCTGCCGGGAGAGGTAATTCACGCCGAAGGCGGCCCCGGCGGATACGCCGATGATGCCGTCGAACTGGATTCCGGCGTTGTAGAAAACATCTAAGGCCCCAGCGGTATACATTCCCCGCATGGCTCCACCTTCCAAAACAAGACAGGTTTTCATAGCTTAGCCTCCTATCGGCACTTGCCGGTTTCAAAAAATTAGTATATAGTATAGCACGGAAAAAGAAAAAACGCAAAGGAGAACCGCTATGCTTTTATCCGCGGAGCATCTGTCCATCAACTTTGGCAGCCGCCAGCTGTTGGAGGATGTGAATTTTTATCTGAACGAGGGAGACAAGGTAGGTGTCATCGGCATCAACGGCACCGGCAAGTCCACCTTTTTGAAGGTCCTGGCCGGGAAATTAGAGGCTGACGCCGGAACAATCTCCCGGAATCCCAACGTGCAGGTAAGCCTGCTGGAGCAGAATCCCCCCATGGAGGATGACGCCACCGTTTTGGAGCAGGTATTCCTGCATTTCCCCAAGGAATTCCGGGAGCTGAACGAGTATGAGGCCAAGTCCATGCTCAACAAGCTGGGCCTGCCGGACTATGAGCAGAAGGTGGGTACCCTCTCTGGCGGACAGCGGAAGCGGGTGGCGCTGGCGGCGGCCCTGATCCACCCGGCGGATGTGCTGGTGCTGGACGAACCCACCAACCATCTGGACGCGGAGATGACCGCCTGGCTGGAGGATTGGCTCCGCCGTTTCAAGGGCGGACTGGTGATGGTGACCCATGACCGCTATTTTCTGGAGCGGGTGGTGAACCACATCACGGAGCTGAGCCGGGGCAAGCTGTATCATTACGAGGCCAACTATTCCAAATATCTGGAGCTGAAGGCCCAGCGGGCGGAGATGGCGGAGGCCAGCGAGCGGAAGCGGCAGTCCATTCTGCGAACGGAGCGGGAGTGGATCATGCGGGGCTGCCGGGCCCGGACCACCAAGAGCAAGGACCGTATCGAGCGGTACGAGGCGCTGAAAAATCAGGACGCTCCGGAAACGGACGATACGGTGCAGATGGCTGCGGCGTCCAGCCGCCTTGGCAAAAAGCTCATTGAGCTGCATGATGTCAGCAAGTCCTACGAGGGCCGAACCGTCATCCGGGACTTTTCCTACAATCTGCTGCGGAATGACCGCATCGGCATTGTGGGACACAACGGCGCCGGAAAATCCACGCTGCTGCGGCTGTTTGCCGGGGAACTGTCCCCGGACAGCGGCACGGTGGACATCGGCACCACTGTGAAGATCGGCCACTTTTCTCAGGAGGGTCGGGAGCTGGATCTGAACCAGCGTGTCTACGATTTTATCCATGACATCGGCGACGAGGTCCGCACCGACGAGGGTACCTTCACCGCCAAGGCCATGATGGAGCGGTTCCTGTTCCCCAGCGATTTGCAGTCAGTCCCCATCGGACGGCTCAGCGGCGGAGAACGGCGGCGGCTGTATCTGCTGTCCATTCTGATGGAAGCCCCCAACGTCCTGCTGCTGGACGAGCCGACCAACGATCTGGACGTGATGACCCTTTCCATTCTGGAGGACTATCTGCAGGGCTTCCCGGGGCCTATCCTTATCGTGTCCCATGACCGCTTCCTGCTGGATAAGCTGGCGGAGCAGGTCTTTGAGGTGCGGGACGGCGAGGTGCTGCGTTACAGCGGCAACTGGTCCGACTGGAAGGCCAAGCGGAAAGAGGAAGAAGCGCCCGCCAAGGCGGAAAAGCCCAAGGCGGCTCAGGAGCGGCCCCGGGAGCGGAAATTGAAATTCTCTTTCAAGGAGCAGCGGGAGTTCGAGACCATCGACGAGGATCTGGCCGCGTTGGAGCAGCAGATCCGGGAGTGCGAGGAAGCCCAGGGGGCCTGCGGCAGCGATTATGTGCGTCTCCAGGAATTGCAGGCCAAACAGGCGGAGCTGGAAGCCGCTCTGGAGGAAAAAACAGAGCGGTGGATGTACCTCACAGAGCTGAAGGAAAAGATCGACGCACAGTGAGTTTGTGTTAGAATGGATTCAATCAAAAGAAAAAGGAGCGGCTTTGCCGCTCCTTTTTGATTTGGCGTGAAATGGTCACAGCCGGTCTTCTTTCGTTTCCGCGTACCAGAGATTATAGGTCTGGCGGTAGATGTTCGCGGCATCCTCCGTGTGACAGACCATCCGCACCCGACAGGGATGGTCATGGGTTCGAAGATCCTCCATGATGGCTTTCAGCGCCACGGAAGCCGCCTGCGCCATGGGATATCCGTAGACCCCGGTGGAGATGGAGGGAAAGTCCACGGAATCAATGCGGTGCTCTCGGGCAAGCTCCAGACAGCTGCGGTAGCAGGCGGCCAGCGCCGCCGCCTCGCCGTGACCGCCGCCCTGCCAGATGGGCCCTACGGTGTGAATGACATACCGGGCCTTTAACCGATACCCCTGTGTCAGTTTGGCTTGGCCCGTCTCGCAGCCGTGAAGGGTCCGGCATTCTGCTAACAGCTCCGGCCCAGCGGCAGCGTGAATGGCGCCGTCAACGCCGCTGCCCCCCAGCAGAGTGCGGTTGGCGGCATTGACGATGGCTTCCGCATCGGACGCGGTAATGTCTCCTGTGACGATGGCAAAACGGTCCATATAAGCACCTCCCGGATGTAGAGAATCGTGAATGGTATAAAATCAGCATAGACTGTCTGAAATCAAAAGGCAAGTGTAAACTTTTTTTGAACTGGTGAAAAATTTCACGAATTGGGTTGCCGTCGAGGCAAAACCACAGTATAATAAATTTGGCGTATTAAGAAATCGTTAAGAAGCAGGAGGAGACCCGTGAACACGAGCCGCTATTATCAGTATATTTTTCCGGGGACCATTGCGTTTTCCGTTGTGCTGATGCTCATTGGTCTCAGCATGGGCCATCCGGAACAGCTCCTGTCGGGGCTTTGGAAGATCGTCACCATGCAGGATCTTCTGATCACAGACTATATCCACATTGCGGGCCCTGCCGCCGCTTTTGTCAATGCGGGACTGGTGACCATCATTTCCATTCTTATCATCAAGCTGGCCAAGGACCCCTTCAACGGCTTTACCATTGTGGAGATGGGGCTGATGGCGGGCTTCTCCCTGTTTGGAAAAAATGTGTTCAACATCTGGCCCATCATTTTAGGGACATGGCTGTATGCCCGGTATCAGAAGGAGCCGTTTTCCAAGTATGCCTCCGTGGCCCTGCTGGCGACGGCGCTGGCCCCGTTGGTGAGCTATATGGCACTGGGCAGCGTTCACGCCAGCCTGCCGCTGGGCATGTTCACCGGTATTCTGGTGGGCTTTTTGCTGCCATCCCTGTCGGCCTACACCTATAAAATACAAAACGGCATGAACCTCTACAACATGGGCTTTGCCTGCGGTCTGTTCGCCATGATGGTGGTGCCGATCCTGACGGCCTTCGGTGACAAGCCGGACTCCGTGCTCTACTGGTCCACGGGTCTCAATTTTGAACTGAGCCTTGCCTGCGGCGCCCTGTGCGTTGTGTTCATCCTCATCGGCACCTTCGGCTGCGGCGATCCCACATGGGCCGTGTGGGCCGGATATCGGCGCCTGCTGAGCACCACAGGCCGGGCGCCCAACGATTATCTGCGTATGTTCGGCGCCGGACCGGTGATGGTGAATATCGGCATCAATGGTCTGATCGGCATTGCCTATGTGCTGTTGGTAGGGGGCGACCTCAACGGCCCCACTCTGGGCGGTATTTTCACCATCATGGGTTTTTCCGCCTTCGGAAAGCATCCCCGGAACATCATCCCCGTGATGTTCGGCGTGTGGCTGGGGGCCTATGGTATGCATTACGAACCCAATTACCCGGCGCTCCAGCTGGCGGGCCTGTTTGGGACCACGCTGGCCCCCGTTGCCGGCCACTTCGGCCCGGTATGCGGTATACTGGCGGGGTTCATCCACTCGGCGCTGGTGCTGCAGACCGGCGGCCCGGTGGCGGGATTGAACCTCTACAACAACGGCTTTTCCGGCGGCCTCATCGCCATTGTGCTCTATCCGACTCTGACGGCCATTATCCGCCATCGCCGGCCGAAGCTCCGGGATGCGGATTACTATGACCTCTTTGAGGCAGATCAGCCCATCAATATGTCTAACTGGCATACCCACCGCCCCACGCCTGAGGAAAAGGCCGCAGAAGCGGCTGGCCGCATGACGGATGATCTGCCGGAGCGGGAGGGCTTTCAGCGGATGCAGAAAAATGAGAAGAAAGAAAACGGGTAGGACTTGCCCTTTGGGTAAGTTTGTGACATAATATCCTCTGAACCATTAAGCTTTTGGGTAAAAAGGAGCAGAAAAAATGACCCCAAAGAAAATTGCCCTGCTGACGGACTCCAGTGCCGACCTGCGTTGGGATCAGGCCAGGGAAAACAATATCTTTTTTGTCCCGCTGCGGATCCTGTGCGAGGACGGCGAATATCTGGACGGCGTCAACATCACCGGCCCGGATATTTATCAGCGGCTTCATAACGGCGAGCTGCCCCAGACCTCCCTGCCCCGTGTGGAGGACTTCAGCGCGAAGCTCCGGGAGATCTTTGATCTGGGATATGACGGCGTGATCGCCGTCATGCTGTCCAGCGGCCTGTCCGGGACCTATAATCTGGCCCGGATCCTGGCGGGAGAATGTGCGGAGCAGGGCTATGCCATGAAGGTGTTTGACTCTGTCAGCGGCGCTTTGGGTCAGGGCATGACGGTGCTGCAGCTGGCTGAGGACATCAAAAACGGCATGGACTGGGAAGAACTGACGGAGCGCCGGGCTCCGCAGCTCATCGCCAACACCTATCCCTTCTTTTCTGTGGATACGCTGGAGTATCTGGTGAAGGGCGGCCGGATCGGCAAGGTCACGGCTATGGCCGGCACCATGCTCCAGATCAAGCCCATCATCACCTTTGCACCGGACGGACAGCTGCAATCTGTGGCCAAGGTCCGGGGACGGCATCAGGTGATGCGGAAGCTGGTGGATATGGCTGTGGACCGCTGCGGCGAACACAAGCGGTACAATCTTGCTGTGGCCCATGGCGGCGCACCGGAAGAAATGGAGACCGTGCGGCAGATGCTGACAGAAGCACTGCCCAACAGCGACCACCTGTGGGACGGCGAGATCGACGGCACCCTCAGCGTCTACATCGGAGACGGCGTGCTGGGCGCTGCCGTTCAGGTGCTGGACTGACCAAAAGCAGAATACCAGAAACAGACACCCCGCCGAGGCGGGGTGTCTTTCTATCATAGACAAAATGGCGGAAAATGCTTGCAAAACAGAAAAGACTGTGATACTCTTAAAATTAGAGAAATGTAACAAAGGAGGAGCGCTCATGCTGGATATTTTTGAGATCCTTGGACCAATTATGGTAGGTCCCTCCAGTTCCCACACGGCGGGAGCTGTGCGCATCGGGCGGATGGCCCGGACCCTTTTGGGAGAACCGCCGGTGAAGGCGGACATTGGATTGTACGGTTCCTTTGCGGAGACCGGCCGGGGCCACGGTACGGACCGGGCGCTGGTGGCAGGGCTGCTGGGTATGAAGCCCGATGATCTGCGAATCCCGGAGAGCTTCTCCGTGGCAAAGGAGCAGGGACTGTCCTTTGTGTTCCATCCCGCCGAGCTGCGGGAGGCTCACCCCAACACGGCAGTGCTGACGGTGGAGGGTGCCAGCGGAAAAAAGACCAAAGTGCAGGCAGCGTCCATCGGCGGCGGCCGGATCCGGGTGGATCAGCTGGATGGCGTGGCGGTGGACTTCACCGGTATCTTCAACACCCTGATCGTCCGTCACATGGACGTGCCCGGCGAGCTGGCGACCCTGACCAAGGTACTCTCTGACGGCGGTATCAACATCGCCAATATGAGCCTGGTACGTGACCGCCGGGGCGGCAGCGTTATGACGATTTTTGAGATCGACCAGCCGGTGCCCGCGGCGGAGCTGGAGCAGCTGAAGGCAGTACCCCAGGTGCTTGGCGTGATCTATTACGAGAAGGAGGATGACTGATATGGCCTTGAATTCCATGCAGGAGATCTTTGAAAAGGCGGCTTCCCGGTCCATCCCCTTCTGGCGGGTGGTTCTGGAAACCGATATGGAGGAGCGGCAGGTAACGGAAGAGCAGTCCATGGAAAAAATGCGGGCTGCCTGGCATGCTATGCTGGAATCTGTCATCAGTTATCAGGGCGACCAGCGCTCCCGCAGCGGCCTTGTGGGCGGAGACGGTGCCCAGATGCGGCGTTACGCCGCGGCGGATACTACATACAGCGGCCCCTATGTGCAGGAGGTCATTGCTACGGCCCTCAGCGTAGGCGAGTCCAACGCCTGCATGCGGAAGATCGTGGCGGCACCAACCGCAGGCGCCTGCGGTGTACTGCCTGCGGTACTGGTGCCTCTGTACCAGATGGGCCGCGCCACCGAGGAAGAGATTTTGCAGGCTTTGTATACCGCTTCCGGCATCGGCGCGGTGGTCAGCTTCCGGGCCTGTATCGCCGGTGCTTCCGGCGGCTGTCAGGCTGAGATCGGCACGGCTTCCGCTATGGCGGCTGGCGCTCTGACCTCCCTGCGGGGCGGCGATCCTCAGCAGATCGGCCACGCGGCGGCTATGGCCCTGAAAAACCTGATGGGCCTGGTGTGCGACCCGGTGGCGGGTCTGGTGGAGGTCCCCTGCGTGAAGCGGAATGTGGTGGGCTCTGTCAACGCCGTCAGCTGCGCGGATATGGCGCTGGCCGGCGTGGAAAGCCGGATCCCTGTGGACGAGGTCATCGACTGCATGGGTGAGGTAGGCCGCCGGATGCCCATGGAGATGCGGGAGACCGCTTTGGGCGGTCTGGCTGCCACGCCTACCGGCAAGGCCGTCAAGGAGCGGATGGAGCAGCAGGACTGACCTGAATTGAATCAAAAAAGCGTTGGGAACGGTTTCCGCTCCCAACGCTCAGCGTGTCGAAAAAGTTTTCTCGCCACGCGTGGAGCAGGAATACACCGTCGGCCCAGCCGGTTTCCGTGCGCTTT